>Ga0116231_10001025_pt1 | contig 55055 bp, 36 predicted proteins | sample S1TSphgellanicum_2_FD_89695 | JGI IMG/M metagenome (GOLD analysis project Ga0116231, IMG submission 89695) | Host-associated microbial communities from peat moss isolated from Minnesota, USA - S1T2_Fd - Sphagnum magellanicum MG | ecosystem: Host-associated > Plants > Peat moss > Unclassified...
CCCCCCCCCCTTCTCTTTAGCCATCACACACACTTTCTTTTGTAACACATCTCGCGAGTGCATCTTTCTCTCCCTTTTGCCAAATATCCCTCTCTATTTCTCTAGCCATTGTTGTGTGTGTGTGTGTTGTAATGCATCTTGGGGGTGTGTGTCTCTCTCCCTTCTATTGAATCTCCCTCTTTCTTTTTGGCCATTGCTTTTTTTTTTTTCTCACCTCTTTGTTGCAATGCATCCTTGGGGTGTACTCTTTTTCTCCCCTTTGTCAAATCTCTTTATCTTCCTAATGTTGAAGCTTTCATTCTTTCCCTAACCATTGTTTTTTCTCTGTTTGCCCCCTCTACCAAATCTCTATTTCTCTCCCTTTTATTGAAGCTTTCAATTTCTCCCTAGCCATTGTTCTCTCTTTCTTTCTTTCTCCTTCTTTCTTTGTGGCATTGAAGCTTTCTTTTTTTCCTTGGCATCACTTTTTCTCTCTCCTTAGCATTAAATATCTCTCTTTCCCCTTTGCCGAATCTCCTTCTATCTCTCGCCCTAACGTTGAAGCTCTCTTTCTCTTTCCTCTTTATTACAGCACATCCGGGGGTGCGCACTTTCTCTCCCCTATGCCAAAGCTCTTTCTCTCTCCCTGGCCAACGTTCCCTCTCTTTTTCCCCTTGTCAAATCTCCCTCTTTCTTTCTTTCCTTGGCGTTGAAGTTCTATCTTTTGTTTTTGGTTATAGTGCATCTGGGGGTGCGCTTTCTCTCTCCCTTTTGCCAAAGCTCTCTCTTTCTCCTTAGCCATCGCTCTTTCTTTCTCTCCCCTTTGTTGAAGCTCTTTCTTGTTCCCCTCTATCAAATCTCCCTTTCTCTTTCTCCCTAGCATTGAAGTTCTCTCTCTCTTTTTCGTTCTTCTCTGTTATAGCACATTTTGGGGTGTGCTCTCTTTCCCCTTTCTGCCAAAGCTTTCTCTTTCTCTCCCCTTTGTTGAAACTTTTTATTTCTTTGGCCGCTTGTTTTCTTTTTCCCTAGCCATCACTCTCTTTATCCCTGGCCATCATTTTTTTGTTCTCCCTAGGCCAAGGCTATTTTTCTCTCTTTTCTTTATGTCCAAGCTCTTTAAACTCCAACCTATTTCTTTTTGTCTCATGTACCTGTTGTAACTATCCAAATTCGAAATGGAGCTTTGCTCTTTTCATTTAGTCTTGACTTTCTCGAACTCCACCCATTCACTATCTATCTTTTCTTCTTGGCTCTCCCCCACATCTTGCTACAACCCCCCACCCCCCACATCCTACTACAATTTGCAGCTTACTAATTAATGGAAGGTTGGTGCAACCTTGTTGAAACATGGCCTTTTGTAAGCATCCTTGCCTTTGCCCTTGTTTTAACTTTTGATTGTGCAATTGTTGAAATGCCCAAGTTGACACCTTTGTACCCTAAAGGATGGACTTTGAAACCAACTTGGAAGTTCTGGTAAAATTTGTCGCCTACTTCTTTAATTGCAAGTGTTGACCAAGCTTAGTTGAAATATGTTCTATGTCATTTTTCAACTAGCCTTTGAGTTGTTCTATCTGTAACACTTTGTGAATCGGTTGCACGCCTTTTCCTTCTTTCCTCCCTTTCCTTTCTCCTTTGTTCTCTTATTACATATGCTGCTTCTTTGTCCATAGCTTTTTGTCACATAATCTACAAATTTCATTAAAATTAACAACATGGGACTAACTATAATTAATTAACAGCTTTTTGCCGCATGTTTTTTTGCAGGCAAATGTGAGAGGGACAACAAATTTTGAAAGCAAATTAGAGCTGGAATTCTTCTAGAATGAAGCAACTCCCTTTCAAATGCATTTGTAGGTTCACATAGATTAACTATATAATTTAATGTACCTTTTGTTCCTATATCTTTTATGATACCAAAACTTGTAAATTCTTTCACATAATATTTTGGTAGTTGTTCTTGGCCATCAACATTAGTTCTAGTTGTAGTAATGTCATATGTAGTGGTGGTTATGTTGATTAGCTTTGCAACTGTTCCATCTTCACCTTAGCCTTCAATATCATTAATTGTTTCATCAAAGTTTTTTTCATTGTCCTCATTTAATGTGCTGTTGTTACGATTGGCAACGTAGACTTCATTGGGCTTAGTCCTTCCATCCATAACCTTTGGATTAAAAGGTCAAATTCCTCTAACTTGAAACCCACTTTTGATGTTTCTTTTTTACAAAACTACATCTAATGCCTTGTTTACCCATGCTATAAAGTGTAGCCTTGTCTTGTTCATTATAATTGATTCCAACCATGCTATTGTTTCTTTCTTTTTTGAAAGTTGTTTTAAAGGGCTTAAATGTTACAAGACATGGGAGATGTGTGAAGGTAAGGTAATCATATCTAGATCAAACTGTTGTGTTTGTTCTATTGCCTTTAGGTTAACATGTGAACCATGTCCATCTAGAGTCAATAGATGATAATTGCTTGGAGAGATACCACTTGGGACCAACCTCTTGAAAAATGACAAAAATTCTTTGAATAAAAATCTTGTCATCCATGCTTTGGTTTGGACTACCATACATGTTCCAAGTTTGTAGTGCATAATGTAATCATCTCTTATTTTTTCACCTAGAAATATGTGAGGCCCTAGTATGGATCCCCCTATTACATTCACTACATAGTTGATGGTCAACCATTCTCTACATTTAGGGATAATGTTATACACTTGATGAAATCCCTTTTTTCCTATAATTTTAACTCATGATTACCTCCTTGCTTGAATCCCAATCTCATCACAGTTCCATATGTGATCTGGCCTGTATTGATGTTGGGTGTACAAGGATGTCATGTTTTAGTAAAACAAGTTGCAAAATTTGGTAGTTAGACCTTAGGCTCTACTGATGTCTAATCCTTCTGCAAGATGAATGTTCAATTTTGGATGCATGTGTTTAAACTAATACCACCATGAGTCCCTAGGCAGCCCATTTCAAAATGGGGTGGGTCAGGTTTAAGTCACTTCTGTCACCTTCCATTTGAGTTGTTGCAATGTTATCGAAAGCCCACATTCCTACATACTCAAAACCCATACAACAATAGAATTTTTTTTTTCTTCTTCTTCTATCAGTACACTTGGTGGTCCAATTTCTTGCTTTTGGTCTTCCCATATAAGTGGTCAAAAAGTGAAGTTACGGGTATGCCCCAAAACTTGCTAACCTTTCATAAAGAAGTTATGCTTCTTTCAATTGCATCCGTGGTTGCTTCTAATGACTCACTTAACCACTTACCTTTTGGATTTGTTGCAGGCACCCTATTTGTTCTTGTTGACCTTTGTATTATGTTTGATATTCTGAGGAAGGACATTCTTTTTGTTTACTTCTTGTTGGTCTAGCACCCCATTTTGTCTCCTATGAGGGACATTAAACATCATGATGTTCTTGATTTTCCTAGACCCAACCTCCAAAAGCTTGGTGGAATGCAGTTAGGCCCCATTAATGGTAATCTTTTATTTTTCCTATGTTCAAACCAAGAAACCAAGAAGTGTGTTAGTTCAAGGTATTTGTGCAATCCATATTCATGAATCAATACACTAGTGTTGATTAGATAAAAAATGTTTACAAAATTAGTCCAGTTTAAATCTTCATATGTTATTGTTGTGCAAGTTATAAGAGTGTATCTAATTGTACATTATGTTTGAGTTCTAGAAAATTTGCATTGACCCATTATTTTTCATTCTTTCCTACTACAAGGACAACTAATTTAACTATCCAACGAAAGTAAATGAACTTGCTGAAACTTTCCTTGTAAATCTTGTCAATATATGCAATTATGCTCTCATCTTGGTGATTCTCTATCTTGGGTAGCTCTAGTGTCTCCTCTTTCACAATTTGTAACACTATGTTCTCTTTCCCTTTGCTTTGTAGCTATTTGGTTTCTTCCTTCCCATTGTTGGGCAACTCTATGATCTCTTATTTCACTTTGCTAAGCAACTCAATCTTTCTTCTTTGACTAGTGTGCTTGAAACCTCTATACTTTCCTTAGGCATTTGTGATATGAGTACTATTGCACTAAGACATAACAACTCTTAAAATGCTTGAAGTTCATCTTCCACATGTTGTGGTACTCTAGACATGTCCATTTGCAATTGAGTTAAGTTAAATTAAATGTAATACAATTGCATTTAGACACCCAACATTATGATTATGATGGATTGTTTGACGAGAAAGAGACTTTGGAATTTCTTAGATCCTTAGGTTCAGAAACTTTGCAGTTTAATGTGCTACTAAAGTCCTTTAATGTGTTGTACCCCTTTCAACCCTAAAAGTTGTATTCATCACCAAACACTAAAAAGCACATAATGGAGTTCATTATTTGTAAATCCACCCTATATCTTTCCTTTCACCAAACACTTAAAGCCCCAAGTACATTTGAATTTCTTAGGTTTGCAAGATGTATGTGCATTATTTTGTGATGTATATGAGCCCATGTCCAAACATTACATTTAGTCATAGAACAACAAGAATTATAATTCTAATTTAATTACCCCCTTCACCAAACAATTTTGTCCAATAGTGTGGTTAATGGGCCATATAGATGTACACATATATGTGTGTTATACTATTCTTTAACCCTTCATCACCAAACACCTCCCACTAGATAAATGAACAAAATCTCCTTATAAAAATTCTTTAACACTCTTATGACTAGACATAAGCTAAATGTCATTAGTTGGAACTATAAAAAATGCCAAATGCAATTTTTTATCACCAAGCGTTCGACGATAAGGCAACATATGAACACCAATAGGGCAATTCTTATTTGCTAACCCCCCAATAGTGATTTGGGTGTTTGGTCATAGGGTAGGCTACCCTAGTACAATGACACTATGGGGTGTTAGTTATGCAGATTGGGGCTTTTGTTGGCCTTGCCTATGAAGGCAAGGATATTGTGTTTAGATTCATTATAGAATATAATAGCTTAAGGGATTTTGGCCCTTAGGTAGTAGGCTATTTTTATATGAGGATTTTTGAAAGGTGATATTTTGGCTTGTGTTGAAACTTGAGATTAGTTATAGAGTTATGATATCTTGAAGGGTTTTGGCTTCTTTTAGATGATTTTTTTGAAGATTATAATTTTTTCATGGTGAAATATTTGAATTTTCATAACTCTTCTTTTTCCTTAAGATACTTTTTAATGTAAATGGCCAGGCCACAGTGTGACACACCCTTTGTTTCTTCATATGTTCACAAGGTAAAGATGACCACTTCAAAAGTTCAGGAAGAATGGGCACCCAAAGTCATCACCTTGACCTTGGTGTGCAAAGACAAGTTCTCAACTAAAGCTATAAAGGGCACCAACCAGTGTTGGCTAGTTATTGATATATATTTTTTCAAAACCACCAGGGGGGACTGGGGAGGGGTTTTTATAAATAGGAAATTGAGTGCCAGTCATGTCATCAATATCGATATAAAGAAATGGTTGTCAATTAGGTTATCAATATAAGTAATATTTAATAAGTAATAACCATCAATTATGCATAAGGGGAGTTTTTTAAAAGACCTAATTGATAACCATTGGTTAACCTTCCAGTTATAGACTGGTTATAGGTTTTTTTAAAATAAAAATAAAAATTCTGTTTTTAAATTTCCTATCATAAAAATGTTTAGTGTTTTAGGATTGATTAACCTATCTGGATAATAACCAGGTCACCTGAGTAGGTTATTAGATTTTTGAAAATTCAATATCAAGACGTTAGGTTATTAACCGGTTATCAAAAACTCAATAACCAACTGGTAGGTGATTAATAACCAGGTCAAAACTCAATAAGTGGCCAACACTGGAACCAACCACCCAACCTTAAATCCAAACCAAAAAAAGAAGCACAAAATCATCCTCCAGAAGAATATAATTCTAGTGTGGAATGAATTCAACTACTAGGTATGATCTCCATAGCCATTTTGCACCAACATTTTGCCAGAAGAATACCCATAATTGCACATTGGCTATTTGATGTTGAGGCTAGTATGGTATTGAGGGCTATTCCAAAGGAAAGAATACCCCGAAAATATTAGGGTCTTTGAGGACTACACTTAATTACCTCCTGTGAGAAGAGAAGAGGGTTGTGGTTGTTTGGAACATGTTTATTGGGTAGTAATGTGCATCTATGATGTGAGATCTTTGCCGCATCTTTAGTCCCCATAGTAACAACCCTAAACCCTACTTGTCCATCAACTTGTTGCTACCTTTTTACCTCTCACTGGGTACATTGCCCCCCCCACATATGGCCTTGAAAACTCATCTCCTAGACCTTATCATCTGAAAGCACATGGGATGAAGTGTGCCTTTTTATGAAGAATTTAAAAATAGAAAATGCGAAAAGCAAGTGGTTTTTGAGGGTTTTAATCACCAGATTTTGGACAAAAATTAAGAAAAATTGCCAAATTTCTATAGAGAGTTCTAGTGGGGTAGCCCAAATTATTTATAGAAATTGCCCTGTAGAAATAGTAGGTCCTCCTAGGTAGCCAACAATAGAGAATGAACCTTTTTATTTAAAAGACTTGCATATCTTTTTTATAGTCAAATTTGGCTAGATCTTCTTAAAGATGATCCCTAGGTCAGTTACATCACAAATTGAGGGAAAAGAAAAAGAAAAAGAATGGGACCAAGTTTTTTGTTTTTCAAATTCCTCTAGTGAGTCCCTTGGCAAGGATCCCAAGCAGTAATTAGAATTAAATGACATTTATACAAAAGTGCTGCTACAAGTGACACCATAGGAAGTGGCTAGGTCTAGATGTGGTTAATTTAATTATTTTTATTTCAAAAAATGGAAAAAATTCCCTAAGATCATTTTTTCATTTTATGAGAAAATAATTCGCCAAGTTGAAAAATTTCACCACAAAAAAAACACTAGACAGTATCAGTGTTTTTTTTCCTCAATTTTTTCATGTTGCTCCAGACTAGTGATTTTTTTTGGATTTTCCATTGTTGTTCAGTTGGCCCCTATTTTCCAAGTTGGGTAGGTTGAGGTGGCAAATAATCAAGTGGAAATATTGCTCATATGGCTATATGTTTCTTAAAAAATATTATGATGGTGATAGTTTTAATTTAGTGTTAAAGTTATGTGGCAACATGAATTTGTTAGGGGTAAATGCAAGATTATGAGGGAAGCCCAAGAGTTTTAGCACTTTGACGAATTTTCACTGTATTGGTGAAATAGCACTATCATATGGGTATTTAACTATTCCGCTCCCAAACTTCCTAGTAGTTATGGCTAAAACACTTCCTACTCATGCAACACCATGGCATAAGTTGTAATTATTGATGGCATTCTAAGTAACATACCCAGTTTGCATTACTAGGTTGGTTAGGCCAAAATAGATCGATTTGAGTCCTACCACTTTAGCACAAATATGGATCATCAAGGTTTATATACTACCATCATTTGTGGCTACATTAGTGAAGACTATAAACAAACCCAACCCAAGACAATACATCAAAATTGGATACCAAACCTAACACACACACACACACATACACACACACACAAAATAGAAACAAAACCAAAAGTTAAGGAATAGTTTTTAAAACAACAATGGGACTATGAATGTTCAGAGACCCTCAACGACAATTTATACAAACCACCTATCATAACATACACATGATTTCATTAGCTCCTAACCAACAAGACAATGTGAAACATAGGGCATAAAAGTGGACAAAATATGGCAAACCGATCATTTTGAAAAAGTTGACACCAAAGCTCATTATAAATTCAAGTAGAATAACAAATCATTTGTATACCTTGTATTTGCACATGCCACAATCCTCAAATGCCCAATTAAAAAAATAATCAATCAAACAAGTCCATTCATAAACATAATGCCTTCCAAGGGAATTGAACCTTAGTCCATAAAAAGGATTCTGCCTTATTGCAATGGAAGGCAGACTTGGAAAACATAACACATTACTACCTTAAAACCCCTATCTACAAACAACAATATTGAAAGGGAAAACAAATAGGGGTTAGGACTTATGAGCTTGTTTAAATGTAGGAGTTAAATTATGAAAACACCATGACACATGTAGGTTGTCTTCTAATAAAGTTGTTCCAAAATGCTACAACTCCAATAGCATGATTTTGCCTCATTCCAATATGTGATGGCAACCTAAAATGGAAAAATCTTGAGCATACATTCTAACCACTAGATCCAAATTAGAAGTTAGTTCCTTAATTTGGATTTCATGAAATTAACAATAGAAAAGGTATGTTCGTTTTCAACATTCCTTAGAATAGTTCAACAATTGCAAGTTCAATAAACTTGAAGTATTCAAAATCCTATCTCTCAAAATCACACTAGAAGCAAACCTCCTCCACATTCAAGTTATTGGATTGCAATCATGTGGGGGTTTCGTGGCAACCTCACTATTGGACTACATGGTGGTCACAAAAAAGCTTAATTGTTGTTCAAGTAAAACATGATCTAGTAAAGGCACATATGATTTCCATTTGGTTGAGACATCTTATAAAAATAGTAATGTGATTTCAAAATTTACATATGCTCAAGGAATGTCAAGGCAACTTTTGGTTGTACCCAATATTATGGGTAAATAATGCCATTAACATTCATTAGCTTTTGTGTTGGGAATCTCTCATCAAGCACAAGGATCAATCCTTTGCAACAAAAGTGCACTGATCCTTGACATCTTGGCATACAATTGCCCAATCCTCTTTAGTGACCATAGACACAACTCCAATCCTTTTGTCAATTTTGTGCAACATGTAAAATTGCTCCGTGAAGCAAAAGGCAGCATAGTCCATTTGTGTGGTGGGTTTAGGGTACCAAACTATAAGCAACACATTAGATATGAATTCCACCGAATCCACAAAACTATGGAATCAGTTGGAAAACTATTACATCATTAGCCCCAAAGCACACAATTTTGTTAGCAAGTTCAATTTTAGACATCCCACCAAAAACAAGGGAACATATGATAACTAACACGCTCCCAAGTCCTTAGTTAGCCCCAAGTTGGGCCTAAATACTCAAGTTGCGAAATTGTGGGGGATTCGGGGCACGCTCCTAGCTCTTAGCACTAAAAGGGGGTAGAAGGGCATGCTGAAGCTCCGGGATGAGACTAGGATGAAGTGACAAGTTATTCACTTACTCGAACTTGCATCAAACCAACTAACAAGTTGGTTCGTTCACATTTTGGAGCACCTTTGGTGCTAGGACAAGTCACGAGCAACTTTGGACTCACTTGACTCACCACAGCTCGGACTCGGGGGAAGCCACCACCTTCCCCCATATAGTATACTATGTGTCTCTTCGTGGCACCCACATTCGAATGGCTTTTTGTCCCGGGACTCCCAAAGAAGAGTCCTGAAATTGTCTCGGTTTGGACTCCCGGGACTTTGAACGATCATAACTCTTTGCTCAGACCTCTAATTAGGATGCGGTCTAAAGCAAAGTTGTAGCTCTCCTTGAGAGCTTTCCAACGGTGTGTCGCACTCTACCTTCACGCACCAGGGTCGGGTTGATTCCCAACTTTTAGTGGTTGGGAGTCAAACTGCCGGTTTGACTTTTGGCCCTTCTTTTTGCCATAACTTGTGCTGCAGATGTCCAAATGGCCAATGCGAGGTCATTTTCGACATCTACACTTCAATAGTTTTCCAATGATATAAAGAACATTCCAATGTGAGGTGTTTTGATTACTACAATTTTGGGAGTCCCGGAGGATTCCCAAGTCCCAGTTTCGGGAGTGTGAGTTTCATCCTCACACTTCCCTCAAAGTAGAGTTGCAACAATAACATTAGCAAGGTCGTCAAATGTATCTCCACCACAATTCTTTCAAGATTAAGAAGAATTGGCACCATGTGCCAATTTTCAACAACATAGGCATGAACATAAATCCAAGATTGATTATCCAAAATGGTGACTTCATGATCACAACTAATGGAAATGTATTTAGCTTGCTAGACCAATGACTTAGTTTACTTCAAAACCACATTATGCAAGGTAGGTGGCATTTCCCAACCACTCAAATATGTCCAATGTTTCCTTGGAATATGATGTACCTTTAGGAAGTCAAATAGACCTTTCATGTGCTCAAAGTCTATGATGGGTTTGCCATGTTTTAACATATGGAAGATCGCCACAAATTGGACAATTTTTTTCTTCTTTTGAACTTTCCCTCCATTAACAACTAGATTTGCAATAAAATTTGGACCCCAAGTAACATGAACCTTTTCATTCCGTTAATGTTAGCTATCATTACTGATATAGTAATCACTAACCAAAACTCCGGGAAGAGGAACTAGGGTTTTCCTTTTGCTTGCATGTTTTTGCAAACCGTCCAATTTAGGGTTTAAAATTTTATCTTTACCTTCAACTAGGGAACAAATCTTGTAGCATACCATGTGGATCTTCCCCATAAGATCTACCATAGGTTTAGCCCAAGGAAATTGGGCAGCCCACTCATCCTTGAATGTTCTGTTAATATCAGCTTCTTTCTTCTTTTTATTTGTTGGTTCTCCAAAAGCAAGGACGTGAGTAGTAAAAGTACATGCATTAGTAGTGGCAGGGGTCAATGTTGGTTCTTTCCTTGACAAACTTGAAAAACCCAATCTCGAACTAACTTGGGTGCCAGTAGAACTAGAAACACCTAGGGAGCCAACATAACTTGAAGCACCCAAATTAGATGTAACAAATCCTTAAATTGATCCATGTAATCCATGGTTGCCATCTACACCTGATTGACTTGATGAATCAGAGACAAAACCAAAATTTGACAAGTTCAATGACTATGAACTAAATGTAAACCTAGAGAAAGAAGAAGCATTCAATAGATTCATCTCAGATGTAGAATTGAATTGTGCATTTGACAATGACAAGGAACCCAAAAAAAAGTTTGTATATAAAATTAGGAGGTTTTAAAGGAACTACATTGCAAGTTGCATTGTTGCAGCTTGTTATTTCTTCCACAAACACAAAGTTTATAATTGGAAAATCTTTTTAGCTCTGTAAATCAATCCTTAGACTTTAGAGTTCACCAACAATTTTTTTTATCACCTTAAACCCTTGAAATCGAAGTGAAACAATGTTATTGCAGCATTACTTGCATCATGGATGACTATAGTGTGCACACCTAAACCCTCAAATTCAAAACAAATTATAGAACACAATGCAAGGTAAAAGAAAAAACTTGAAATTTATGTTCGTTCTTATGTTGATAGTTGTAGCACAATCAGCCTTCAACCTTCAAGCTCCAACAAGGTTTTGCCACCTAGACCTTACAACAACACAAGTCACAACGAATACTTACCGTCACCACCACCACACTTACCACAAGTTACAATTCTTGTCCTCAATGTAGAAAAGTAGCCACCTAAGACCTTTAATGTTCAACTTGAACACAAGAAGTTTAACTAATCAAACTTAACTTACATAAATTTTTAATTTAAGAGGAGGTGGCGAAAACTTACAAGGAAGAATAAGCATATGACAATGAAACTTCTCTCAATGTCACTATGTGATGGAATGGTGCCTCTCCCGTCATTACAAAGGTGGAGATGGCCAACATAGGTAAGAGGGTAGATAGCGACAATGGTTGGATGATGGCCTTTGATGTAGGTAGTGATTGATCCTTGCCACGTGTTCCACAAGTGGCATCCTATGCCTCGCCAAAGTTGAAATTTGGCAATTTTTTAAAAAAAATCCAAATTTTTATAAAGCGTTTTTGCCAACCCTTTTTTTTTTCATATTTTGACAAATTTTTGCCACAAAAAAAAACGTTGCTCTAGACATGGCAATCAACCAAAAGAGGATTTAGGTAGATCTGACTAAAAGAAAAATGGAGAAATAAAAAATCTAGGAATATTGTTACATGTTGTTGAAGCACTAGAACCTATTAGCTCAATATGGGGATTTCAAAACAAGAAAGTTAGAAAAATCTGCCCAAAGTCCTCCAAAAATCTTGACAATTTCAAAAAAAGAAAAAATCCTCAAAATCTGGTGATTTTAGTGAAATTTCTCCAAAAAGTTCCCTTGAGCATGGTTTGCTTGAAACTGTTTTTCGTTCACAAAATGGCAAATTTTCTCCACAAAAAATAAAATCACTGGATGGGATTACTTGGGCCATGGTTGGTGCACTGATATACAGATTTTGTCATTCATTACCCATTGATTGATTGGGAAACTTGCTGATAACCAAATATATCTTGCAAAATCTTGGGGATTGTAATAAGAAAGGAAAAACCCAATTGAAAATTATGGCCACACATGAGAACAAAACCAACACCAGAGGAGCAGGTTGTTGGCCTTGCCTATCAAGGCAAGGATATTGTGTTTAGATTCATTATAGTGTATAGTAGCTTAAGGGATTTTGGCCCTTAGGTAATAGGTCTAATTTTATATGAGGATTTTTGAAAGATGATAGTTTAGTTTGTGTTGAAACTTGAGATTATTTACAGAGCTATAATAGAGTTATAGAGTTATAATAATATCTTGAAAGATTTTGGTTTCTTTTAGAGGATTTTTTTGAGGATTATATTTTTGCATAGTGAAATATTTCAATTTCCATAATTCTTTCTTTTGCCTTCAGATACTTTTTAATGTAAATGGCAAGGCCACATTGTGACACACCCCTTGTTCTTCACTAGTAGTTATTAGCCTATTACTTATTTGTGCTCAAGCTTGTTTGTGCAGCATTGAAGTTGGGCTAATCATAACTCTGCATCACAAACCTTTGAGTTGGGGACTGGCAATTCTGATCTGAGTGCTGAACCACCCAAACCTCTAAAATGCTTCCATCCTATTGGGGACTCCACTCCTGAGTTTAGAACTTAAGGTGCATTCACACTTTGGTTTCAAGGACTCTAGTATTGAGTCCCCTAACACCAAGCTAGTCATTTAGAACCTAAACCTATTTATCACAAAGATTCTTTGAATAGTTAATAATATTATACTTAATATTAAATAATCACCCATTTAACATTGGGTGCCACCTAAGATGCCACCCAGATTTTCACTTCACACTGAATTAACATTTGGTGTGAATGCACCTTTAGACTAATGCTAAAAGGATGATGGACTTGGCCTGATGAGTGAGCTGGGTGATTGACTGGTGACTTTTTGTATCACTGCAACTAGTGTGGCCTGTGCCGTTGGCCCAGGTGTTACCACGTCCCCAACTGATTCTTCCTTCCAAAACCTGGTTTTTTGGAATTTATTTGAATTTTCAGCGGCAGAAAAAAAATCAATATCTCTCACATTCTGAATCCAAATCTTACCAAATAAATTCCATTAAATCCTCTCGTCAAGATCTTTCCAACAACACCAAAGGCACATTCCAATTCCTCCGAAATTTTCAGCTACAATTTAATCTAATTTTCAGTGAAGAAATCATTCAATATTCAAGAACTTTTGCACCACAAGTCCAAACATCATGGAACCAAGCCCATGCACCCCTCGTCGTTGAGATCTTTCCAAAGACACCAAGAACAAACTACCTTCCTTCATAGATAGATTAGCAGGACTATAGTGATGCATAGTGAGGACTCTTTCGTACCATCTGCCTAGACCTAACCACTTCTGCTTTGGGCTTGGGTGGTGGTAGCCATTGGTCACAAGGTCTGGGTTTAGTTCTTCTGGTGATCTAGAGTAATGTTCTTTTGTCAGGAATTTTATTTGTTGAATATATTATAGTCTGGGAAGAAGGGGGCAAAAAAGAGAGTAGTATTATGGTTGCTCAAATGATCATATCAAAGTACTTGACTTTGTGCGGATTGTGTGTTTTTGGGCCAGGCCTTTAGGCAAGGACTATGCATTCTTGCGGGTTTAGAACACCTTAATGCTATAAGTAGCTTGGACTTTATGGTGGGAAATATGTAATTTTTCAAGCATACCTATCAGCATTTTTAAACTGGAGACATTTCATCAAAAAGAAAAATTCAAAATTCAAAAATTTTATATCAAAGATTTGTATATTTGGTTTTCATTGTGTAGCCAAACATGTAAAAGGATGAATAGCGTTTTGTATTTTATTTCTCATTAATAGCCATATTTGGTTATATCCTCCTAGGGATGATCACCACTTTAGCTACAAACAAAAATTCCTAGAAAAAAACATCGATGCCTATATAAAATACCTAGCAACGTAGAACTAGCTTAAAGACTAAGTATTTTAGGCTTAAAGCTTTGAAGTGGATAAGGAGAGTCAAATGATTTAATATTCCAACTATTTCAAAGATCTAGTTGCCCTTTGATCTTATACTAAGCAATACAAACTATTGTCTATAAAGTGAATGAAGTAATCTGAAGTGAAATCATATTTTAAACTAAGCAGAATTAACTTAAATGTCAAGGCATGGATCTTGTGTATTTTACACCCTTGTTTTGCTTAGCATTGGGACATATGTTTGCTTGCATAGGACAACCTTAAACCAAAGCCAAGCCAAAGTACATGCTATGATTGTCTATTCTTGGTTTTGGGGTTCAATGGGCCCTATATTGCCTAAAGCATTGGTCCCATATGCCTTTAAGATGTGCTAGATGCATGTGGTTGAAAGGACATAGGTTGACATGATCTAGTTCTTGAAATTGAAATAACAATTTTTCTCATTTCTTGCATTAACCTTGTAGAGGTTTTCTATTTCTCGTGTCATGTGTATTGGGCTCCCATAATTGAGTTTTTCGAGCTTTTAGTATCATATGGACAACTTTACATTTTTCAAATAGATGGTCTAGATGAAATTGTCACAAAATTTTATACCTTCTTTTGGGATATAATAAGAGGACTTCTTTAGAATGATAAGTGTGGTAGTCCATGATGAACATTTCCCAACAGGGTGAACAAAGGTTTGATTGGACTATTGTTCAAAATAGGTGAGAGAGAAAGTGCCCAGGGAATTGGCATCCCATCACTCTCGTAAATGTGGCCTACAAGATTTTTCCAAATGCATTATAGTTTACCTTGCAACCAATTTTCATGGTGGTGATAAATGTAGACCAAACGATTGCTTTTCCATTACATTTTTATAACGTTCTATTGGTGTAAGAGACTTTAGATTGTGCTAACATCCTAATCAATCAAAGGTCCAAAACATGAGTTGCCAAACCTTTGATAAGGTAAGCTTGACATTTTACTAAAATGGGCATGGTTACTAAATATATGGAAATGGTGGAGCTATTGTTCAAGAGTGTAAAGGTGGTTGTATGCCTTAATGGGGGCATCATGAGGACTTTCAACATTGAAAGAAGGGTTAAACAAGGGAGCCCATGTTAGCTTCCTATCTTTTCGTTATGATGTATGAAGTTTTCAATTTTATGGTCTTATAAAAGGAAACAAAGAGACTAGGAAAAATTACAGGCATCTTTTTTCCAAGAGGCACAAGATAACAAACTTCCTCACAATACACTGATGACACAACAATATTAGTCAAGGCTGGCAAAGGAATCTGTGAAATGTAGTAAATATGTTGGAGATCTTTTTGTTGATTACTGAATTGTTTGAATTCTAGGAGTCCCATCGGACTTGGACCTAAATGTCAAAGATGTAGATGAATTTCTAGTTGAAAAAATGAGAAAGAAATTTAGATACCATAACTCATTGCATTTTCTTTTAGTAGGCAAAATAGTTATTCTTAATGCAGTGTTAATTTTTAAATTTTGGTTTTTAATCATTGTTTGGGGGGCTCAAAAAATCCGATGTTGCGTGATTTTCAATGGGCTAGCAGTGAGTATCACATCAAGGCTAAAGTTAATTAACATGATTGTTGCATTCATAAAAATATCAATGGATTTGGATTAAGTAACCTTGAAGAGGCACTCATAGCCTTACTTTGCAAATAGGTTTTGAGTTCATTGAAACATGGAAATTTGAAGCTAAAAACCTTCTTGAAATTTAAATTAGTTCATTGCTTGCCATCTTGACACAAAAGGTGGATTCTAAACTTGAGTTGGGCTTTGGTGAAAGGGCACATATCACCTCTTGGGTCCAAAGTTTGTGGACAAATTATGAAAGTGTGGAAATGTATGATAGGTAATCCAATTTCAACTTTTTCTAACAAACAAAATTAATTAAGAAGAGCAATTTTTGGTGGGGTTCAACTTCCAAAGGAATTGAGTTTGTGATTTCAATCTCAAGAGTTCAAGTGTTGCATAGGGCAAGTTCACACACATCAAGGGACTTAAGGAACACACAAGATAAATGTTTCCACCTATGGAATGAAGTTAAAAACAAGTTCAACCTTGTAAAAAATGAAAAATACATATGGGAGAAGATTATTGAAAGTGTTCTTGTAATTTAGGTGGATGAATTCACTGTCCCTACAACGGAGACAAGTTGTGGAAAGTGGATAGGTGTCTACAAAACCAAATGATGACCCATTCATTCTATAAATGGTTGATATATGTTTGTAGAAAGATGTTGTGTTACATAATGAAGTCTAGGCCTATAAGGTAAGTCTTTAATCAAGGTTGCTTCAAACTTGGAATTCTTGCAAGGAGTTTTTAGGAATCCTAAGAAGGGTGAAGGCATGTACAAAATTAAGATTTAAAGGGTTAAAGTTCAAGATGTTCTATGGAAAACTTGGTGACCAAGACTTTGACCCATGGCTTTGGAAGTGGAATGCCAGGGATCCAAAAGAATTGACAAGGTATTGTGCAAAACAAGGAAGAAAAATGTTCAAGTCAAGGAAAGAGCTTATTTGCAACGTACTTGAGACGTCGGCAAAAGATATCACATTGGACCTCCAATCCATGTTGAAAAAAATATGCATAAAACATAAAACCAAAAAAGACGTTGGGTTTTTGTGGTCTTTGTGGCACTAAACTTTAGCAATCAACATTTAAAAAGCCAACATGGATTAGAAATATGCAAATGGATTGTCCTTCTTGTATAATAGCAATTATAGAGTCCTTCATTCATAGATTCTAGCTATGCCATAGAGCAAAAATGGCATGGAAATAGGTGTTTATGTTCCTATATAGTTTCAAGATTCTCCAACACCTCAATTGCATCTAGAAACCTTTCAATTAATTGAATTTAAAATTATGCACAAATGAATCATGGGCAAGTCAAATTCACAAGACATGCCATGACCCAAACTTGGAAAAGAGCCACCATTTCATTTCCTATAATATATTTTGTGATCAATTGTTGTTAGAGACATCATCATTGGCCAACATCACTAGTGCCAACATCATCATGGATAGACTTCATTCATTTTTCATCCACCATCAACTTGTACTTAATTTGTAATTTATAATTGATTTGTAGTTATTTCATAGTTCATATCCTCTAGTTGTAGGGTATTGAGGTTTTTGTGGACACAATTTCTCATAATGAAAACTTCATTTTAAGGGCTTGGTTGCCTAGTAGTCTTAGAAAGTTTAGTTTTCTATGGTCTTTACTTTGTAGTGTCACCTTATGGTGCATTTGGATAGAGAGAAATGACCTAGTTTTCAATGACATTAAATCACATGACTTTAAATTAGATAGTCTAATGTGAGAAGATTTGTTGGATGATGGTAGAATAAAGTGGAATCGCATTCTTTTATAGATTAAAAAACACCTTGAAAATGAGAACTTCTTGAGATGTTTGATAGGGTTTAGTGCTTGCATCAAGCCATTTGTGCATAGGATGGCAAAAAAGTGAGGTGTGCTATTGGTTGTTTTAATGGTAGTTGAGTTGGTTTGTTTTGTTGGGTGGGAAGTTCCTCCTTAGCCCCTTGTTATTTTGTTTCCTTTATACAATGAATTGTCCATTTGTTCCCAATAATGATCAAAAAAATCTTCAACATAGTTCATGGACATAGTGTCGCAACCCCACTTTGAGGGAAGTGTGAGGTCGCCACTCACACTCCTGAAAATGGGACTTGGGAGTCCTTCGGGATTCCCGAAAACTCATAACACGATTGCAGGGGTCAAAAAACCTTGCATTGAGGTGTTATTTATACCGTTAGAAAGGTCTTGAAGTGTAGATGTCCAAAATGGCCTTGCATGAGCCATTTGGACATATGCAGCACAAGTTATGGTTGAAAGAAGGGCCGGGAGTCAAACTAGCAGTTTGACTCCCGACCACTAAAAGTCGAGAATCGACCCAATCCCGGTGTGTGCAGGTGGAGTGTGATACATCGTTGAAAAGTTCTCAAGGAGAGCTACAACTTTGCTTTAAACCTCGTCCCAATCGGAGGTTGGAGTGAGAAGTTATGAACGCCCAAAGTCCCTGGAGTCCAAATCGGGACAATTTTGAAACTCCACTTTGGGAGTCCCGGGAAAAAGTGCCATTTGGATGCAAGTGCGGCGGTGAGACGCAAAGAATAATATATGGGGGAAGGTGGTGGCTTCCCCCAAGTCCAGGCCGTGGTGAGTCAAGTGAGTTCAAGGTTGCCCGTGGTTTGTCCTAGCACCAAAGGTGCTCCAGAATACGAATTAACCAACTTGTTGGTTGGTTTGATGTAGGTTCGAGTGAGTGAATAACTTGTCCTTCATCCTAGTCCAATCCTGGAACTTCAGCACGCCCCTCTACCCTTTTTAGTGTTGAGAGCTGGGAACGTGCCCCAAGTCCTTCTCAATTCCACAACTTGAATGACTTACCCCAACTTGGGGCTAACTAGAGACTTGGGAGCACGTCGCATAGTTTCACACATTGTTGAAACAAAAGAAAAAAAGGATGCTTTAAAACCCCAACCTAAAATTCATACCAAATATATTACACCAAAGTTGCTTTTCAATGAAAATATCAAGCAATGTTAGGATTTCATGTTATGTGTAAAGCCAAGATTGGTGCCACCTTAAAGCCCAACTCTTAAAAAATAAAAATTCAAACATTAAGTAAAATGATATTAAGCCATGAATTGCCATCTTTCAAAATAAGATGTGAATTTCAATTCTCAAGGTTTTAACTAGTGTTTGGGTAGATACAAAAAAAATAGAATAAACAACAGGCCATGGTGGTTATTGGGGTGGTTCATAAGATTCATAACCACATTTTTTAAGAAATCAAATAAATTTCCATAAAATAGTTAAACCTTTGCTAGTTCTTTCATGAATTTTTTTGAACTTTAAGATTTTTAAAATAACCAAAACTAACATGTGGTTCTTTTTTTTTTTGTTTCCAAAGAACCAAAAAAATTGGTATTTTGATTTTGAATATTTAAAAAACCCAAAATTGGATGTTCTTTAAAAATTCAAACAATGACACAACATTAGTTCCATTTTCCAACTCACATTGGTGGCATGTAGGCATGTGCTTGATATTAACACTCATATCAAATATCCTATTAAATTGGTATGACTTAAAGCAATGCCAATTTTATACCAACACTATTTTAGTAGTACCTTAGTAAGGACCTAATGTAATATTAGGTGTATATTTGCTTTATACTAGTTTCAGTATCAAGTATGTACCTATGTTATATCAACCAAAGTGAAAATTTGAATTGAATACAAGGACTAGGATAATATGAAAGTTTTAAAAAGGAACCTAAACCAAGTTTAGACTCATATGAATTTTTTAAAAATAACCCATATACAAAAGGAAGGATTAGGCAATTTTCAAGGGGGGGATGCAATGGTTTTTTTTCAAATTTGTGACATAGGTTGGTTGGCTACAATTGTGAATGTTTATATGCTAGGGTGGTTTTGTTTTGGGGACAAGTGGATCCAATTGGGTGCATAGAAAGAAAATTCTCTAGATGTGGCTATTATAATTTGTGCATGTGCATAATTTGACGGTGACAAATTTTTAAGTGTTGTATGTTCAAGTGGCTAAATATTTTTTCAATATTTAAGCTTGAATCACTATTGGATTTTGAACAACATAACATTCTAGTGACAAATGTTTCAACATGAGAGGTTTTGTGGTTATTGAATGTGAAGAATTATCAATCTATGTTTCTTCTGTCCCATAACCATGCACAACAAAAAGTTGCTTAAACCATCACACAAAATTTGCATCCTTGGTTTTTGTTTTTTATTTGGAGGCATATTTGTGCAATTGAACTTCATCAAATCAAGTTTTTGCTTATGAAAGGCTAATGGAGGATTGGCAAAGGAAGATTGACAAATTGCAAATATTTTTTTTCTTCTTTGTTTTTTCCACCTTTTCAATTAGATCAACAATCATGTCACGCCTATTGGAAGCATACAATTTCTCATTCTTCACATGTGCATTGTTAGGCTTCACATAATATGCACTAATAACCACTCCAAGTCTAACAACACTGAATTTTCTTAAATTTAAATGCTTGATGAGATAATCAAACTTTGGAACTAGCAATTTATTTCTCCCTTGAATCTTGGAGCAAACTTTGCACCTCATCTTGTTTACATCCTTGCCACAAAGAGGTTCAAACCAAATAAACCTTGGAACCCATCCTTAGTAGTAACCTCGTTAATTTCCCATTATGACTTTTTAAACTTTCTCCATCTTTGGTTCATTGACTATGGTTTTTTAAAAAAATGTAAGATAGCATGCAATAATTTCCTCACAAAGCTTTTCCTTTCCCTTTCAAAATGCATTATCCATAGGAACAAACACAATAAGACCAAAATAAAATTGGGTGATAGATTAAGTTCTATTGAATATGGAGAATTAAGGTTTGCATTTCTAAGAAAAGGATTGGTGGCTACAAAGGATTTGAAAAAAAAAGAAATTGAAAATTTATCAAAACCTAAAAGGGCACCATTGTTGAGAAACAAAACTTTAAAACAACTCAAGTATGCATGATAGACACAAATGCTTGGATATGCACAATAGACACAAATGCTTGGATATGCACAATAGACACAAATGCTTGGATATGCACAATAGACACAAATGCTTGGGTTTTGGCACAACACATTTAACATTTTGCACAAAATCTAGGTTGCATAACACACATGATTCGCACAACACTTAAAAGACTTAGGTTTTGGATAACACACAAAACATTCACAACATTGGAGATTAGCAAATAAAGTGGGATTACACTTAAAAGGAAATGAGATATGTAAATAAGAATTAATGAAGAATTTGGACAATGAATGTGACGCCAAGTCTCACTTTAGAACTTCATACTATTACAACTTGCAACATTCCAATCCTTGATGTGCCAACATTCAAAAACATGTAAACATATTTCATAGTTGTCAATTGCAATTATGAAAAAATTCAAGTCTATGCATATCTTCAAAAGCAAAAATATGTTGGTACCTTGTTATTGCGCCATTCTAAATATTAAAGAAGCCACATACAACGAACATTTAATCTTGAATTCACCATCACAAAATGACATGATTAAGGTAGGAACATGAAGATTTGCAAAAAAATCACTTGTGAAGTTTGGAGGTTTACCTTCAAAGCCAAGAAATTTTTGCCCTTGCAATGCTCCTCCATTGCACCTATTATGATTGCAACTTGCCCAATTCAAGCATTCAAGACTATATCTATCAAGGCACAAAAACAAAATCTCATCTTACTATAATATTAAACCCTTAAAGTCCCATATAAGTTTTGAAAACTTCCTAAATTATTATTATTTTGCCCAAATTATTCAATCTATGTTTTTATGAGATAAAAATAAATTAAATCAAAATACTTTCTCCTCAAGAAATAATAATAAGTTTTTTTTAGAACATCTAGGATTTGCTCATAACAAACATATATTTTTGAATAAATTTTATCTAGACATAAACTGAAATTTCTTGTGTCAATCAGACAACAAATCTTGCCTTTGAGCTTTCATTAGTGTCAACAATGGGAGCCACATTTGGGGCAGCAGAGTGATGATGGAAACTCATTGCAAATCACATTTCTTGCATCCAATAAGGGGATTGGTAAGTGTGGGTGGCACATGATTGGGATCATTAGTCGAAAGGATGGTTACTTCACTCATCCATGTCATCATATTATGGTAATTTTTTCAGATCCTATGTATGACTCAGGCATTAGCCAGGCTTTTCTTTGATTGCCATGTGGTGAAAATTTGCCACAAAAAAAAAACACTGGTGGGATGGACTTGGGTTTGTGAAAAATTAACTAGGTGCCATAGTCCACTTTGAAAAGTATCCAATGTTTGGGTGTTTCAAGTTCTTTTAGGTCATTGAAGTCCATCAAGAGAGAAGTAGAAAGATACGTGATTGGGCAAAAAAAAACTTATCAATGGTTGATTGTGTCATATTTCTTTTCTTTGCAACCATGAAGATTGCAGAGTAGTGGTAAGTGCAATCTTTCATGATTTCAAACAACAGAACAAACAATCATTAAAAAAAAAGAAGGGATTTTTCATCATTAATTCTTCAAATACAATTCAGTTGAAATTTTAATATGCCTGATTATTCAAGTTCTCCTTTCAATTGCCTGAAGAAGTCCACCTATTTTTATCTTTGACATTTTGGAACTTTTGTATATAATGTTACCTAACTGTTTTATGTGTTCACAGAATCTTCATAGGGCAGAACTGTAAAAAAGAGTACAATGATTTGGGTGCTTGGTAGTTTGCACATTATGCAACTGGAGAATGATTTCCCTGGTGTCTGAACTCTGAGCTCTCAGCCAAAAGATATCACAATTTGAAACTCGAGCAACGGCAGCTTTACTTTCCTGATGAATGCTAACTTGTGTTGTGTGCTTCTGGAAAACCAATCCTTCAAATTCCTCTATTCAAATTCCATGCCATGCCCTAGATGATACTTAATCTAAATCAATTGAGTGAGATTAATTAATTAGATTAATATTCAGTTAATTACTATGAAACAAAGATAATAATAATCAGAGAGTGACTTATTATTAACTTCAATACATGCGATGGGAAATGAAGTAAATTGTCATGCCCTTGATGCTTTGCCATTGAACTTGATCTGCAAAATTTAGTAAGAGAATTTAAGTGTTATGTAGTTGCATCAAGATAAAGTGTTAGTGTGACAAGATCAAACCAAACAATGTTAACCCTCACCCACATTACTGATTAATTGTACTATTAGTTCAAAGATTCCAAGTTCTATGTGTTTATCTATGTACAATAGCAACAATAAACCAGTTCACCAGTTTAACACTTGACACCAATGTTGGGCTTGGTACAAAAAAAACTGCCTGCCCTAATTCTTTAAGATATATTTTTTCAAAGAACAATTTTTTTTCCAATTTCAACATAACCTTTTGAGGTATTAGTTTTTAATTAAAAAAAAAGAAAAGATGACTCTTAAACAACTGGTTCTTATTTTTAGATGATATTTAGTCGAATGTACATATGCAAACTGTTTTGTAACATAAAATTACATTTTCAGAATATTAATATTTTAATATTATTTCTAAATACTAAAAAAAAAGATGATAAGTCTGAAAGCATCATTCCAATGACCACCATAAGAAACACAATTTCCATTATATAAATTTACAAGAAGTACATATCAGCATGTCTTTATAATTCCATCTTGTTTAAATGACCCTTCAAATTGCTCTAGTTCTTCATGTAAGTCCACTTTAGTCTCATTCAATTAAATTAGAAACCTTACAACCAACCCCATAATCAGAAAGATTAATTTATGAAAATTCTTTAACGTGTAAATGCTTGATAATCCAAACAAGATTTTTAAATATTTTCAATTGATCAAATGATAGAGATTTAAAATTATATATATATATTTTTGGGTGCATGCATAAAATATCTTTCCAATGATTTGTTGCCCAAACAGATTTAAGTGGATTTAGAGATGGGTTTGTGAAGAAAACCCCATGCATCCACTTTCCTACATGTGAGGGGGCTGCCCAAGGGCTGAACCCCATCTTCAATTAGCCTTCCTAGTCTAGTGGGGCTAGCTTTGAAAACTCATTTATGGGCTCACATAGGAGTTCCAATAGTGAAATTCTTTGAATTTGCTGCTTGTTTTCAAGAATCTCATATTTACATTCCAAAACTTGCAAACTTTCTTTCTTACTTGTAGAATCGCATTTTGGATTGAATTCTTTTTTTTGTGAGCTAACTTACCCATTGTGAGTGCCATATTAGAATGCATATTATTAATCCATGTCAAATGGTTAGTGAAGTTGCAAATCCAACCTTGGGTAACACTTGCCCAAACTTTTATGATTTCAATATAGCTTTGTTATCTCATCATCCTTTGTTTTCTTTTTGATGGAATTTTTATTAAAGAACTATGCTCACGTTTGCAAGTTTTGAATCTAATGGTTGGATTTGCAATCCAATTCATGGATGAATAGATTGGACCAAATTTCTAACTAAGGTTTAGATAGAGGTAGAATCAATGTTTCTTTTTTCAATTTTGTGATGTTGTTCAAGTGGTGATATTTTGTAAATATATTTAACTAAACTTAGCAATATTCAAAATATGAAAATATAAAATCTTAAAGCATCCTTTCATGTTTTGTGGGCAATTGTGGCAATTTTTTTGGATTTTTCTTGTTCTTTGGTGATGGTTTTTCTTAAAACAATGAATAATGACAAAATATTACTTTAGGGCATTAGTTATCACATTCAAATTAGAACCTTCATTTTTAACATAGGTAGTTATTTTTTTCCTTATAAAATATCCAAAGATGCTAGTCCACGAGCCTGCGAGCATGAGCATGAGCAAGCGAGCATGAACGCATGAACAAAATTGAATCTTTTTTAGAATATTTTATCCATGTCGATAGAATATCAAAAAAATATTCTTTGACATGTAGGATAGAATTTTTGTTGACGTGGAAAAATATTCTACCACATGTCCATGGATGGATGATTTTTATGGATGAAAAATATGGATGAACTTTATTCTAAATGTTGGCAACAAACGTTATTTTTGTGAAAAATTAAACAAAAGAAACAGGGTCAAAACAATTTATGTTGGTTTCTTTCAAAACAATTTGACAAATGAAATATTCAAGTCACACTTCAAAATCATACATCATATTTCCTTAATATAAAGTATATTCAAGCTTTGCAACATCTAATCCATACATAATGTTAAATTAAATCCCATAGACCCACCAAGAGGTATGTGCCAATCCGAACACTACTTGTTCACCACCAAAAAACATGTGCCCATTAGGAACAAAGACAATATGAAATAACCCATGACACTTCACATTGCCTACACTAGTTCAAGTTATTTTTTATTTTCGTTCACTCTTTCAACCTCTTGTGTCTAACACCATTCTTGTTATTTGCATAATCAAATTGCATTTTTTTTTCCTATACTACTAATTTGCCTAATCTATACAACAAGCTTCTATTTTACAATGGCAAGAAGAAAATTGCCACCAATTTCCATACCAAACACATTAGAATCAATGATTGAATATACATTAATTTCAAGCATACTAGATAGAGTATGTGAGATGACAACAAAACTTGGGAATATCCAAGAGATGACACTTAGTTACTCCCCCTCCAGCATTTGCTGGAAATTAAAACATGGGGAATAAAATGGAAAGGAATAATTGACAAAATAGATGAATGGGTGGCTTGGCGATGGGTGAATGTGAAGATAGACAAATCAAGTCTTGCATTATTGAAACAAATTGTAAACATTCCGAAGGAGGATTGGAAGACTACCATTGGGTAATGTTTACACATGCCATGGATTTTTTTTAAAGAACACACAAGTTTGAAGAAGTCTATTCTAGAACATTTTTTCACAAGTTTACTTAGCGATTTGTCGACAAAGGATTTAGTAACCCTTGGGAACTTGCTATCAACATAATTCTTGAAACTTCGAAGATGATTTTATGCAACTCCAAGAAAACAAGCCTGATTGCCATAAGATTTAAGGAACAAAGTTTTAAAACAACTGATGAATCATTAGATGACAAGGCCGGCCCCAAAACCACAAGACGTGTATGATAGTCGAAAGAAACGATGGATCAAAAACTGTAGGAGAAAGAATAATAACATTTTTTACAATCAACTATGGAACAATACAAGTGTTAAAATGAATAGTGGCTGAAGTTGAACATTGAAATTAATTATTGAAAAAATTGAATGTTATTGTTGAAACAAAAAGTCATAAAGAATGTGATAAATAACCACTAAAAACACTCATGAGTACCATAGATTTGCATATGTTTTTGATGGTAGAAAGAAGAAATTTTAAGACTATAAATGTAGAGATGCATGTAACCATTGAATGATGGGGTATTCTAGTCATTTATAGAATTATAATATATATGGGATAGTGATGAAAATGTTTATTACAAAGCTTCTGAGCAACCAACCATGAAAACAATGTGCAGGTATGGAGGATGTTCACATGGAAATTGATTAGGCCATCAACTTAGCCACATGGATTTCAAAGGGTGAAAAATGCACTAAATTAAATACTTCCAATATGTGTAATCTCCAATTCCAAGATTTATAATACACATCAGTTAAGATATATACCTATTTATATTGTTCACATGATTGTTTAATTACTCTCACTACATATTTAAAGACATCTTGTACATCCAAATATGAATTGAAGCTTGGAAAATGTTTTGAATGTTTCACATTTGATATGAAGGTCTATGTAGGAGTGCAATGAAGTATAGGAATAATAGTTGCTAAAGGGCATGAATTAAACACATGGCCCATATAAATAATAATGCAAACAAAAAATAACATGAAGCCACATCAGGCCCAAAGGTTAGTGAAGCGATCACAATTACGTGTTACACACACCACACATGACACGAGTAGGAAACATAGTTGTTTTATCAATTATAACATTTTAGTGTAGTTAGTCCCATCCAAACGGTCCAAAGAAAGTTAGACAATTTTGAAGAGACCATTGAATGCAATAATTTAATAACGACCCTATAAAAATGTGGACTTTGGGAGATGTTTATAACTTTGTAACATTGCACGAGTAGAGTTTAGTATCTTTCGGTGAGCTTCTAAGTAGCAATCAAATAAAATAAGTTCTGAATTGAATTGTTCATTTACACAATGTCACGATATCCATATCCCAGGCACTCTTGTTGAACACTAAGAGATTTGGAGTATTACCCATTAGTAAAGAGAAAAGAGCTAAAGAGTATAGATGTAAAATTCCAAGCAGAGGTTGGGTATTGGGCATCTTTTAACCACTTGCAAGATTACAAAATATATGGGACAATGATAAAAATGTTTTGCCCGAAGTTTTTGAATAACGTGACAATTTCTTAAAAACAATCCATGGCCAACACCCCCAACGAATCAAAATTATAGAAAATGGTTTCATAGGCAACGTGACTACGTGCTCGGATTTCAAACTGATAAGAGAATAAACAAATCAATTTTGTTACGAAAGTGGCCGAGGAACGCTTCCAACACTAAAGACGATGCATACAAAACACCAATACTTGCTTGCAATAGAAAGTTGGATTTTCTATCGGCCAGTTGTATTACTAAAAATAATATGGAAAAGGAGAGCTCCCCACGATACTTAAAAGATGTAATGATGGACTGAAAATAGGAGACAACGAATTCAAAGGACACCATTCAATAGTTACACCACAGTCCACAATGGGTTCCAACAAATTGAATGACCCACCAATGGCATTCGGTTTAGCTCAATATGTCCAGAACAAAGTTTGGTGATGCCATTGAAATTGACAACAACTATAAAGCCTGGCAAGAGAAGAATTTCAAAGAACTATGTGTAGTAATTAACATGTAGACATGACTTTTTAAGGCTATGATGCATGAAAATATATATTTTGTATGAAGAAAATGTTTTTTGAATTGATATTCATTTTTGAGTTAACAAAGTAATATGTTTACTATCTTTGAATAGAACATTTGGGGAAAAAATAACTATAAAAAATGCATAGGTTAATTAAAGTAAACAATATTATTCATTTCAAAATGGGCATCACAATTTGAGATATTTAACAAAAGTGATATCCCAAATTTTTCATTTTATTTCTTCTATATAAAAAGGATTTAAAATAATTGAATGTCATGTACAAAGAATAATAAGACATTGCATGAGTAATAATAGAAAATTTTAAAAAAAGCTTGGGAAGATGAACTAGCATAAAAAATGACAAAAATTGTAAATAAAATATATAATGATAGTCATGCATCCAAACATCACAAAGAAGTTAAAAGAATTATGAAGAAACCTTAAAAAATTCTTGCATTTAATCTAAAACATTTAACTTCAAGCTACACTTTGCAATCAATTGTCATAAAAGATAGTCAAATTGAATGGGACAACCACTTTAAATCAAGATAAAATTCCATTGGAGAAGAACTAATAATGGGAGGAAATCAAATATGCATTTTGTAATAATTTAGACTGTTGAAAAGTTAGAAGAACACCGTTAGAGAGTTAAAAAACATTCCACAAGCTTAATCAAGAGTACTGTGGAGACCTTTGGTAGAGATGTTGCAATCCTATTATGGGAGCCTCGAAACAATAGATTTGAAGAGTTAAAATGAGAAGGATGAAACAACAGAACCCAAAACAATTCTCAAGATGTGTATCAAGTAGTGAAGTATTACATAAAGAGAGATAAACTTGTTTTTATTAGTGAAAACAAGGTCGAATGTCTAGGTAAAATCATCAATTTATTGGAGACTCTATATTCAAAATTTAAAATGCAAGAAAAGGTAGCCACTGCATATAAATAACATCATTGAAAATAGACTTTTGATTTTTTTGAATAAAGGATTTATATTTCAATATTAATTATGTAATGATTGACATCCATGTTTGAATATTTGTGCAGAAATTGAAAATGAGGTCATGGAGCATATCAAATAATTCAAGAGTTTAGAGAATCAAAATGCCTCCTGTTAATAGAATGACCTTGTTGGTTCAAGCACCACATAAAGGGGAATCAGAGGAGTACTTCATTTCACCTTAAATCTTGGATTGCAATGAAGATGGTAGATTAGAAAGTAATAGGGAGGATCAATATTCACATAGGAAGATGTTGTGAAATGGGAAATCAAATATCATAGAAGACTTAGAGGAACAGTTTAATGAAAACATTTATTTGATCCCAATAGAGACTGCATAAAAGAAATTATTACAACATGGGACAAAAAACAAAGCTGATGAACTCCTTGAAGTTGGTGCGGGATCACATGCTATGCTCAATAGCACTCTCCTCAAGGATGAAATGTTAATCATTATAAAGAGCGATCGATATTATAGAATTCAAGGACAGACTAACAATGTATTGAAACAATGTGGTGGAATATAAATAAAAATATGAAATGCATTGAACATTAGATTGTTTTGGTAATCCATTAACAATAGTGGAACACTCATCCATTATTAGAGATAACCTCATAGTACCTTTGAACTTTTTGCAAAAGAAAGCTATATTTGAGATTTTTTTAGGTTTTCATTGCCATGAACAAAACTTTTCATATTGCATGAAATATATATTTTTTCACACCTTGTTGATTTGTCTCCAAATTGAACAACTTGTAAATGTATATTAGTAGAACAATTGTTTGATAAAAAAATCAAAACCTACCGAAACCCTCTAGAAATTAATTACAAGAATATATTTCTTTTAGAAAGAGGCCATATGCATAAAATGCATAAAAGAAAGGAGATTCTAAAGAACTCATGCGAAGTGACTCAAAGAGTTGTCACTGTAAGAAGAAAAAAAGAATGGAAAAGCCATTATTCCATTTAATTCAAACGCAATACAATCAAAGGCAAAAATAGTCCAAAAATGTCCTAAACACTAACTTCTCTCGCTTCATCATCAATGAATATCTCAACATTAGGATGGTAATAGGTCCTAGGCTTTGGAAACGGGGGGATGGAGCATAGGTCCGCCAATGCAAGTGCAAAAACCTCGGCATATGAAGGTAATATAAAGCTCTAATGGGGACTTTAAAGAAAATCACGATGAACAAAAAATGGCACATTCCGTCTTTTCAATTTGGTGGCCTTTTCGTAGATAAAAACCAAAACATTAAAAAGTGGTGAAAACATTGAAAAAATTAAGTTGCATAAGTAAAGGGATGTGAACAAACTTATTCATAATCGAGGTTAATTCTAGCTCTTTTCTAGATGGGAAAATCATATCATCATATATCAAAGTTGAAAATAGGCTGGACAATATTAGTCTCGCTTGACTTTGCATCCAAAAGTGGCTTTAGAACTTCATCAAAGATCTCTAAATTAACATTGAGTGCAAGGATGGGCCTCCCTAGCACTCAACAAGCACAAATATTATTCCTTATAAGAACCATCAAATATAGAAGTTAAAGATGGATTAAATTGCAGAATTAACTTGGAATCCAAAACAATTAGAGAGGGATGAATGCAAGTACTTGTCCAAAATTAAGGTCCACAACAATAGAATTTGGTGGTAAGCAAACATTGATGAAAGCTTGCAGTGTGATCACATTGAACTCCTTTCTTGCCTTGAAAGCTTGTCCAGTCTGGGGTTTGGTCATTGAGGTTGCATCTGTGTAATTGTAGAAGACATCTTTAGCTTCAGGATTAATACCCCTCTCGACCAACTCAATAGAAAAGGTGGAGAATTGAAACCTCAAGGAAAACACAATGCCTAGAGTTGGATCCTTCATGAGAAGGGTGAGTATACAAGGAAAAGGCAGAATTTAGGTCAATCCTAATTTTCAAAGAATGTAAAATGTGAAAACATATGGATAAATGAAATCCGTGGTACTCTAGAAAATGGATCCTCACTACTCATTTGGGGGCTTGAATTCACAACAATCCATTTCATGTAAACTTTCAATTGGTAACTTACTAGGTGAGAATGAATTTCCTTCAACATTCATAGGTCATCTGCATGCATGATAATGACAGCCCCTTTATATAAGATAAAAACCTATCAACAAAAACCACAACAAATTCGATAAAATTATCCACTCACATTTTCCAAGGAGGAATTAATCTTAAATTGAACGGTAGTGTGCATAACTAGGAATGAGCAAAGGAGTGAGCAATGGAATTTTCTTCCCAATACTTGATGCTCTTGCATTAAGGGTAGTTTAATCCTGTCATCTTTTTCGACGTTCCTATTGTGGAGAACGAAACTCTTGGACATCTATAGTCATGTTGTCTACTTTAGTTGGGATGGTTTGAGTGGAAGTCATTGGAATTTCTTGAAGAGATAGCAAGCTCTGCTTCTTTCTAGGATTGAGTGGGAACATTTTCCTTGTCTTGCATTTTTGATCCATACTCCTAAACTTGTTTCTTTCCCCTCCTTTTGCCCCCCTCCAATCTCTTCTTGCTTGGTGTCTCCTTCTCTAAGGCTCCAAGTCCTTGAAGAAATCCCAACTCATGTTTTTCTCGAATCTCGAATTCTGAAGTAGGAGTGTTTTCCTTCAAGCAATCAATATACTAAGCACAATTCCAGAGATGTGCAGATTTCCAATCTTTCAACATGTCATTCCTATACATTGTGCTATCTGTTTTTGGATCTTTCCATATCTCAAGGATTTTTAGAGTCTCAGATATGGCACCCTTCCAAAAAAACACAAAATGGAAATACCTATAATGGTCAAAAAATAATACGAATGTTAGTGGCAATGAAATCAAGATGACATTGGAAGATTAATTTGCATTTGACAATGGATGATATAAATGTGGAATGGTTGGATAAGAAATCACTTTTAAACCATTTGTTTAAAGGCTTTGGTCTCACCAATTTACTATTCCCACAACTTACTTTTCCAAATCCCATCTTTGGACCTAAACTCCCTGAAGAAACAAATTTCATAAAGAGAAAGTTTCCATTCCTGAATGTAGTTTGATAATGTAGGCAGATCTTTTAGATTCTACAAGTTGAATGGAAAGATCAATAATGGTGGTAGAATATAGTTTATGTGCCTCCACCTCCAACCACAATATGCTAAATATCAGTTTATAATCGCTTCAAGAACAATAAATTCAAAGTCTCAGATGGGTAAATATTTATGTGAGACTAAAAAGTCAACTTATGAAGCCATTTATCAAAAGTTCCATCCGAGAATCCATGTTTTGGAAATTTTTTATACTTCCTTCAACACACCGGATTGGTTCTAAATTTTCAACCAAGATACCTTCTATTCATTCGTGACTTGTACATAATTTAACATCTGTAATTTCTTGGTAAACATTTCTGGCTTTGAGTTCATATTGTAGTGGACCTAAATATGTTTCAAAGAATTCAGGACCAAAAGTAGGGTCGTAAACTGGCAAATGTTTCGTGAGGGTGGAGGTATGATCCTTTTGGACCTAATCCATCACCTTGTCCATAAGTGCATGTAGGCTAGAAGTTGAACTGAATTTCTCCTCCGAAACTTCCTCATAATAAAATTTTATGACAACGTCCGTTGAAGTCAAAAATTAATGTTCCACTAAGAAAAAATGATTTTTGTAACTCCCATGTTTGAATTTAAAAAATCAACATATTCAAATGGAAAGACTAGGCAAGAATCAAACCTTATTGTGAGCCCTAGTTTAACAATATCCTTTCCCTTAAGCCTCATAATTGATCCTTTATCCAATAAGTAACTTTTGAAAATATGTATTAATGACATTTAGGAAATTATAATTAAATTGAACGTTTTGGGCCATTTCAAACTTATTATGTAAGTTGGGGATAATTATTCAAATATTAGAGGTTGAATAGCCTTATTAGTATAATGAGATATGCATTAATTATTTAATTATTATTAATTAAAAATATTTATAGTATTATATAAGTTGTAGGTGTAGTTTTAGATTTGATCGCTTGCCAAGGAAACATCCATAAAACCAAGCTTATGAATATAATTGAATACAAAAAAATCATTTGATTAAGCAAAGGTCGAAAGTACAACGGTGTTCCATAAGTAAACATAATGCTTTATTAATGGGCATGTAGGAAAGTTTTGTATGTTATTAGTAAATCCTATGAAGGATAAAACAACAAAATTTGTACAACCTAAACCAAAGCCTAGCAAATCTTCATAGTTGTAAAAACTTGATTAGTCGACAAATGGTGCGAACAAGGTATTTAACTCTTTGTTCCATCAGCAATGGGTTTATTGGACCTTTGAACCAATGATAATGTCCATCACCATGGACCTAGGTCCTGCAAAAAAGACAAATGTCGTCATCCTCGTAATAACATTCATCAAATCTTTCAAACCCAATTCTTAAGGCATGAACTAATTTTAGGTAGATAGCAAGAGCATGAGGGTTAGGTGACACGTGATGACCCCACATTGATTGAACCATTCAAGTGCATAACACCCTTTTCAATCAGTTTTTTTTCATGCGATCATTGGGAAACATTCATGTCAATTGGTGTTTCTTCAAGCTCTTCATATTATACTGGTGCAATCGGAAGAGATGAAGATGTAGTGGCATTATCCACCATGGTTCGATCCTTGCATGTGTCAACAAAAATTAAAATAATAGTTCAAAGCAATAACCTTGGATTTGCATTTGAAAGAAGGATGATGATTTTATTTGGGAATTTAGGGTAGGCATAGTTGTGACCATGCAAGTTATGGCGGTAGAATTATGAGAAAAAATTGATGCTTTAGTTCCAACAGATTCATTAAGCCCTAGTTTCGACAATGGATCTAGATAATACATAAAAATTATTATAGCGGAAGATTTATTCACAAGTAACTACTATAATTTATTATGTATTATGCAAATAATTAATAAATGGTAATGAGTGACTAGTATGTACTAAAGAAGTAAATAGTACATAGGTTGGGAGGAAGGTTATTAATGTTTTTGAGTTGACTTGGTTAAAGAAGAACCAAAGGATGTTACTTCTTATTATCAATAATTATCATAAGGGTTAATTACTTTAAAAGAATTAGGATGATAGGTCAAACATATGGGATTAACGATGATCAAACTTAAGATATCCCATTGAAATATCTAAGATAAGGGAAGGATGAATTTTCCAAATTTAGTGGTCATGAAGATTATTATCCTAATTTGAATGGTGGATGGAAACATCTTTAGTGTTCCATTGGGTACAAGGATTCTCATCCTAAACATCATTGGAGGGTGGAATCATCATCCAATCCCGTTAGTTCATGAAGGGAGAAAAGGCCTTTGATTGGAAGGATTTCCACAAGTTTTCATTGGCCAAGGGAAATCAACTCAAGGACGGGTGAAGTGAGAGACTCCTTGGACTCGAGAGTTTTTTACTTATTGGGTGTGTGAAGTGTTGTATATGTTGTAGGAAAAGTGTGTGAGAGGGATGAGTTAATTGAATTTGTGTGAATGTGTGTTGTTCATGAGCACATCAATGTGTGCTAGAAAAAGGAGCATGGAAGAAGATTAGATGTAGAAAATAGGAGTTGGAATTTTATGGAATATTATTGATGGACAAGTCTTTGGATTTTTACTAAAATATTTTTTTATCTCAAATCTACCATTGGATTTGTGTTAAACTTCAATTAGTTTTAGAGTATGAATTGGAAAACGTTCTCTCCAAGTTTCAGCAACATTCGAGCTTTTGTAAAAGAGTTGCACTTGTTAAAAGTAATAGGGTTCTAAGGTTGTTTTTTCCCAACATTGTCAAAAATAGCTTTTGGGTTTTGGGGCGTATCTTCAGAGTGTAAAAATAAAAGTTTATGAAACTTTGTGCCAAGGTTGCCTTTGAGATTAACTTTCCAATAATGCTATGCATGGTAGATTTGAAATTTGTATGAAGACATTATGATGAAATGAACGAAGGGGGGTCAAACTGCCAAAACGTGAATGCCAATGACACCAAGAATACTTTTTCATACTTTGTCATGATAAGTGTTGATTCTTCCAAACATGTTTTGATACTTAATAAAAGGACACAACATAATATGTTTCTTCATATGATTAGTTACATTCCATTGAACCACATTTTTATTCGTTATAACACAACTATGTAAAAATTCCATCTTGAATGAAGGTTGTGAGTACTTACATGTCTTTGAGTTAAAGGTTGTGCAAGAATCCTTCACACTTATACATATAGTCAAAAAAACTATGTTGCATCAAAAAGTACCAAGTCTTCCTTGACTTGTTTTCACATCTCTTGTAAACATTGGGATTAATCACATCCTTGAATTAAACCAATGGAATCATGCCAATGCTTTGATGCGGAAGAAATCATGCACTAAACTAAGTTTCACGTGATCAAATTCGACAGACCTAGGGGGTTGAAACAAAATTGATAGAGAATTTCATCTTCAATGCACAAAACAAGAAACTAAAATAAAACAAATTAAAAGCAAGAAAGGATTGGAATTTTGAAATCCGTAGTGTTTAGTTTGAATCTTATTTGTTCATGTCTATCATTATAATGAGGATGTGGATAAGGCCCTCTCTCATACCCAACATGATAAAATCCATTGCAATGTGCCAAGAGAAGTCATTTGGGTGAACTTTTGAGATATAAAGAATTTAGGCTTATAGCCAATGGTTGCCATTGCACACATAGAACATTCTCCCACTGAACTTTTGTAGATCTTCATTCACGTTTAGGGCTTTTTCAAATGATGCATTCAAAGCTTTCCAATGATCATCCCACTCATGGATTTGATTTGCAACAAATTCCTCCTCCCCTTGCTAGTTTGTGGGAGAGACATAAAACACTTTGTCCCCATTTCAATAGCCCATTTGGAACATTTGTTCCATTTTGAGCACATTGATTTTAAGGGCTGGTTTCACAACCAGCATGGATATCATGCAACAAAGGGGTATGTTCATCCAAGCCTTGGCTTTGGGATGAATCTTATGTCTTTCTAGTAGCTTGATTATCTTGACTTTATGCTCCATCTGGACTTGGAGGATTTCTTTGTCTCCAGTTGTGTTGACTGCCTCCAATTGCATAAAAGGCCTAGAAGTTAAGCCAACCTTTTAAGTAGACAAGGTAGTTGTGAAGAGTGAGAATACCTCTTTAGAATTCTCTTCCAATAACCTTTGTTCAATCAACTCAGCACTTTCCAAAGATGGAGGAACCTATAGGAGAGAATTATATGAAAGAGAAAGTAAGATGCATAATTTGAGAATAGAATGTGAAAAAGAAAGAGTAAAAAATACCTCTATAGATTGGCTCCTTGTTTCGATAGATCTCTGCAAAATTAAAAAATGAGGGGAAAAAGGTTAAACAAAAATCAAGAATTGCATTGAGGAAACTGCTTTGAGGAAATTTTTGCACCTTTGAAAGCTCCAAGCTTGGGAATTCTGGTTTTCAAGAGACCTTGAGGCAAATTTTTTTGCTTGGCCTCCAACTTTTGACATCAAAAGTTGGAGGCTGAACAAAAAAAAATTTGTGTTTAGCGTTTTATGGAACCCTTGAGCATGAAGCTTGGGAGCTCCACGAGAGGCCTAATTAAAAAAAAATTGTTTGGCCTCCAATTTTTTTACGCTTGGCTGCTCTTCATGAACTCTTAAACATGTTGAACGTAATTTTTTTTGCCTTAGCCTCTTTTGGAACTATCGAGCATGGAGCTTGAAAGCTTTAAGAAAGGCTAAGGCAAATTTTCTTGCTTTGGCCGAGGTCCTAAAAATCCTAAAAAACTATAAGAAAGGTAATGTAAACATAAAAACTAAAATAAAACAAAACAAATAACTTGAAAGAAAAAGAACTCAAATACATGAAATTGGAAAAACTTAGAAGCTTACCTCAAGTTGTTGTGTTGTTTGTTTGTCCCCCACCTCCTACAAGAATAAAAACACAATGAATATATATGTGAAAATCCCAAGCAAGAAATTAGGGTTTTCCAACACACCTTTTTCAAGAAACCAAGCTTAGAAGCACAATTTCAAGCATAGTTTTGTTTTCTTTTCACTCAAAAAACATCATTTCATTCATACTTGCTATAGGGCTAAATGGACACAACTTAGATCCACTCAACTTGTTTTAGGAACTTCTAATGTGCATCATAGAACAAATTGCACTTCTTTTGGGCCTTTAAAACAAATGATCAATGGGTTTTTCTACTAAAAACAAGCAAAATTACGTTTCATAAACTAGGTAATATTCGTTACAAATTAAATTTTTTTTTTTTTGCCTTTTCAATATGATCACCCCTCATGCAAAAGTGGTTGCACACTGCATATCCTCTATTAGCTGCAACTTTTTCTTGGTTGACATCTTGATATTGTGTCTTTGCTACTTAGGATTTGTCCATTGGAAACTTTGCTTTTGTTTTCTTCGTCTTGGAGTTCTCAAGTTCTCTTGATCAACACCCTTTTCCTACATCTAAAACTATAGCTTTATTTTGAACATAACAATTAACTAAAGACAATAGTTATTCCCTTTTTACAAACTTCAACGTTTACTAGAAGATATGTCATTTAGTATTTTCTTTTATAATTTCCAACACACATATTTATAAATATACAAATAAAAAAATACTAATTGGAAAATTAAAAGGTAATTAGGGTTTTATTAATAATTATAAATCATAATAAAAAATATTCATAATTAAATATTTATTCTTTTAATATTTTTTTTGAAATATATTGAATTAACATCTCTTTATTGCAGCTATTATTTTCATATTTATTTCCATTCCAGATATTTTTATATACTAAGTCACCATATAAAAGCCGCTTTTGAAGGGAAATTTAATCTTCTTAATTTTGTGTTCTTATGATTATTGATGTTTTGTTAATGAATTTTAGAAAAAATGTGGCATAACTCATTTTTCAATATCTCTCTCTTTAGCACAGTGGATCTCACCGACTTTGCCTGTTGCCATCTCTATGCATCATAATTTTGAAAATTAACTATAATTGTATTTGTCCATCGTGATAACGAATGGCATGGATGTGATGTGGCAAAATATTCCATGGCTTGTCAGAGAATATTCTATCACATCATTTAATAATATCCATGTGGCAAATGAATATAGTAAGAATATTCAATGACATGGCATGGAATATGCTTTGAGATTCCTTCTGCTCACTTGAGTAGGCTTGCCTACTCATGCTTGCCCATTCACCCATTAGCATCATTGGAAAATGTCAATCCAATAGCTTTGTCAAACTTTTTGCTAATGCTTGTCCTGTAGTTTCTGATGTTTCAAATAGTCCAAGAGTAATTTTTTTGGTTTCTAATCCCTTTTTGAAAAAATAATAACAAGAATAAAAACATCATGGGCTACATGAAACATCCATAGATCAAAACTTCTTGTTGTAGAGATATAATCCTTTGATAATGGTAAAACATATTTCTATTTGCATTTTTCCAAAACTTCTTGAAAAAACTACTTTCTGGATGCAAACAACAATCTTGGACATAAATGCATTGCGAATCTTTTCAGCCGCACACTTTCAACAAACTGCATTGAAAGGGTTTATTATGATATTATATATAATATCATGTCAGGAATATATAAGCTCCAGAATGTGCACTATTGCTCACCTTGAGTGTTTTTTGGTTGTAGAAGGTTTTGTTTAGAAACAGTAAGCTATCCTTCCAATGCCAGCCTCCAAACAAAGCATGGGACTGCAAAGAGTGCAGACCAGGAGAACAAGCAGCATTAGAGTGTAAAACAATTAGCAGAATTGGATGTCATATAGCATGCTCACCCAAGATGGATAAATGCTAGATCTGTTAAGGTCCCTAGTTGAGGAGATTCTGGGGTGTAAGTCACACATCTGCAGCAGGTGATTGACCTCACCCATTTCACGAGCCTTTTCCAAAAGGAAAATCCCAGCAACAAATATTCATCTTGAAACTCCACCTGTTTTCACCCCTGCAACTTTGCTTGTTCAAACACATTGTTTCACTTGGACCTGGGTCCCTGCAAGCGTGCAGATTGAGTATCCATGTGAATACAAGGTTCAAGTGCATGGTAGTGAATGTCATTGGGCACCAGAACTAGTTTAAAAATGAACTACAAAAACTACCAGTGTGAATAAGAGTGACTGTCTCTTGCTTGTACGGCGGCAACAACATGATGACCATATGTGGATCAAGTTTAGATCAGCAAAAGAAAACTGACCTATCATCTTTCAATACCCATGAGTCTGTGTGCTTTCAAAATGATTCACAATGCCTTTGAACAAATCAGGATACTCTTCAGACCCTTGCTTGCAAGATGAAAAGAGATAAATTCACATGGAGCTAAGGAACGTATCATGCTAAAGAACATGGGATTTTTTAAAAGAAAATTGTGAGCTCAAAGAAGTGATGACAGATTAAAAAAAATAGTTGACATTGCACTGAAAAAACAGAAACATCCAAAAATTTCCAAAAAAGTTGTACACAAAGTGCCAAAATTTGCAGAGAGAGAGAGAGAGAGAGAGACAGACAGACAGACAGAAACGCAAGATATTGAACATGCCACACTAGTACATGACTACAGTAAGAAAAAACTAATGGTGGATGAATTCCAGTGACGAGTAATCCAAACAGGTATATGCGGAATTTTTTGGAATCCTTCTTATGGTCATCCATGGACAATTCCAAACATAATTTCAAAAATAACTGTCTCATTTTCAAGCCTAACTGCTTCATTTTCTTCTTAATAACTACTTTTTTTTATTAACTTTCTTAATAATCTCTTACCTTTTCTAATAACTACCTCCATTTTATGACTACCTCACTCTTTTTTCACTATCCACTAACATGGACATGAATATGAAAAAAAAAATTAACATGTGTCTTTTCATGTCTATGAAATGTATATAAATATAAATTAAATTTGACATTGACATAAATACTGATAAATTATTGAAAACAGTATGAAAACTTAAGAAAAAAACAAAATAGTCGATCGTCACTAGTAGTGCGCAGCAGCACGGAGCTCAAACTGTTGAAGAAAAAACAATTCGCAGCAGCGTGGAGCTCAAATTGATTAAAAAAGAAACAATTCACACATAGCCCCTACACTTCTACCAAACCACCAAAACTGATCACTCAGACAGATACACAGATGGTATTTAGAACAGAATTATTAGTGGACTGCTCTTTACAATTGCCAAATTATGTGATAGAATTTCACATACAGATGGTATTCTAGCACAGAATTTGGCAATTGCAGAGCTGCAAATCTCTCACAAGACAATTGTTGCAAACCCACACCATGTATAGATTCAATCCTCAGCTATAGACCTCGGAATTCACTACTCGTTCTGATCTTGAACTCAGAATTCACTACTTCAATCCTGATCTCGGTTCTCGGAATTCACTACTATTCTGTTCTTTACCTCGGAATTTGAACTCAGAATTCGCTACTTATTCTGATCTTGAGCTCGGAATTCGCTACAACGTACTCTGATAGGACTTGAGCTCGGAATCTAAGCTCAAAATTCGCTATTGTTTCGATCTTGAGCTCAGAATTCGCTACTAGAATTCTGATCTTTCTTCCATGATGGGAGTTACAGCAGCCTCAGCTGTGAATTTGGTGCATGAGAAAAGCAGATTGAACTCGTGATTGAAATGCTCAAGTGGATGAGAAATCAACAGCCCTTTGAATTGGAGCAGCTTCACTCCAGGAGCTTAATTTTGTGTTTGGAACGGCACCCAATTCAGAGACTGAGGCGGAGATGCAAAATTCTCGTGATGATTTGCTTGCAGTTATGAGGAGAATGAAAACTCCGTTGCAGCTTCAGTACCCATTACAGCAGCCCAGCTGAGCCGTAATCAGATTTGCATGTGCAGACCGGTGGAATTCTCATCTTGTAGCTGCTGATGAAGCTGTGAAGTTCTGGATTGAGCTGAAATGGGTCGTCGTGATCGTCTCTAGTGTTCATCTCCAGTAGTTCCACAAGGATGCCTCAACAAAGGAATTGTTATCGTCATCTGAGTCGTCTTTCGCCGGACCAGCAGGTGCGTAAATCATCTTGTTCACCCATTCGCGCTCGTAAGGATCGTCGAAGTTAGTACCGGTGTTGCAGCTCCAGTTGTTATTGGAAATACGGGTCTGTGCAGTGGCTTGGTCCGGGGCGGATTCTTGTTGGTTACCGTCTGTGTATGTGATGTCTTCCAGCTCTTCTCCGCCCTCGTTGGCGCTCATCTCTGACGCATCCGGTGACCTGAATCCGCTGTAATTGAAGGGCCGTCCGACAGAAGCAGCAGCTGAAGCTGCTGCGGCTGCCTGGATCTCGCGCCTGGTGTAGTGATCCGGCGTTCCACTCGGAATAGTGGGTGTGTGGTGCGGGAAATTGGGCTGGGAGTTGGGTCCTCGGATGCACACAACCGCTGCGTCGTAAGCGTGTGCGGCTTCCTCTGCCGATCGGAACGAGCCTAGCCATATCCGAGTTCGTGTCGTTGGGTCTCTGATCTCGCACACCCATTTTCCCCATCGCCGCAAGCGTACCCCCCGGTACTGTCGTTGCGAGCTCGCCTCACCCCTTCGCGCCGACGTCCCGGACATTTCTGGAGTCGCACGCTGCGGCGTGAAGGACTGGAAAAATTGCGACAGACAGATAGATAACGAACTGCTCACCAGCTGCGCCGGGATACTTCTGGATCCTACAGGTACGCTCGAATGAATTCTTTCAAACAGATCTATGTGCAATCTCTTTCTAATTCTGAATATCTCCACAATTGCGCAATCGGAGCAAGTCGAGCAGGAAAGATCAATTGAGCTCGATGCAGGAGTAAAAGTTCAAGGAACTTCGGCACGATGTACAGGTCCCACATACTGAAGAAGGGTTACAAACGAAGCTACAAAATATTGTGTGGAATTCAAGCCTCAATTGAGCAACAATCCGAGAGCTCCAGTAGCCTCCAAGCTTCTGAATCATGTGTGTCCGAACTAAATCGCAGCTTCCAGAGAGCTAGCTGCTGCTTCTCAATCCCACTGAAAATTTCCCAGCTGCAGCTCAGAACCAATCCACTTGAATCTCAAATCACTATGATCTCATTCCTAAACGCACAAATCAATCACAAATTCTCGATTGCTATGATCAACTCTCACACGAATTCTTGAGCGCGAACTACTACAACCGATCATTGTTCAGTACTTGAGAGAAGGAGCTCCGGTTGAACCGGGAATATCATCCGAAGGTGAATTGGTTATTGATGACTGGAGCTCTGATCTAGAGTACGAGCAATTGATGGAATGCAAATCTCGTGTTGGTTGGGATCATGTGCATGTTCTGCGGCAAGCATCATCATCATCATCATCATCATCATCGGCTTTCCAAGAAGCGAGGAGAGGAATCCTCATCGTGGTGGACAGAAGAGAAAGAATCAAGCTTCTTGTTTCCTCCTGCTTCTGCTGCTTCTACGGCAACATTATTGCCGCACATTGCGCGCCTGGAAGCACAAGGAATCTCCCACCCCGCTATGCTGCGGCTGCCACGTGGCGACGCACGTTTTGTATTTCGCTCTCATGTACAGGGGCTTTCTATACGCCTCGTGCGTATCTGGACACAGGGGTAAAAGTAGAAAATTTCGATGCCACTTTTTATTTTATTATTATTTTATTATTATTTTTTTGTAAAAAACTAATTTTTTTTCTTACCAAAGCTCTAACGTGCCTTTTTCCCAAGATACCCAGGTACCACGAAATTTACCCCACCATAGACCTTGGCAGCTTCTACACATGTTTGTCAAATAATTAATTAAAATTTTTAATTTTCATTTCAATAGATAGTGAATATTCTTCAAGATTCACACAATTTTCCTTCACACAATTTTTTTGTTCTTTGTAAAATTTTCTTGAAATTTTCAACATTTCTTAAAACAATATAATTAGTGTCAAAACTGCCAAGGCCGTAGGGTATCTGATTAAAGCATAATTTTTTTTCTGGAAAATGTGAACCGAAAAAGTTGAGTATTTTTCTTGTTTTTTCCATCAAAATGTTTTTGGAAAATATTTACAAATATTCTTTGTGATAGGGGGGGTAAGGGGGTTTCAAGGAGAAATTTTGTTGTGTTTTGACCAAAAAGATTGGGGAACTCTTTAGATTTTTTATTGTGTAAATTTGAATTTTAAAAAAAATTTGAAAAAAATTTACAATTTTTTTGATAGGTGGGTTAAAATACAGTTCTTTTAAAAATTTTGATAATTTTTGACTCATTATTTTCGATGGGGATAAAAATATAAGAATAAGAACAAGATTTTTTCCATCTTGTGTGGTACACCTTACAAGATTTTCACCTTGATATGAAACATTTGAAAAAAAAAAACCCCCTTTTAGTTATGATTTGAAACCTTGATGAATACAATACAATTCAAGTTTATAATTTATACATTGCATGTATTCACATTGATGCCTTTCCTTGTCAAGTTATACTAGTGTGGCATGTGCTGTTGGCCCAATTGTGAACTTGTTATTTAACTAATTTCTCCTTCCAAAAGTCATTTTTTGTATAATTTAGTTGAATTTCCAAAGACAAACAATATTCAAAATTCAATATCTCTGTCACAATTTTTGAAATTTCCTCCATTCAACCCTACTCATGGAGGGCTTTCCAACAAGACCAAGTGTACCCCAATTTCTCAATTTGTTTAGTTTTGATTCAATTGAATTTCTAATGACAATGTTGTTCAATATTCAATCACTTTGGAGCTTTAGGTCTAAAGATTATGAAACTACCTCCATGCAACCCTACTCAACAATGGCTTTCCAAGGATACCAATTGCACAACTGGGGGGCGCCATGGTTTGTAAGATGTCAATGTGACAAACAAAACAAACAAACATAGATACATTTGACAATCCACTCCCCAAAATCCTCATCCTCATTTGAAAATCCACACCCCAAAATCATTCAACTCCTCATGGGCATGTCAAGTCTCCCTTGGGGCAAGTTGAAGCACATTTTTCACCCTTCCATTATCCCAAGCCCAAAGGCATGAAACCCATAGAGGTGGGAATTACACTTTTTGTAAAAGCCCACTGCATTATTATGGTCAATAAGGTGCCTTCTTAATATAAGGTTTTAATGTATTACCTCGACATTTTGGAGTAATTTTGGCTTTAATATAGCCATAAAAAAGCAACATCACCTTCTAAATTAAAAGCTTTTATATATGAAAAAAGTAACTAGTAACATGTTTAGAAAAAGGGCGCAACACATCATACATTGATGGCGGATGTATGATGTTGGATGTAAGTCCGCGATGGACAGTTGTGTAATTGGGTACCTAATTTGGCTTCCATTTTTACATGCAATATGTTCAATCCTTGTGCTTTCAGGTGGAACTGGATGCAAATGAATAAGGCTAACCCTCAACCCTAAACCCTATAGCCTACCCTATCATATGGAGGGCCCTCCTAGTTGGCCCCTTCCTCCAAGCCCACGTTTTGTATTACTATGCTAGGGCCGCACTGTATAGGCAGGAATCTAGTACCAACTGGGACCAGGGTTTTTTTTTAAGGGTTTAGGGTAGGGTTTGTCAAGTAAGTGGTGGACCGCCTATCATCCTCAAGAGGATTGAGCAAATTTGGCTAGAGGTCAGAAAAAAAAGTTGAATTTTAAATTAAAAAAATTGTGCCAAGTTTTGGTGACCAATAGGAACTCGTTGTCTAAATATGGCTAACATGTGACTATTTTTCCTCAAAATATGGTGACTTTTTCTTTTCTTTTTTCAAAAAAAAAAAAGAGCCTTTGTACAATTCGCACTGGGTTTTGTTTTGTCATCACAGTGCAAGAAAATTCGACCCCAAAAATTAATTAAATATATAAAACACTGGACTTTAAAAACATACTTTTCAAACAGGTACACATAATTTGTATAGTTTTAATTTCTTCCTTTTTATTCTATTACACACATGGATCCACAAAATTTGGGAAGAAGTTACTATAATATCTCCAAGCAAATCTTTGCCATTTGGTAGGACAATTGCGATGCATGAATCCAACCAGGACTTTAAAACATACTTTTCAAATACATGATTCTACTATCATTCTAGACTTTGATTCTATTGCCCATATAGATACAAATTTTCAAAAAAAGTTTACATAACATCTCCAAGAATTCTTTTGTCATTTGATGGGACAATTGCCATGCATTTATTCAACCGGGCTTCTTAACCATATTTCCAACTTCAAAATTTGCATGAGTCTAGGCACAAATTTGATTCATGACGTTATTATGTACAGAAAAAATTACAAAATCTACAAAATTTTCAAGATTTTGCACCTTGTATTTGAACTGCTTGTCATAGATTGATAGTTAGTCAAACAATGCCAAAGGATGGTTTGCCTAAACATGCTCAATTGCTGGTTTAATTTCCAGTATCTACAGGGGCTTCATTTCAGGTCAAATACAAGGTGCAAATCTTGAAGAATTTGTAGAATTTGTAATTTTGGTGTATTTTGTAGCAGAAATTTGTTTTCATTCTCAAAATTTCTCTTGGAGCCATGTGGAGTGTATGTGGACATAGGCTTCAAATTGACCAAGGTAGTCCTTGTAAATTTAGGGGCATTACAATGAAAATAAGGCATGCAGCTAGGTCCAATAGTAGGGAAGAAATGGAGTTTGCCCATGGCATCATGGAACAAATGAGGTGAAGGTTAATCTCAACAAGGGTTGTAATTATATTTGGGAGGGGGCAGGTGGGCATGAGCATATATTATAGCTAATTTATGCCAATTTATTATGGAAAAAAATTGGCTGATTTTCGTGTATAACTCATCATTGAGTGCATTTATCATATTTATGGATGATTGCCACTTGAGAAAAATCACAAAATTGAGGGGAAAAGCATTGAATTATATTGGGAGTTGATCTCCAAAATATGCCATGCATTTAGTGGCTAAGAGAGCCACCTATGGGATCAATAACACCATCAAGATCTGGTCTTTAAGAGGTGAGAACTCCTTTAGCTTTGCATGTAAAGTGCATAGCAGCAGTTTATTGGCTCTATCCTACAGAGAGCAATGTGGGAACAATTTCTGAGCGGGTATAGGGTAGAAATGCCTATCATAAAACACTTAAGCGATTGGGGCCTTCTAGCACCTTCGGTGTTCTTCTTCTGGTCTTGATATCCAAAACAAAATTGTGCTCCATCTAGTTGTGCACCTCCTGTCATTTGAATCGTTGAATTTGGTAAAGAAACAAAAATGTTATGATTTTTCTAAGTAAAAACCTTTGTTCTTTTGATACAAATCTTATCAAACATTAAAACCACTAATGAACAAACACATGCACACCTATGGATGAGCAATGTGAACTTGACACATGTCAAGTTCTCACTTATAACCAAATTGGGTGAATGTTAAAAACATTCAATTTCTTGTTCCAAATGGTTCATCATACACCAATGGCTATGATCAAAACTTGAAAAAAGGGTTTTCAATTTACAATCTTAGGAATGCAATAGTTTGCTAACCCTAAAATATTAAACAAGTAACCTTAACTGAATGAGCAGTTGGAAGTGTGCCCTCACTTTACAAGCTCAAGGGTTTGGAATGTGGTGTCCTCCTCTCTTCACTTCCAACCTCTCCAAAGCTCTCTCTTTTCCAAGCTTTGGAGAGCAATCTCTCTTCCAAGCTTTAGAGAGTTGTCTAGAAACCTCTTCATGTCCTTCTTTGTGACCTCGCTTTAAAACCATTTCTAATTAGTGTTGTATTGTAGCCTTGTGTTGCAACGTGTGAACAACAACAACGTGCATGATGCAGTGTGCGGGAAGACACTAGCATGCATGCATGTGATAAGACACCAATGCGGTTTTGATCTTTTTTCATGTGGGAAGACACCAATGCGGTTTTGATCTTCCTTCGTGCGAGAAGACACCAACAAGATGTTACACTAGCACGTGTGTGTGTGGGAAGACACCAATGCAAGGCGGTGATCCTTTGAGCAATGATCCTCCTTCAAATTTGTTTTGATAAGTGTTCCTTCTCTGATCCTCCTTGTGTGTGTGTGTGTTTTTTGACCTTGTTTCACAACCTCTGTGCATGCCTTGCCCTCCTTTAATCCTCTTTCACGATGTTACACAATGTGTGTGTGTGTGTGTGTGTGCATGCATTGCCCTACCCTATTTCCAACCTTTATCTATCTTTTTGTGTGTCCTACCTTGAGATATTTTCTTCTATGTGTGTGGGTGTGTCTTGCCCTACCTTATTTTCAGCCTCTATGTGTGTGTGTGTGTGTGTCCTACCTTGTTTCCAACCTCTATTTAAATGTGTGTGTCTTACCCCATGTCCAACTTCTATATGAGTGTGTGTGTGTGTGTGTGTGTGTGTGTCCTGCCTTATTTCAAGCCTTTATTTGAGTGTGTATGTGTGTCTTGCCTTGCCTTATTTTCAGCCTCTATCTATGTGTGTGTCTTGCCATGTTTCCATATTCTATCTGAATGTGTGTGCCTTGCCATGTTTCCAACCTTCCCAAAACTTGGAACAAAACTTGCTGCCCTATTTTTAGCCTTCCTAAAACTTGCTACCCTATTTTTAGCCTTCCCAAAACTTTTTGTGTGTTGTCATGTTTCCAAAATTGTTGCCTTTTGATCCTATTACTACAATGATCCCAACTTGTAAGCACTTGTTATGATCCTCAAAAATTTAAAGATTAATTGATGCATTCATGGCAACAAGCTTACGATCTTCATGTTTTCTTATAGACATTTACTATTCTCCTAGTTGTTGTTTTCTTACCTAAGCTTCTTGCTCTCTTTGTTGTTATTGTTACATTCATGCAAGAAGTACATGCTCTCCTACAACAGTTGGTTGTTGCATTTTTGCGATAAAACATCTCTTACCCAACATCCAAGCTTCTGCCTTTGCTTTAACCTCCCTCTACTTTGGTATTATATTGCCAAAATTCAAATTGTTAGAAAAAGGCACTTGGGTTAGCGCATTAACTGTAATTTGCTTATGTAGTCTATCTCCTACTTCCTTCACATTTGTAGGAGACTAAACACTATTGATGATTGTTCTTTTTCATCTCTCAAGTTGCCTTTGGATCTTCATGATATTTGCATTTATTACTATAGTTGTTCATTGTGTGGTCATGGCTTCCTTCTTTTGCTTTTTAATTTCCTTTTATTTTTCTACTACTTTTTGCATAGTTTTTTTGACGTAGAATGCCCAAGTATTGGTTTAATGCAACAACATGAGACTTGGAATAGTCTATTATTGGTTTTGTCCCTTTTCTTTTCCTTGTAAGCAAGTTTGGTAGTACAACATGTTGGCAAAAAGGAGCACTTGCAAAGTTTGGGCTATTGCATTCTGGACTTCAACTATTTCAATTGTTAGTTCTTATGTAAAGTTGGCTTTAACTTTTGGTTCTTGGGCAAGGTTGGCTTCAATTGCTAGTTCTTAGGTAAGGTTAACAAGGCAAACAACTTTAGCTTCCATGTTGGTTTCATTTTACCTATGTATTCCTATTCTAGCATGTTCATATATAGGTTCATGGGAATAGTATCGTGTTGTTGATTGCACAAGATCATCTTGGGTAGACTCACTTTCATTTTGCAAAGTTGTAACAATGTTGATGAGTTCTGCTACAACTTTATCTTCGCCCCATTGGCTACCATTATTGCTCCTTCTAATTGTCCATCTTCATCATTTGATATGTCCATATCTGATTTTGTTGTATACAATTCATTAAATTTGCTTTGGTTGTCCATTGCCCTAAGGTTTAAAGGCCATAAACCTATGGTTTGATGTTTTGTTTGGATATCAATTGATTGAGTGCTCTATCCACCCAACTTACTAATGTAACCTTGTCTGGTTCTCTATGTTTATTCTTGAAAATGCTCTTATCTCTTTCCTTTCTAAAAACATATTTGAATGGCCTAAAGTAGTTGACATCTAAAAGCTATATAATGTGGGAAACATGGAATGGAAAGGTAATCATATCTAGCCTTACCTCATATGCTTGCTCGATAACTTTTAAAGTAGCATGTGATCCATGTCTTGAAGTTCATAATTCAAATATTATTACAATTATATACTAGATATATGTCTTCTGACTTAACAAAAACTAAGGTTTTATTTATGGCACCAACAGGTAAAATTGTTTTTAATATTGATGATTTAACAATACATTCAACATTGAACATACCTATCCAACAATCCTTATCTAATTTACGAAACTTATCATCATATTCATTGAATTGGCTTACATGTCAATATGAACAATTCCAACTTGTTATGATAGATGAAAAATATCACTTGTTGGAGTTAAAATGTTTAATATTATAAATAATAAGCTAAGGTCCATAAAACACATTCAAAACAAATTCTTTGGTGATGTTGATGTTATCATGACAAGTGATTTCTATCAAGCACCCCCTATAAAAAATAATTGGATCTTTCAAAATATCAAAGATAATGTTAATGCATTGACACCAAATTTTTCACAAACATATGTGTAATGTTATGAATTGAATAAAGTTATGCAATAGTTTGATATAGTCTTTATACAAACTTTGAACAAATTTTTATTAATATAGCAAATACAAAGTATATTTAATTTATAAATTCAAAACCACCCAACAATTTTATTATTTTGTATTTATTTTATATAAATAAACTTATGCAAAAACACAATGAAAATGTGTTCACTATGGTGTAAACAAAATAAAACAAGCTAACAATGTTACTTTAAAAAAGGATTCCATGTTTTTTTGCCCAATTTTTTTTTTCATACAAATGAATTTTTGAACAATGTTTTTGAAAATTTTAATAATAAATGCATATAATTGTTTAAGTAGATGACATTTTTAAAAAATATCTTTTTGAATAAATATGAATTTTTGAAAATGTGTTGATTCCTTGTAAATTTAGTGTTTCATTTTTTAAAATGATAACAATTTCAAATCATAACCAAAAAATGATTTTTTTTGTATAATAAAGTACAACTTTTCTTAACACCTCATGTACATTATATTCCATTTTATGGTAAAAGACTTTTGAAATTCTAAAATTTTGGATCAATTTTGGAAATTTCATTGAATTTTTAAAGTTTTAGAATTTCACATATTTTAGGGTATGAGCTTTTTTGAATGTAGTTAATAGGTCTTTATCTTCTTTATATTTTCCCATCAAATGTTTTGTATTATATGAATCCTTTTAATAGTCTTTTGCAAAATTGATTTTTTTTTGACACAATAGGTGTTCACTTTCAAAGGTCTTAAATCAAAATTTAAACTTAAAATTTTATCAAATGGATTTTTGGTTTGAATGCGTTAACATTCATATGAATGAAAAAGGAACAATTTGTCATGATTGCCATGGTTTTAAATGGTAAAACATAAATATTTCTTCAGTTTTGACTATTTTTATGGCCCATTTGACATCCTTTTTGGTTTGTTTTATTGTGACAACACCCACTAACACATTAGATCTCACATTTATTTTCAAAGCATTGGACATCAACCATCAATCATGCCCACCATTTACAAACTCTTAAATGATTCAAGTAAAACTACAAGTTTGCATTCTACAATACATATAAAAATAGATATGTTGGTTGAATTATGTGCTAATAACTATGCAACATCCGATAGTCTTGTGAATGGAGCTAATAGAATTTTTAAAGCATCAACAACATATTATGAAAAAATCATTATATAGATAATGTTTCAAAATTTTAAAATTGCAGCATTAACAAGAGAAAAATATAATCATTATTATGACAACATTGAATCAAAATGAACACCAATTGAACCTATCATCAAAGAAATAAGAAGTGGTAAATCACAATCATTTAATATAAAACATTATCTTGGATTTGAACAAAAGATTTTTTTTTTAATTAGCTCCTTTCCAACATGAAAAATGTTATGCAGATCCAAGAATACATATAAAACTAAATAAATTGGAAACAATTGCAACTTGGATACCATTAATTCTTCAATTAAAAAACTTACATGGTTATCATGTAATTAAATATAACTTCTTTATGGCAACGTTATGAAAACATCAATCATGATTATAACCTTCAAATGTTTCATACCTTATGTCTTATATAAACAAGAATACACCATGCATCAATAAATGTGCACAAATTTATAAATTCATCGAAGATTCATATATTTCAATTCGTGGCCATGGGTTAATGATGACGTATGACATACACATGCACTTAGATTCTTTTAATACAATAATTAGTGATGGTTCAAAATATACAGCAGCAACTTTTAATATTAATACACAAAAAGTAATACATATTATATGTGGGTATAGAATTCATTCATGTTCAATTTCTACATTCCTAAACATTCTTCAAACTATAATTCAACATTCTTTTGAACATTATCTAATCATCATTATGATAGATTTTTAAGTTGACATTCTAAATAATAATAACCAAGCAAAAAATAAACAAGAACTAGTAGATTTCATGAATAAATTCCAATTAAAATCATAATTTAGTGAAAGCACCACAAAAGCTAGATCCCAATTAAACCATAGATGGGCAAATGTCCTTTGAAATGAATGCAAATATAGTGTAACATAAACATATTGGTCAAATTTTCACAAACCCATTTATATTGCATTCAAACTACTAAACACACTTCCAATGTATAACAAAAAACCATTAATGTCTCCATTTAGTTAAATTGTAAGGTTTGTGATTATATGCATGTAAATGTTGCATTTTTCACCTAATTAATTACTCCTAAAATGTTGGCACCTTGTGGCTTGAATTTGTATTTTTACATTTTTTTCATGGACCATGTGTTAAAAAAATCATAAATATTAATAACAAGACAAAAAATAAATAAATAAATAAAATTATCCACACGTACACTCATCAAACACCATAACAAAAGACCTTTCATGAAAAACCTAAAGCCAAAATGTGATAGAAACAAATATAAAAATTGCCAAATTCTTAATTTAAAAAATGAAAATGAAACTAAGAATAAGAATCTTTCCATTTAAATTATATACATTCAATATTGATGTTTGTTTCAAACATTGAAATACCTCGTGCACATTGTTAAAAAATTGTCTACATTATTCAAGTTTGGAAAACTTGGATTTTTTAAAACAATATGAGTATTTATAATTTTATATTCATTCGTATGGTTAAAGGAAAGACAATGGAACTATGCTTTCAATTTCTAAATATCCATAATGAATTCTAAGAGGGTTAGAAAATTTTATTTCTTAGTACAAATGTGAAAATATAAATTCATGGTTTTTCATAAAATGAACAAACTTTCATCCAATATAACTTGAATTCATAGTACAACATTAAATGTAATATCTTATTTTCAAGACAAAGCCTCTTGTGGTAGAGCCACTTGCTTTAATTTTTTTTGCCAAGTGCCCAATGTTTCGAAAATTTGCAATTTGTGTAAATTCAACTATTTTTTCTAATTTTTGGAAAGAAACATATATTAAAAAAATTTAAGAGAAGAAAAAAAAATTTATGTGAGTGATGTAGGTGACATCACCATTTTTTTTGCTTTAAAAACAAATTCCTAATGCTTTTATTATGGATATGTTAAAAATTGGTCATGTGTTAATGAATTAAGCATTAACTTCTATCATAAAATCATATGAAATATGGTTAGTGAATGGTCTTCAATCGTCCCCTAGGTGGTACTTAGGTCCCATTAATGATTGACTAGTTAATATAAATTGACTTGCCATAATCATGTTTATCTTCAATGATGTCTTTCAATTTACCAAAATATTGTGAACCAAGTGGGCAAGTGCACTTGTTGCCCCATTGTTAATTGTCATATTGCAATTCGTCATTTCCGATTAAGGTCCATTTCTTGACATCCCATGAATGTGGTCAATCATTTGTATTACACATAAATAAGTAAGCTTAAGGGTTTTTCATTGAAGGTGTTTTGGACATATCTAATCTCCATTTGGAACCTTTTGAAAGGAGGTGTTAAACACCCCACGTGCCCACCCTTTTGAACATTTATTGCACAAGTTCATCATCGATGCACCATTAGCATATCCACACAACATGCAACATAAGTCTTGAGGTATCATTACAAGTGACATATTTACATGTCCATGAATGTTTCATAAGTAGCACAATGCACAAGTTTGCACATGATCCTTCCAAATTTGTCTATCTTGACCCTCCAAAATTATAACTATAGATGGCAATATTTCTTGCATTTCAAAAATCACTTGCCCCACCATAACATCTAATGTTTTCGAAGCAGGTTGTTGCAAATACATTAATCCTTTAGCTCATACCATTGCAACATTCTTGGGTGACATCCACCTCCTCAAATGGTTGCATATTTTAAGGTGTCATGGTGTTGGGCTACATAGTCAAATCTTCAAGCCCATGGGCAATATGGCTCAATTGAACAAATTAGTGCATTGCTCAAAAGCTTAAACCCATGTATTTGGATTATCAAGGTCTATGTTGTGGTCACATTTTGTTGAATTGATGCATGCAAATCCAACTCATGGTTAAACAAAAGGAAATACAAGGAAAATGACATTATTGATTTTTTCTATTAAACCAATACCCCATGATCAACCATGGGAATTGAAGGTCCCAATCCCCTAGGTGGCCTTTTTGTAAACCAAATTTGCACAAACCATGTTTGACTATTTGGACCACATTTTTCACTAATTGGTTTGTTACCAAATCATCTTGGGAGGTAGTCCATTGATCAATCAAGGCTTGTTCACATAGAGCTTGGAACTCTCCCAACAATTTTCTTCTATAATCCATCAAGAGCTCCAAATCGACTTAATATGTAATCCAAAAATGCATATGTAGCTCTTTCATTATATTTGTTTAAGAATGTAACAATTTCAATCCATTTTGGAAAATGTTCCACTATCATCATCACATATTGATTCTAATGAATGGTGAAAGGTAATGATAATGGCAAATCAAAACTCCATTAATAACCCAAACCCATGATTGACAATGGTTGTAATTTAGGTGTAGGTGCATTAAAAGATGGTCTTACCTGATCACACACCATACATTTTGCAATGAAATGTTGCACATGTGTGTGCATCCCTTGCCACCAATATTGCCCTTGCAACAAACTATGGCTATAATGCACTTCAAAATGCCCCAATTATTCATGTGCATCGCACAGCAAACATTCTTGTTGGTTCAAAACTAATGGGATTATACAAAATTTTCCATCCTTCCAAATTTAGAGTATGTGATCCCTTTTTTGCTTAATTTTTTTGGCTTGTTGCAAGATTTGATCTCATTATTTGGTGATCAACCCAATCATTAATTTTCCAATGCAAAGGCATGACATGATCAAGAGATCATCTTGGATATCCTTCACATTACATTGTACTTCATTAGTTTCCAAATCATCCATTTCATTGATCTTAATGTCCCCTTTATTTCCAAAGGGGTCCATGGTTTATTTCCAAGGCCCACACAAATATATGGATACATGCCAACCCAATACCATTTTTCCATCTATTTCCCTATCATGAACACAAAAACTACCAAAATAGATTATGAAAGGATAGATCTAAATCTAAATCCAAAACACAAAACAAAAATATCAAAATAAAAATACAAAGGCTAAAACCAAGAATACGAAGTGTGCAAGACCTAAGTACAAACATATATTTATTGTAATGAAATAAGCAAATATAAACATAAAAAAATATAACAAGGTTATAAACAAGATCGTACTTCAAACTAATTTTGAATAAACTGAAAGTAATGGCAAGTCCTACCTTTATTTATACCTTTTTGGGGACTTAGCTCAAAGAAACTTCCATGGAGATTTCCAATGTGCCCACCAACTAATGAAGCTTTTTGAGAGGCTTCATAATTACAAACAAACTATGAATTGATTTAAATTTAACTAAGAGTGAACTATGATTTAACTGTGAATTAACTATAAGTCAACTAAGAATTAACTAAAAGTTATGAATGAACTCCATCCATAGGTGAAAGTGATGTTCATGACATTCCTGATGCCAAAATGTTCCTATGTCATCCCATTGCACAAGAAGAAAAACATGTATTTTCAACTAGTCTTTGCAACTAAATTTTAGTCACAAGAGACATTTTGTAACTAAAATCCTTTTAGTTGCTTAAGACAAGTCGCATGTGATAAACTAATCGCAAATCACAAAGGGTATTGTATGAAAGAAAAAGTCAACAAATACATTTCATCTTTTGACTACATTGTATACATATTATCACATGCAACTAAGTTGCAACTATTTTGGTCACAATTGAGGGCAAATCATGTGCTACCACGTGTCTTAATATTTGATTATTTAAATTATTATTATTATTATTATTATTTTGAAATAATCTAGGACGTTCAATTCAAATACTTGGATGATTTTATATTATGACACGTGGCCCAATGTAAATATGCCAC
>Ga0116231_10001027_pt1 | contig 54995 bp, 42 predicted proteins | sample S1TSphgellanicum_2_FD_89695 | JGI IMG/M metagenome (GOLD analysis project Ga0116231, IMG submission 89695) | Host-associated microbial communities from peat moss isolated from Minnesota, USA - S1T2_Fd - Sphagnum magellanicum MG | ecosystem: Host-associated > Plants > Peat moss > Unclassified...
GGTACGCCCAAGCAAAAATGGGGCACCACTTTTTTGGGGAAAGAAAATTCCTGGGAGCAATGGGGGGGCCCCAGGGGGGCCCCAGGGTTTCCTGTTTTTTTTTCTTAATGTGGGGGGGGGGGGGGGGGGGGGGGGGGGGGGGGGAAGGATTTGTTTTCATTTTTCCCTTGTTCCAAATGTGTTCCCACTATGGTCCCTTTAAGTACCCAATGAGTTCCCAATGAGTTCCCCGACATGTTATCCATAGCACCTCACTTTTATCCCATACCATATGCTGTCCTCCTTTCACCTATAATAGCTGGGCCAAAGGGGAGGAGCTCTGTACTTCAAAATAGAACCTTCTATTTTAGGGAGCCTCCATAGTTTCAATTTATTTGAGCCATGGGCCAATCAAATTGGCTCGTTGCCAAAATAAATTTGAACTTGGGAGGCACCTCATCTAATTAATAGGAGAGGTGAATAGGTGAGTGTTCTTAGGAAGGGCTATTAGTCCAGGCCAAAGATAGTCCAGGCCAAAACCTGCTATTCAACTACGGTATAAGGGGTGGGGTGTTTGAATAACATTACTTTATATAAAAAACTTTGCTCTTCATAGTTTCATACCTATTAGTACCCCTTTTCAAGCCTAATTACCTCACTCCTTTTCACTACCCACCTAGGTGGAAAGGCAAATTAATATGTGTGCCTTTTCATGACCATGTTATTTTATAATAATTTATCAATTGTAATAACTTTTTTTTTCAAGCATATCCATTTAATATGTTTCCTTACAAATCTACATGAACATAATAAGAAGGCACACTTTTGAGATCACGAGTGACTAAATGACGAACTAGGTATTGAGAACCATATGGGAACATATCTTACTCTAAGGTCAGTTTCGTCATTAAATAAATCCTCAAAATAGTGAAACGATTTTTTTTGTGAGAATATGAAGTTGACAAGTTGAAAATCATCGTAATATATCATCGATTACACTCTGAATAATTTCACTACTCATATGACAATATCATAGTAGAGCATGGAAAATTTTGTAAATTTCAAAATTAAAAACCAAATTAGGTTTTTGAAAAAAGAAAATTATTCATTTCATCAATGTAGAAACTGACCCTAGGCTACGGTAATGGTGGGGGGAAAAAAAAACACTCATTAATAATAATAATAATTCAATAATTCAATAATTAGTTCTGAATGTATAAAACTTTCCCCAAATGGAAGACACTCAAACATACTTTTCAATTCCATTTAGTTTCCTCCAAATTTTGTTGGCTAGTTTATAATATGAACTCCAAAAAATGATGATAAGCTCTAGTATTTTGCTCAAACATTATCCAACTCCCAATCATTTTTTTAAAATAAATTATTTTCTACGAATTATAATAGCTTGAAGCCATCCCCTAGTGAGTTAGAAACATATAAAAGAGTGTTATTTCTTTCTTAAATCAGAAAAAAATAAAGTGTTGATGGTACTTGAACACACCTGTGTGGGAGTGAGTATATTTATAGTACTTTAAATACATTGGCAACTTTGACACATGTTTGTCAGTTAATTAATTAATTAATTAATTAATTTTGCAATTTTGCAATTTTTATTTCAAAAATAAAAATATTCTTGAAGATTCAATATTTTCTTTCACAATTTTTTGTTATTTGAAAAAATAATTCAACATTTCTAAAGATAGTATAATTAGTGTCAAGCTGCCAAGGTAGTAGGGTATATACTTAGGTACATACTTTATAAATTAGAAACCCTTTTAAAGAAATCCCTAACACACCAACCCAATGCCAATCCAACCCCAAAATTTAAAAAAATTAAAAAAAGAGGAGAAAAAAACAAAGCTTTGTACCTGCCCAACGATTGCACGGGAAATTAAAAATTTAAAAATAGAGGAAAATATTCATGTTACTCTCTTTTTTAATAACTGTTGGGCAGGGTTTTTGGGGGGGACTTCACAGGTTATCAATATCAACATAAACAATGGGGTGCCTGGTAGATTATCAAATGCCCGGTCAGTAACCATGGTTAACATGCCGGTTATACTCTGGTAATATTTTTTAAAATAAAAAAACTGTTATTTTTTGTCTGTTTTAAAAAAAGTATTAGTATTTAAAGATTGATGGGATGACCCAATTATCATCCAGGTAGGTCATCCGATTTTGAAAATACAATACCAGAAAGTTATCAATCTAACCGGTTATGTAAAAAATCACGAGCAGACTGTTAGCTTGTTAATATCCGAGTTTATAACCGGGACCAACCGTCCGTAACCGGCCAACACCGGTTTTAAGGGCGAACGGCCGGTTATGATGCTGTAATGATGTACGAAAATACCCGCCAGCCGTCATGGAGATAGCGTGACAACCGACCAAATCTACCGGAACTGGAATGTGCTTTTGTCGGAAAAAGGATTTCCCGAAATGTAGCTGAAACGGAGATAATGAGGGTGAGATTGTAGGAAGGAGAGAGAAGGCATATGAAGATTTTGTGCATGGTAGTAGATTTTGTGAATGGTGGTAGATTCTGTAAAATCTACTTAGACTTTGTAAAATCTGCCAGAAATTTCCAAAATGTACCAATATGCTGAAAATCTACCCACTCACAAGGCAGATGGCTATGGATCAGGCCCCGGACTTTGCTTCTTCTCCTTTCTTCTTGTTCCTCACGCGCGTGGCGCTCTTGGATCGCGAGCCCCGAGAGTCTAGAGATCGACGGAATGTTGTTGTCGCAGTGTGACAGAATCTCGACAAAAGCTCGACGGCAAGCGACTGGAGTTGAGAGTGCAGAGAGTTCTTGTGTGTGGTGTTGAGAGCGGGCATCTTTTTTCTGTTATCTTTCGTATCTTTTGTAGAAGGAGGAAGGGTGTGGGGTTTGTAGTGACGACGCACACGGTCTGGAGCTTGGAGAGAGAGAGAGAGAGAGAATTTGAGGAAGCGGGGGGTGGAAGGGCCAGATGCTTGCTGGAGCAAGAAAGACGGGAGATCGTAACAGGGAGGGCATGGGGGGAGACAGTCATGGAGGTTGAAGGATTTGAGAAGAGGCAGGAGTATGGGTAGCAGAGGACATGAGGAGGAAGAGGACTGAACAACAACAACAACAACAACAACAAAAACAACAAGGGGCGTGTGATGGAGAGATGAGCGATGCTGGAGTGGGTCATGAAGATGTTGGTGGCATGCTGGCGGCCCGTGCAACGGTATGCGCACATGGGGGCGGAGGCAGCGGATCGGCAAGATGCCTTGCTCTGGTACAAGGACTTGAGCCCGCATGGGTCGGGGGAGTTCTCCATCGCCGTGGTGCAAGCGAACACGCTGCTGGAGGATCAGAGTCAAGTGGAGTCAGGCAAGTTCGGGACGTTCGTGGGGATTTACGATGGACATGGAGGCCCTGAAGCTTCGCGCTTCATCAACGACTCGCTTTATTACTACTTGCAGAAGTTCGCGGAGGAGCAGCAAGGTATGTCTGTCGAGGTTATTCGGAAAGCTTTCATGGAGACAGAGGACAAGTTCTTGGCCATAGTGCAGAAGTCTTGGCTGACCAAGCCGCAGATTGCTGCTGTTGGCTCTTGTTGCTTGGTGGGAGTAATCTGGGGTTCTAAGCTCTACATCGCTAATCTTGGCGACTCTCGAGCTGTGCTGGGCACTCTCTCCCGATCGACCACCACAGGCCCCATAGTTGCCATGCAAGTCTCCACAGAGCACAATGCTAGTATAGAGTCTGTGCGACAGGATCTTGTGGCTCTGCACCCGGATGACTCTCACATCGTGGTTCTCAAACATGGAGTGTGGAGAGTCAAGGGTCTGATTCAAGTCTCACGCTCCATTGGTGATGTGTATTTGAAGAAGGCAGAGTATAACAGGGAGCCACTGCTCTCACGCTTCCGCCTTCCTGAGCCTCTTCGGCGGCCTGTTTTATCTGCAGAGCCAGATTTCCATGTCCACATGCTCAGACCACAAGACCGGTTCATCATTTTTGCATCTGACGGCCTCTGGGAGCACCTAAGCAACCAAGAAGCTGTGGAAATTGTGCACAACCATCCAAGAGCTGGAATTGCAAGACGGTTGATCAGAACAGCTCTGCAAGAAGCTGCAAAGAAGCGAGAGATGCGGTACTCTGATCTCAAGCGAATTGAACGTGGAATACGAAGACATTTCCATGATGACATAACTGTAGTGGTTGTTTTTCTGGACCATGAATTGCTGAGCAGAGGTAGCAGTAGTATATCTCACCATACCTCTGTGAAAGGAGGGATGGACAACCACAAAGGGGTTTTAGGATCTCCTGCGGAGCCATCTTGATCTTCCTCAAACACAACTGCTGCTGCCACTGTGGGTGTCAACCATCAAACTCAGCATCTAAAAGATGACGGAGAAGCAACTTGAATTCTCTGCAACTGTGTTTGAAATGTCAGACCACAACACTCTCAAAAAAACTTCTCACTTTTGACTTCACTGTTTTCCTGGAAGCTGTGGAGTTTGGGCTTTGTTTGATAACCTGAAGTGGTGCGGTGGAAATCTGGAAATTGCTTTGCTGAATATAATGATGCAGAGAAAGAGAGAGAGAAATCCTTTGCAAATGTGTGTTTTTTTGTCCTCTCATTGGTTATCCAGGAAGGTTTGCAGTTCCTTTCTGATGTTGAACCACTGGTCTGCATACCATTGCTTTGTTATTGAATAGAGGAGGAGATGCTTTGCAATGTGTTTTGAGTCATAAAAGCTTAATATTAGAGAGCTCTATTAAGGCTTCAGTGTTTGTTTGCAATTGTGAGACTTCTTAGGTCAAACTTTGCATGTCAACCTAGTCTCAGCTCTATGGCAAATTGTTGGGGCACTTGATGTCTCACTCTCCAGTTTCTTGAGGCAGGTTTTAGGTGTTAAGTGTATCAGCATCATTGTCGAAATGGTTGTATGTCATCCTGGTTATTTGTAAGACCATTGCTGGACAGGAAGAATTCTTCATAAAATCAATTCTATCACTCTCAATCTGAGCTCTATTTTGAATCTTCTTGAAGAGCTGTAACAAGATTCAGCAGCACGGAAATAGTACTTAGTCACTAGCTGAAAAACTGTGTTTTTACTTTTGTTTTCCTGGTCCAGATTGTCTTTCTCTGTTGACAAGCTGTGGGTTTTCTGCTGCCTATCTGATTATTGAACTTTGATACTTACTGTGATCTGGTGTAAACTGGGTTTTGGAGCTAAACAGTGACAGCAACTTTTGGTGGCATGGTGCAAATGTGTGCAGTTGTGAAGGCGAGTTGACTCACCAAGCCAAATAAGCTCTCATAAGGATCTTAAGCTGATCCTTTATGTTTCTACTAACTCTGGTTCTTGCTGGCCATCCATTTGCATTGCAGTGATTGCAGTGGTGAGTTTCCAGTATTATGGTGGACAAGACCACCTACCGATGACCATGGACATTGCATTCTGCCCCACTTCAGGTTCCTGTTTGAGTTCTTTTTTGCATTTTCATCTAAATTCGTGCTTGTAGCCCTCTTTGGATAGATCATGTGCCAATCTGTATCTGCTGGAACAACTTGTGGTTTGAAAATCTCAGTGCTAACTGTATTCAGAGTTTTGTACCCAGTCTGGATCAAGTTGTTAAAATCCATCAGTATATGCTGAAATGACTTCTGTTTGTAGAAATCCATGAAAATGGACATTCAATTTGGAGTCATAAAAATTAGGTTTCACGCTAGTCATCCTTTCCTTGGGTATGGATGAACTCTGTGCCAGCAATGTACTTGCAGACTTAGTGGTCAGCCCTTAACATTGTTGGTACTTTCTGCTTACTTTGTGATGGCATATTTACATTTCATTAGTTGCTGGATTGCAATCGTTATGTGGCTCCTCTGCATGGACTTCATATTGATGGAAGGGCTGTTGCAGGGATTGAAAAAAAATGAAGTTTGTTCTATTCTGATGTGTTAGTTGCAATCTAGATGGGTATTAAAAAGTGTCCTATTAATTTCAGATATGAAATTCAGATCAGGAAATGATGGAATCAGAAGCAGAGAGATCAAATTCCAAGAGAAGGCTTTGTTGAAACAATAATTGAATTTGAGGAATTACCACATGAAGGTGTGAGAGAGCTCTGAGCTGCTATGAAATTTGTTTAACAAAATTGCAATGGATGGGACTTGCTTTCATATTGGAAATGGGTCATTCAAGGTGTTTGCTAAACATATCTTTTCATTATCTTTGAATTGGCATTTGGATAGCTAACTAAAAGGTTAGTGTGAAATTTATAGTTTTAAAAGGCAAGTATGGTTAGGAGAGTTCTAATATCCATTATTGTGCAACGGCATTGGAGATACAGTATAGAAGTGGGAATCATGGTGGGATTAATGAAAATGTCACAAGGTTGAGATGGGAAATCATGGGAAAAAATCAGGATTAAACTTCACTTTAAAACTTCAAAAAGTGTAATCACCATCACTCCTAAATGTTTTGAGTAACATAACATTTGATTTAAGTGTTACATCTTGATTGGAGAACAATTTGGCAACACTTTTGGAATGGTTTACAAATATCAATTTGCAACCTCTTCTTTCAAAAAAGTTGGGAAATTCTTGATAATGGGTGATTGATTGTGTTTCATGGTAATTAAAGCATAATACACAATGTTGTTACGAAGGAATGTTGAATACTATTGTCCATTGGTTTGTAGATCTCTTTCACCATAATGATATATGGTAGATTAGCAATTGAGGAGGCTGGAAAACTTAAAATTTGGATATTGATCAGAGAACAATTTGGCAACACTTTTGGAATGGCTTACAAATATCAATTTGCAACCTTTTCTTTTGAAAAAATTGGGCAATTGTTGATTATGGGTTGATTGTGTTTCATGGCAATTGAAGCATAATACACAATGCTATTTTGGAGGAATGTTGAATACTATTGTCCGTTGGTTTGTAGATTTCTTTCACCATTATGATATATAGTAGATTTGCAATTGGGCCCATCTTTAGGTTCCATAAGTCATTCTTTTGGGTGACAATTCTATTGTGAAAAATGTTTTCAAAAATGTGGAAACCTTTTCATATTTGTCTTTTTGTATGTTCACATTTCAATTGTCACATGTGGAAATCTAATGTTTTTGTCCTCCGACATGACACCAACACACATTTGAACTCAAAAGGTCACATTGAATAAAAGGATAATTCTCTTCAAATATTTTAAATAGATATGGTTTCACATGAATTTTTTGGTATAGGGTAGAATTGCCCATCATTGAACATGTACTTATCATTGAACATTTTCCAATATTTTTTTAATTCCTTAGCCAAATTGAGTGATTTTTGTGTAATTGAATGTGCAAATTGGAGGGCTGCAAATGTTCTTTGAACATCAAAAGTAAAAGAGCAATGTAGAAAACATAGGAAGAGGGTGAGTGATAATTTGCTTCAATCTTTTTGAAAGAATAGCTCTTGACCCTCCTCTAGTTCCAACCCCATATCTTCTTCATTTTGAGTCCATTTTGAATGATCTAAAAGCAGATGGGTGTGCCAACCAAGGCTTTACAAAACTTCTTTGTATTCCAAAGCCAAAGATGCAACAATCAAAGATCTTAAGCTTGGAATCCTAATTTTTTTTCATTCACCCATCGTCGAACATTGAACCCCTTTACACCAAACATCCCATATCTTGCACATTCTTTTACCAAATTGAGAGATTTTTTCAGTGTTGGAAACATTAGATGGAAGGCTAAACATGTTCTTTCAGCTTCAAAATTGGACCAACAATGTGTGAGGATTCAACCTCGTTTGAGTTTTGAAGTGTTCGTTCACCGACCTATCTACTTTAATTGATACACAATTTTTTTCAAAAATATTTTCAATAGGTGAGGATTGAATTTCTTTTTTTCAAATAAATGGAATAGGAAATGAATTTATGAAAATTTCAAAATTCATATGGATTTTTTTTGATATTGTAAAATTGAATGAACGAATGAAAATATATTAATGTTTTTACTTCACATCAATTAATTGTCATTGGTAGTGTGGAGAAGCATGAAGCCCAAGTTGAGGTATGAGCTTCAAGTTTTTGCACTAAGGTGAATGAATCAAAACCTTATTTTCATATTTTTTAAATTTGAAATTTAAAAAAATTATGATGCACTGTAAAAAATAATGCCAACTAAAAAAAAAGAATTACAACTAGTATCAAATTCCAAATGTTTATTTTTCCATTAGATTTGGACAATCAAGCTTGAAGTTTTAGTGAATATCCTTTTTATATGCATATTTAGCCAAATGTGCATTTTAATGGTTGACAACTCCTTTGGAAAAATAGGTGAAAAATGATTTTTTAATGTATTAAACTCAATATTCTAATACCTCTTACTACACATCAATATTTTCATACTAATATTGTACTAGTAGAAAATTGCATTGATCAATATCATACCAAGTTGAAATGATGTTTCACAAAATGTTTAATACCATTTATTGGCTAGTATGGAAGTTTTATAATATACCCATGTACCTTCAACTAAGGCCCATTGGGTATGCATGCTCAAAAGTCCATAACATATCAACATTAGTTCACATTAGTTCATATGCCACATATCATGAGCCTATAACCTTATTGGGAATATTGGGAATATAGGAAGTTTTGATTTCAAATGCATACAACATGAAAGGAATTATAAGAATTCAAGAGTGAAGAAGCAATATATGAAACAAGAAGGTTGTTGAATCAAGTAAGGGGTAAATAAACATTTTGAAATGAAGTTGAATTTGTCCCAACATAGAGATTGAGTTTCCATGCCTCAAATCTTGTAAAAGGATGTCATTAATGATGACATTTAGGTTATAATCTTCTTGAAAGGTCAATAAATGTGGAAAAAAGCAATTTATGGATACCAAACAAAGGTCAAAGATAAATTCTTGTGAAGTTCTATTCAATTGCAATGCAACCAACTTATACACATAATATTCAAGTTTGAAAAACCATTTAAAAAGGTCCATAATATTAAAAGGAGATGTCATGATATTTTTTAATCTTCACTTATTCAAAGTGTATAATTTTTTCATAAACATACTAGTCACTTTAATGGCAAGTTTCATGGAGCAACATCAAACTTTCAAACATCATCCACTTGTTGTGGATGCCATATAATGGAAAACAAGCTATTCCTTTGTTAAATGTCATCACTTGACAAACATTCACTTTGATGTCATGATTTGAAGTTTAACATAAATGATTAAGCTCCACAACACATTGTTTATTTCCTTCACCATTCAAACAACATTATTTACTACTTGATATTAAATTACATGCTAGATCAAATTTGTATTAAAAAAATGTCCTAAAAAAATGCACATTCAATATGAATATATTTTGAAGGATAATTAAATATTAAATTTTGTGGTAGTTTACATCTTGCCATACATTTACAAACCTTCATTAGTACTTGACAATTTGAAACATCATACATTGTCATTGTTTTTTACACTATCAAAAGAAACAATTCATTAACTTTGAATAAACAACATCATTATGTACTTCAACAAATAGCAATTCAACTAGCGATCATCATTTAGAAAATGAGCACATATGTACACACATAAATACTATAATAGCCAAATAAATTAAGGTTGCTTGAAAACCTTTGTTTACCCAATTATAACATCTTAAATTAGATGCAACAAAACCTTTTTTAAGCTAAAAAACACAACACCAAAACTAAATTTGATGAAAAATGTATAAAGCATCAACATGCCACAATTAAAATTTTAGTCATTTAGTTTTAATAAAAACCTAATGTATTTTTATAATGTATTCACAAGGTACAATATTGTGAATAATCTTTCATCCATTTTTAAAGTAGGTGCCTCGTTTTTTATGTGGGAATTACATTTTCACGTTGCATTTTATGTTTTTCCATAAAACTTGCTCTTTATCAAGTTAACTCTTAAATGTTTACTTTTTCATTCCTTGCACTTGAGTTACTATATATTTGAGCTATTAACAACTTCCTTGGTGATCAATATGTATTCCAAGTTCCCAATGTTTGAGTTACTAACAACTTTTTTTTGAGTTAATTTTTGCGCATTCATTAATGAGATTTTACATTTGCCTTTGCGAATTAATATTTAATGACAAATCCACATACTATACCTCCTATTATACCCAAAAACAAACTCTCCTATTGTTGTAACATTGTGTAAAGTCCTTGAGCAAAAGCAATATTGCAATTGAACCTATGATCAACTTTGCCTTGTGTGGGCCCTTATTCTAATAATGTTGTTGGCCTTGGGCTTTACCTTCCATTAAAATTCCACATTGCCCAAAAGTTTCCCCACAAACTCTAGGCATGTCATTAAGAAAACAAAACCAAAAGATGTTGGAACATCATCTCACCATTGAAAAAAACCTCAAATTCATTTTATTTTAATTTAAATTACATAAAATGAACTAGTCAAGCCCCAATCCCAACATTTTCATTTTGGTAAAAACCCTTACCCTACTTTGGTTTTCACCAATACTAATGGTTTAGCCATATCTAATGGTGAAATGTTTTTAATTGAAAACTTCACAAGTGACAAATGTCATTTGTATGGCCTACCAAAATTATATGTACAAGTTGACAATAACATACAAACTTATCAAAATATCATTTAAATTAAAACTTGTAATTGATTAATTGTTGTTTGGAAAGTTTTGCACCAATGAATTAATGTTTAAGTTTAAACATAAATTTGATGTCGAATATCATGATGTTTTGTTTTAATATGTTGTGTCCATTTGTTTGTGTTGAACATATGTTGAACTCATCATTGCCTTCAAAAGACATCCCAAATGCAAACACAAAAACTTAAAGGAAATCACATTGTTATCATCATTTTGACTTTTAAATAGCTCATGTGAACACTTTTTATACTCGTGATATTCATTGTTTATTTGTTACATTGCCACAGTCTATTTGTTCTTTTCACTTCTAGTGTTTGTTCCTCCTTATGAACTCCATTTGTTACTTGTATATAAGTGGAAATAAGGACAAAGATGTGAACCATGTCTAACTTTTGTGGATGTTCAATAAGAATATCATTTCTTGTCATACAAATCTATATTTCTTCAATGAAAGTTTTGTATACATTGTTGAATGTCCCTCATAATTTATTGTTTTTACCCAAGGTTAGGGTCATGACCAATGTTGTGCAGGTATATCATTTACTTGGATATACCCACCAAGTACGAATAAGGTATATTTTTACCAAGTACCCTTATTTTTCAAAATAAATATACTTTAATCAAATGGATACCCAAAGGTATATAATTTTGAAAAAATATACCCATTGCATAACCTTGGATATATATTTTTAAATATCCATTCCCAAGCCTGTGTATGTTTTCAAACTTGGGTAAATCTTATTAAGGTAAGTTTCACCTAAACCCTAAAACCATGCCACTATTTCACTTAAACCCTAAAATCACCACCACTATTCACATAAACCCTAAAATTGTCACCACGGTTTAATTTAAACTCTAACATTTTAGGGTGGTTAAGCTTTGTTTATAAGTAAGTTCTATGTGTATTTGCCTCCCTCTTTTGTTCAAAAGGCTCTATGCGTGGGTGTGTTCAAGCTTTGTGAAATTTGGTATGTATATTTGTTTTTTTGTGTTGTAGTAAAAGACTATAGAAGATGGGGGATTTTAGAAGGGCATTTTGTGTGTGTGCATATGCCTCCTTTGTTGTATTTTTAATAGGAAATTTTGGAATATGGAAAAGTTTGCATTTTGTGTGTGTGCATTTGCCTCCTTTGTTGTATATGTAGTAAGAAACTTTAAAGTATAAAGGAGTTTGTAAGGGAGTTTTGACCTTGCTTGCTTTATCTATTTTTCTATTTTGGAAGTAAGCTCCAAGTGTCATAGCTACCTAAAAACATACGTTATAGCCAACAACAACTACAATAATAACTATCAATCCAACAACCTAGGTTGAAAGAGCAACCATCAACACAAGGGACAACACTAAACAAGGACAACAACAATATCATATTAAGTAAAGTTCCCTATTCCCTGGCTGATTTTGTGAATTTCCAAGTTGCCACTGAATTTCGAAGTCATTTCAAGTTTTGTTATTTAGTTAGTTTTGTGAATTTCCAAGTAGCTAAATTATTTTCACATAATTTTTAATTTTGTTGTACCCTAGGCAATCTCGTGAATTTCCAAGTAGCTTTTGATGTGTGTGTGTGTGTCACTTTTGTTTAGAGAGAGAATTAGAGGAAGAGTCTAAAATTGTGTGTTTCATGTCTTGTTGTAACTTCCCCATGGCAAATGAAAGCCCCAATTGTCCTACTTTAGTTCCAGATGGTGATGGCCACACTATTGTTGCTTCTTTTTCCACTTGTAGATTTACTACCATTACTCCTAAATCAAGTCAACAACTAGCTACATTTTTCTAACAAGCAAAGTTTTGGGCTCCATGGGATTGAAAATTTGCTCTTTGGGCATTTTTCAAACCAAATAATGATGAACTTGTGTCCCTTGAAACATAATAAGTTCTTTGTTATATTTTGTGTCATTTAATTCCTTTGGATGTTCATGTTTTGGGATCAAAAACTCAAGGTAGGAAAAAAATAATTTCTTATAAAACTAAAAATGGAACTTCAACCATGAAAAAAATTGTGAAATTGAACAATATAACATTTTGAAAACATATGTTAGTGAGATTATACAATGATGATGTATAATTATTGAAACAAATGCCTTTGAAAAACAAAGCTCCAAGGTTTGAAAAGTTGTAACTCCAAGATCCATTTCTATGTTTTTCAATAGTATTACAACATATTAAAAAAAAGATGAAAAGCAAAAAACTTTCACTAATGATCTTGTGCCAACTATTGTAAAAGGGTTATTTCCTTTAGGCATAGTTGAAAACATATGGACAAGGCGATTTGGCTTATGAAGGGACCCACCATTGGTGTTTCCATCATGTAAAACCTTAACAAAAAAGGTATTTCCCTTGTATGGTGAAATGCACGTTTGAAAATTTTATTTTGCCTTATATTAATGCTATAGTTTCCATCACAACAAAATTTGATTTTTGGATGAACAAAGGTGCACTTGATAATTTTACCCTTGTGATTAATTTCTTAACATTGGATTGAGAACCAAAACATGTTACAATTGGTTTATTTGAGGCAAAAGGCACTAGTAGAATAATCTTGCTAATCGATTGCAAGTTTTGTTTAAAGAGTATAAATTGATTAACAATTTTTTTTGTTATGTGAAAAATGAAGGCCCGAATCCATCTATAATGACAAATGTTCTTAAACAAATTGTTAGTTGTGAAAGATTAGGGATATTGGCATCATTTGAAGGTGTTTGTTTTGGACATGCTTTTTTTTAAGCTTATCAATATGCCACTTCTAATGAGGATCCAAGCATGATTAGGGTATCCCCTTTGAAACACTAAGGACTCACTCCTAGGACTCTTAAATTCACCTTTCTCACTTTTCCTATGACTTGTTTTAGATTTCCCTTTTTTTCTCATGTTAAATGAAATAATTTTGTTCCAAATTTTATATAGGCATCTAGAATATCTATTTTGTTCATTTATGAAAGTAAGAATAGTAAAATTTATCCAATTGGGCCATGTTCTATATAAAACATGGCCTAAAATTCTAAGAAATTTCAATTTTTGAAATTTTTTACATTGCAATGGGGTACTTGGTTTTTGCCACACTCATACATTCTATGTACATTAGTACTTAAGGTGTTTGTGATAATAATCTTGGGCCAAAAAAAAATTTTAGACGTTCCTTATGAATCCTTGAACTTTTTTTCTTAGGAAACAAAGACTTGGTAGGAATCCTAAAACTTGTTTAGATTTGACATGCTATATATAGATAATACCTTAGTAATGTATCTAACCATAAAAAAAATCAAACTTTCAATATAATGTGTCATTATGTTATAACATGTTTAATTGAGGGGGTCTACTTGATATAAAAGGAAGTCCTTTTCAGTACCCCAATTATGTTTTGACTTGTGAGAAGGTAAGTTCATGTTTGCAACCTATGAACATCAAATTTGTACAATCTTCAATTCAAGCTCGTATAACATGGTTGAAAAAATCAAGAAAAGGAAGGGTAAAATGGATAAAAACTTGTTTCGTTACATGTTTGCAACCACAAAAGCCAAGCACAGTGATGAAGACAAGGTTTGCATCCAAAGTGGCAATGTTCTAACAAACCTTTGAATATAAAGTTGCTATTCATGTTTGTTACAATCAACAAACATTAGGTTTACAATGCAAAATTCCAACAACACAAATTTGGGCCATTGCAAAAATCATTGTTTCAACCCTGGCATTAGTTGTATCAAGTTGTGTGTTGAATCAACATCATGATTATTGGTTGTCGAATTATGCATTTATAAATGTAATTAACCTTTGTGTGAAATTAACAAACGAGAAACTTGTTCATTGGAAATCCACATGAGTTTTATTCCTATATTTCAATTTGATGCAAAAAATTTCTTATTAACAAGTAGGATGTGATTGGAAATCACTCATGTGCTCACTCCATTTTTGGATTTTTTGCATCAATTTGATCCAAGAATAAGCTCACACAATGTTGGCTCTAATGTTTGATCTTAGATTCAAGGATTTTATTATTTTGAATAATTACATGGGAATAAAAATAGCCACAATTGTAGCAATAAGGTATGATTCTAAAACTCTAATTCCCCTTTTTGTGTTCAACTTATCAAAAAATCATCCTTTTACTAAACACCCATCAAATTATGATCCCTCAAAAACAACCATTGGCAGTGTTTGGTGCAAGATTGATTCAAGATCAAATTGTCATGGAAAATGTAAATTTTTGGTTTTTGCAATCATATGTAAGTTTTAAATTTTTGTAATCATAAATTTTAATAAAACATATTTAATCAAATGTGTATTGTTAACAATTTGTTTTTGACTATAGGTACAAAGAAAAATTGCATGTTTTTGAAATTTGCAATTGGTTGCAGAGTCTTGTAAAGATCCATTAAAGTGGTGGAAAGCACATGAAGCACAATTTCTTATTGTTAGATATTTCGTTCATTAGATTTTAGGTGTTGTGGGAAACTAAATTGAAGAAGAACAATTTTTTTGTATTGTTGCAATTTTGACAAGGCTTTGTAGATGTTGACTTGGAATTTGAAACTTAAATCAATTTGTATTAATTTCCAAGAATTAGCAAAATGATTCACACTTTGGTTGTGAAACATTTGTAGGGACTCAATCTCTTGATGACTTTGGGGATGTAGAAGAAAATCAAATTGAAGAAGAGTTTGAAGACAAATTAGATCATTATGTTGAGCTTGTTAATATGGCAAATTTTGATTTTTAAATTTACATTTATGTTTAATAGGGCAAGTGACATGTTGTCCAATTTGATTTCAATGTTTTTTCATTTTATGTATGTTTAATAAAAAATTAAAATATTTTATTGTATTTTTATTATTTTAATTTGACATCACATGTGTGCATTTCCCACTAGATTTAGGCCTATGACAATTGTTTAAAGGAATTCCAAAGTGTGAAAAGAAATTCTCATTTTTAATAAATAAGGTAAAATTATTTACACTTTCTTTATTTTTAAATCCCTAACCATGGGTATATGATAAGGGTTACCTAGACCCTACCCATCTACCCAAAATTATAAATTTTGTTTACTTGGACCTTACCTTAATTGAACAAACAAAAAAACATAATGTACCCTTGCACTTGGGTAAATAAATAAATTTTTTGCATATACCCTTACCTTAAGATATATCAAAAACAATATACATGCACAACACTAGTCATGACATATTATTGACACAAATTTTCACTCACGTGACTTTGGACAACTACTTTGATGATTGGGGGATCAAATTGTTTCCAAATCAAAAGATTTTTAATTTGTTGGGGACATATCAAAAATAGTTACAAAATATTAGCATCACATGATAAAGGGAATTATAATGTTTTAAAGATTCAAAACATTATGTGTTTTAGTTTTGGGAATTATTTTTGGGGTTCCTAAAAGGTTTAACCATTTTGATGTAATTTTCACAAACAACCTTAAAGTATATTATATGAATTTTTTTGATATTTCTTCTAAAGTCCAAACCACATGAATATATGATGGATCCAAAGCAAGTCCATGGCTGAATTTGGTTTTATTTGCATTGATCACTTGACAAAAAAGTGTTCATGAATGTCATTTTTTTCCTAATCATGTCAGGAAACTTTCACACACCTCTTTTGTTTTAGTGTGTGGAGTTAGGGAATATGTTTTGGGTTTTTTTTTCAATTGATATCATTTTGGGGTGTTAATAATAATACCTTGGGATAAGCTTGGGGTGTGTCACAATAAACACAATAAATTGTGTTCACATTTGAATTATGTGAATGAAAATTTGCATCAATAATAATATATTTTGTTCACACCCCTCTTATGTGAATGAGAGCTCAAGGTAGGAAAACTTGCATTCACATACATATGAACTATGGCAATGAAAGGAGTAAATATTAATAACTCGTGTTCATCTTGGTTTATGTGAATGAGGGTTTGTGTCTCTAATGACTTGTATTTACACTTGTTAGATTTATGTGAGTTTGTGCCCCATAAAATCAAATTATCTTTTGCATGCAAAGGAAAGGGAGTGTAATTATAAGAGTTTTGCATTTTTGTTGTCCCGACTCTCATCATTGCATTTTTGGTGTGAATTTTTGGGCTAATGTGATTATCATAAGAAGCAATGAATATGGTGATGGCGATGACAAGAACAATATGAATTGTTCGCATGTTCAATGAATTGCAATATTTAAAAAGTTTTGCTTTCATTGTTGTGTCTCATTTTTCTTCTTCTTCATTTGATTCCTCTTCCTTTTCTTTTTCATTATTCTTGTGATCATTTTATTTTTTAATTTTTGGATCAAATGTATGCATAACAACAAGACAAACATGCTTTTGATGTTTGATACTTCATTTTGAAGACAATATATGAAAAAATTAGAGGTGTTCATAGTGCTAGTGGTGTTAGTTTTGCTGTGAGAAGAAGCATTAATAATGAAGTTGTGAGATGTGGGGTTGTAATCATCAACAAGACATACAATGAAAGATTTAAATATGAGCATATAGCTATGGGGATTTTGTTTTGTTTTGGTTTTGAATTAAAATTATCAAAGAAATTTTGTTTGGTTATAACAAGCTGCAATTCCATTTGTTGTTCATTGTTGTTTGACATGTATGTTGATCATGATATTCCAATGATCTCGAACCATGTAATTTCAAAAACATTTATTTTCTAAAAAATGAAAAATTTCACCATTTGAATTTTTTTTAATGCCCTTTTATTTTCAAACGATATATTTAAAAAATCTTGTCTAAATAATGAAATATATAAACAAAAATGTTGAATTAATTCATTGAATATCATGTAGCCACATTAACATTGTGGATGTATTTTTTTTATAACAATTTATTGATCCTTGAGATTGAAAATTTGGTGTTTAACAACTTATAGTTTTCATATGACATAAATATTGTTTTTCCCTCCATCAATTCTTCACGGTGTCAAATGGATTTTTACTTACAATTTTGCACTATTCATGATAAAATCAAATCAGTTTTTGTTCACATTTGCATTAGGAATGCAAACTTTGTAACTTTTGATCAAGTTTGACTAAATGAGGTAAATTAAATTGCTTAATATAAACATGTGCACTTCAAAATTGTGAATGTTAATTATCAATTCATGTTAGAGTCTCATGGGTTTGTAAATGTTTCCAAAAATTAAAATATTTGAATTGGTCACCACAATGAACACCATCATATATAAATACATTCCAATTTTTTTTTTAAAATGCATCACAAAAACCTTCCAATACTGATGAATAATAAGAATATTATCCAATGTTGACCTTTCAATAGAAAATTCTATTCATCACATATGAGGTCATTGTATGTTTTATTTTCAAAAAATCCTACATTTAGTTAACATATATTTGGTTTGTTAATTATGCCATTTGAAGCTTATGAACATCTTCCACAAAAGCCATTTTTTTAAAAATTAGATTTTTGTTTATAATCTTTATCTATGATTCACCAAAAATTCATTTGGGGCTTATGTTGTGTTTACGAATTGATTAACCCTTTTATTTTCTTTCCCACAAAATTGATGAAAATTGATCATCTAACTTATAAAAAAAAAATTTAATTTAAAAAAATGATGCAATAATAAGGCATAAAGAAAAAATGAAGGGAAAAAAAGGGGAAAAGTTTTTTTTGATAAAAAAAGAAATAAGGAATAAGGAACAACAAAACATGAAGCTTTTTTAAAAATTCATTATATACAACATTTGATATCTAAATATTTTATAATAATGAGATGGTTGTTATGCATTATATTATATTATTGTTATTATTATAAAAAAAGGCACCCACCAACCCTAAATGATAAAACATACACAAATTGTAATCCCTCAACATTGGAAAAATTGCAACATGTTCAATTATGATGTTGAACATGCACATGGAAAAATAAAATAAAATGTAAAAGGTTACAAAATGCCTTCCACCAAATACTAGCATCAAGGCAATGAAATCACATTAACCCTATTTTTAGTGAATCAACATTAATGCCCAAGACACAAAGGATCTATAAGGCAAGTTTGCAATGTTCTAAAGTTCTTCCTTTTGACCTTTCCATGTGGTATGAAACATAAGTTCAAGTCTATGCAAAAAGCTTTTACAGGACAACTTTCTATCACAAGATCTCCAATGGCAAGAAGACTCTTCCATCATGCTTGTTAGCTCTCAACAAAGTTTCTAAAAAATTCAACCATGATAATCATGTCAAGCTCTTTACAAAACCCAATAAAGAAAAGAGAAGAACCAAGAAACCACCAAAAATTAAAAAGGAAAACACACAAAAAAAAAGAAAAAAGAAGAAGAAGAGTAAGACCTAAACAAGGAAAGAAGAAGTTTTAAGCAAAAGAGAGAAAGTTTTGAAAGGGCATGTGAATTTTTTAAGACAAATTTGGGTTTTAGAAAATCTGGCCACTTTATGATTAAGAAGCCAACTCTTAAGTAATAAATTATTTTGAAGATGTGGAAAAAAAAAAAATAGAAATAGAAACTTTTCAATATAATCTTCTCACCATTTGATGGAAACTTTAAAGAGTAAAAATGTTTTCTTTAAGCAAATAAATTAAGATTGCCCATCTTGAACAATGACAAAAGGAGCAACAAATCTTTAAGAAACAACAAAATTGTCTTTAAGAAACAACAAAATTGAATAACGTACCTCCAAATTTGGCAAAATATGAAATAATAAAATTGCCATCTAGAAATCATAAATTATACCTACATATTCTAGGTGAGAAAATGATAATGTTTAAAAGCCTTTGGATTCTTGGGAAATAACTAGATCCAAGAAATTGCAAGAGAACCCATTAGAATTCCAATTAAAGCTCATAAAATAATTTAGCTATTTAATCCCGCTAGCAATTGAGTCTCTGGACTAGCAGGACTAGCCTATCAATTTACAAAACTCCATACTAAGAATTACTTAAAAAGAAAAGCATGGATAAGAATACAGATTCAATAAGATGAACCCAAAAAGGATCCAATTCATAAGAGATGTAAAATTTGGTTATAAAAAACTGCACAATTCAGTACCCATTCGTATACCTATTAAATGCATTACAAATTATTGACCAAAAATGACAAAATTTATGGAGTAATGGTCATTTTTCTAGGAGGAAATCATATCAAGAAACCCAACAATCTGAAAATGCACTGCATTTCAAAAACTTGATATTCTAATTTAACTGCGTGAAGTCATGGAGAGACCTCATTATTACACCAATCTACTTTTGCATGAAATGCTCCCAAAGATGATTGATACAAATGCAAAAGGCCACATGTGTCTTCAATCTTTAAGCCCCATCTCCTTCACTTTTCATCTTATGAAATCAATCAAATCTTTTACTAATGATTATTTCAATTGACTACAATACGCATGTTGCATGATACTCTTTGACAACATGCAACATTGGTGGCTTGCCCCAAGAAAAAAAAAAAAATAAAACCCTTGATAGTTGACATACCAAAGGGGCCTTTGGGGGGAGGAAAAAGCTGGTTCAGTTTTGTCCTCAACACATTACCTACTACCAGGAGCATTCATCAGGTCATTACTTAAAAACCTCTCCAAAAGCAAGTGCAGTTGTTTCTGGTCCAGTGGCTGCCACACAAAATCAGCACAGAAAATAAAAATTTAGCATGTGTATTGCATACAAAAAAGGAATACCCTTTTTCCACAAGTTAGTACTCTATGTCTAGGGTAAGTCACACACACAATGAGGTTCATTGTGTTCAAAAAGGTTTGAACCCTTGTGAATGAGGGCAGTAGCCCAAGTGAGCAGGCACAAGAAGAAACTCTGAGGCAGGGACCCATGGGTCCCTAAGCCTTCATAAAGAATTTTTGAGAATTTTTGAAAAACAAAGGGGTGTTAATTTAGCATAAACCCAATCTGCCACCTTGAAGAGTGTGTTACACTCTATGAAAAAATGTTGACAAAACTCAAGGCAAGTTCCTGGGAATAAGCACACTCAAAATACCCCAAAAAAAAAATTCCAATTTTTTTTTATTGATTCATGAAAAAACATTTGTGATTTGAAGCATGGAGAGATTGATTAGGTACCTTGGTAATGTAATCATCCATGCCTGCAGTGTAGCACAATTCATGTGTCTCCTTCATCACATCAGCTGTTACTGCTACAATTGGGAGACGATGGTGCTTGCACTCAATATTAGTTTCAGCCAACACACGACTAGATTGGAATTCCCCTTTCCCACATTTGTCACACTTCTCAACTTCCCATTTCCGAATTTGGCGAGTTGCTTCGTAACCATCCATCTGTGCCCCAGTTCAAGAATGCAATAGTCAATGAAATGCTACAAAAACAGAATATGCTCCATTTCTCAACCCAAAAATCCATCAACCTAAAAACCCTACAAACCCTAAAACCTAAATTGAAGGTGGAATAACAGATCAGAGCACAGTTGGGAGGGAGGAAAAGGGCAAAGATTATGTCACCTCTGGCATTTGAATGTCCATCAAAACCAAGTCCAATTCTTTTCCTGCCTCTTGATTCCTCACTGTAGATATAGCCTCCACACCACCATTCACCACCATCACTGTTGCCCCATACCGTGAAAGCATTGACATTGCAACTCTTCTATTGACCATGTTGTCATCGACCTATAGAAACACAAAATAAGCCTCCCAAGTCACAACAAGCCCATAGCATTGAAATGATTAAAAAAACACACATTGAAAACATAATTAAAAAACACACATGAAAAACATACTTATAGACATAATTTTATGCATATCACTAATAATGATAGTGACAGAAAGGAAATCGATAGATGGGTGATGATAAATTGCATTGCATAAGTACTAACCACAAGAAGTCTCTTGCCACTCATCAGTTTGGAGTTATTTGAGATGACCTGTTTTCGTTCTGGAACCCCAATAGGTTGCAATAGAGAGGCTCCAAGAGTGGCAATTCGGAGGGGCTTATTCACAAGGCTCGAGAATCCTGCTTCCCGCAGCTTCTTCTCTTCACTTGTGCTAAACCCTAATGACAAACCCACTACCAATAGTTGCACTAAATTACACTCCTTACGGATAGAGCAAGCAAACTCCAGAGCTGATGATTGTTTTGTCCCTTGCAAATCAACAATTACTGCCTGGATAGCAACTCCTTGTGCCATACTGCACAAAAGAATCAACAAACCCAAGTACCATGAGTTTAGGGCTTAGAGTTCAGGGAAAAAGTGAATTGCACATTGTGAAACAAGAGTCCTGTTACATCCAGTTGTCACTATGAAATTTTTTATCTGCCTTTGAAATCCTTGAGATTCGTGTAAGATGATGACCAACCTCAGAGGGCGATGATTTTTCAAATTAGTTGCCAAAAGACTCAAGATCAAAGGTATTTCATAATCCTCAAAGAAAAGTATTTGACTAGGTGGGAAAAAAACAAGCCAAAAATCACCTCTTCAGTAACTCCAGAGTGGATGGCAAGTCTACCATATATGTGACTGAAATGTGTAGCCCCCTCAAATAGCTTGCCGATGCTTCCTGCAATAAGAGATATGCAAGAGATATACCAACAGAGTGCATTCATGTTTGGATTCTGATCATGATGATAATGCAATTAACATGAGGTCTGAGGTGCAAAAGAAGATCATCATAATAGAAAGGCAATGATGTGGGTCTCAAGGAAAAAACATGCATATAGCTCATTGACACCAATCAACAAATGTTACCAACTACAATCAACATTGAACCCTAATTTCAATCATGAGAAAAAAAGGTATTGCATCTATACCTGTCGAATGGGATGGTTATCAACCAATACGACACGCATTCCTCTTAACTTTTTGCGATCTATTGTTGGGCCTTGACGCTTTGGACAGCAACTATGTGTGTCACAATGGGATGACTCTATTACACGTAATGGCAATGTGAACTCAAATAGGCTCCCCTCTCCAGGCAAGCTATTGAATGTAAGCTGCCCATTCATCAACTTCACTAGTTTCTGTTGGAATTCATGCATGAAACCAATTGCATGAATAAGTTGCCCACTTGTTCACAAATCAAGGGTTTAGGGTTTAAGTTTTAGGGAAGTTTAATGTTAAATCATTGAAAAGATATGTGAGAAAATGCATGTGTTTGCAATTTAGTAGAATCTATGATCACTCTTTAACACCCAACAAAAAATAAACCATGCCACAGAATATGACAAGGGCACTTGAGAATAGCAATGTTCAACAGTCATTTGAAAAGGATGGAATCAGCACAGTATACAAAACATGTACACACAATTTCAGGAGGTCTTGACAAGCAATTCCACAGTACAAATATATGAACTGCCAAAAGCCTCCTATACAAGTGCTGGAAAAAATGATGGGAAAATTTAGTACCTGACAAATAGACAAGCCAATTCCAGTGCCTTCTTGTTCCTGTGATGTACTGCTAGTTGCATGTGAAAATGGCTGAAAAAGACGGTGCTGGGAGTCTAGTGGGACCCCAATACCTGCCCAAGAGAAATTTAAACAAACAATATTGATTCAAGAGTTCATGAAATGAGAACACAATAGCGTAACTCAAAGCAACTCTGCTCATCCTGTTCTTTGGGTTTAGGGTTTAAGAAACATACCATTAACCAACCCACCTCCTTATAAATGTTGGATAGTACAAATGAGAACACATAGCATACCTCAAAGCAACTCTGCTAATCTCATTCTTTCAGTTGAGGGTTTAGGGTTTAGGAAATACACCATTAACCAACCCACCTCCTTATAAGTAGTGGGCAATACAAATGAGAACACAGTAGCATACCTCAAACCAACTCTCCTAATTTCCTGTTCTTCTGGTTGAGGTTTTAAAGTTAAAGAAATACACCATTAAGCAACCCACCTCCTTATAAGTTTTGGGCAGTATAAATGTAGTAAGTGGGAATTTATGGGTCTGAGGTTATGCACCTGTGTCTTCAACAGAAAAAATGATTCTAACATTTTCTTGACGAGGCCAACAATTCCCCAAAGCTCCTTGCAGTTTCCAGTCCCTCCAAATCCTAATGGCACTCTCAGTGTTTTTGTCCAATGTTTCATTTCGCATGCTCAATCTTGGAACCACACATGGTCTGCAAGAGGAGGTTGGAGGTGTGACATTGAGAGTAGTGGTGTGGAGTATGTCCGGTGGCAAGTTAGAATCTGCAACTCGAACACAAATGAAAACACTTCCTTCCCTCGTATGCTGTAGTTCACCAAGACAACAAAGCAAAATAAGTTTTAGTACTAGAGCCACCACTTCTGCTAATTACATAGTTGTAGAACAAAGCAAAACTGTTGTGAATAGTTCAACATGAATTTATGGACTTTTTGAAACCATTCAAGGGCATGATGACTACATTAGCCGATAAACCCTAAACTTTGGAAGCGTCCATAACTTGCTAAAATGAACTCAAAACACATGACCTGCTGGAGCTCTGTAACTGGCTACTTTGGAAACAAATGGTTAGGACATTTCAAACTTCAAGAAGAAGCTGAAATTTACACTTCTGATTACCTTCATGGCATTGTCGACAAGGTTAACCAAAATCTGCACGGTCCCAGAAGTTGACGTTATTGTGGTTATAATGAAGTTGTTCATCAAGATCTTACAGTGGATCATGCACACTAGATGAGTATATTTACTACATTGCATTTTTGACAAAAAAAACTTCCCCCATTTGCCAATTTCAACAGCTCATGGTGAAGATGTTTCATGGTTTGTTTCAAACAAGAACAAAGCCTTTGAGGAACCTTCTTCTCACTTGACAAAGTCTTCCTGGATCGCCAACAACACAAGAAGGGACGGCATCATGAACAAGCACCAACATGTCAACTCCCTTTTGATGCACTTTTTCATCAAAGATTGATAATGCCTCATCAATCTCCACGCGGATATTGTATGGGACAGATTCAAACTCCATTTTTCCAGCTTCAATTTTCGATAAATCCAGTACATCATTTATCAGAGCACTGCATAAATTCATGACATCCAAATAAATGACCAATTTTTCAATACTCCCTAAAAAGCTCAAACTCGTATAAACATTTGGAATTGAATTGCACCCAAGTAGGGTTTTCATTTCAAATTTCTGAGGTAGGTCCATTGGCAAGGATCCCCAAAAAGATAGAGCATTAAATAGCAACTATTCTGATTGACTGTAGCATTTTTTCAGAAGTCTTGCTACAACTGGCGACCTAGGTAGTACCTAGGTCTAGTTGTGGCAAGCTTTTTTTTAATTCTGAAAATTGGCAGGGAAATAAAACCTCAAAACCTCAGATTTTCATTTTTTTGGGTTTTCTGAAGAAAGAAAATTTGCCCCAAGAAAACACATTGCACCCAAGTGCTTTGCAAACAATCAGTTTTATAAGTTACCATAAATAATTGCTGCTGACCCAAAATGACAATTGATTTCAAACCAAATCAGGTCATCGTTCACATTCATTAGAAGGTATAATGAAAGGCTGGGAGAACATTATTACATGAGTGCATTGCCACTTGCTTGAGCCATTTTGACATAATCAAGCTGTTGTGGTGTCAATTTTGTCCCAGCCATTAGCAGATTTGTCATCCCTAGACAAAAAATCGGCCCAAGTTCCCAGTTTTTAAAAACACCCTGAATTTCATAGCAGTTGCATTCTCATCAGTTGTAACTTAACAAAACAAAAAGATTGATTTTGTGACTGATCAAACAAGAGTGTACAGTAGTAACAAAAGCTAATTGTCTATCAAAATGGCACTTAGCAGAAAACACTTACCAATTACTCCATTCATGGGCGTTCTACAAGACAACAATTCAAGCCCACCCACCAGCCCAATCATGTCAGTCAAATGGAAGTTTGATAATAGCTTCTACCACCCACCAGTATCATGCCCTAAACCCTAAACCCTAAAATACATGCTGCTGGTTCTTGGGCTTAGAATCTACATCATGGTTCTTGCATGTGAAGGGTTACCGAATCTCATGAGACACAGTTGCGAGGAAGTTTGACTTGGCTTTGTCAGCAGCTTCAACTGCCATCTTGGCAGTATTTAGTTCAGCATATATTTTCTCCATCAAAGCAACATCTTTCTTGATAGCTTGCATTCTCTTGAGCACCAGATAGATGATCATGAAGCAGAAGAGCACAATGATCGACATCAGAAGTGGCCAAGCGATTATGCTTTGTAGTGCCAATAGACTGAGATTGTGTTTTGCAATGCACCGCAGCTCAAAATTTTGTGTGCCATAACTCCAAGCGATTGCAGTTGTGCTTGGTTGTGACACCTTGTTTGCTGGATCAAACAAAGGTAATACACAAGTTGAGGCTATTGGGCTGCAGTTGTAATAGGAATTGAATTCTCCACTTGTACTTGGGATAAACACTGCCACCACATCCATGTCTGCATCATCAATATACCTGCAAACACAAGATCCATTACACAAGATCTGTTGCACAAAGTATTCACGGCAGGAACTTCAAACAACAACACTGGACATAATTTTAACTTCAATTCTTCATTGCCCAATTCTTCAGTTTTGTCATGATACTCTATAAGCTCATGTGTGCAATGACAAACTACAAAATCTTGGAAAATACTACTCACCTAGAAAGGACTAAATCAAAAACCTCCATGATGTTAAGAGCAGTTGCAACATAGCCTTGACAAGCTTGCATTCGATCATCATTGCTTGCAAAAGACATGGCATCTTTGCCTTGTCCATAGTATGCCAGATACGCTCCCATTTTCCATGTGTTTGACAATAGAGTTGCTGGTGACAAGGTAAAGAGGCCTGTGTCCCAAGCAGCATATATAGCAGATTTCAAAATGGGATAAGAACCTGAGTCCAACATAAAATAGCCTTCATAATCTTTTGTCTCAAACACAATGGGTGAATATTCTGGTTCCTCTGCCATTGGGAACCACCCACTTGCATTTAGGGTTTTGATGGTGGCATTCATTCGTTGCTCAAATGCTGTTCGCTCACTGTTCAGAACTCGTTGCACATAAAATAGTTGTTTTACATTGGGTCGCAAAAAGAGCGTGGAGCTTGTGAAGCTGATCCAAGTGGTTTCATTTAGTTGTGGCACACTTGCCACCAGACCTATGATCACAAATGAAGCATTTAAGTTGTTCTCCACTTCTGACCTCAGTATCTGCCAAGAAAAACAATAACACCAGACAATCCAATTTTTTTCTTTTAGCTGCTATGTGTCACACCATCCCAAGTGCCTTGGTGATTTATGCCCTAGAAACATGTAGACATACACAATAATGAATTTTATGCTTTGTTTTGTAGATCTTTTAGCAGTAGATCTGGAGTCTGTAATAATTTCATTGTATCAGTAATGGGCGATGGATCAAGATGGTGTTCACCTCAACTCTGTTCTCACATTTGAGTTGCAATTCCTGCTGCCGTGAATTGAATGAGGTTTTCCAAAGTATAGCGCCAATAGCAATGGCAATGAACCAGCCCAATAACATACACACTATACGCACAGGTGCATACCGGAATGGATTCGCCTTCTGCTGCCAACATGCACAGTAGTTGGTACTCCTCATGAGTAATTTTCTTCTTGTATTGTCTGCTGCAACAGAATCCATCATTTGCTGAAGAAGAAGATATGTACTGAAGAACTACTGAACCAGAGATGCTCAATCAAGAGTTTTGCAAAGTTTGCAGTGTCCATGGACTTCCCTCCCACAATGAGCTGTAGCCTGAAGCAGTCCATAACCCTAACCCTGATGGAGAAGCTTATATTGAAATCAAGAGCTTCCTCAAAATCCCATTGTCATTGCCACATTCCTCGTGTTGACTAAGGCATTGAGCTGCCATCAAGAGTGCTTCCTACTTTAATCATTACATCATGACCCATGCCTTCAGGCCTCCTGCCCATGCAACTTTTCACTCCCATGATATATATATAACCCCTCAAGAGTATAACTAGAGCTCCAGAGACACCAAACAATTCACCATCTCCATAAACCTCGCTCATTAGCAGCTTCAGTAAAGTAAAAGTCCTGATCTCCATCTCCACACCCACAAGAAAAATCTACAAAACCCATTCCTAAATTTACAATGTACCAGCTGCTACGTGCAATATACATGTTCTGCAAACTCCTCCTGCTAGTCCTAGTCCTCCTCTTTCTGCTGCTTCTTCTTCTTCTTCTTCTTCACCAGCAGGTCCACCTCTCCGGCTCTCAGCTACTTCCAAAATCCATGATGGGTTTTCACTTCCTTGCATCATGTCGATATCCCAGCAACTAGGTTCAATTTCCAAGATCCCAAAATCCAATTATACACCAAGTCTCTTTAAAACCCAATTCTTAGTGAGGAAATCATACATACCTGCATCACAAGCTGAACCCATCACCGCCTATCAGATCCAAACTCCCCAGCTCATCCCCAGATCCTGATTCTCCTCCACCTCCACCTGGTGGTCTATCTTCTTATTCTTGTTCTTCTTGTTCTTCTGCTTTTTTGTCCTGTTGGTTTGATCTTTGCTCAATTCATCAAGCAAGAACTTCTTCTTGGGTTTTCTGGGAGTATGTCCAATTTTTTTGAAGAATATTGAGTTTTGATTAAAATTTTCTTGGATAATCTTATCCATGTTAAGAGTAGGGTAAGGCCCTACGTCGGTGGTCAAGGGCCTTACTAGAAGCAGGCCCATGCTTGTTGGCTCTTTTGCCTTGCATTGGGGGGGGGGGGCTTCTTCTGGTAATGCCCTCAACCAAGGGCCTTACTGAATGTAAAGTCCACCCATGTTTTCACATCAAAATAAAAAGCCTTGATTGTTTATTGGCCTTGCCTACCAAGGCAAGGATATTGATTGTTATGTTTAGATTCATTATAGAGTATATATAGTAGCTTAAGGGTTTTTGGCCCCCTTAGGTAATAAATAAATAATGGGTCTATTTTTATACGAGGATTTTTTGAAAGATCATATTTTGATTTGTGTTGAAACTTGAGATTAGTTATAGAGTTCTAATATCTTGAAGGATTTTTGGAAGATTATATTTTTGCATGGTGAAATATTTGCAATTTCTTAATTCTTCTTTTGCATTAAGATACTTTTTAATGTAAATGGCAAGGACCCAATGTGAACCCTAAACCCTAAACCCTAAACCTTGTTAAAAGTCTTTTAGGAGGGAATAAAGATATGTGTAAAGTGACCCTGTTTTTCATCCCTTCTTTCATAACTCAACCCCTTTTTCAACCTCTAAACCTTTTGTCCGCAACGTAATGAAATTTTATTAAATATGAATATAAAATATTGAAACTCAGGAATTAAATAAATGCAGGAGGTTAAAAATTATTTATAACTACAATACACAACAAATAACAACAATGATTGGTTCAACACAATCAAGGGAAAAAAAAAGACAACATGAAATTTGAATTTAATCAAATTTGGTGCTAATCTAAATTTCAGTCCCCATTTAAGCCCAATGGTTTTTTCTTTCATTATTTCTTTAAAATCTAGACATTATTTTTTTGAAATTTAGGGGTGTTAATCACCTAAACATTCATCCATCTATGAATGTTTAATTCATGAATTTGTCTCGTGCTTTAATAATTTTCCTAATCTTTGTCTAATCTGCTTCATGTGAATGAATGAGGAGTTTAGAACTTAGTCTTGGGATTTGGATTTGGGTGGGTGCTTTTTGAAGAAATACTTGAAGGTTACAATGAACTTGAATTACTATGCATGTGCATTGCATGATATTTTGAATGCAAATAGTTATGATTATTGTTTAATGGTCGACTTATTAGTTAGTAAAATAACAACAGATTTTCAATTAGCATTTAATATATGTTATTAGTTAGTGCTTAGGTGTTTTAGTTTTTTTTTGTTTTACTATTTAATCACATACTTGTTCAAGCACTCTTGAACAATATGCTTACATTGTTGATATTGTCAAATTGTTTATTGCATACATTTTATGATAGTTTATGGAATTTCACTTTTTTTTTCTTCTTTTTATTTTTGAGTGTTATTTTGACTTTGGACATTGGTTTTCTTTGGATGTTTTTTTTTTTCTTTTTTGGATTCTTTTTTAAATTAAATTTGACTCCATTTTTAATAATACATATCCTTTTTTTAAGTTATAAAATTTTATTTTTCTTGAGATGTGGTTGGAAGTTTTTGCTCCTCATATGAAAGGATCAATCTTTCTTTCTATTTTTTAATTTTTAAATGTTGTGTTTTTTAATGTAAAATTTTTTAAAGATAAAATTCAAATTTAAAAAATCCCCAAACCAAGTTTAAATTTTGTGAAAATAAAATTGGAAACATAAAAATAAATTGAAGAACATGCCCAAAATTCAACATTTCTTTTGTTGTTATTATTATCACAACTTGCCAAATCAAATTTTAGTCTTCTTTTGTTGTCAAGTTCTTCTTGCATGCTCTGTCCTTTTATTGTTGAATTAAGGTTTAAGGTTTCAAATTGTTGTGTTTAGGGTTTAAGGTTTAAACCCAACAAATTTGTTCCAACATGGTATTATCATCATCAATTGTTGATTTAGGAACAATAGTAAAAGAAGATGTAGCAAAGATTGTGTAAGATTGCAAGTGTCCTTTGTGAAGGAGAAGGAACAAGTTATTTTAAGTAATTTTTTTTTTCATATTTGTAATGTGGCACAAGTGGTTATTTACAAGTAATTTAAGAATGTCAATTTGACACCTTGCATTTATTTTTTGGGTGATCAAGTGGCTATGCTTGTTTAGACAAGCTAGAAAATCAAATGCAAAATAGGAAAATAATAAGTAACCATATGTTATCTAAGGTATAGAGACAAGCAATTAAATAAAACCCAAGGCAAAAAAATTGTTATTATGTGAAACCCTATGTAAGCAAATGGTTATTGAATGAAATTTCATGTAGGTAAGTTGGCAAACACTTAATTTCAATGGTGAAGAAATGGCAACAAGGTGCAAAAATTAGTAGACACTATAGTATATTGCAAAAATCTCCTAAGGAATTGAACCCCAGTCTTAAAGACCATGCCCACTATAGTAGGAGATTGCCTATAAAATCAAACCAATGGCATTCGTAAGGTCTTGAATTGGGAATCATTGTTCAAGTTTTTGAATGAGGCCAATAGCTACAACATTGTAATGTTGTTTCATGGCTTCCATTACATTCAACCAATCAAGTCTAAAAACATAATTTAAACAACCAATTAACACATTTTTTTATGAACCATGTATGTGCAAGAAAAAAATTGAAACCCCACATACTCCACACCAAAATTAAATTCAAAAATCCAAACCATATGTAAGGGATCATATGAATGATGCACAATTTGAAGGAATGTTTGAAAAACTCCATTAACATGCCCATAACTTGTAACTAGATGAATGTATACAATATGTACAAATCTCCCTCACGAGCCTTAACTACATCAACAAAATTACAAATGAATACATCTAAGCTTGTGCAAACTTTGACAAAGATTACATACATTTAGTCAAGGGTAGAATACAACTCAAACCCAAAACCATTTCCACGTCATAGAAAAGCTATAGGTTTCATTTTATTATTTTGTTCAATGCATGCTCATCAAACATGTGGATGACTAGGGACTCGTATTTTGCAAATATGTGTTTGCTAGGAGACAACATCAAAATCCAATGCATTTTCATGTTGCATAAAATTTATAATGCCTTCTTCTCCAAAAATTCAGTCAATTTGGTTTTTGCCAAAGACCATTTAGGACTTTGTGCATAATAGTTGTAAATAGATTTGAAGAATGCCTCAATTATTACAAGTAAGGATAATCAAAACAACATCTACACAATTAAATTGTTTCCATGTGTGGCATAGTGCAAACCTAATAGGAATGGTACATTTTTTTTCCAATTACACTTTAACCCCTAGTTGTCAAACCCTTAAATGTCATCACACTATCTATTCCAAAACATACAAGTTTCAAAGCCAAGTCATACTTTGACAAACCACCATACAAAAGCAAAGATTGCACAATTACTTTTGTCAAATTGTCAACATGGGAACCTTCAACAACTTGTTACAATGTCAAAAGAATGGGGAGTCATTTCCACCCTTTTATAATGTACACATGGATAGAAATGAACACAATTGATTTTTGATGGTGTTTGCTTCATCATAAAATATAAAAATAAATTAGACTTTATGCATTGCTAAACAAATGGCCCGGAACATAGCTTCAACCATGCTCCAACTAGTTGTGTTGATCGAATGTTTTTGAAGGTTGTTTAGCATTTTCAAAAAATTGAACAGTTTTTTACAACCTTTGAAATGTATCATAAGCCATCATTGCCTCAATAGATGAAAAATCATGACAAACTATTATTTTTAAAAATCATTTTGTAACATCGTCATTCATAACTTGTTGAACCACAAAAACTCACATGTGAAAAGTAGCATACTACCACTCATTCTTGGCATGTTGGCTAATGTTGCTTATGTAGTATTGACCAACAACCACCCATGAATGTGCAAATGTTATTTTACAACAACTTGCATATTTTTGCAATCCATCAAACTTAGGAACCAATGCCTTTTCTTTCTTTCCAACCTCACTGTGAATCCTACATCTACATCTTACTTGGGTCATCTTCTTTTCAAAATCAATAACTACTTCAACCCATGGACGCCTTAATAGCCCAAACATCTTAAAACACCTTATTGCATTTTCATATTTTCTTTTGATTTTTTTAGTAGGAAGAATCTAAAAGAAACCAACAATTGGAATTGAATTAGTTGCAACAATGCCAAAAGATAAAGCTCTTGGAACTCCTTTTGAAAAATGGAATGGACACTTACTTTTGCACACAATGTCAAACACTTGTAACAATTGTTCACACAAAAGCATGTTCACGAATTTTGTTGGAGGTGAAGGTGTAAGCAAACCATCACTTAAAACATCATTTAGGGAACAAACAACATCCGAAGGATTAAAAAATAAAATAAAATTCAATACTTGAAATTTAGTGGGGGTTTGAGCAGTGGCATTGTCCACAATGTCACAAACAAAAGTTAATACACAAAATCCTTGATGTAACAATGCTTTTAAACCCATAACAAACCATAGTCACAAACACACCAAAGTTTGTGTAAACAATACATTACAACACCTATAGGCAATGAAACTTGTATGTAGTTGAAAAAAATTTAAAAGCACATAATAAAGTGCAACACAAAACTATAGCAAACCAAATGCATTAGAAAACAAAAGTATTACAGAATGTGAAAGTGTTATAACAAAACACAAAAGTGCATTAGAACACAAGAGTATGAGTACATACACCAAAATGCAATAATGCATGTCACAATGGTTCAAAGACACAATCACAAACTTTATATGCAATGATCATTTCAAGAAGGATGGGATTCTCATATTTCAAGGTTGTTGAACATTATATCAATTGCACACAAGCATAATTTGTAACAAGCTTAAAGGCAACAAGCTTGAAAGCAGTGACAATTGTTTGTTCAAAAAAATTTCATTGGTGGTTGTTTGTTGGAACTCTTGAAGCAAAATGTTTATCACTTAAACAACCTCTTTGCAAGTCTAAAGGTCCACTAAAGATGAAGGTGGCAACAACAACAAATATGAAAGAGAAAGTGGTGACAACATCCATTCACAAAATGGTAGTATTGGTAAGCAAAAGCTTTCAAATGGATGTAGTTGCCAAAACAAATTGATGTAAATCGACCAATGTCATGATTAGACTTTGGCATCCAATGGCCAAAGTGTTTCACAAAGTCAATTACTATGGATTGAACCTTCATCAACAAAGTAGCTCCTAGCACATCACAAGTTATCAATTGTCGTTGATTTCAGCCCAATTTAATGGTTTGAAATAAACCTAGGTGGTTAATAAAAGTTCGACCTTGCTTTTAGGGGATAGCCCATCACTAAGACCTTAATCCATGGTGAACCCATTTCATGAACCCAAGAACAAAAATGATAGTGTTCCTACTTTTATTTCTATTGCATGTGGTATGTTTCGTGACGTTGATCGTTTTTTAGGCTATATTTTCATCCGGTTGGCATTGTTGGGCATGTCGGACCCATTCTTCAATCCCCTTAATTGGTTTAAAATAATGTTGTTGTGGAATGTGAGAACATGTGCCATAATAGTCTTGTTCATTCATAATGGATTATTATTATATCCCTATCAAGGAAAGACTTATGCATCATTCGTAAGTTCCCATCATTGTTTGCAACCATATTTCATTCACGGATCTAATTTTCATCTTCTATCATCATTTTCCTATCATTGCCAAGGATAATTTGGAGATGCCCATTTGTGGGTGTCATTCTGAATGTTCTTTAGATTTGTGAAAACAAAATCCATCTTCCCAATTCCCATTTTCAACTTCACTACAAGTAAGTAAGGCCAAAAATAAAAATAAAAATGGAAATCAACAACATACAAAAACCATCTTCCCAATTCTCATTTTCAATTTCATTGTAAGTAATAAGTAAAGTCATAGAAAGAAAAAGAAAAAGATGGAAATCAACAACACACAAAACCCATCTTACCAATTTTCACTTTCCACTTCATTACAAGTAAGGTCAGAAAGAAAAAAAAAGAAATATGGAAATCAGTAGCATTAACATTGTTTCACATCTATTAACACTCTTAACCGTTTTTTTTGGATTTCAAATTATTCACATGTGGACCAAATCTCTATGGAATCAAAGCACCATGCAACATGCAAATATCCAACAAATAACTATTGACAACAAATGGCCTCTTGTGATGTTTCTAAAGGGCACCACAACTAATGGACATGCCATCGTTTCCTTCAAGATAGGAGCATTGTCACCAAGTCCTCATGTTCATTCCATGATTGTGTGATACCTTCACAAGCATTTCAACCCTTGTTGGGCAAATTAGGGAGGCCTTTTGGTTGTCATGTTTCATCTCATGACACAATTGGTGTACTACGTGGAGGTGAAAGTAGTATTTTTTCTTTCCTTCTTCATTCCTAATAACCACATTCAAGCTTAGTGGAAAACCAAATTCAACATAAGAGAAGGACATGAAGGGGTTCTCAAGATGTCAATCCATGCACTACATTGCATTGACGCATCCTTGATTGAGTTTTTTTGAATCAAAATGCAATCCAAAAAAATCAATTTTTTTCATTGAATTTTTTTTTGGACAATTGTTAGGGTTTAGATGTGGCTAGCCAACCATAAAAAAATTCTCATATTTTTCCTAGAGAATTTGTGGAAATATTTCTTCAAATATGAAGTTTTTGGTCGATTGAATTTAGAATAAAAGGTTTCATTTATAAATGGAGTATTTTTTAATGGTTGTGCTAACATCGAAGGGGCCTAATTAAATATCTATATGAATATGCAAAGAAAGTTCGACAAATGATGGTTAATTGCTTGGGAGTTAGTTGCACAGATCATAAATTTGTGGATTTGAAACCAACATTGGCTACATGTAAATTCCAATAACTAGCAAGTCAATCTTTGGTCGAATTTACCCACATGGAAAAGCTTTTCCATCTAGACTTTGCAAATAGACAAGACTACTTGGCAAAGTTTAGTGACATGGACCTTCATTACATATATCAAACTAAAAGTTAATACCTTAGGTAATAGAAAATGTGCTACCCCCCTAGGCATGTTTTTCACCCTAATAAGTCTATAGGTTGAGGCCTAGTAGGATAGGCCACAAAGGTACATTAATTGCTTGCAGAAAGTACCTCCTAAACGAAAAGATTTACATTTTTTACATATGGTCTTCATGTTGACTATGTTTGAAAATGGTGGTTTCTTCCATTTATGATCTCCCATAAGTAATTCAGTTCAAAAGTGTGTCAATTCTTGTAGAAAAAAACTTCAATCCATCATGTTTTTTTTATATCACTTTTAATAATGTCACCTAAGTGAAGAAAATTTCTTACTTGTTGACAATGGAATGGTTGTAGCAATGTAACAATAGAACATATTTTCCATTTGTCTAAAAAAAATGGACATGGTCAAATCAACTTTCAAAAGGTTTGTCCCAAGCCTTCAACCAAAAACAACATTATATAGTTGTAATCATATTTTGTCATAATTCAAGACATATAAGTTGAACCTTGTCATTTTTTAATTGTTTTCAAGAACTTATGTCAAAGATGTTTTTTACATAACATGTGTTGGGCGAATTGCAATGTGTCAAAGTCTATAATAATTATATCGGTGATATTTTAGGGTTTACAATTCACATATGGAACACAACCACGTGTATTGCTACTATTTGGAAGTTCCATCATTGGTATTCCATGCCCTTGTACATTTAATTTCCACATTTCCATGTGTATTATGATATGTAGCCATTGTTTGGATTTTGTGATCAAATGTATATATATATAATTTTGTAATTATGGTAAGATGTCATCATTATTCACAAATAAAATTGTGTGTACCCAACATTAACCTAGATTTTGCACATTTTCTAAGGTTATAAAACACATGTATCATTAAGGAGTTTGATAATTTTGCATTCAATTGGACATGCATCATTGGTATTACCATGTTCATATACACCCACATATTAAACTTTGAACTACATCAATTGATAATTTAGCTATGACATAAAAATTGGAAGGTTTTAATTTATGAAAATAATATTAATTTAGAAGGTCACAATTTTTTTTATTTAATATAATTCATGCGTGTTCTTATGTTTTGATTCTAATGGTACATGTATCATAATATACCGTGGTACACCCAAAAGGTGTTCATGTTCAAGATGCAACCACTTTTGTTTTGATGTCCAAAACTTGCCCAGGTTTTGGAAATGTAATGAATGTCATGGCTAGTTAGATACCATGGGCCAATGTGGGATAATATATTGAAAGAATAAAAAACAACAAGGATGCACCATGCCAATTCACATGGTAGCACTATGACCAACTACAAGACTTGAAAGGCCAACAATTGATAATCACATTGGTCATCATTAATAAGTAATCACATGGAAATAAATGCACTTGAAGTGGGGATCTATGTGGGTACAATGTATTGAAATCGATAACATTGTGTTTTGTATGCATGTAGGTGTCATTGCAACTTTGGACCAAAGGATTACCATGGTGTTTTAAGACATCCCCAAAAAAAAAACAAGGTTACATGACCAAGTTTTATGTGAAGCACTTGTACAAGTATTTGGATGTTGCAAAAATTGTTTGGTATCATCAAGAGCACACTCATGAAGTTGGTAGTCCAACCCATGGAGCATTTGACCTTGAATCTCAATTGTTGAAATCTTGATATAGAAATCCCGTTTTGATAAAGTCGAAGCCTTGGATTCAAGAGCAATTGGACAATGGCTTTACCACTGGGCAACTATACAAGGAACATAAGAAAATATGGTACCATGCATGACTTATTGGAAAAAAAACTTGTGGAGATGATTTTTTGACTCAATAAACCATCCAATACTATGAGAATAAGATGAAGAAGGGGAGTTGGAAGCACCACATTAATGATCATATGGATATGTGTATGTGGGCTTTGGAACATCTAGAATATGTTTTTTCTTACAAAAGGAAGACAAAATGAAGGACTAGTATTCACAATCGACATACAAACACCATTGCAAATTGCACGGTTGTTGGAGTTTGGGCATAATGGAGCACTTTCCATGGATGCAAAATCCTCCAAAATCCCCAAAATAATTTGGGTTGTAGATTATTACATAATTCAAAATATAATACATGACGTATAATCATGCATTGACATTCCAAGGCTAACATTGGACATATTGCAATATGTGTGTCATGTATATTTGAATTCCATACCCTTATCCTTGTGATATAAGTAATGAATTATTTAACATGGGTATTGCAATATGAATGCTACATATGGACCCTAGTAAGTGTAATATACTTGTATTGCAATATGGTTCGTTTAACTTAACTTTAATTTTAGGGCCAACATTTTACATATTGCAATACATATGTCATATGTTAATAAATTTCATAAAACTATCCATGTCACATACATATTAATTACAATAAATTGAACATAGGTATTGCAATATGGGGCTTTTAGCTTGTTGAAGATATTTTCAAGTCCAACATCTTAATTATTACAATATCCATGTCATATATACTTAAATTTCATAACATTATCCATGTAACATACATATAATTACTTAGAATAAATTGAACATAGGTATTGCAATATGGGGTTCTTAGCTTATTGTCAAGTCCAACATCTGAGTTATTACAATACCCATGTCATATATATTTAAATTTCATAACATTATCCATGTAACATACATATTAATTATAATAAGTGTCACATAGGTATTGCAATTTGGGGCTTTTTGTTTGTTAAAGTTATTTTTAAGTTTAACATCCTAGTTATTGCAATATGTCATATGTACTTAAATTTCATGACACTATCCATGCAACATACATATTAATTATAATAAGTGTCACATAGGTATTGCAATATGGGGTTGTTTGTTTTTTCAAGATTTAAATATCAACATTAGTGTCGAAGGTGGATCTTATTGAAACCAAATTTTAATCAAAATTTTATTAAAACTAAATTTCTTTACCAAAACTCATTTATCGAAATTTTTTCTATTGAAAACCTTGTGACTGAAACCGATTTTGATTACTAGTTTAAACTAAGTTATATTTAAAACCAAAATTTTGGGGATTAGGTTAACTACCCGTTCCACCATTTTTTATTTTCTTTCTTAGAAGTGCTTAAAGCTTTGTAACTTTGAAGATTATATAAGGGGAATTTTTTTTAAGTTAATTATTTTTTTCTTGCCATACTTTGTACGTAGAATTTTATGTGTTGTTTTTTCTTTTGTATGTTGTGAATATTCTATCTTTTTGTATGCAAGCTACTATTCCTTATATTTGCTTCAAATTTGTTTTTATAGAAAGTTTATGAGGTTTTCTTATTAAGATTTGGTAGTTCTTATTGTGTTGAAGCTTTGTGTTTACTTAAGGAGAGTAAGAAGATTTTATCTTCTATTCCCTTATTTTATTCCTTTCAAAACCTAGTAGTTCACCAAATGGCCTTAACAATCATGGATTTTGTAATACCATATTTCATGTGCATTTATATTTCATGATCAAATTGTATATAACTTTAGTATGTTCACAAAATGTATATTAATCATACATATTACATAGACTTGTGTACATCGAACCAAAAGGTTTTATATATTGTGATGTAGAAATGTGGATGGTTGGAGTGCATCAAGTTCCTCATGCAAGTCAAAATACCCAAGCAAACATTGAAGCATACCATGGTGCAATCAAACAATGGTTGAAACATGACACAAGAGGAATAAAGGCCCAAAAAGTTAATAGGTTGGTTTGGAGGTTGACCAACCTAGTGTCAACACACTATCTCCATGTTCAAAAGGCAAAGCGAGAAGGCATTATAAAAACCCACAACATCAAAAAGATTGTGGAAAATGGCATATTGTGAACCTGCACCATCACCAACAAACATTTGACTTCTCCAACAAATATTGAAGAACCATGGCATGTTATGTCACAAAATACCATTACTCAAGGTGGTATGTGGTTCCTAAGCCTTACATTATGTATGGTCATTGCTCTTGCGAGTGGGCAATTTCAAGCAATTTGTGTAAACACCAAATTGTAATCATTTTGCTCACAACCAACATTTTAGAATCCATTATTTTGGAGTTTATGGGACATATTTTGGTTCACATAGGGGAGGTTTGAATATATATTTATAAGACCTTTTATGGATAATTTGATATTGGCCCCCAATGATGATGATAATGACGACAAGGATGGCAAGGACGTACAATTGCATGTTGATGTGGGCAAACACTTTCAATTTCTTGATGAAAACATACCAAGTGGGGATGACCCTTTGAATGTTGAAGTGCCCATGAACAAGTCCATGACAAATCACTCAACGATGTTAAAGCAATTGCGGAAGAATGCCAATTGCATGGGTGGACAAATGTTTTGTCACCACATAACCACTATATTTCACTATGTAGACATCAATGCATTATGATTGGCTAAATCTTTGGAAACTTGTCATCTAACAGTTGTATTTGAGAAGGTTAATGATGCCTTTCTTAACATTGAAAAACATTTGAATGATTTGTGTGAAAAATACACCTCCAAAAAATGTTAAACTTTCAAATTACCCAAGTATTATTATTTTTATATTGACAAAAGAAATCCATATACAAGTATGAACTTGTGTTGTTCCAATGGGCAATACCTATGTTTGTAAAGTAGGTATGGTATATTGCTTAAATTTTTTTCCAATTTGAATCGCACAATGTTGAGGTGATTATTTTCTAATACATCTATTGCATGAATTGGTGAACTTTTGTGAAAGAAATATTAAGAATTGGATTGATTTTTGATAGTTAGATTGTAAATCTAACAATACCATGGAATAGATTATTTGAGGCCACCATTATTATGGTGTTTTGTGGGGTGTCCCAAATAGTGCATACTTGTGGGCCACAAAGATTCTAAGAGGTTACATAATATGGGGTCAAATAGGTAATAATTGGGCTTACTTATTTATCTAGCCAAGAGTTACCTAAACTCAAATTCTAAATACTTAAATACCTAGATGATATCAAAGTCATTTGGGGTGGGGTATGTCATTTTCAAAATTCAATACTAGTCAGTTGTCATGATTCCTATGCCCACATGCCAAAGTGTACTTTCAAAGCTTACATGTTTTGATCATTGCATTTCCCATATTTTTGGTTAATGGGCAATACTTATATTATAATTCTATGACATAACAAATCTTGGAAATTTGATGCTTTCATGAATCTTGGAATTGAAATAGGCAAATTCATTGACTGCAATATTTATGTTGGGATTCATGTCACCCTTGTAAAACCTATGATGGGGAAGGTGTAATATTCAACCATGTTACAAAATATACATAATAATACTTTCACAAAAGATAATTACAATATTTTTAAAACATTTAAAATTAAAATTAAATGTTAAGCTTTTTAGCCCTCCATGGGATACAACTACTTACATCATACCTATCAACAAATATATGATCCATTGAAACTTGTATTTTATTTTATGTGAAAAGATCCAATATAAACAAAAATGTTTGCAATACATCACATCAATGGCAACCATTGGATATTGAGACTATTTGATCCACATGCATTTCAATACAAATGTGTAGTTTTATTCCAACAAAACATTTAATGCAATTTTAAATCATGGTCCATGTAATGCAACAACATGATATATTTCCATTTTATGTAATTGCTTATGTAATTGACGTTGCATTTAAAATCCAACCATAACCTTAGAAACATATTACCATAATAATGAGAAACCACACTAATTTATTTTTTTCAACCCATTCTTTTATACCATTACCCCCCCCCCCCCAAAGTAAAATAATTAAACTATATATATTGACACATCCACATCTCCCAAATATTGCCTTTACACCTTTCTTTCATTTAAACAAAACCTCAATCCTAAAATCTCCCAAACCATATGACAAAAAATATAAACATACAAAATATTGGATTTGGGGATATATTAGCCATTTTCAAAATCTAACATAGAATATTTAAATTTTTATGAAAATTTTAATTATTTGTAAAAAAATGGCATCTATTAGAAAAATAAAATTTTAAATTCAAAATAAATATCAATTTTCATATTTTAAAAGTTATTTAATGTTCTATTTACCCTAATTTATATTAATTCAACTAATGTAGTTGATTGTAATCAAGTTTAACTAAATGTATGTTTAGTTTAATTTATGTTAAATTATTTGGTTTAATCAATTTGAACCAAATTTCTCTTAGTTATTTTAAATAAATTACTTTAATGAAATTAAATTTAATAATGAAGTTTGATAAATTTAGCATAATGTAGACAAGTTTAATTTTAATTTAATTTAACATATAAGTTTGCTAAAGATTGTTCTCCATTTCAATTGAATCAATCAACATAATTTTCACTTGTTGAAATTAACTAAAAACACCATCATGGGTGAATGCATGGTGTGGTGGCTCATTTTGTGTGTCACACACATGATTTATGCAAGGTACCCTTGGTTTGAACACCTATGACAATAAATATATGGTTAAATTTGTTAATTTGACATTATATATATGTTAACAACTTGATTGTTAATAAATATGGACAATTTCCTTTTTTAAATACATTGAGTTTTAGTATTGGATTTTCAATGTTGAAAGTATGGATTGATTGATTGATTGGAATGAACTAAGATTGAGGTCTTGACATTGAATCTCATTTCAAACCATTTATAGGGACTCAATAAATGATATAATTTGACATAATAAATTCATGCGTGGAATCCTTACCTCAAAAACCTAAGCCAAATTTGAGTTATGGAATTTTGAATGATCAAAATTGGGGAATTTTTTCATAAATCCCTATAAGTTGCAATTTTGTTGGTTGTTAGTTTTTTTTTCACTATAACAAATGGCATTGAAATTAAATGGGCTGCCCTTCATATTGAATTTATTAATTTAAAACCACTATGTATCCCTTATTTAATTAATGATATAATAATAGACAACCATTTAAACATTACTTAATGGACTTTAATGGAGTGTTTTATCCACTAAAATTGAGCCACCATACCATGCATTCACTGTGATTGCTTGTAATGTGTAGCATAATGAAACATTAATTACGTAATATTTATGTTGTGATCATTCAATTACCCTTGTTATAACTTGTGATAGCTTTGATGGGACTATGTGGGAAATGTGGAATACTTATATTGAGGTTCCATGATTGTAACATGTTGATAACATAATCACAATATTCATTCCAAAATATTGTTAATTATGCAAAACCTATGTTGTGATTCAATTGATTATTGTTATAATTTATGACACCTATGAAAATGGTATGTGGGAAAAATGCAATATCTATGTTGGGGTTCAATGATTGCAATAACATGTTAATTTATGTTTTAATAATATTCATTATACAATAATTTTGTTCATCATATTATAAAAACCAAGTAGTATTCCAACCACTTAGCAATGTTGTACCAATAATCACATATATGAACATTCATTTTAACACAAATGCATGACATGGAAATACATGGGTGCATGTGAGGTGAATTACATCTCTATTATTCATTTGTTCCTCTTTTTTGGATAGCCTTTGCAATTATTTTCCATCACCTTCCTCTTCCCTAATGATTTCTCTTTATCCTTTTCCTTGGTTACTTCTTTGACCTTCTACTTACCTTAGCCTTGCTCATTTCTTTCAACTTCTTTTTACCTTTTGCCTTGGGCCTTATCCTTGGCCTTGCCCACCTTCCTTGGTGTGACTTTTGAACTACGAATTGATCTTTTTCTCTTGCTATGAGATTCTATTGATTCTCCCACCACCTCCTATTTCTCATCCTCATCATTTTCCTCACTTTTTTCACCCTCTTCACCTTCCTCATCTTTCTAACCCTCCTTAGAACTAACATTTGGACACCCACCCTTAAACTATCGTGTAGCCTCCAATGCCCCTTTTATAATGTCTCCACATGGTCATATCACACACTTTCTTTTTTATATGAATAAATGCCTTGATGTATGCCTTCTTGAAATCTGCCTCCCAATCCCATCTTGTAGTGGATTACAATAAACATGTCGAAAAAATCAAAACTAAGAAACAATGAAATTAACTTAGAAGTCATTAAGTTAAAACATTAATTACTCACCAAAAATGAACCTTCTTGAAATCTGCCTCCCAATCCCATCTTGTAGTGGATTACAATAAACATGTTGAAAAAATCAAAACTAAAAAACAATGAAATTAACTAAGAAGTCATTAAGTTAAAACATTAATTACTCACAAAAAATGAATCATTTGGTTTCTAATATGGTATTTTCCCAACCCTAGTAGCATCTCCCTCCTTTGTTTGGCAAATGAGGGGCATTTAAATTTGTATGCCCACCCCAACCTCATGTATGTTATAAAGAGTAAATTCTTTTATTAACCTTGTCATTATCTTCTAAATTGAGAAAAGATTTATGTGGAACCTCCCTTGCACCCCATGTAACAATGTCTAGTAGCTTTAGCAAGGCATATTCCAAAACTAGTGCTAATGGAGGTGGTTTGAAGTTGGGAATCTTTCTATTTCATTTGAACAAAAAATCCTATTTGATAATTGCCCTTTTTCTCCATTTGTTTTTCATCCTAGACACATTTTTCCTTGCTCAAAGATGTGTGGTGTCTTGAACCTATTGAACCCATTGATTCATCTTGGCATGCTCCTATCTATGTGGGCCATTGAAATTGGTGGATAGTTTCCACCCTTTTCCTTAAGGAGCCAAATCTTATGGATGTCTTTGAAATGACAATGCAAAACAATCCATTGTTTCCATGGACCCAATGTACACAAATAACATTTCCATTCCTTAACAACCCCATCCCTTTTGTTCTAATGATAACCCCTTTGGTTACCACATAATTATGTTATAAAAAAAAAAGAAGTAAAAGCAATTACAACCAACATAGGTATTACAATGAACATGAAAAAAATGTTTTAAAAAAAGTCATGACATAGTAACAAATTTGTAACTATGGAATGTTAATATATATGTTTACTCTTAGCATGGGTATTTCATTTGGGATCTCAAATAACTAAAATGCATCATAAGTATTGCACCAAATTAAGTGCACCAAAACTCTAAAACCCAATACACATTGCATGAAATTGGTTTAGGGTTTAAGGCATAAAACATAGATATTTGACCAAAATTGTAAACCTTTAAACCTTAAACCTTAAACTTATGTTCCATGCAATACCTATAACCTATAAACCCAATACCCATTTTTTTTAGTTTCAAGGTTAACAAATCTTAAGCACAATTTTGCGCAATACCAATTCATCATAGGTAGTGCATGAAATTGGATCTAGGGTTTTGAGTACAAAACATAGACATTTACACCAAAACCTTAAACCTAATTAGTAAATACAAAATTTTTATTCCTATATTCTGATTTAATTTTGGACTAAAACATATCATAAAACTAATACTAATAAAAAAAATTCATTAAGATCTATTCATATCTAGTTTCTGAATTAAAATCCAATCACGAATTACAAAAAAAACATCAAAACAACAAATCTAGCTATGGAATTGAAGTTTTTCTAGAAAACGAAATGTTTTTATTTCATACTTCCACAAAACTCAATGTTCTACAATGAATAATCTTTTCCCATTCTCTTCCTTCTTCCAATATATAACCATTAAAAAAAATAAAATTCTATGACTTATTCAAATTCAAACGGTGACAAAAATTATGTAATTTAGCCAATAATTCCTAAATTACTAACTAATTAAGTAGAGATATAATAACTAACTATTACCACAAGTAATTATTTCCTTAATATTATCCCACCCATACTCTAAATTACATCCCAAAAGTTTTGATCAAAACATGTTAAGAAAGTTAAATCTAATGTTATTTTTGACTTTAAATAAAAAATGTATGTTGATTTTGTTGTACTATAGTTTGATTTGTTTGTGCATGTTATACTTCAGATTGAACCAATGTTAGATTCTCTATTGTATGTAGAGTTTGTTGTTGTTCTTCTTATGCTTCTATTAATAATTGTGCAGTTGTTTGATGATGTGTTGTTGTCTATTATTGTGATTACAACTTTGTTATCACTTATGGTTATTGTTGTGACTACAGATATGATGTAATATGAATCTATTCCTACTATTATAGCTTTGATGCAACTTGTAGTTGTTGATGTGATTACAGATATGATGTGACCTAAGTATGCTCTTATTAGTGCAACTTTGATGTAATTTGAGTCTGCTCATGTTATTATAGCTATAATGTAAGCTCAATTTGGTCCTTCTGAACTTCTTGAGTTCTCTGTTCCTCAATTTATATCTACTCCCCTATTTTTATGGTTGTAAATGCATACTCCTGAAAATTAACCTCTTGTAAAATAAATTATATTAGTTCTAAAGTTTGTTATGATACATGTCATACCACCAGCCTCACTCTGGGGACTATGTTTCCCTCCTTTAAAATCTATTGGTTATTCTTATTTTATTTTTGTACCTTATGGTTTCACATCATCAATATTTATGGTTATAAAATGAAGACTAAAAATTCATACTAAAATGATGGTATGACCTTTTCCATCTGAGATATTTTATGCATGTATAGCCTTTCATTTCTCTCATACCTTTTACAAACCTTTCCAATATCTTTTTGGACAATATCCTACATTACATCCCACTATAAATTTGCATTTTTTCCTCCATTGTTAATGCCTTTAGTTTACCTAAAACAAAGTATGTTAATTTTTAAGTTCATTGTTATTTTTTTAAACACTATCATAATTGAAAGGCTTGATCCCTTGGGCTTCCTTTATAAGTTTTTGCAACTTTTCATTAAAATCAATCTATGTTTACAAATTTTTGTCCATTTTTATTTGACTTTGGTCAAATTGCTTTTGTAACTCATTATTAGCTTGATATACATTACCAATGTCCACTCTAAGCTCCTCTAATTCCTTTTGTTGCTTCAAGAGAGTTTATTCCATATTCTTGGGGTCTCTTTATAGTTTGTTTTGTTTTATATTTAGATAATCCCTTTTTATCTTCAACTTCCAATAGTTGGCATCAGTTTGCTTTAAAGTTGCCTATAAATAATCCATGTCTACTCTGATGTTCTCCACATCCTTGCTGTCTTTCTCCATGTTGTTAATATTTTGTTTGGTTATTTGCAATTCTACTCATATGTCATTATTTTCATTCTTCTTGACTTGCAACTTTGCTTTGAACTTTTGTTCCTTCTCCAAAGCCCCTTGCAAATTCTAAATAGATTTGTCCTTCTCCTCTATAATCTGTTTATTTTTTATTTATAGATTAGAAAGTTTAAACATATTATTGGTCATTTGTACACTATACTCTACTGCCTATTGAAACATAGTAACAATTTTCCTGTGTTCATCCAAGTTTGTTTCTAGCCATTGTACAAACTTTGATGTATGAAACCTAGGAGTCTGTCCATTGGAACTAGTACTTGAGGAACCTTTACTTTTGTGTGTAGTCCAAATTTCTCCAAATGTATTTGTTCATGTTGCAGAACTTGGTTTTGAAGGTAACACACCTTCATTATTCTATGGTATTGGATCAAATTGTTGTACTTTTAGTGGATCTAGGTCCAGGTCCTACATTTGCTCTTCTTATGCCTACTAAACTTGAGATTCTGGCTCCTTCTTGGGCCATCTCTAGTATTTTGGCCCATCTAATCTCTACTCCTACTTGGGAGAGATCTATGGTCTTGGATAAAACTTAAGAGATATTGATTTCTCCTTTTTTTTATGATGTTGTTATTGTTGCTTCCTCAGTAATTATGTTACCTATTGAGGATTAATAATGCCCCTCATTGCAATAACCTCTTGTCTTCTCTACCTCTTCAACAAAGTCTCCCTCTCCTCATCATCATCAAATTGGGACATTTAGAGTTGTTTTTTTAGTTGTCTTAGTCTTCGGTTGTTTCTCTTCTTTAGGAGAAATATACGCAGGGTTCAAAGGTCTCTTATTTTTTATAAACCTCTCCTCTAAAGTATCTTCTCTTATTTTGTGGCTATTTTGTCTGCTTCTTCTTCTCCTATGCCTCTACTCCTTTTATTGGAAACCACTTATAAAATAAAATTTCTAGGATAATAGTAGAATGACATACATTCTTTTTTGGTTCTTTTTTGGTTGTTCCTTCAATCATGTTCTTCTAACACTTTTCCCATCTAATCAACTCTTTGACCAATTGAAAATACATAATTGTAGCTTAATTGATAAATTTCCATGATCTACTTTGGAGATCATCATGGCAGATTTATTGCTAAAATATTACACCTTATCTTTTTGATAGATAATGGGCAAAATTGTAGTAATTCTATTGACATACTTTGACCTTGTCTTCTTTACAACCCACCTTTCATTAGTGTTGTAAGTATTTGAGACTTTATCAGCTATGTTTACCAATGCTACTTTAGCATTTGACATTTTTACTTAGTCTGCCTTTGTCTTTCGTATATGGTAGATTTTTAAAATCTTTGCCAATAGATATTTGTCTATAATTTTCTATTATTCTCCCATCATGACTTTGATTATTTTATGTTTAGAATCCAATTTCTAGTTGTTAAAAAAATCAACAAAAATGTTATGATGGGGAGTCTTCCATTCAACTTCAAATAAACCTACCAAACCAGCTTTGTTGGTCCATATTTTCTCCTCCTTTCCAAAGCTTGTCCAAAGCAAAATATTATTTAGATTATTATTATAACTTTGTTCTATAAGAGTAAAAATATACCTAACCTCATTATCCTGGTGAATCTACACCTTCTTCCCTTATAGATTTACAACCATTGCTTGTTGATTTTTTTTCTTGCTACATTTTTTGTTTGGAATGTGGACTTTCTCTAGAATTTTCTCCTGGGTAGGCTCTTCTTATTGTGATGGCACTTCTTGATGTTGTCACAAATTGTCCCCATGTTTCTCCTTTTTAGAGTCAAAAATGGAAAATGGACCAATTTGTTCACTTGTACCTACTTCTCTTCTAGGCTTTCTAAAATTGTATCTCCTCAAAGTTTCTTTGCAATCTTTGTCATTTTTTCTAATTGCTTCAAAAGCTTTCTCAAACTTAGACAACAAATAAGATCTTTGAGGAAGAAGAAGAATAAACAAAAGAGGAAAATGGCAGACCTCTTCTTGGAAACCTGGACTGTAAAGGCAAAATATTTATAAAATTATATTGTTATTTCTATCTTTCTTCTTTTTTTTCTCTCAACTTTTGTAACCTCTCTCTAGATTGTCTTTGCAACTTTTCAACAAAATTTTCTTCTACATTTATTTTGGAAACAAAAAATGATAAAAAATTGTTTGTAGAAAACAAAAAGGAAAGGCATTCTGTTATTTACCACCTTCTAAAATGTAATCATTTCATTTCGTGAGGTAATGTTTCACTTTTCACTTTAGGATTAATGTCTTAATGATTTGTCCCTTTTCTTGTTTTTTTGACACTTTTCATCTTCTATCTACGTTCATATTGATAGCAATATGGGCTATAATTAATGTTTGCTAACCTAACAATTCTATAGACGTGGCATTAGGTTGTCTTGATGACAATGCTAAATTTGATGACTTGGTGTTGTCTAAATTATAAACTTATTTTGTCTTATGTTGAGTCATTAGATTGACAACATTTTGTTCTAATGTGGCATATTTATCTAATTATGAAATTGTATAATCATGGTTTGTGAATATTTTCATAACTTGCTGTCTCATCAGACTTACTGAAGCTTCTTATAATGTTATTATCTAATCAATATCTATGATCTTTGATGTTTTCTCTTATTCTAAACCTTCATTAGATTTATTTATTTTTTTGGTTAGAACATAAAGATTTTAAGGATTTGTGATTGTGTGTACTTTGACTCCCCTTCAATGTCTAATCCACATATCTATATGGTTTCAATTTATTAACCTTGACCAAAACTGGGTTTGGTTCAAAATTGTTAACAGAAACAAGAAGAACTATGTTGTTGGGTAAGTAATATTGTACCTTAAATGGGCCAAACCATCTTTTCTTGAACTTGCCCATGTGTGTTTTTTCTCCCTTGGGAAACCACAAAACATAATCTCCAAATTGGAACTTCTTATTTATGTTTTTTTGTTGATTCAATAGAAATCTGTTCCACTAGTTTGCTCTAACATTGTTTTTAGCTTCCAATTTGTTATCCTATAACTTCTGCAACTTTGTAATTTTGGTAGTTAGTACTCTGGTTGGTTTTGCATCTTTGTGGTCCCCATTAATAGACTACATAACATATTTTATTAGCATTAGAGGATGCAAACCATAGACAACTAATAAGGTGTATATTATGTTGCCACCTTATAAACAATTTTATATGAAAATAAAATTGTGGACAAATGTTCATCCTAATTTGTTCTTTTTTCATTGACTAACTTAATCAATAATCTACCAATGACTTTGTTAGTAGACTTTGCTTGTCAATTTCCATGTGGATAATAAGTAGTAGAATTAACATGCTTTAACAAAAAAGTGTTCTGTTAAATATCTAATTGTATCATTGATGGAATGTATCCCTTGATTTGTAACTATGGTTAGAGGACATCCAAATTTGGTTAAATGTACTCATACAAAAATTTGGTTGTAATTACTACAATATTGGTTTTAAATGCCTTTACTTCTACCCACTAGGTTGCATAATTTATAGTTACCAAAATGTATTTGTTTCTTATTAGTCTCCCTATTAGTTTAAGTGGATTTATAAAATCTAGACCCCACTTCGTAAAAGGTTCTTCTAGAAGTGTTGTTACCAATTTGGCCAAACTTTTTGTTTTTAGTCCTCCAGTTCTCTAACAATTGTCATAGTTTTTTCAAAATTCATGAGCATATTTGAATAGAATTGGCCACCAATAACCTACATCCAAATTTTCTTTGCAATAATATTTGTAGCAAAATGTCCTTTTACCACTCCATGTAATTCCTTAAAAACAATATGTGTTTCTGAGGTGGTCGAACATATGTGCATTTTGTTGTATTGTCCCATTTTGTACATTATTCCCTCTTTCAAAGTAAAGGATTTTACTTTTTTGGTTAACTCCTGTTTTTGAGTTAGGTTTAGAGTTTCTGGCATTTGACTTGTCTCCATGTAGCTCTTCACATCTTACATCCATATAGGTTCTACAAAAAATAATGATGCATCTATAATCTAACTTGGGACTCCTAATGGTTTTGAGTTATTTCGTAATATGGATAAACCATCAATTACCACATGTGTTCTACCTTTGATGTCCTTTGCTCTAGGTCAAATTCTTCATTGATTCTAATTTTTGACATTATAATACTTAGCAATGAAATTGTTTCATTTAAGATAGTGATTGTGCCAATTGAAAACAACTTTGGTTCTATTTCAAAGATCATATTTTCTTCTTCATATGTTAGCCCTTCCAACAAATCATAACAAAAAAATATTTGGGGTTTTTTGGTTTTTGTTCTCAACTTCTTGCTAATTGATATTGTTTAGATTATTCCATTGCCTTTAATAATAATCACATTGTTCCCCTGATCATGTCTATCCTTTGCATCTATGAGCCAAGGTCTTTTTAACAACATATAATAGTTAGAATGTACCACATTGTTTTGCAAAACAATAAATGTGGTTACATATGGTATACCATGTATGTGAATCTTCAAATTTTTGATGATTCCTAAAGGTTTGGTCATACTTTGATCTACCATTCTAAGGAGGTATGGGGTTGGTCTTGGTTTGGGTAAACCTAATTTTGTTCTAAGTTTTTTTATTATGATGTTTACAATTGCTCCTCTATCTACCAAAACATCCTCAACAATGTTCTTCCCAACTTGTACTTGAATAACTACCATTTGGTTATCTACCTTTATAACTATAGTGTCAACTTTAAAGTGTATCTCAATCATTATGGCTACACTAGGCTCTGATATCATTGTAGTAGCTATATTAGGTTTTTATGGCTTTAGTTTCCACCACATGTATTTATTAAGATTTGGTGCAATCTTCAATAATTGACCTAACCTTAGGGTATAGGTAGTTTCCATCATTTATTTATTGATATCTTGGAATATATGTTCCATAGACATAACTCTACTGTTAGGAGTAATAGACAAATTTTGTGGTACAATTGGTTTTATGGACATTTCAATTTTTGGTAATCTTGCCCAACTTGTACTCCATTGTGTTTTTTCCTTTTGATTTAGACTTTTTGGTGGGTCTTTTGCTTGTATCTCTTGTATTGTCTTGACAAAAGATTGTTGTAGTCTCTACTCCTCTTCTTAGTTAGCTCAAACTTCTTCTTGATTGGTTTTTTGTCCTTGAAGACTTGCTCTTCAACAACTTTACTCCTGGTAATAACCATGTTGACATCCATTATATGAATTGAATGATTGGCAAACTTGGGCTCCACCACATATGGTTTCTCTATAGTTTTCATTCCTTTGTTCTTAAACATATTCTACATGTCACTATACTTAAGATAGTCTATGATCTTATGTCCAATGTCGCCATAGATATGACAAGAATACCTCACAAGTCTCTGTACTTTGATTTGTTGAGTTGTAACCTTAAACTTTACATGAACAAGGTTTTCCTTTCTTTTGAGTCTATAGTTTTCAACATTATGATTTGTCCTATGACAATTTGTACAATATATCTTTGTTTTCTCTATAACTATTTAAGGTTTTTGAGCTAATATTGTCTTCCTACTCTATGGTATTAATAGATTACTTATAGCCTCTACTTCAGAAATTCCTTCTTCACAAACCAAAGCTACTTCCTTATGTTGATGCATGGTTTTTCTCTTCATGCCTACTGTTGTTACACGCATATGTGGTTATAATCTAGATCTAAAAACATTAGTTAGGAAACAATTTGTTGTCTTATGTTGAAGACTATTGGTTAACTTCAATAATATTTCATAATAAACTTTCATTATTTCATTTTTTTCATGCTTCAAGTTTTTCAACTACATATAAACTTGCTCATCATTTTGAACTATTTAAAACCTTTTACAAAAATGTTAATTACAATTTTGTAAAAGTACAATTTGGGTAATCTCCCATGTAATTATTACACCAATCAAACACAATATCTCTGAGGGTAAAGCTAAACAAATTAACAATCTCTGCATTTTCTATTTCACCATTTATTCTAATGGATGCCTTAAAAATTCTAACATGAGCTTTTGGGTCAGAATCCTTCACATACTCAAGATAATTAAGTGGCCGATGATAAGGCTTGTTTAGTGGTAATGGTGGTCTACTTGGATTCATCATTGGCGATCCAAAACATCTTGAAGGTCCTAGAATTCCTAGTGGTTCTGGTGGGTTTGAGCCTCCTCCTTATGGATTTAATAGTTGTTCAATAAAAATCTTGTCCACCTTTCTAGGCATCTCTATATGCACACTAACAAGTTATGTTCGCCTTGGAGTTTGGGGTCTGAACTTCATATCAACAACAATATGGGTTGGCATTGTTACAAATGGAACTTCAATAACTATAACTATAGACTAAGGCATTGCCACAAAATATAATAGTATAGAACTTATTGGTTCCATTTTGAAATTAGAAATTCCTGCACAAGTAACTCCAACATTATTGTGATGTAACAAATTTGGTACAAGAGCTACAAAAATTGGTACTACATCTTCCATAATCTAGGCTCTCATTTCCATTATGTTATTCCTTTAAATATGTAATCTAAGTCTATATGGAATTTTGACCCTCTCATGGTACATATCTTTTAACTTAATATGTCCATGGTTGTTTGTTTTTGCAAAATTTAGATTCAAATTTTGGAAATGTTCAGGAAATTTTTGCCTCACATTATCTTCAATAAATGGACATTCATTAATCTAATGTCCAATTTGATGACAATATGTGCATTGTGGAGGGCTAGGTCTTGGAACTATGTTCACATTATGAATTTTTCTACTCCAATCCCTTGGGATTCCTCTAATAATGCTTCCATTATGTTGATTAAGTTTGGGTTCATTATACCTTACTTTCACACCCACAAGTGCACCTTCTGCTATTATTAGTTCTGCTTTTGGTAAGAATATAGTTTTTTGTCTAGTTATAAGTATTGATTCAACTCCTCTAGACATTCCAATGCCTTGAGTTACAGCTTCTTGTTCAACCACATAATGAATTTGAGGTTCAAAATTTTGAGCTCTTTCTTCAAGCTCCTCATCTTGATCTTCTTTTTTATGTTCACCTTAGTACTACTTCCTCTTTTTTTTACCTATTGAGTTTTTGTTCTTCATCATACATCAAAACATTAAAGTTTTGTTCTTGCATTAGATTTGGTGATTCTAGTGCAACTTTCTGTCAAGGTTCAAATTCCTGATTCCTTCGTCTAAACTCATCCTATGAGTTTGCATTTTCAATTTAACATTCTTTTCTCCTAAAAATTTGTTGTAAACTACTAGTTTGTTTATGTGTTTCACTAATTTGCATTTCATGAGGAATTATCGATTCTACCTAAGGTGTTGTATGGCCTACATGTTTTTTTTTTGTCCATGGATATCTTTATTCGAATTGAGAAACTCTCATAGGTGTTACAAATTGTTGATCTATCTAATTTACATTCAAATTACTATTGATGGAAATGCCATTTTCCACTTGTTCGTGTATTATAACCTAATCCAATTATCTCCTCAAACTTCTAATTACAATTTTATTTTCCATCTTCTCACATTCTAATTCAAATTTAAACAAACTTTTGCATTAGAACAAAATCTTCACAATTAAGCTACTATGTTTTGATGTGCTTCCTAAACAAAAATTTATGATCAAGATTTGAAAAAAAATGTAAAAAATGAAATTGAAGTTCATTGTCAATTTCTTAAAACAAAAATTCCAACAACAAGACATAAATAACATTCTAAATTTCAATCTAAATTTAGGCCCTAGGATGGTCGCCAAATGGTAAATACAAATTTTTAATCCTACATTATGATCTAATTATGGACTAAAAAATCATAAAACTAATATTAATAAAAATTTCTAATTCAAATTTACTCATACATAGTTTCAAAATTAAAATCCAATCATGAAAGTATGAGAAAAATATCAAAACAACAAATTTGGTTATGGAATTGAAGTTTTTCCAGAAAACAAAATGTTATTGTTTCATACTTTCACAAAACTCAATGTTCTACAATGAATAATCCTCTCCCATTCTCTTCCTTCTTCCAAGATATAACCATCTAAAATAATAATCCTATGAATTATTCAAATTCAAATGGTGATAAAAACTATGTAATCTAGCTAATAATTTCTAAAACAATAATTAAGTAAATAGAAATATACTAACTAATTATTACCATGAGTAATTATTCCCTTAACACCAATACCAATGATCATCCAAATATTTCAAGGTATGGTTTCATGTTGAACATTTGTAAAATTTTCCATGGTCACAAATCTTACTAGTTTAAACAATAATGTTTTGGCTGATTGTTCACCTCCCCTTTCCACAAATTTTCATCATCGACAATGGAAACTTCATTTGCAATGTTACCCATTAAATTTGCGCTAACCAATTTCAAATATGTTAAATTATTTGTAGTATTAGAAAACATAATGACATTTTAGAAATTTGATAATGGGTCTAGGATTTAGGGTCACACCTTCTAGAAAAAGAGAGAGTAGTTATATAGAAAAAAAACTTGTTAAAATTTTTCCTCCTTTCTTTGTTATATATATATATATATATATATATATATATATATATATATATATATATATATATATATATATATATATATATATATATAAAAAAAAAAAAAA
>Ga0116231_10001028_pt1 | contig 54994 bp, 45 predicted proteins | sample S1TSphgellanicum_2_FD_89695 | JGI IMG/M metagenome (GOLD analysis project Ga0116231, IMG submission 89695) | Host-associated microbial communities from peat moss isolated from Minnesota, USA - S1T2_Fd - Sphagnum magellanicum MG | ecosystem: Host-associated > Plants > Peat moss > Unclassified...
GAAGATGCTTTCCAAGCTCCAGCTCTTCTGGACATAGCAAAAGGACAGTTATCTTGCTTTTGTTGACTCGATTGTGAAGATGAATGACAGAGTACGCCATCTCCACCAGAATAGTCTTAAACAAAGGCCTATCACTAGCTATTTCCACCATAATTGATCGAGAAATAAACGAATTATAAAATTGTCGGGAAAGAGGAAAAGTGATAAGTTATAAGAATATAAAATTTTTGCCTGGTCCCATTGATGGACCGGGCCGGAGTGATAAAATTTGAGAGGTTATAAAATTTGGGGGGATCAGTTTATACAGGTTCTACTGTACTTAGCAACTCACTTTAACCAGAGTGTGGATTTGCAGCCTGAGTGCTTGGGATCACACTGCATCTTGCAACTGGTTGTGGGTTCAATTCCCAACAGGCCATCTGTTTCAAAATTTGCAATCATTTTGATATTGAAAAACCACATGGGGTGGTTACTTAGGTACTTTTGTATAAGAGAAGGGCCTGAGTAATTTGAGATCTGTGCCCAAGGCCGGTAGGCTGAGGGAACAGGTCGAAAATCACGGAAGGGCCTGTAATCAGGTCCTTGTCTTTCCTAAAGCAGAGCTGGGATTTTTTCCCTTTTTAGAAATAGTGACAGGCTGGCTGGTACCTTCCGCTGTTCAGAAGAACCCAGTACAGGCTGGCCAGTACCTTCCACTGCAGAAGATCCCGCTTGCTGTAAACAGGTTTCTTGAGGCAAGTAAGAGAGCTGAAAATACAAAAGAAAAATCCAGGCAGTGCTTTGGGGGGGGGGGGGCTGAAATGGAAGGACACAGTTGGTGATAAACACACTTCCAGGATCCAAATGGTCTTGCTGACTGTACATACATAAGAGTCAGTAAAAGTAGATTACAAAGTAAGTACACACACATTAGTGGCAAAGTCAGTCAGTAGATACAAAATTACATACAAATTAGTGGCTTTTTGAGATTGCAGAGTGAGTGATGACTTCTTTCAGACCACAATGCTCTTTGTTTTGTGAACTGTTCTGCATTCGTCTTTTTTCTTGGGGATTTGCCATCGCTGGACTTTGCTTGCTGTGAACACAGCTCAAGAAAAAGAAGAAGAAGAAGAAGAATAAGAGGACAAGGAGATGGAGATGGAGGGAGGAGACGTATTTTTGGACAGTCAAGATCCTTGTGAATTCCTCCTACCCGCAATCGAGGAATTGTATTTGGTACGAGATACATTCTTCCGCTGGACCCGACTTTAAAGAAAGCACGGCTGGATAATTTGGTGCGGGAGGCGTTGGTGGTTCTCGCTGAAATCGCAGCAGGTGGGCTCTCGCATTTTCTTTCTTTAAAGATGGAGCAATTTGCGGTGGTAGTTTTTAAAAAAATTCCCCGTCTTTTGTGTGTGTGTGTGTGTGTGTGTGTATTTTGGGACGGATTTTTGTGTTGGTGAGTTCTATTTGTAAAATGCGAGCATATGGTTTGTTGTAGCAAGAAGAAGAGAGCTGACATTATTTAGGATTGCTGTGGTTTTTCAGAATGCAGGAAGCAACCGGAGCAACGAACGCAGTGGGAGTATTTGCGAGGGAAAGTGCTTGATGCTGGTCCTGACTACTGCAAAGAAGCTGAAGATCATCTGGCGAAATCTGTACTCACATTTGGCCTTTTTCCATCAGACCTTTTTTGTAGAGAAGAACTACGTAGTTTTACTCACGCTTGGGTGGAAAGACTTTTGCTATAGATTCTGATAGCATAATTGAATTGAGCAGGTGCAGCTTGACCCATCTAGAGTGGATGCATGGTGCTGCCTGGGCAACTGCTTTTGGAAGAAAGGAGACCTCACACAGGCAAAAACTGCTTCAAATATGCTCTTAGCAAGGTCTTCATCCCTAACCTCCAGTGGTAAATTATGGATATACTATGGCATTGAAACTCCCTTTTTGCATTTTGTGGTCAAGTTTTGCAATCTGGATTTGCTCTCTTGATTAGGAGTTGACAAAGAGCAGATGCCTGGGGGTGTGAGGTGGGGGCAAAGGGGCTGAACAAGAAAGCCCTTCAACAGCTATCTATGCTTGAGAGATGAATTACCAAAGGTAATCTTTCTTCCATGAGACATTTCTCTGATTTTGGTGCAAGAGTTACACACTGTGTCTATAGGGATGCTGATGGTTAGTTCCAGTTGTTATGAACTGTAAGTGAGGATTGTGCTGCCTTTTTTGTCTCAGCTATGGCAGTGACAGATCAATGCCTCTGTTCTCCAGGCCCTATATTATTACACTTCTATTGGGGAATGTTGCTACTTGTGGTCACATCCACTTGTCCCTTCAATCCCTTTACTCTTGAAGGTAGAAGTGGAAGCAGCAGATACTGTGTGAGGCATGTACAGAAAAAAACAGTCTACTGTTGCTAAGAAGCACACATTATTACTGTGGATGCAGGAAGTCCAGATGAGGCAGAGACAGTAGAAGAAAGCATCAGGCATGCTAAGCAAGCAGTCACTCTTGACATCAAGTATGGCTGGTCTTGGTGTAACATTCTTATATGAAGTCACCTTGTTCGAGTCTGGAGTCTGGCCTAGATTAGCATAAAGGTAGTGCCATGACAAATGTTAGCGTAGATGTTCACACCAGTGCCAGTGCCTGCCCAGAGAAAGAACCTGCAATGTGAAAAGACTCATGTTTGTTTTTGCCCACTTATATCTTGGGATTAGGTGCTCTATTGTGAGCTCAATTCTGAGCTCAATTGATCCAACTGATTCAGAATTTCGTAGCTCATATGGATGGTTTGGGCTGCAGACACACTAGGAAATGCGTACTTCACAAGCTTCTTTGTCATGGGTGCTTGGGATCGAAGTAAGCTGCATCAGTCCCTCAGAGCTTACCAAAATGTGGTGAGCCCTTTGTTTGTCATATTCTTTGAGGACAAACATTCTTTTATCAGTTTATTTGGGTCTAATGGGCTGCAATATACCAAGAGCAAGGATATCCTAGTGTTTTGTGAATTTGTTTGGGTTATGTGTTCCTCACTTGGAGCAGTGGTGTTGCATACCCGAACTCAACAGGAAATGATTGAACTAGATTGGATCTACTGGAAGCTTTCTAGAGCTCCTGTTTCCCCTGGTAGATATTAGTGCTTATGCATGTCTTTGTGGCATTTTAAGAGATGGAATATTTTTGGGGTTGGTGGTTGCAAAACAGTTCTGGTGTGGTAGAGTCTGTCCAGTATCCAGTGGGGCTGTCCATCCACGATGAAACTTCTTAATGCACTGTATGACCTAAATTGGAAGTGTTTACAATTGGCCATTTGAGTACATCAATGTGGAGCATTTTGATCTTGAGGTGACCAAGTAGGTTTAGAGCAACTAGTGCCTTCCACTGTGTCAAGGTGGGCTTTATTATATCCAGCCTAGAAGAAAATGTAGTCTTTGTATGGCTTGGTTTCAGGCTTTCAGGGAATTTCCAGTGCATCAAATTCTAGCTGAATCCATCAGACCTTCTCTTTCACCAGTTAAAGGTGGCCTTGTGTCTGACTCATGTGCTGATTATGTTATGTTATGGATGTGATTGTCATGCAGGTAAAAGATGAGATGGCAAGTGCTAATCCTGATCTTCATTTTAACAGTGCAACAGTAAGAACTTTCCATCAATTATACGCTTCAATTGAAGTGCATGTCAATTTTGTGGCCATTGCATCGTGCATTTGCATATCTATTATAGAAAACTTCACAAAAACACGGTAAAAGTAACAGCTGTGCCAGTTACTAAAACAAAAAAAAAACGAACACAAGCATGCCAAGAATTGGTGCAGTCACAACCTTGTGAGTTTTTCACTCATAAAAGTATTGCATGCCATACCATCACCTTCATCATGAATGGCAGTAATTAGCCTTCCTTACTCCTCACTGACTTCATCAGTTCCCAATGGCAGGTGTAGATAAGTGTATGATAATCTGCTCAAAATTTTTGCCAAACAATTATTAAAGAGATCTGTGTCCTGAGTATCTGTTGCATTTTTGGAAGCAATGGGAAGACTCAGCTAGCTCTCAGAGACATAGCTGCAGTGTTATCCAACATCATGACAAATATATACCATCAACATTTTGAATCCCTCACCAAGGGGATAGAGGACTTGTTTTGGAGCAGGTTCATCAGTACTTGGAGGACTATGAAAGGGCTTTACAAAGGTTTGAGGCTGCTAGTATCCGTGATCCAGGGCTGCATGCACAACATGAAGTCAGTAAACTAGTAAACTTGCTCAGCAGACTTGAGGATCTCACAGTCAACAAGGTTGGTTGGCTCACTTCATGTCCATCCCCAAGGCTAGAGTGAACCAGCACCCACCAGTGCACCAACGTGAATGGATGGTGCACTGATAGGATTCGCTTTTCTATCCTTGTGCCATCCCAGGTTGACTTTTTTTCTTTGCCCTTTCTCAGCCCTGATCTCAGTTTTTTTTTGGAACTTTATTTTATCCCCGCCCCCAACCCAGTTTCTGTTTTTTTGCTTTCGAAACTTTTTCCACCCACCCACCTACTACCACCCGCTGTCCCCCACCGACCTACTCACCTATATATGAGTGGGCTTTTGGTAACCAATGGTAAAGGAAATTGTGATTCAGAGTGAGCATCTGTCTCCGAGTTCTGCATCTGATGTTTGTGTCCATCTGTGTGCAGGGACGAATTAAACCAAAGAGACTAGCAACAATTTTATCTTGCCTTCCTCCAGATATTTGTAAGCTCCATCTGGGTATTGTAAGATGGATTTTACATGCTCACAACAGTGACAAATCTAACTTGAGGTTGTTTAGATATTCAAATAACAGCACTGGGTATATCAGAATCTGTGCTACAAGTCTGGTGACATTTTCAGGGTTGGGCTCTTGATGTCTTGCCACTTGCTTAGGACCCGTTTTTAGCACTTGTAAAGAAAGGCAATCAGTAGTTAAATTATTGTGTTCTTCAGAAGCTCCGAGGGGAAAGATGATATTGAGCAATAGAAGTATCAAAGAGGGGGATCTGAAAATGGATGAGAGCCTCCTAATGTCTTGTTGGGTGGTAAGGGAACAGCTGTTGGTGCTCACAAGCAAGTAAGAGTTGGAGCATTGCAGGAAGGGTTCAACAAGGGTGTGGCACTTCCAGGGAAAGTGCTACAGGCTATCCCTCATGAAAACTCAGTGCCCCTGTATGGTCCTCGCTCCTATGTTCTGCCCTATGCATGATAATAATTATAAGAAGAACAGATAGTCAACAATGTGCCTGAGTTTTGCCCATGACTCCCGGTCTTGTGACAGAAAATCACTTTGTTGGTTAATGCTTGACATTGAACTCCACCCACTAGTGGGAGCTGATGGGGGATGTTATAGTTGGTGGTCAATACGATACATGTTGCTATTGAAGATCCCTGAACATACATATGAATGTTGCTGTTATTCAACTCACTCATTAGTTTTCATTAGCTTTTGTGTTCAGGTTGACTTGAATCACAAGTGTGGAGAAATTCTCACTACTTATGAAGCTACTATTGTAAGTAGATTCCTCATACTTAGAGATGCTGGAAAAGATTACTTCAAACTTATGTCCAGAGAAAATGCCACACCTCATAAGAAACCTCCATCTTCATGTGCACTCTTGCAAACCATGCTCCTGGATATGCATAGAAGTTTGTGAGAACATCTTTAGCAGGTAAGGGATGCTCAAAAGAGTGTTTGGAGCTGACATCAAATGATAATGTGTTTGTTATAGCCAATATAGGAGTCAACTTCTTGTCAGTTACATGCTTCAATCTCTAGGCATTCCGTTGTTGGCTTCAGCAGGAGGGACTGAAGGGATGAATTATTGAAGTTTCTTAACTGAGTGGCATAGGTAGGTGTGTTAAGCAAAGTTATGTATGGAAGCAAGTATTCAGAAGGAGATTTAGCGACACATTACTGTGTTTGGGTCTCTTCATTTTGGCGTTTCTACAGCAACTAATGGTCTGAAGCTATGTTGTGCAGATTCTATCTTGTGGCTGACCGAGAAGCAAACTGCTTTGCACTCTCTGTATATGCCCTTCGTGATGGTGCGGTAAATGTCTACTCTATTTCCAGCTTGGTTATTTGGAAAGTTTGATGAACATGCCACTTTGCAACTATGTGAACTGACAATGGATACTGTGACGCTTAATGGAGTCTTAAAAAGTCTTGGTGTCTGTGCAGATCAGGGAGGGAAAACTGTGACATTGCTGGAACCTTTCTTCCACAATGTATGTGTTTCATGGCAGAACAAGGTGAAGATCTTGTTCCTTATGCAGAGTTTCTCGTTTTCTCCTCTCAAGATTGCACATGTTGAAATGCTGCAGTTACACTAAATCTCTGTCCTCCATATAGTATCCAGCCCTCACATATGACTTTGGGGTTCTCAGCACTTATCGGGATTATCAGTCAGACAGGGATCTTACAGTTGATTGGCGAGTTTCCAGTAATTTTATCTGATTATGTTCTCTTGAAAGCCTCTCTGGGCTGTTTGTTGTGCAGACATATCAATACAAGGCAATACGTGTTGATCTGCCTCAGCAGCTGCTGTTGAATGGACAACCTACTTTAGTACAGGATGCTGTTTGCTCAACTCTGCAAGCAGAAAATATTGCTCCTTGACTGCAGGAGTCCCATTCATCATGTGCAATAATCATAATCTTGTGAAGTCCATTTACACAATGTGGCCCTCTTGTTGGCTACATGGTTTGTATTCTGCTAACTCTGCTGACATTTTGTGATGCTGCAGCTGACTGAGTGGCCACCATGTGAAACATTAGCACATGTATGAGGCTGAATTGTTTGTGACTGATGGTTTTGCAAACTGCAGCAAAACTTATCCAACTTCTTTCTCACCAGGAACATCAATGGCACTAGAAGAGGGAGGAAAGAGAGCATTGAGGTGCAGTGCCTTTATGCAAGCATGAGAGTGTGGATTGCCATCCACAGAATTGAAGTGTCCACACTTTGATGTGGCTGGAGATCACCTGCATGGTGGCATGTTTAGGCACTTGAATGCAAGAGATCATCAGTGTGCAGTGCCTTCATGCAAGCATGCAACATCCTTTACAAATCTCACTTTGTCCAGCTCCTTGAATCAGTTTGGCGATGTCTTAATAATCTGTACAGATGCCCCAATTATTGAGACAGCCAAGTGAAAGTGTGTTGTTCTAGTTCTACTGCTGTCATGTTCAGCAGTTTCTGGCCCTTTTGTTTCATTTGAGGTTATGCCTTGTGTGATCCTGTTGCAACAAGAAGACCAGAGTACAGTACATGATCTATCAAGTGGTATGTGCACAGGATGGAGATTTTCAGTGCATGTTTAGGGGTAAGCAGTCGTACTGCTTTTTGCTAAGTCCAGTGAACTTTTATGTTCCTGCCTTGGAATCTGAGGGGTCACAATGACATTTGTCTGATGGTGGACCTGGCAGAACCTTGAAGTGTCTACATTTATTCCTAGACAGATCTAACATTGCACCAAGAGCCAGTTTGTATGAGATTTCTTCAGCTTCATATTGAAAAGCAGTCTGGATACAAGAATACAAGAGGAAATATTTTGCATTTATATTTCATACAAATTTCCAGAGGGAAAAATGTTAGATCAGCTCTTTACATCTGCTACTTCCTATCATACATTAACATTTGCCATCCTATGATGCTGAGGGGTGGCTAAAAGAGTTCATCACTTGCATGTACACAGCTACTTGGATGCTAAATGTAGAAGACTAATGCACTGGTACTAATGGCCTGCAGAATCCAGCTAAAGTATATGGTGAAGGCACCAGGCATTACAAACCAGTAGTTGGAAAATCCAGTTCTTCAACAATCAGTTACATAATTTACAAAAGAAAAGAAAAACCAGCCAGAATATGCCGAACACATCCTTAGATTGAACTTTTGTACAATGCCTATCTGAGCTGTCACAACCAATGGACACAATCACGCACTCTTCAGCTTCTCCCAATATCTTAATTTTCCTTGCCACAATAAATGGAAGATGTCCCAAGTTGCAGTTCCTTCCATGCTGCAGGGGAAAAATGGAGAACCAACACGCTTTGAGGGTTGTTTTCCTTGAAGAAAAACCAATATTATCATCACTTTTGATGAGGATTTATATAGCACACACAAATTCCCCACTGCTGTCAGCATCAATATCTCCATCGCCTTCCAAATCCATATCATCAGTATCAAGTGCTGGGTCCTCAAAGTAGTGGTGGCCTAACATACCAGCACCTGGCACCCTTGCTTCTCTGATTATCCGCATAAGCTCTTCTGTGGTTTGTGGAGGATGGTTTGGGTCCTCAAAATCATAACTCCAATTGTCACAATCCCCTAGGTCTGCTGGTAAGTTGCGCAGAAACCATTTATGGTTTTGAATCTCCTGCATGTTGATGCGCTGTCTCAGACCCAAAAAGTTGCTTTGTTAGGATTCCATTGAGATCTCTCAGCGCTTTTCCTATGATACGGCTTGTCTTAACACTTTGGATATGCATCCTCATTTGGACAGTTCGCCCTGTGAGATGGTGCTGCTTCAACAAAACATGACATTTTGCAGTTTTGTATATAACAATTATGTTGAACTATGATCTTTGACCCCACTTGATGGCCATGCCACTCATACAATGATCACAACACCATGACCAGTAAACACCTTTGAAGGACTGAGTTTACCTTGGAAGGATTGGGGACAAATATCTGAGAAAGAAGGTGAAGACATTCAGCAGAAACATGTACATAGTTGGGAATGGAGTATTGCACTCTCAAAATTCGCTGCATGAACAAACCACCATCATAAGCAAAAGGAAACTATCTTAGGACCCTCCATACTTAGGTTCATCCAATCCTCTACCAAAATGCCAAAAAGACTTGTTCATATAGCTCTGAATGTGAGACTCACCCCAATGGTCTTCCAAAAATTTCTGGGGTCAGCAGGATCCTCAAATGGATATGCTCCAACCAACATGACATAAAGAGTCACACCACATGACCACACATCGGCAATCTGCAGAACATATCCCCATTCCATTATTGCGCAGAATCCAACACATGAGCACATTGCTGACCCAGAAAAAGTGTGAATTATCTTGTAAAACCCAATTCAACAGATTTAATTTAATTCATCAGTTCCAGTAGCTAATTAATGTAGAGCTCTCCACAAGATGTACAAATATGCTCTCATTTTTCTTCATATTACACAACTAATAAGCAAAGAAGGCAAAAAACAAAGATGGCATAGAGGAAAGACACAGATTGATTCAGTTTAAGAAAATGTTGCTGATAATAGAACAGTTTCTTGGCTTACCTTGCCGTCGTACTCCTTCTTGGACAAGACTTCTGGAGCAATATACGCAGGAGTACCCACTGTGGATTTTGGTTGAGAATGTAACAGAGATGACTGCGACCAAAAATTGAATCAGAAGCTCAACAAAAACAGTATCCAAACAGCAATTACAAATCCCTACCTATAACACAAACAGCAAGGGCTGGCTCTAACCTATAGAACTGAAACTCAACAAAGAAACTGCACACCAGAGGTCTTCAACAAATTCATCAATGAGATTGCAAAGAAGTTTCACAAAAAGACTTCAAAGATAATTTAGTGCCAGTTCTTGCCAATCCAAAACAAACATGGAAAGAGCACTGAGTGCAGTCATAACCTTGCCAGTGTCATCCACAAAAGTATCAGACCATCATGTCCATCATGAATGGCAGTGACTAGCTGCCATTACTTCACACTGATGTCATCAAACCTGACAACAGTGGGTGCAGATTAGTACATAATAATCTGCTCAAAATTCAGGGCAAACAATTATGTAGAAATCTGTGTCCAGAGTTTCTGTCACATTTTCCAGAAGACAGCAACAGGAAGACTCACTTCATGATGTTGGCTAGCACTCAAGAGGGGCATAGAATACAGGTCTTCCAATAAAGAAGAAGCACTGCCACACTGTAAAAAACCTTCGAGTAGCCGAAGTCGCAAATTTTGAGACGAGGTGCAGGGCTTCCATCGAGGAGTGTGTTTTCCAGCTTCAAGTCACGATGACAAATTTGCTGTCACATAATCAAACAAAACAGTAGCAAGTGAGGAGAAGAAACGCCTCCTAGGCATACATACTTGTGATGTGACCATTCTCCACAAACTGGCAGCCAGTGATCCTGAAAAGATCCAGCATCTTGCAGAATGATCCCTCGTGCAAGGAGATATGGCATATGACTAAAGGTCATCATTGCAACAATATTTGCAAGAAGAAAAAGGTTGCCAGGATGCATGGTGGAAGTTTGAAAAATACCATTGAGTGACAGTAGCTGACTCCAGATATCAGCTGCTGGAAGAAGTATCTGGCCTGCAAGACAAGAGGATTAGACATTCAGCAAGTGAGAGCAAACAAGAATCTCCAACCTACATTCTCCACACAAGACCATCTTTCTTCTTCAGAGAGGACTTGATGTATAAAGATACTGACCTCATCCTCACTGAAGCGGCCAGCATTGCAAATCCTTTCAAAAATCTCACCTCCAGCTGCGTACTCCATAACGATAGCCAGGTGAGTGGGGGTGAGCAAAACCTGCACGAGAGAGAGAGAGAGAGAGAGAGAGAGTCAAGGAAATCCTTCTTAGGTTGCAAAGATGTGAAAGACGATTCACGGTTCTTATGATGTCCAAATCTACAACAAACCAAAGTGGGGGTATCCCAATTGAAGCTTCCGCTCTAAAAGTTTCTTCTTTGATTTCACCAAAATGCGCAAAAAAATCCTTCTGAGATGGGTACAAAGTACCTCTTTGAAACGAACTATGTTTGGATGCCGCAGCGACCTGTGATTGATGATCTCTCTTTGCACATTTTCATCAATCTGGTGCAAAAGAAAAAAGCAAAAAAAAGAGCCAAAGACGAAAGTCATAAACCCACCAAAACCCAACGAGTGAGTGCATGCGAGAGTTCCTAACACATTTTGAAAGCATGCGAGAGCAAACAAGAAAACAAAAGTTCGGCACGAGTCAAAATTCTCACCAGCTTTCATCCTTAACACCCACAAGCACAAAGGTTCCGAAACACGAAAGAAGCAGCTCAAGCCACCAAAGAGAAAAGAAAAAGGAAAGGAGACGAAAACGTGGATCCCTCGACAATATACGTGTATGATTAAATCTCTCACCTTCTCTCCACGCTCGATGTACTTGACAGCAACAAGCTCCCGCGTCTTCTTATCACGCATCAACTTGGCCACTGCAAAATTCCCCGATCCTATGTCGCGCACCATCTCATAGCGCTCCATATCTCGTATCCCAGAAAACAAATCCATCTCTCAAGTAGTCTCCCTTACTTCCTCTCCAAGTACCCTCCAACCTTTCTTCTTCTTCCTCGCGCCACCTCTCTTCCTCCTCTTCCCAGTTCGAATCACAAAACCCAAAAACAAACCCACAATCACGGATCGTCACCTACACCAAAATCTTCCAAAAACAAACACACGGAAACACACATCGGTCGTCGTCTCAACTCGCAAAACAAGGACAAAACGGAGTTGAAAGAAATTATACCAAGACAAGCGACAAAACACAGTGCACGTCACAGACTAGAGCCAAAAGCCCCAAAATCACAAAATTCCCAACAAATTCCCAACTTTTTGCTCCTTATTCCTCTTCCAGCAAACAAGGAGAACAAATTCCACAACAAAGCACGGTACTTTGCACATGTCAAAAAATTGTTTGTAGTTTGCACTTCCACATTTGTTTTTACTCTTGGGTGGGTGCTTACTTCCGGAACTCCCCCACTCCAAGGGCTTAAAATTTGACACAATTTTCTTTTTCTTTTTGAATTTTTTTTTCCTGTGATGCCCAGCAGGTATCCGCTGGGTATGATGATGGGAAAAAAAACTATACAAGATGCTCTATAAGAGTATCTCCAAATACACTAAGAAAAATCTTGAAGGTTTTGTAGGTGTGCTTTATAGAATTTCCTAGTGTACTTGCCATTTAGTATAATTTTTGAAGCAATTGCTGTCTGTACAATTATATTTGTTCAATTTTTTATTTTTGTTGAGGGGCTGCTCTTGTTGTTGTTGTTGTAGTCTGAGAGATAGATTTATCTCAACATCAAAAGAGAACTTTTGAAGTACTATGGCCACTTGAGAATTACCTCACCCTTGTTTTTTTTTACTTTAATCGATTTGGGGTCTTATTTCGATGCTTTTAGATGTTTTTTCGAATGTGAGGCAGTTCTTTCAGGCAGCATCAATTCTTTGCTGGTTATCAGACCGGTTGTCTAGGTGTATGTATATGTATATATAGGTATATAAGTGGCAATTCTCATTTCATGAAACCCCCCCCTGCCCCTGGCACTGACTCAGCAAATAATATTTTTGTGATACCTGCCCCTGGAACTAACCCCACAAAACAATTTTAAAATCAAAGAACCTGGAAAACCTCGATAAAGAATTGGTGGTTCTTTCATGAAAACCAATGGTTCTTTGAGAGTTTTGAAATACCCAGAACTGGTCGGTGGTTTGATTCTGATTTTTTTGAAATACCTGGAATCGATGGTTCTTTGATTTTGATTTTTTCAAAATACCCCCCAAAAAAAGAGGTGGGTCTTTGAAAAATCAAAGAACAACACAACACTCTCCTCTTTTCTTTGGTCTTTTCTTAGGTGGTGGATAGGTGACAGTGGTTTTCTATGTTTGGGCCTTTTGGAAATGAAATGCTATTGCACGATAAAAGAAGCAAAATACAGCAAGACTGCTGAGAATATGTTTTTATACATAGGATATCCTTCAATAACTATCTATGAAGGAAGGGTAGTTTGTTTTGTTTTGTTTGTACAGATGAAATCTACCCAACCGGGATGCTTCACATAGCGTTCTTGGTCTCTTTGGAAAGCTCTCCAGGAGGAGGGGTGCATCGGCCTGGTTTCATGGCGTTTGGACTTCCTGTGCAGAAGTTCTTGAATATTGAATGATTTCTTGACTGAAAATTAAATTAAATGGTAGCTGAAAATTTCGGAGGAATTGAAATGTGCCTTTGGTGTTGTTGGAAAGATCTTGATGAGCAGGATTCGATTCGATGGAATTTATTTGGTAAGATTTGGATCCAGAATGCCGGAGATATTGATTTTTAAGTGATTTCTGCTGCTGAAAGCCCAAATAAATTCCCAAAAACCAGGTTTTGGAAGGAAAAATCAGTTGAAAAAGTGGTAACACTTGGGCCAACGGCACAGGCCACACCAGTTGATGTGTATTGAAGGTGGAAGCGCCTGTTTAAGTCCTTTGAACAAACTCACTGCAACTTTATGGAATGCTACTATTTGCAAATTGCCACATTCATTACGTGGAATGGGTTGGTAGGGCCTGTTTCATAGCACCTTTATTATATTCCTAGAGCATTAAAGCAGTTTCTTGGATTAAAAAGTGCATATCCCAACAATATTGACTATGGTGAGCATGCCCTAGAGCATTACAGAAGTGTGTTGGATCAATAAGAAGCCACACTTCTGTGAACCAGCACCCACCAGTGCACCATCCACTGGATGCCTGTTATGACTCAGTTGTGGATGATCCTCAACTGAGTTACTACCCGGTTTCATCTTGGTAACCCATTCTATAAGAAGTAGGTTTAACATATAGACAGGTAGGTAACAAAATAGGGGACTACTAGGTATGTAGATAGTTTATACATAGTATGTAGGGGTTGTTTTTACTACCTACCTAGTTGGTAGGTAGTAAATAAACCAACTGAGCTAACCACCATGGTTGGCTAGGGAACTGGAACCCGACAGAAAACTGTTTCCTGATCACATATCATCCATCCTTGATGGTGTACTGGTGGGTGCTGGTTCACTGTGGCCCAGTAAGCCTATATCCCAATCGGGTAAGCATGCCCATCACTGAACACCTCAATAATGCACAACAATCTTTTGTCTTTCAATTTTGTGATGTAGGTGACGTGGGGCTCATCCATAAGACCACTTAGCCAGATTTGGTTCTAATCTTTGAAAGTTAAATTTTTTTAACATCCTTCTATCATTTTTGGCTATATGTCAGAACTTAAGATATCATATGATTTTAATTTTCCTAAAAACAAAAACCCAAAAACAATAAAGTTTTGCCATTCTAGAAAAAAAATTCAGCAAAAAAAAAAAAAAAAAAACTCTAGGGCACAAATGAGTTAGTCAACAACCAAAGAAGCACCAATCACCATTCAAAGCACATCCTATGGTTGAACACACAATTTTGGAATATTAGATTTGGTGCTTTTTCAACATTCAACCGAGGAAAATGTTCGTATGTTCAATCATAAATGTGAATTAGGACTATTGACAAAAAAAACAAAGATGTATCCTTATCTAAGGGGGAGTGTTTGGGGATGGGAGGTTAGTTGTCACATTCCAATGCACACAATTAATTAGGAAATTGAAAAAATCTTCATGCATGATGTTTTTAATGTTTGTTTATGGGTGTGATTTATGGTGGATCTAAGGATTTTGAAGCTTACAATGTGAAGGGAATGTTTGGTGATGGGAGTTTATCTACCGCATTGAACAACACATACCAAACTTTCTTAGAGATTTTAATTTTTAGTGCAACTAATGTTGATACCTAAAGTAAAAGAAGAAAATTTTGATTTGAAAATAAAAGATCAATATGTTGAGACAAAAATTTTGTATACATAGACAAGGTTTTAAAGAAAAGTTTAATAAGTTTTTATATTATCATTGGGTTCAAATTTCTATAATCCCACAAGTAGTAAAAAATGCAAGTAGAATCAGCTTGCACAAATTTGAACATGCTCAAGTTCATCACAACTTCAAATTCACATTTAGAACTTGCACAACAACAAACATGAATGAATTTAGAGTGGAAAGATTTTTCAGATTTTTGAAAATCTCATTTATCTATTAAACTTTAAAAACATGCCCATTTCATTCATATCTTGACTGAACACATTTTTTAATTTCTTAATCTATGTGTAAGAAAAAGAAGGGCATACCTCTTTGTAAGGCTTGAGAGCATTAACCCTGATTTGATAGAGGTTAAGGCTAAAAGGACTAGGGCTAACGTGATGTTCAATTTGCCTTGTGGGAGACAAAATGGCATGCTAGACTAGCCAATTATGGACAAGGAAATTTATCTACATCTCATCACAAGACAAACATGAATAAGAGTTAATGAAACTCCTACTTTAAACAAATGGACAAACGGGTCATTGGAGTAGGTAATGGATATAGTGGAAAGAGGAGGGAAAGAGGGACAAATTCCTTGCTTGAAAGGATAGTAGGTTATGGAACATACCTTTAATTTTGATTTCTAATAATCTAAATGGCAAGACCAAATCCCAAAATATGGTCTCACCAAGGCTATTGTTAGAGGAGGAGGATGTGGTGATGGTTGCTTGAAGTTTAGCAATGCAAAAACATGAATTGTTCATTACATTGCAATTGTTCAAGATGAATATTGCAAAACTTAAACAATACATACACTATGATGGTGTAATTGGAAATAGTTCCAATAGTAATGGTTTAAACGTACACATCTTGAATTGAACATAAATTGTCTTCTTTTGAAAGATTTGAAGGTTGCAAAACACAAGTTTGACTAGTTAATCCAACCACCCATTCTACCAAAATTTGCAAGCATTATACACAATCAACAATGGGGAGAACAATATGCTACCAAAAATTTGTTGAATATTACAACAATAATGGATTATGTAATAGTTAGAGCTCGGAGGGGACACTAGTAAAAATAAAATAAAAATATGTGAGTAAAAATATAGGGTGCAATATATTGGTTATCATGTAAAAATTATAAGTTAATTAGTTAGAAAATAGGGTACATTTTATTCAAATAATCAATTTAATTATAATATAGGGTATGCAATAATTTGAAATAATGGGTTGGACAATTATTTAATATCCTCTCTAAAAATGGTTGTTTGATGCATGTATATCCCAAACTTTACACTAAGTTTTCCCCTTGGGAATTGAAGATGATTTTAATTACCTTCCTTCACTTAAGCACCAATATTTAGTGGACATGCCAAGGAACCTTGTTATCATAAAAGGAAAAGGGCTTGAAAAACTTAATGAATTGGATATTAACTTGGATGAACATACTTCACAACCTTTTAAGGAATTTCAAAACTTGGCAAATTTGACTTACAAATCTTTGTCATTTATCAATTTTTTTTTTTGCTATCACATTTACATGTGAAGAAAACAAGGGGTAGATAATTGTTAATGAACTATTCATAATCACATGTTGTAACATTTGATGAGTGTTTAAGTACCATGCAACAAAAGGCATGGAAAAAATAATAATAAAAGAAATAAAAGAAAAATTTGTTAGGCATATTCATAATTAAGGTACCCATAAGGATAATTTAACGAAAAAACATTGCAAGGAATTATTTTGGATTTTTATAACATTTATGGCCTTATAATTACAACAAATTTTTATATGCTTATAATTAGAAGGATGTTTGTTAAACTAATTTAAAATTTCAATAATAAATTGGATATCATAAAGTTATTGGTAAATTATCCCATACAAGGGATGGAATTGCTCATTAGGGATCCAAAACATGTCAAAATGGTAGGTGTACATTAAATTGTTCAATTAATTTGCATTAGGTGCCACAATTAGGATCAAATTGTTTTTTGCACCTCCACAAAGTGGTAAATGGAATTTGGTCTTGGTGTGATTCCCAATGTAAATCTTGAATTAAATAGCCAAAGGATGGTTACCAAAATAATTGCATTAAATGTAAATCATAGCAAAATTCAACAATCTCATGTTGAGTTTTGTTATTTGATCAAGTTTTTTTGAACTTTATGGATAAAAACAAAAATGGGGTGACAAAATGAAGAGGGTGCCCAAAAAATGTTGGATTGGGTACAACTTTAAGGATAACTCTAATATAAATGTCCTTTTGACTCCTTGTTTTAACTTCAATTTTCATTTCAAAGGAATGTGTCTTCCACAATTTTATCATCCATAAGATTTGCCTTGCCAATGTTAACAAGCTTTATTGTAGGTTCCTTCAAAGAAGGCTCAAGGGGAGGGGTTGGTTTGATTTGTTCCAAGTATGGCACAACCTTGCTTGTAAACTCCTTTAGTGGATTGATTGCCCTTGTGTGTGTGGGTAATGGAAGGCCCTCATCATATTCTAGCTCCTTTGGGGGCAACATCTTGTGTCACTTTCATGAATGGTTATTCACTATCAAGCTCTTTATCTCCTCTATTCCCTAAGTCAAAACTTCCACCTTTGTTTCCAAGGATAGCTTCCACCTTGACTCAACTTGCAAGTCCACCATGGCTTGCTTTCCTTTTGATGCTTGCATTCCATTTGTATTTCACCTACAGTCCATTCAAATTACACTTAGTTTTCACCATTGTCCCAAACTTATTCCACTTGTAGTCCACTTACATTTCACCTACATTCCATTCAAATTCCACTTAGTTCTCACCATTGGTCCATACATATTCCACTTACCACCACATTTGACATTGACCAATACAATTAACCATATCAACTCTTAATTTTAAGCAGTTGCAACATTTGTTTTAGATCAACTATTATAATGCAATAGGTGTAGTTAAAAGAAAAACTTGGCATATGCTTGTGTTGATTACACTACAAAACTATAAACCCATGATATCTAATTTTTGGTTAGGATTTCTACTAACTTGCCTCATTCACACATATATGTGTTTGTTTGGAAGGTCTTTTTTGATTTGTAAACATTTCCTTTTCAAGACTTGCCTTTTCAACATGTTCAACTTCCTTTCCCTTTGATGCCTACATGATAACCCTTAGTGTTAAAACCACCTATGGGAAAGATAAAAAGGTTTTAATTGAATTTTCAAGCCATATGCATGCCACTTTCAAACCATGTCCATGCCACATCTCATCCTGAAGGTATCCCTACACCACTGTGCAAATTGGACATCCTATACTAGGATCCATTTCAATTCCACTTTAATATTTACATTGCACTTAAAATCCATCTACGATTCAGTCAGACCCCACTTACTTTTCAACACATTGGTCCACTCATCATCACATTTGACATTGATTGTTACAATTTGATATATATACTTATTAATTTTCAACAAATTAACATTTGTTTTACTAGAAATCTATTAGACAATAATGGAAGTGATAGTTAAAAAGAATTCAAATGACAATATATTTTGAAGTTCATCACTAGCCTATTATACTATAGACCATCCATCCTTGGGAAAAACCTAACTTGTCTTGATCACATGTTTTGGTGCTTGATTGGTGGGTATGGCTTCCCTGACAACTCCTTGTCCTTCACCTCCCTCATTTGAAACCTGCATGACATATTTTCTTATGTTAATTTTAGCAACACACACATACACATCCACTTTGGTAGAAAAAGAAAAGAAAACACTTCCAGTTGGTGCATTACACCTAGACATGACCTCCTTTTACTTTTAATGGTGTTGCATAGTATAAGGTCCGTGGACCATGTGTGTGGGGATTCCGCACATGTGGCCACGAATCCCTCGCATCTGCTCTAATTTTTGTTGAACATTTAAAGTCTTCCAATATTGGACAAGTGACTCCCATACATGGACAGGGCATTTGTCCAGGTGTCCAACATTGCCCTTGGCCAGCCACACCCTCTTCCATGCATTCCTAGCAAATGATAGATGTTCCTTCACATAATTTTCCATTATCTTATCTTTCATGGGTGGATCATAGTAAAAGACCTTGGCAAGGTCTACATGGATGGCCTCCCATTGCTTCAAAGCGTGCGCCTTAAAGTTAAATTGTGTCAAATCAAGGTGCTCATATGCAGCTTCCTTGACAATTCTCTTCCAAACCCTTTTCAACCCTATGATTTCACCTTGTGCACTTGTCAAAATTTGAATGAGTGATTGGTGGCTTGTTGCCACTACTACATCCTTCATCTCCCAATGGAATTTTCCATGATGTTTTCACCCTTCCTTTCGTCAATCAAAACCTGTTTCTTTTTTTGTTGCACTCATATCAGTAGTTTGTGCTAATGATGACCCCACCTTTGTAAGGTCAAAGGCTTAAAACATAATTGGGTGTTATATGGCACCTAAACCTCCTTGGAATGCTCCAATTGGGCCTGGAACTTGAGACAAATACACCATTTGTGTAGGATGGCCACCATGGGGTTTGTAGGTATTGTAAACAACTTGAAAACAAGCAAGAAATGAAACACTCAAGGTTCATGAAATGGAACAATTGTATTAACTAACAAGATGATTACAAAGGTTTTATGCTTCAAATGCTACAATCACAAAACTATGGCTTGCAACAACTAATAAGACTTGAAGGTTTTATGTGCACTCAAAACCATGAAAGGAGAAAATGAAAAACTACTCAAAACCACTCCAATATATACTATCTCTTAACCCTAAAGTAGCCACCACTTAACCCTAATAGTTGTTGCCTAACCCTAATCGCCACCAAACCCTAACCGCCACCAAACTCTAACCCTAAGCACCACCAAACCCTAACCTTAGCTGTTGCCAAACCCTAATGTAGCCTCCACTTCTAAACCTTAGCCACCACTATTTGTTTATCTATTGTTCCCGTTGTTTTCCTTGTCAAAAGTATGTTCAATTCCGGATTGCAAGGTGCCTACTTGATGGTATCATGGAACTTCAAAACATGCCACAACTCAAAAAGAAGGCTGTTAATGTAAGGTATCATTTCTCAAAACCATTTGTTTGTGGCTTGTAACAGCTTCACTTCTCTTAAAATTGTGGAGTTATTTTCCTTGGTGACTAATGTTTAATATTTGGTGTTGTTTCTAGTTTTCTTTGCAACTATGTAGATATTTGGTAAAGCCAGATTTACAAGATCATTTGTCTAATATCAGATTGTGTCTGCAAAGTTAATACAGACATAGCATGGTAATTGCATGTAAGTGTGATGATTATTGTAATTTTATAAAGGATAATATCCACCCACTTGAGAGTTGGGAAAAGGGATGCATTAAATAGTACAATTGATTTTAATTTTGTTTCATGGATAAACAATGCTTACATCTATATTTAACAATGCTCATTAAATGCATTTAATTAAATCATACATAATACGATGTTTTTGAAAGCTACATAATTCATTTTAAAAAGACTATTTGTTAATTTTATGAATTAAATGGCGTGCCTCTAAAGTCCCCCTTTTTTTTTTTTTTTGACAATTAACCAATTTGATTGTCCCATCACAAGAAAAGAACAAAAAAGAATTGAAACTTTGGAAGCTTCCCAAAATATAATTTTCTATGTAAAGATAAATATATTTACTTTTGACCAAAGTATATAGGTGAAGGCGAAAGCTTTGGGCAAACCATATGGGATAAAATTGAAGATATATTGTTAACATATGGCAAAGTGCACATGCTAGGAGTGATAGGTGTGTATGGTAAGGATATATTTTTAATGGAAGACCTTCCCTTACTTTAAAGGGCCATAACTTGCATGTTATTTAATGAAATTAGATGATTCAAAAGTTTATTAAAACACCAAAAGATGAGTTACAAATCACCTTTAGACTCCATCACCAATCTAATGTTGACCATGACATTGTTGTCTTTAGATACATTAAATGTTCATTTGTAAGCATGTAAGTATCCTAATCAAGGATGAATCAAGCACTTTGATTTTAGTTGCATATGGACATTGTATTTAAATTCTGAATTAAAAAAAAACATTTCCAAAATGTGGACATTTCCCTTCATTTTGAAATAAATAAATAAAAATACATACCCATTTTTTACCCCAAAAAGGGATATATGATAAGGGGGTATTGGACCTTACCCATCTATTAAAAACATTAGTTTTTGTATACCGAGACTTTAACATCATGGAAATTTTTGAATGCTAATATACCCTTACCTAATGGGTAAACAAATTGGAAAAAAAATCTTTATCCAAAGATATATTAAAAGTAATATACCCACACAACACTACTATGAACGTGGGATGCATCACATTAGACATTCAGAAAGTGGCCATATAGGGCAAAAACTAGAATACTAGCAACAAGGCATATTTTTACAAGTTGACAACAACATTTAAAGATTAATATAACAAAAGGGAAAGGGGGAGGATGGGAGGATGATGATTAAGACCAAAAAAAAGATAAGTAGGAAGATCATAAACACAATTAAAATCAAGAAGGTCACAAATAAAATCCAAATGAGCTTAAATTTGATCAACGATGAAGAGGAACACAACACTTACAACACATATCATAAATATGGTCACGATTAGAAACACGATAATAAGAATAGGAGCCCAAACCTAATGAACATTGACAAGGAGCACCAAAACTTGTAACATAAACAATTCATGAACATGGTGAAATTAAAGAGGATCATGAACAAGTGAAAACCATGAATGAACATGATGAGGGGTTTATGGAGATCACATACATAATGACAATTAGGAAAATCATGAACATGAACGATAGAGTGAAAGCAAAGTGCATTGGACCAAATGGGCCTCACATGCAATGTTTTTGCAAGTGATGAAATGTAATCAAAGGCTATATGATAATTGAGTTGAATATTTTATAGTTAAAAATTTGGACTCAAATATGTGTGGTAGTTTAATATGTGTAATGTAATGCATAATGCATTTTTGCAATAAAAACTAGTTACATAATATACTTGGACTCTTAAATATGTAGATATGTCATGTAACAAATCATGTGGATTTTGTTTTCAATGAAAAAAATGGTCAAATTTTCAGTCATATGAATTAATGAAACATATTGTATATGACATTTGGAGATCAATATTTGAGATTTTTTTTTCACATGTGCATTTAAAAATATTTTTTTATAATGGACATAAAAATGAGAAAAAAAAATCTTAAGCAAAAATATGTTTGTATTATTAATATGAAGCATGGTGTGAAACCAATGATTTCAATTGCTAACCACATAAAACTTAATGAACACTTACCAATTTCTTTATTTAGACATACTTATGATTTGAAAGTAAATAAATAATGGTGAAATAAATTCCACATATGTTCCAGTATACCATTTTAATAGACTTATATATAGTTATAAACAAGGTGATTGAATCATTTAAATATATATATATATCTCTATGTATTGTTTCAGAAATGAAAATTAGGCTAGAACTTGAAATTGTGAGAGAGCCAATAAAGGGATTGCAAAAGTTGTGTATCAATTGTGGATTATGCATGTAGTGAAATTGGTTGACCACTTTGTGCTTTCACCCAAGTCTACCAACACTTGTAATGAAGAGGAACAATGAATTTTAATAGGACCACAAGTAAGCAAAAAGTGGAAAAGTGTAAGACCCACTCAACACAGCTGAAAAGATGATAGCATTGACTCCCATTCCTTAGCAAGATTTTGCATTTTCAAAACCCATCCTCTATCATGACTATACATGTAGAAACCCCACTTTTAGCTAAATCTATATCACACACAATATGTGAATGTTAATAAATTAAATAAAATCACCTTCATCCATTTTGGTAACATATTAATGTCATCCATTTGTTAGTGTTGGACTATCTATTTGTAGGGTGTGAAGTGGATAACAAACAAACAACATAAGTAATATGCCAAAACCTTGTTTCTTAATATGAAGAACACCCTAAGTAAAATGAAAAAAATGATGTGGAACAATTCCAAATTTTTGTTAAAATCTCCTTGCAATTTGCATGTCTTTTGCATGCAAATGCAAGTATTAATTTAGTAAGGCAACTCTTAAAAACAATTCTTGAAGCATCAATTTGAAGAATCTCATTGTTAAAAAAAAGAGTCTTTGCACTTAGGCACAAGCTTGTGATGTTATTTAACTGCTTGTTTGTTGAAGTTAATTCCTCAAAACAATTTAAGGCTCCTGTTCTAACAATATCATTGGTCATAAATGTTTTTTATTATCTCTAGGCATAAGCCTACTCCACATACCCTATATATTTGTGTATATTTTTAACACTAATCTGACAACCTTGTTTGTATGTACAAACATGGTTGTTTGCTTTGATTTTCCAAGTGAAGACCCCCTAACCCCCCTCACATATCTCCCACATTTGTGAATGGATTTGAGCAATCTAAATTGTTGTAAGTGCACCAACAAAAGCTCTACATGATATCTTTAAACTCTAGATTAATGTTGGGACGATAAATATAAATACACATATACCTATCATATACAATTCAATAAGTGTAAATGAATTCACTTACCTTGCCAAATTTTTGGCAGTTACACTTACTTTACCCATAGTGTAATTATGCATTTTTACACTTCCGTTTACATGGGGAAAGTGTAAAAAAATTGTAATTACATTTACACAACCATGTGTAAATATTTTGGCAAACTAAATTTATATATTATATTCTTCTAATGACTACCATAGTACCTTTACCATTTTGACATCTTCTTGATGAATATTTATTTATTTATGACTTTAATAATAAAAATAAAAATTGAAAACAAATTCCTACAATTGAAGTGGGAAAAAAATTGCCAAGTAATATTGCACTCCTTAGGCACATCACACCATCAAGCTTTAGGGCGAGTAGTTAATGGTAATGTCAAACAAATTTCTAAAACTTTTGGCATTGCAAGCAGTTGATTTTGAAAAAAATTGACATTTATTGAACATAATTTAATTATTTTTCAGAATGGTAAAGGTATTACAATATATCTATTGCAATTCATATTAATTGGTTGTAGATGCATCATGTTTTTTTTTCAATGGACCACTTTGATTGCCCTTCACAAAAATCTAATACTTTTAATGGTCCTCAAATAGATGCTTTTACTACCAATAAGGTATGTGGAAGTGTTTCCTTTAACCCACCTATATACAAATACAAGCTTGCACTTTTGGCCAAAGGATATGAGGCAAATTGTGGTGGTATTGAGAATATCTTGGATGCACATTCTTTGGTGCATATGGGGTGTATGTTGCCCCACTTCATTGCTTGAGTAGAATTTTCATTCTCATTTTTGGTCATCACCATTTTTGACCTAGGCTTTTACAAAAGCTTGGGTGATTGTTGTGATTCATATTAATTAGTTTAATTAGGGATGGTGCATCCCAAAGTTCAAATTTTTGGGTGTAACAAGTCACTTTGATTGGCGTATCACCAAAAATATTTCAAAACTTTCAGAATGCTCTATTCACTAGCACTTCTATTGACATTTTTTGCACAATTAAAAAATAAAAATGTATGAATTTACACGAATTTGCATATATTTACATGATATAGATTTACACAATTTAAATTTAGGTGAATCCATGTCAATCTATGCAAATAATTAAATATAGACTTAAAATGGATTTACACAGTTTTACATTTACATACATGTTCATGGTTAAGCATTTACACTTACATGGATGTGAATAAGAAATTCTACACTGACATGGATATAGATGAGAAGTTTTACACTTACACAAAGTGTAAATAAATTTCAAATTTTCAATTACATTTAACAAAGGGTATGCCTAAAACCATATTCCTACAAGCCCAACACAACTCTAGACCCAAAGGAGACACACATAATAAGTACAATTCCTTTGAGAGCTTAAGTGTTTGGCATAATGAGTACAATCCCTCGAGAGCTTAAGTGTTTGGCATAATGAGTACACTTCCTTGAGAGCTTATGTGTTTGGTCACTCGCCTATCTACCCTACATTGTTACATGGTTAACTAGCAATATAACATTAAGGTCTTTGGATTATGATAATTGCCACTTCAATAATGAACAAAAACAACCTGAAGTTTGCTGAAGGTTTTGATTTGATTAGTTTTTTTTTTTGGTGAATATGTTTTTGCGCATGTTGAGATTGAAAACAATGCTGAATGTCAAGGAGTCAAGACCCATCAAGAAGTAGATCTCCCCCATCGATTGCAGTGCTCCTCCCTCCCCTCTTCAAGTTACAATCAGATTGAATTCTGCATAAACTTTGATGACACAAATGAGTGTCCACTGGAAATCAATGATCCTGTTGATCAACCAATGCATCTTCTTTCTCAAGCTTTTTTAAGTTGGGAGGTACTAGGCACTGTTCCTTTTGATGGTGGAACTGAACTTTTGTGCACAAAAGTAAGTCTACTACCTCCATGGTCTGGAAATTGGAGCTCGGACTATTGCTTGTGTTTGGTACTTTGTTTAGTTCTAGCACAGCAATTGTGGATTTTCTACAGTCCAAAAGACTCAACAAGCTGCCAACTCAATTTTCACCCACGTCAGATGAGGAAACCTGCATGCAAGTAATCCATTTGTATCAAATGCCCGATGTACATGTGGGGATCCTGGGTTAGCCCATGCAATTCAAATGAAGAATGATGTCACATGGATGCAACCCTGCAAAACTTTATTAATAAACACACTGTAGATTTGGAAAATGTACAAAGGAATAAGAAAAGGGAATAGAGAGAATTTAGAGGACATCAAAGTTAGCTCAAGCTACATGTCAAAATCTCTCACCAACATCTCTGTCGCAATGTTGTAATCACTCATCTTCGTACCACATACAGGAGGCATCATGTGCAAACAAATTGTGTAGAATTTTAGTCATTCTGTAGTACCATTCAACATCTCGCTGTTGGGATAATTTACTTTATTTCGAAGATTCCTGGCCGCAAGTTGGAATATTTCAGCATATTCTAAAAGATTCTTCAATTTTGTTCACAAAAAGTTTTGATTTTTTTTCAAAACTTTAACATTTCTAGAAAATAATATAAATTGATGTCAAGGCTGCCAAGGTACTACGGTAGCTGAAAATTCAGTAATGCTTGGGTCACTAATTGTTTGTGGCCAGAGTGAACCAACAGCCACCAGTGCACCGTGAGGGATGGATGTTGGGGGGCCATGGTGAACCAGCACCCACCAGTGCACCATCGACTGGATGCCCATGGATGAACCTCAACTGAGATGATTTTGGTTTCACTTTGGTAACCAATTCTGTAAGAAATAGGTCTTGTACATATGTAGGTAGGAAAATAGGTAACTACTATGAATGTAGATGGTTTCTACATATATGTAAGGGGTGTTTTTAATACCTACTAACGACCTTCTTTTGAGTTGTTAGTAGGTAGGTAGGAAAAACAAAGCAACTGAACTAATCACCATGGTTAGCTAGGGAACTGAAACCCAACAGAAAACTCTTTCCTGACCACTTATCATTCATCCTTCATGGTGCACTGGTGGGTGCTGGTTCAGTGTGGCCGATGTTGGGGTGGCAGAGAAGTACCTCTCCAATGGGTTCCAGTTCCCTATCTAACCATGATGGTTAGCTTGGTTGTTGTTTTTACCAATGTTGGGCGGTTCTACTTTATTGTGAGAACTGTTGGTTCTGGCTTTCATATGCCGTTGTTAGAACGGACCCGATTCTCTCAAAGACTTTTGCTGAAGGCTAGTGAGAACCAGCTAGGGTATCAGAATTTGAAATTTTCCTTAATCAGCCGGTTCTCAAATGTGCTGGTTCTCACAAATTATCATATTCATGCAACCTTTCCAAATTTCTATCTAGCAGTCCAGGTTTTAACACAATGGTATAATGAATTGATTGTACACAAATAGTTGTGTAACCAGTGGTCTGTTGTAGCTGAAGCTTGTGTGTAGGGTGGGCTTTGCTTGTGCACTTATGCGAAGGAGAGAGAACATTTTAAGTGAGAGAGGGCGTGTGACACAAGAGAGAACACACGCACACACACACACAAACTACATAGTTGTGCATGTTGATGGTAGCAAGTAATTTTTCTTTGGTGCTTTGAATTTCGCATGATTGAATTTTCATTTGAAAATTGAGATTTCGTACCAAAAGTTTTAATCGTTCTTAATTTGTGGATTCCTACAATAATCTAACAAGAAATGGTTTGATGTTGGTGAAAATTGTTATGTTTCACATTTGGAAAATAAGAAGACCATGATGAAATGAGGCACACTTACAATAGTGGAAACTTTTGATAATGCATTATTTATTTTAGTTTCTTTTGTTGTGTGTGCCTTCATATTGCACCCTTTCAATGAAAATGGATACACTTCACAAGAGAGATAATTAAAAAAAATAAATACTCACATGTTAATCAATGAAAGAGGTGTTTATGCATGGGCTAGTTTGATAAAACCAACTTCACCTTATTGATCAGGCAATTATCTCAAGTTCTCAAGGTTTGAGTGTTTCCAATTATGTTCATATTAGCATTTAGTTCAAAAGCTGTTAATAAATAGAACAAAAATTACATAATAAGATTTCATGCATGCATTTGGGGTCAATGCCACATCTTCATTTGGTTGAATCTTCTGCTTAATGAATAACATTGAGTTTCTATAATCCAATGGATTTTGGAAATACACTTCTCATGTAGAAAATGTCAAGACTCCAAAGCAAGGGCTGGTAATATTGTTTGAAAATCAAGGATGATGTGAATTATAACAATTGGCCCTTTAAAGCTCAAGCATGCCATTTGTGTGGGATTTGCATTTACATTTGACATTGAACTATCTAAAGAACATGTTTTTGCAAAACAATGAACTCATCCCATAAATCCACCATCCCAATAGAAGAAATGTGTTTGCATTAGAATTTAGAAAAATTGAAATTTGGAAGGTGCTTATTTTTGGCTTGGGCTAGATCACATGCTTAACTTATATGAGAAAAATTGGCTATATTAATTAAGATAGTGACCTCCCCACATTAATTACTTTGAAGCCCTACAATGAATGAACTTCATTAAGTACTTTCATCCACATAAAAGTCACAAAATCCAACATCATGAACCTTTATGACCATCATACATTGAAGGCCTAATTATCCATTATGGCAATGCCATAACATTTGTGCAAACAATCCGTTTGGAATGAACATGTAAAATAATTGAGACTTCTATTCACATTCTTTGAAGATGACGGGTTTACTTTAAAGACATTTGACATTGGGAATCACTATTTCACATCTTGGACTTGACTTGAAAGCTAGACGGTTCCATTTGGGTTTGTAGAAACCTTCTATAAATTGCTGTGTCCATTTTGGGGAATGAAGTGGAAACTTCATGTGATGTTTTTCGTTTCTAGTCCAGAAGCAAGATTTTGTACCATTCACTTCCATCAAAAAGGATTTCATCACAACCACCAACCCTTGTGTGGGAAGACTTCTTTGACATCAGCATAGCTTTAAGCATCATGGGATTCAACACCTTCAACATGTCATGATGATCAAGGACTCATGCAACTCATACTGTTATATGGATATTTAATGCCACCAAATAATGTTCGATGGACAAACATCTGGGGGAGGTTTTATGTTGTATCCACTATTTAGGTGGAACTTGTCAAGGTGGTAAGGATGAACGTCTATAACACAATCCTTTAGAAGCTCCTAATCAAGGTTTATGAATTAGCAAAGGATGTAATTTAGCTGAAGACACAAGGTACACTAATAGGTCCTTCCTTACAACTTTGAGTTCAAGAATTAGTTTAGAATGTGAATTAGTCACATTCTTAAATGAAATTAGTCAAAACAATCAGACCAACTAATAAACCTAATCTATATCATCAAGCTTCCATGATACTGAACATGACCAAACTCCTGAGCAAAAAAAAAGCCTCTGATTTGCAGATCAACAAATTGTACCAATAAAGATCTAAAGTTGTGTTGGTGCGGGTCCCACAAGCCAAGATGTTTTGTTGGAATGTCATCTTCAAAGTCAGGAGGGTTGGATGGGTGGGGGCACTGAATCATTTGTAAATGTTGAAATTTTGCATGCAGCTAGAAACTCAAAAAGGAATTGGAGAAAGACCATTTGGATTTAAGAGAAAGTTGCCATTTGCTCACCTGAAAGGCCTCAGAGAAAAGCACTGATTTCAACTTTAAAACTCAGAATTGTCTGGGTATGTACTATGTACCCTCAATGTTCTAGACAGAGGAGGATCAACCATTTTACCCTGCACACTCAGAAGGAATTATTTAGGTGTATCCTCAATCTTTTCAACAAAGGAGACTAGCAAAATCTAGACCTGTTGCAGATAGATGGTGCAAATTTTGCAGCACTGTCAATTGCATCTTGTGAGTAAGAGCCGTTCATAAACCCAAAACCCTAAAGCATAGAGAAGGATCATCAATGAATAACACTCTCCAGATGAAAGTCTTAGACCTCAGCAAGAAAGTAGCTGCCAGCTATGTGACCTATATCCATCACACCCAAGGTTCACAAGCTTCTCCTTGCTTCTTGATGTTGATCAATCTTGAAACCCCTTGCAGCAACAAGGTCCAATATCTCTGTATCAAGTCAATGAACACTTAATAAAGGTCTATAAAAAAATCAGCATACCCACTGGCTTCCTGAACTATGTCATTTGCACCCTCCTGTATGAATCAAAAACTTTCCCAGTGGTACCTCTCAAATGCCAATCTCAAGTAATCACCAAGTACTGCTGTGGACAAACCAACATGCAATATGTAGCATATTGTGACAATTCACACAAGTGAGAATACACTGACATTTTAATTGAGCTAGCAGAGGACCAAGCTTCTGTCAAACCAATGGTGGTTGGTTACTATGATGCACTCCAGGGTATTCTCCAAAGGTTGTGGGGAGGAGGCTCGCCTGAAATGGTTGATTTGAGATGTAAGGATTGCTGAAGTCAATCACAATGACAAGAGTATGATCAATAACTTTGGCACTTGAGAAAGATGCACATGCCATAGCCTTATTACGTGGAATCAAACATGTCACACAATGTCATGAACCGACCAGAATATGTGTCACTGCCTCTATGTTTATATTGTCTGAACAAAGGCAATAAAATATTTGTAAAACTACCGCAATCTCTGTACATGTGTAGAAAGGTGGATACCAAGCAAGTGGTGATCATACTCGTTACCTGAAAATCCTGACCTCAAATGTTCCACTGTACAAATAGATCTCTTTCTTGGACTCTGACTTTTGCATTATGAGGAATTCATAGCCACAGCTTCCTGCCAGATGAGATACTTGACATGCTCCACTGTGAGGTTGGGCAAATAAGAATCAAAATCAAATGTCAAGTAGCAGTTGGGCTCATCACTAGGATCATGAAGAGCAGAAAGGTACGGATGTGCCAGAGCCTCCTCAGCTGTGATCCTTCTAGTTGGGTTGAATTGCAGCATCTTCTCAGCCAAGTCACAAGCAACAGCGGTTGTCTGTGGGAACCTAGAAGCCAACGGTTTTCGCTCTTGACCTAACAAAGCACTCTTTATTCGTACTCGAGCCTCTGGACTTTGCAAAAACAATAAATCTGACTCATCAGGTGTTCCCAAGAGTTCGGTGATAAGCTTCAAGTGATTGACAGGATGCTCTTGTTGTGACCGAGTTGGAAACAAAGGCTCTCCTGTCAGCATCTCCATAAAAATGCAACCAACTGACCACATGTCTACTGCAGCACTGTATGAGTGACTCCCGAGAAGAAGCTCAGGAGCTCGGTATGGCCGTGTGACTACATACTCTGTGAGAAAATCATCTTCACATGAAGTTCGTGCCAGACCGAAATCACAAATCTTCAGCAAACAGTCATTGTAGTTGATGAGGATATTGCTTGGCTTCAGATCTCGATGCAGAATATTGGCAGAATGGATATACTTCAGCCCCCTGAGAAGCTGATACAAAAGGAACTGGCACTGATATTCGTCCAGTTTTGTTGTTCTCAGCACATCGTGAAGGTCTGTGTCCATGAGCTCATTTGCAATGTAAGCATCATGGAAATCCTCTATTGAAGCAGGAACAACAATATCCTTGATTGGAATTATGTTGTCATGATTTGTGTGCCTGAGGAGTAGAATCTCTCTGAGAGTGCGCCTCGCTAATGTGCTGTTCTGGAAAGCATTGACTATCTTCTTGATGGCTACTTTCTCCCCAGTTTCGGAATTGGTGAAGGCACAGACATCACCATATGCACCTCGACCAACAGGGCCGATGAGAATGTATTTGCTGTAAACCTCAAACACATCCTCTCGCACATGGTACCTTGTGAGGTTGCAACTTGCTGCGGTTCCTTGCAGCAACTCCTTGTGTGTGTGTGTATCTGTCTGCTGGCTGTCAATCGTGCAAGAGCTGACCTCGTTCTCCAACATGTCTGACTTGTTACAGGTAAGAGAAGAATGGTGGAGGAGCTTTCAGATTTGTCAAATAGTGCCTATCTGCTGTCCAGAAGAATTTTCCTCCTCCTCCTTGCAACAATTCACCACAAATGATAAGACATGCCCCACTGTCTTGTGTTGAATTCCTGGATCTTCTCTCTAAAAGGAAAGCATTTGTGGCTTCTCACTTTGCTGCAACGTGAAATGAAGAAGCTTCAGAGGAGGAGGCAACACGCAACAACGAATGAAGGAGGCATATGAATTCTCACTTGCTCGCGAGAGAGATCAAAACACCTAGAGATGTTGACCTCGTCGGTGCGCCATCCGCAGTAGGAGGAAGAAGGAATAAACAGGGGCAAGCAACAACAGCAAGAGCAGCCCAGGGAAAAAGAGAAAAGGGAAGAAAAAGGAAACAAAACACACAGCTGTAAAAGACACTCACTGTTGACGGCAAACGCGGAGTCCTGAAGACGAGGAAAAAGACGACCCCAAAGCTCTCCGAAGCACCACAACCACTACGACGGCCAAGACGCCTGCATACACAAGAGCAACGTTACAGTCACCACCTGAAGAAAATACGTGTCAGAAAGCGAGAGATTTCTCTCGCACTTGCTTAAGATGATGAGCAACGATGAAGGAGTTTCCAGCCCGTTGTCTGTCGTGACGACACAAGACAGCAGCGACACACGAGATTTCTCTCTCGAAGACTACGGAACCGAAATTCGAAGTCTGGAATCCCAATCTCGCGCGGGAAGAACTCGCGGACTAAAATAATCTCCGACAACAGACAAACACACGGTTTGCCCACCAACAAAACATTCAAGCTGTAATATTCAAGCCTCTTCTTCTTCACAGGCACAAACGCTTCTCTCTCTCTCTCTCTCTCTCTCTCTCTCTCTCTCTCTTTCACCCACTAAGTTCGTCTTCCCAATCAACCCAAGACATCAGATCCAACAAGGTAAGCTTGAAATCGCCTGTGCAAAGGCACGAAACCTCTGGACGATCGGAGACCTCTCTAGGATCCTTCCTTGTCGCGGAAACAGGTGTAGCAGAGAGTAGATAGAGAAGCTGGCCCCGCGAGAAGTTGGCAGGCTACCCAAATCAGATTGACGTTCTGTTGTCTCCACGCCCATGTGTCGGTGTTATAAATAGCAAAGGGCAGAACTTGGAACGTCTTGCGAACTTCGAGGAGCAGGAAATGACAAAACGGACCGACCCAACGGACCGACCCATGATCATCATCGTCATCAGAGAGAGATGCGCATCTTGCTGTTTCTTCTTACCTCTTGTCAAAAATTGTGCTCATAGGTCTCTCTATCGCAGGTGACTGACTCTCTCCAGAGTCCAGATTCCATCCACATGCCCAGCCTTTGAGAACGTTCCAGACTCCATTCACATACCTTTGAGAGCGTTCCGAAACAGACGGACACAATTTGAAAGCTTTTGTTGCGATTTCACATTTGCTGTTTCATGCTGCTCTCCAGTTCTCTGCTTTTGGGGTCTCGAGAAGCTGTGCTGGTGTCGTGAACAAAACGGCATCGAACCCAAGCTTTTTTCCATGTTGGAAACCTGTAAAATCTTCTTAGCTTCCAAAACCCCAATTCCTGGTTAGACACGCAATCCTCGTCGAAGATTCACGCATGTAATCATCCTTTCTTTCCATTAAACCCTAATCCTAATGTGACGGAAAGAAGAAGAAGACGACGACGACGAGTGTTCTGCATATTCCCTATTGGCCGCGGAGAGAGAAGGGGATCCGTATGCCGTTACGTCAGGAAGACATGGAGCTTGGAATGCCGATTTCTCGAAGCAACAACAACACAGCCGTTAACTAGATTTTTTTCGGAGAGATAAGAATTTGCACACACCCTTTTGGGAAGAATCTTTCTGCAAAGGCTTCAAGCATGAAGCTGGGAGTGGCATGGAGAAATATCAAGAACTACGTGAAGCACGACTTGAAAGAGATTGCATTTCCGTCGGCCATGCCTAATCCTCCTTCCTTTAAGCCCAAGCTCTATCGGAAGCTCACTCTCAGAGATTTCTTCGAGGTATTGGTTTGGAAACTGTTCTACGAGTCTCTAGTCCTCCAGTAATCGAGAGAGAGTGGTTGATTTTGAGCTTGCATCAGTTCCGGTTGTATTTTGATCTTGGACATCTACATCTGTATTTTTTCTTCTGGTTATTGCATTGCAAGCCGTTCTTAAGAGCCACAGATTCTTGGTGCTGGAGAGTGGATGATTTGAGCTTGCATCAGTTCAGGCTTCTTTGTTGTTAGCTTCGAAACCTGTTTTCCAGTGCAATGACTTTGTTGTTGTTCTGATATTGCAGATAGTGAGGAAATCAACAACTCTGTATGCAAAGAGTTGGACTCGTGCAGGAATCAGCAAAGAGGAGTGGAAGGAATTGGGGCTTGTGGAAGAAGATGATCCTGAGGTGGTTCAGAAGAAGGAACCAGATGAGCCATCAAGTGTAGAAGAAATTGGTATGCTTCTGATTCACATTTCTTCTGTGAAGATTTCTTTCAGCAATGTGAATTCATGTGTGTACTGTGGGATGTGAAAGAGGATGTAGTAACTAGGGTTTGAAGCTCAAGGATTTGTGAGAGAAGTTTGTTTGCCTCAAGGTGTGTGCATGTGTGCAGATGCTAGAAGCACAAAATCAGTTAGGATTGGAGCTCTAAGATCCATGCCTTTGTGTTTGAAGGGCAAATAACCACCCTCACTCCTGTGCCCTCAAACAAAGGATTCCTGTCTTGTAGATCACTTTGTGTATGTAGAGAAAAAAAGGTCATGTTAAACCTATACAGTATGGGTGTGTGTGTGTGTTTGGGTTTGCAGCTTTGGCAGCAAGAGCTGGTGCTGAGCATATACGACCTGCACTCCAGCGCTTGTACATGACAAGAGCAACAGCATATCGGGATGCACTGAAGAGTTTTGTTGAGGGATATCAGGAAGGTATAGCAGAAGTACTTGCTGAGAAGAAGAAACCCACAGAACACCCAGGGAGTACAGAGGCAAAGGTCAAAGTAACAGAGAGGCACAATGTACATACCTCAAACTCAAAACCCTGATGATGCTACAAAGGAGGAATTCACTAAATTATAGTGGGGAGGGATCATCAGGGGTTGGATAATCAGCAGGACCAGCCTAAAGCAAGTGTGATGCTTTGGACCAAGAGAGAGGGAGGATCAAAGCACATGCTGACTGGTGATGATGTAAGAGAATATGCACACCATGAGCACTATTCCACGCACAACCCCTCTTATAGGTCAATGAAGAGGAGTGCATATGAAAGTTCAATTCTGTGCCTTATCTCAGAATGACACAACAGGATGGACATGAGGATCAACAACTCTGGAAGGTATGTATTACTCCAACAACTTGGTGAGATCTCATTGGTGAAGCTGAAGGGATCTTTAGCAATGGATTAGGATGCTCTTCTCCATATACAGATGCCTCAGTTTCATGGAAACCTCTTGCACTCTGCCATGCTGCTACTCATGCATACCCTCCATACCAAAGTGGCGAACTAGAAGACACCTGCATTTTGAGATGCTCAGATTTGGAAAAATTGCTTGTTTATGTCCTTCAATCCTTACAAGATTTTGGTCTCCTTCCATTGTGTACTATGGGAGTATCTGAATCTTTATGTCAAGATTTGTTTCTGTTCTAGGGAAAGTGCTAAGGGCTTTGAGCCTCTTGGAAGTCCGTAAGACCTTGAGTAGTGATTGTAATTGTTGCAATTTTCAAAGCTTTACTAATCCTCACTTTGGTCATGTAATTTTCACTAACCTAGACATTCTTTCAAGGCCTAATTTGATTGATTCTTTCTTGTAGAGGTATGAAGTTTAGGTCTTTCCTGAATTGTATGTCTCTTCAAGAAGCTATTGATAGAGGTCTTAACAAATTTGTTGTTTAGCAACAAGAGATCTTAGGAGTACATGAAATGTTTCGTGAATGAAAATCCAAAGTCAGTAGCTTTGTCAAGTTAAAAGATCTAATCTTTGCCCCTTAGCCATGATGGCCTCTCAGGTCCTTTCTCTTCTGTTGATTGCAAACACCTAAGAAGATTCAGGTGTTGAAAATGTTGTGTTCATTTGTAACAAGCATTATGGTGCCTCTGTGTCCGTGGAATAATTCTCTTGAAGGTGCTTATCTGAAGTTTAGTTTGTCAGAATTTGAAGTCTTAAGTCTTCATAGTTATTCCAATCCTCTTAACAAGTTTAACACAGAGTGTGGCCTCCCTCCTTGTCTTCCTTTTCTTTGTGTGGTTTGGAGGTTGCACAAAAACCCCATAAAAACTAAAATTATTAATATAGCTAGTTCTCCTTTTCTCACAAGATTTTAAAATTGCTAAGCTCCTTTTATGAACTGATCTTGCCAGTGATGAATAATTTGTGGGTGGCCTAGTTACAAGAAGCTGTTGTCCTTGCCAAGAATAGTTGTTTCTTAAAGACTCCTCATGAGTAGTTGATGATCAAGTCCTTGAATCATTGTAAGAGAAGGCAAATCTCCTCCTCAGGTTGTTGCATTCTTTTGATTTCTCAACTCTCTATAACAAGATCAACCTATCAGACTTGAGAGAACTAGAATGCGAGTTATGTTGAATATAGTTTTTGATAGGATGCATAGGTCTCATCATTTTAGTTTTTTTAATTGGTTCTTGAATGTTCTTGATATCCCTTCATTCTCCAACTTCATGTATTTAGACAAGGACTCTATTATCAGTGGCATACCCTAAGTCATTTTGTGAACTTGATTGTACATGTGATGGCTTTTCTTACAAGTTTTTTGGTTTAACAATATGCCAAGATTCCTAAGGCTTTTAAGCATTGAGATATTTGACAAGTGCTCTCAGCCAGAATGTGCATACAAATCCCGTTCTTTTTTATTGTTTTCCTTACTTACCTTTCCCCTTCTCTTTCTTCTTGGGGATTTTGGTTTTCTCTTCCAATTTTAAGGTTTGTTACCCTAGCCAGCAACATGGTTGAGTTTCCCAGTACTGCAAGTTTTGTGACAGAAATTTATTAGATTGGTTAATGTTTGGTGTTAATGAAGTCAGGGGTGGAGTTCTGGTAGGTGGCTGGATACCATAGATGTTGCTGTTGAAGGTAACTCAACATGCATGTGGCTGTCACTATCTTTCAAACTGCTCCTTGTTGGTTGTGTTTCCTCTTTTCTTTAGGGTTGGGGTTCATCTTTTTCATGTTTGCTGATTGGTTGCAATTATGTTAGTTCTGAAAATTCAGATTTTCCTAGTGTATTTGTAGGGTACCTTATATCTGTGAAAAACCTTCTTAGAAAAGAGAGGGTTCTTACACCTGCTGCTTAAAAGTTGGAGGGATTCCTCCCACTCTTAAGGAGTAGGTGTAAGAACTCTCCCCTCCTATGCCTTGTGATCTACCTCTGTTTAGGTTTGCCTTCTGTTGTACAATTGGTTTGTTTAGGTTCACCCTTGTGTTGTAGATTCAGTTTGTTTGGGTTCACCTTATGCTGTACAATTGCTAAAGCCCATGGGTGGGGGAAATTCCCAAAATGCAGGGCTGGACTTGGCTACTGCCTCATCCTAGGCCCCTTGTTTTGGGAATGCCCACACTGGGTGGCTTTACACCACACATAAGGGTCACCTTCCGATTCTTTCCAGGTTGACTTAAATCCTAAATATTGAGAAATATCAGTAATTAGGAAGCTCTGTTTATAATACAAGTGATTGGCAAGTACAATATCCTTCATACGAATATGTCACAGACAAAAAGAGCTGGTGGAATACTTCAAAGACTGAATAAGGAGGTGCCTACTAACTGCTCCAAATGAAACCATGAATTCTATTCAGGTCTCCCTTCGTACTTTTGAAAGGTACTCGTGGTGCATGTGGATTTGATGAGGCATAGAATTGGACATTCTTTTTGCCTTTTACTTCCTAGCTCCATGCAATGTGATTGAGCAATGGGGTCAAAAAAAAAATATATATATTTTTTTGCCTCAAAATTGACACTCCAACCACTCCCCCAATGATGGCAGTCAAATTGAATGGTATTCAGAACCTTGATGAAAAGGTTATACCAAAATTTTAAGATTCCTTAAGAATTCCAATCTTGGGTTTCAATTGCAGGGGCTAATGGAACAATCTAACTCTAGTCTCAAACCTCCTGTAGATCCAAAGCTATCTTCTTCAGTCAATCATTTTGCATCACTTCAGAGAATAGTATTCGTATTTTGCATTGTTCTATGGAATTATAATCCACAACTAGTTGTAATACCACTTTCCAAGTTCTAGTTTTATAATGCCTAGAAAAATTGCCTGTTTTTTGGTGGTTAATCTGTTATCAACACATGATTTGTTTCAAGAATAGCTTTCTGAATTGCAGGAAAATTATCCAAATGAAGTTGCCCTAATAACAAATAATGGATCTCACACTGTGAGAAGCTGATACTTCAGTCATGAAGACTATAGCATGCAAGCACAGAATTCATGGTGTCAAAAGAAAAGGTGTGGATCTCAAGATGCTCAATGCAATTTTGTTGCAACGCTATATTTTGTTACAAAGCTAGCAATAGGGATGGAGGAGACCTCAAGTTTTGGAAGTGCTTGATGCTGTTACAAGTGTTTACTACAAAATTATAAGCTACTTCCCAGGAGCTTTCTTCTTGCCAGCAATTGTCACCTTCTTGCCTCTCCGTGTTCGAGCGTTGCACTTGGTGTGCTGTCCTCGGCATGGTAGACCCTGGATATGTCGCTTCCCCCTATAGCATTGAATGTCTTTCAATCGCTTGATCGCCAAAAGGTTGAATCGTCGCTGGCATATTGCAACACACAAAAGTTATATATACTATAAGCCTGTTGCATCAAACATCAAGCCCTAGAATTTCAAACCCTAGAATTCAATGCAAAGGTCAAGGGATTGTGTTAGCATCATCATCATCATCACTGTTTGTCTGAGCTGTTTTGGCAACAGAAACTGAACCCTAAAAAAACCGAAAAGTTTTGAAGCAGAGTAGAGGTCATAGGAGTGAGTGAGCTCCATACAAGATCACCCTCCACCATGTATTTAGAGACTTCATCACGAAGATTAGTGAGATCCTCTTCCGAAAGCTCTCGAGCAAGCTTATTCTCCATGCCAATATCTAGAAGAATCTGACGGGCCGTTGTGGCGCCCACGCCATGGATATATTGCAACGCCGTCTCGATCCGCTTAGAATTGGGTATCTCCACTCCACCCACACGGGCACCCCTTATGTTGAGGCCCTTGTATCCTCCACCACCACCACTCTGCACCACCAAACCTTCGCCTGTCACTCTCTCCGAGAAGAATTCTTTTGTTTACCCCCCTTACACCTCCTTCCCACATTTCTCCTACACAACATAACGCGATCTCTAGCAAACCGAAAAAAACTCATCAACAGATAAAGCCGAACTTTGGTTCCAAAAAACCCTCGAGGAACTTTCCCTTCATACAAAACGACTTCAATGCTCCTCTCTTGCAAAATTGGATGCACTCAGAGGGAAAGGGTGGGGGAGAGGAAAAGGGTTTGTTGGTGAAGAAGGAAGAATGCGCGTGTACACACTATACACCCACCTTGGAAGTTCCTGATAAAGAGAGAGAAACCAGAGGAGATGTCTTTTTGGCGACCGAATTCTGAGAAATACCCACAGAGCCCAGCACAACAGCAGTCAGAGCTGGTGCTAGAAGAGTAGCAGCCATGCTTGCCATTTGTAAGCTTTGAGCTTCTCCCCTACCCCTGTTTCCTCTCCTTGTTTCTCTGCAACACCACAAACAGTGCAAAAACACACACACACACACACACACTCTCTCTCTCTCTCTCTCTCTCTCTCTCTCGCTTTCTGTGGCCTTAGATAAGGTTACAAAGCCAAGATGAAAAGTGAACGAATGTCATCTATTAGAAGCCATTTCATTTAAAAATTCTTCCCTTGAATCCTCCACAGATCTTGAATCTTGGTGGCATCTTTACATAACTTTGGATGGACTCGTAGAAATCGGGACCAGAGCTTTTACATCATGGAGTGGGGGCATTCCTAAAAGAAGCACACCTCAGCTCTGCCTTGGGTAGATGCTTAGTTTGGAAACAGCACACTCCTCACCCTAAAAGTACTACCTACCCATCATATAATCTCAAAATTTGAACACAAGTTATGCAGAGAGGTGATGACACTCATATCTACCACAAGCACCTTTGGTAGAATGTCATCTTCAAATGGAAAGGAATAAACTATTGTAGAGGATGAGCTTGTTCAAAGAGAAAAAAACCCAGTGTTGGGCTGGTATCACCATTTTGTGATACCAGCCTGGTACTGGTATATATGCTCCAAAATTTTGATACCATATTCATAATGGGATCACAACATTTTTCAATAGGGTATATATGATATGGTATATATAATTGAAGGATATGGAATGAGTATATAATGGTAACAATATGTATATTGTGGATTCTAATACCAGCTGGTATACATTGTAACTTTGGTATCAACAATGCTCCCCATTGATGATGCATTTTTTATAGAATCATAAACATTATTAGCCACTAAAATGCTGCAATGTGTTTGTTTATTCACTTGCAAACTCCTAGTCCCTCCATATCAAAATCTCAACATAACTTAAACTTGTTCAAAGCAAATCAAAAGTTTCAAAAACACAAAACACAATCAACAACTGAAATGCTCATAGCCTCATCATATAAATCTTTATTTCTTGTAAACTGCGGATACACACAGAGCAACAACTTCCTCCTTGGGTGATTCCAAAAATTTACTAAAAGCTTTGAAAACACATCTGAATGCTGAATTTAGCCAGTAGCCTAACCACTTACAACAATTGCATATGCAAACAGAGAGTTGTGAACTGCAAATAGAGCATGTCCTTGCTCTAGGTGATTCAAAAATCTTACAACTTTTTTTTTTGAGACAAATATAAATGTTCAATGTACCCAGTAGCTCAGGGCCACCAGCTATAACTATTGGATATCAAAACAAAGCTACAAATTACAAACAGATTAAGTCCAAGTGCTCAAGGCAATTAAAAAAAGAAGGCTTGTTCTCATACACAAATATGTATTTGTGTATGCTCATGACCACTTACAAACTAATTGGATATGATCCAAACAAAGTTGGAACTTGCACAAAATTTTAGGGGTTCTAGGTATTCTAGAGGTTTTGAGAATTATTATCAAAATATCCCCCCTCCTCAAGCTCATCCTCAAAATCATCAAACAAGTCATCTTTGGCAGCAAAAAAATTCTCCATCCCCTTTGAAGCAAGAACACATCCTATCCTTGCATAATTTGGCCAATTCTTCAAGATCATCACCAACTTGTCCAAGTTTTGCACCCCCAATTGACACCGTTGCAAACTTGTTAATATGGCAACAACATGAAAAATCTTTTCAATTTCAATCTTAAATCTTGGAATACTTAAAAATTATCGAACAAAGAATGCAACTATAGGGAACTGTTTCTCATGGTGTTTCCACCATTGCAAGGGTGACTTCATATCATTGTCATTCACAACAATTTGACAATACAATGAAAGTTCAGATTTCACCAAAGAAAGATTGGTTTCTTTAGTTGAAGCTTCCATTCCCCACAAGGAGTCGTCAATAACAAAGGTTGAAAGGACCATAAGGCTTGTTGTGGATTGAAGGTTTAGATGTTTGGCCACATTCACTAAAAGAGGCACCAAAACTTGTTTGTTGTATTTTGTAAACATCACTTGTTTTGACTTTGCCTACATATTCCATGACACATTGAAGGCCTTTGAACCGTGGATCCAGTTGGAAGGCACATTTGTTGTGTGCAACAACAAGATTGAAAGTGTGTGTAAATGTTTAAAAGGGATTTAACACATTGATGACCTCAAGGCCCATTTTGGCATATAAAATTTCAAGTTTTTGGTCAAATTCCTCACATATTATAAGTGGGTTCACAACAACATGAGCTTGCTAGTTAGTCTTTAATCTAGTAGAAATGGAAAAAGTTGCAAATAAACATTAGAAAGTAGCCAATACCCCTTAGTTTGGTTCAAAATGCATTACTTCACCACAAGATTTAGGGTTTCAGTTACAACTTTTCCAATTGCCCATGTGGAACCTAAGCGTACTCAAGATTGCAACTTGGAAGTTTCTTAACTATAATAGAGGTTAATGATTGTAAAAAATTCCAATGTTTCTTGAAATAAAATAACCTTGGAAGTGAACTTGGTTGTCATGGGTGTTTTTAGTTTCCGTGCCTTTAAACCAACCTCCTTGCAAGCTAACTCCCATTCTTGCCTCTCCTTGCCAGACTTTTTTGTTCATGTAATTGTTTTAAAAATTGAGCTTCAACCAAAATGGCTTCCTTCATCCCAATCCCAACCTTATTGTCATTTGTGGAATACTAACATGTCTTGAACATCACGTGTCCAAAACAAGTCTCACTAAAAGGTGAAGCAAGTTATAATGGTGCACATGACACAATAGAAATCAACGCAATAGCAAGGTTGTTCAAATTTGTGCCTTCATCCTTGATGTAACTTTTAATTTTGATGGTGAGTTGGTATTCAACCAACAAAGACTTAACTTATTAAACCAATGTTGTTCTAGAAGTGTTAAGAGCTTCAAACAAACCAACTATAACTTGACAAAGCACCCAATCCTCATTGATAAATTTTATCACAAATGCAAATTTGTCAAACCTTATTTTAAACATCCAAGGGTCAAAAGAAGTAATGGTAACTTTACATTGTGCAATGGCTGGGAATACATATTGCTCCATTGCCTTAACCAACATGTTGGGGATGTGTTATCGGACAAGCAATTTGTGAAATGGAAACCACACTCTATCACATTGCTACATCATGAGACATTGCAACCAAGGGTTTTCAACAAGGGAAATTGGCAAATACCATTTTGTTGGGCCTTGCCCCCATAGGGACAAGGATTGTCGCATTGGATGCAACGTTTGGAAGTTTTACCTTATTGAATTGGTTTCACATTAAGTGAACTAGTTTCTTTGGTGAAAATGTTTAGATTGTTTATATTGGAACAAATGTTTTCGGTGTTTAGAGTGTGGACACAATAGGTAGATGTACAGCATCTTATTTATTGGCAGGGCCAACATGTTTATGATGCTTTTTTATAAACAAAATTGGATCCTCAATGAATTGTTGTTGACCTAAGTTAGTGGGCTTGTAATGTTTAGGGCTAGAGAAAAATGTAGTGATTGAAATAGGAAAAAAATGTTTTTTTTTCCTTCTTTTTTTGCCAAACACATTGTCCAGATTCATCAATTATCTTCAACTTTTGTTTGTAATGAGCTGAAGTAGAAGGATGTTCATTTTCAATATGTAATACCATGGAAAGGATTGTAGGAAATAATACTTTTTTTCGATAATGTTTGGTTGTTGCCAAAGGAAGTTTGATTAAAATGGTAGAAGATGCACTTCATATTTTGAATGGCCTGAATATTAACTTGAACAATAGGATCATTGAACATAAAAAATGCCTATGCAAGTGCATTGCAACGATGAAAAACCCAAAACTTTTAGTTCCTTTACAATTTTTGAAATTGTTCAATCCAACATGTTTTGCATTCAGCAATTACAAGTTTTGCATTCACATTTTCATCCACTATGTTTGTTGGTTGCTTATACATGAATTCATTTGTCACAATGTGAACAAGTTATTTTGCTTCCTCTTCCCAAAAAATTGATCAAAATCACAACCTAAAAATGTGCTAAAATTAAGAGCACAAAGGGTGAAACTTGAAACCCTAAACTTCAAGAACTTTGAACTTTGAACCTTTAAACTTTATCAAGCTTCATCCCACATACATTATCACAATGGCCACCACAACAACAAGAGAAACCCATAGTAATGAAACCAACCACCATACGACAACCATAGAAATTACTACATAATTCAACATGTTCAATGCCACATTGGTGACAATATAAAACATTGGTGAAGAAACAAAAAAATACAACCTTGAAGGTTATGGGTTTTGGATTGAGAAACTTACAAACAATGTCGGAACTTTTGTTGTAGCAAGTTGTAGTTGCATTGAAAACAAAACATTCATAACAAAACACACCTTGAAAGGGAAACATGGCTGTTGGTTCACAAAATGAAAGCATACTACATTGAAAAAGAAACAAAATTGTTAACAATAAAATAAAATTCAATAGGATCTTTCACACATTTTAATATACATACCAAAAGATGATTAAGGATTAATACCGATGGAAAAAGGAGGGCGAATGCCTAGTATTGAATATTACACTGTTATTAGAAAATGTGATACCAAATTGGTATGGTATTTGACAAAAATTTCAATATTTGATGTGGGGGTATAATTGTATAAAGAGGTGTAACAAAAAAATGGGGGCATACTATAACTACCACAAGTAACATAGAATACAACTTCTATCCATAGATCACATTGATTGCCAATTGTTTTCATTCACATAATTAGGAAACATAATTTCCAATAATGCAACACCATATTTTTGCAACCACATCATAATCATCCTATAACATCAAACACCACTTCCAACCATCCTTGACAACATTCGACCGAAGAGAGTGGATTAGATGTTTTTTGTTCATTGCTCCTGCCTATCAACAAGTATCATCCCATGATACCAAACCTTAGAACTCAAAATCCTAGCCTTTCTCCTTTCATGAATGGAAATCCCAACACGATGCACCTCAATTTTTCCTCATTCCATGATCCCAAACACCAAAACCTAGAATTCCAACCAAAAACCTTTAAACATGGGACTTGTCAAACACATGAACATTAGACCTTGTCATCCTTTCTACTTCTCCAGTGCTAGGTCAAAGAAAACACAAAACATGATTATTACATTCTATTTCTACCACTCACAAACAAATGTCCTTACGCAACAGAAAATAATTATGGATACAATGTCCTTCTGTAGCTTAAAAAATCACACAAAAACAACTAGACTTGATGTATTTAGCTTCTTCCTTCCTTTAGCCTCAAGCGAATTTTCCTTAAATCTTCCTTTAAGCTTTTTATTGTAATCCACCTTCATCGCATGTCCTCCACCCAACATTTCCATAGAGAGATTCCACACAACGTTTATCAACTAACACACCAATTCAATAGCTATTAGGCCCCTTTATTTTTAAATCTTATATTTTCTTCATTTTTGGTTTGTTTTGAATGATTGAAAAAGTTGTGAGTGCATCATTTAAAGCTTTATAAAACCACTTTGGAATAAAAAAACAAGAAAACAATGTTCAAAAACATTAAACACAAACAACTCTTATATGCCTAAACCAATAATTGATCTCTTTGTTCAAAGGACATATCTCACTCATTCTTTAACCAATTTGAGTGATTTTTATGACTTTGGATGCACTAAGTGAAAGGTTATAAGCTACAAAGACAACAAAGAAAAATTTCAAAAATTGATAAGTCTTTAATCTTAAGTGTTCATTGACCAGCCTGTCTACCCTAAGAGTGGAAGACAATGCACAATACATGTATCCATGGTGGTTGAATTGGTTCTACTACCTTACCCTAAGGTCATTTTCATCATTAAATAATCCTTAAAATAGTGAAATGAAATTTTATGAAAAATATGAAGTTGACATATTGAAAATCATCATAATTATAGTAGGCTACACTTTGAATAATTCCACTACTCATATCACAATATTATAGCAGATGATGGAAAAATTAGAATTTCAAAATTTTAAAATGAATCCAATTTTTGAAAAAAAAAGTTTTGTCAATGTGGAAACTGACCCTAGGCTTCGGTGTACTATACTATCTAGCAAGATTCACCCATTAAAACCATCACCCAAAAATAAAAAAGGAGTTAGTATTTGAGGTTATGCCTTAATTAAGGAAGACTTTTGTGTAATTCCTCAGCATCATGTTGTCTCAGATTTGGATTGTTGTGAAGCAAAGTAAACCAATCATGAGGGAAAAATGTGCAAATCTCTCAAACCATAATTATTGAAATGGCTGTATAAGCTATTATACAAAGGCCTTCTTCAGATAAAAATGCTGTGCAAAACAGTTTAGGAGGTGCTTGGTGTTAGTTCTAGATTGTCACCTGAAGGGAACACTTATGTACATTTACCCTGCCATTTCCTGTCCATTGCAAGTCATGCCCACAGGGCCAAACTTGGGAAGTTCTATATGCCAATTTGGATGAGCTCCAACATTCATGATTCCAACAGTTCTAGGAGAATGTTTCCCTGAAGGAAAATAGAGATATGACAAAAGTTTACTCTGCACAGCTCCAGGGAAGGACTAGTAATTCTGTGCCTGAGAAAAACATGTTGTAGAATCAGCAGGTTTCTATAATCAAAATGTACATGTACTAAAAAATGTGTAGACAAAATTCATGTATATAGTATATACACTAGAAAATGTTTAGATGAAAAATCATGTATGTGTACTAGAAAATGTGCAGACTTAGGACAGTTTTTTTTTACGCCTGCTGAAAAAATCAGTGTAGCTACTGGCATTCAAATCTGTCCAGAATGAAAACTGCAGATATGAGTTCATAAGGGAGAACTGCATGTAGCAAACAGAGGAAGAAAAAAAATCACTGTATCTGGCGACGTCTACCATCTAATTAATATGTCCAGAACTAAAACTGCAAATATGAGTTCACAAGGAAGTGGCAAACAAAGGAAGAGATTTTATTAAAAGAGAATACTCCAGTTCACAAATTGAAGATGTGGAGAATCCACGAGATATGGCCAAATTTGAATGACAGACAAACACAGTTCCAATTTATCTGCACGAACAGAAGATAGAAAAAAATGTCACTTGGAAATTGCACATTATTATTATTATCAAGCTTTGTGCACTACCAGTCGAATTCTTGTTCCAGCACTGACCCAGAACTACCATAGCAAGAAAAATGGAGCCAACAAACACTATAATCAATGCAGTTGTAGTGATGGCCATATTGCCCACAATGACGAGTCCACTAGTAACCCAAAAATCAGTTCAGCTTCACAAGTCCTTACAATTCCTACCCAGTTCATGAAATAAGCATACTATATAGTAGTACCGGTTCAACCCATCCTAGAAGAGAATCGGTCGTCAACAATCGTGCACCAGCAGTATTCTGGCAGCTCCATTCAGCAAACAGCAACTTCGTCCCCGAATGGTAGAGATACTGGAGGCTTCTTAGTAGCCACCAGGAGACGGGGAGCTGTAGACTGGTGAGGGAGAGGTATAGACCGGTGAGGGAGAACTGTAGTCTGGGGTCGGGGAGCTGTAGACTGGTGAGGGAGAGCTGTAGACCGGTGAGGGAGAACTGTAGTCTGGGGACGGGGAGCTGTAGACTGGGGATGGAGAGCTGTAGACTGGAGATGGAGAGCTGTAGTCCGGGGATGGAGAGCTGTAGTCTGGAGAAGGCCAACCACCTTGACCTTTTGGTGGTTGATCATCACACCCTGGCTTCCCTGGCTGGTCATGTTGAGGGTGCTGATCATCATGGTGGTTGTCATGGTCAAAGCCCCATCCGTTCCAGTTCTTCTTGGAGCCTTTCAGAGAGGCGCGTGCTTCGGCCTGCATGATCCCAGTACCCACAATGGTGACGACCATGAGCAGAATTGCCACACACTGCACTCCTGCAACCTTCATCTTACCCTCTCTAGCTCACTAACTGGTCTCCTGCACAGAACCTCTACAAACGTAGCAATGAACTACAGAGTCTCGAGACCCAAATTGAGTGGAGAGAAGAATTTGAGAGAAAACTTTGCTCAAGTGATGATGAAGAAAGGAGGAGATCCAACTGGGTAGTTATAGTAGAAGCACCTGAACAGAGCAGCTGCTTAGAAAAATCTCACCTTCAACTCCCCTCATAAATAACTAGAGCGACAAGAGTGGTGAAGAGAAGACCTGGCAGCTGGCAGGGAAGCAAAGGGAGGGCCCACATGAACTAGGGCACACTAGAGCTATTGCTGATTCTTGCTAACAATCCAAATGAGTTTGTAGGAATGCCCAACGCAATCCGCTCCCTCCATGGCCAGATGCTGCTGCAGTGTAAGAAGTTGGGATTGAGACAGAAGTCACAATGGGGGGGGGGGCGTTGGGGGGAAGGGGGAGAATGGCAGTTTTGCATTCATGACCCTCCATTTTACAACTGTGCTCTGCCAAACTCCCTTGTATGCATTGCCTGCATTTAAAAGGCCACGAGGGAAAAAGTTGGCCAAATTTATGAAACTAATATATGTATATATAGACTGGACTTTATTGGCTCTGGCTGTAAAGGAGAGACAACAGAACGGAACAGAACAATGTAGTTTTCATTTCGTTCGCACACTTTGAGGAATGTTTACCAAGTGTTAATGTGAACTATGAGTTCATTTTTGAAGAACTTCATCACTGAACAATTCCTAACTATTTAAACTGTTGTTGGTTGGTTTGGACTTGCCTTTTGGGGCACAGCCATTGTACTACAAGCTGCATGTTTACTTCACTATATGTTACTATGTACAAGCTAGAACATATCATTTTTCAACTGTTGGTGGTTTGAACCAGTGTTGGGTCGTTACTCGGTTGGCAGGTTCAAATTGTCAATTCTGGTTCCCGTTACTCGGAATCAAACTGAAAACAGGTCTGAATTTTGGAACTAGAATCAGAACTGTCTTTCAAACCAGGTCCAGTTCTGGAACTAGAACTTGAACCCAAATCTAGAATCGGAACTGGAAGTTTTGAAAAAAATGTTTTTGGGAAAAAATGGTTCAAAACTGTTGGCTACTCAGACAGTTCACAACCAGTTTCAGACCAGGTTGTACCCAAAACTCAAACCAGAACCATCTCTGATTTCTAGAACTGCAACTTGAATCATTTCTTTGGGTCAAGAACCCAACCAGACCCAGGGTTCCAATTTTTGTGGACCTAGATCCATTCTAATTTTTTTAAAGAACCGAAACCAGAGGTTCTTCATAAAAGCCAAGAACTGCTCAACACTGGTTTGAACTGGTGTTGGTTGGTTATTGATGTTTGACCTGGTTATTAATAACCTACCAACTGGTTATTGATTATCATCCAGGTAGGTTATCACAAACACAAGTACACAAATTAAAAAAAAAGAAAAAACAGAATTTGGATCAAGTAAAATTTAAAAATCCTGTATTAACCACCAATTAACTGGAGGTTCTGAACTGGTTATTTGAAGACTTACCTTTTATCCATAACCAGCAATTAATTGATATTGATATTGATAGCTCCTGTGTATTCCCCCCAAAAAATTAAAAAAAAACTGGCTGATGGCGATTGAAAAAAAAAAAAAACCAACCAACACTTGTAAAATACTGGAGTCCAATATTTAACTTCCCCTGAGTTAAATATACCCACTAAGTGGCCTCACACAAAAAGGTGAAGAAGATACCAGGTTAGGTGCTGGGATGTAATTGGTAGCTGCCCTGGTACTAGGTTAGGTGCTGGTTTCACCCTGGCCCTCAGATTGTGCACATAATGAGTAAATTGATTCATGATCCCCATTAGATGAGAGTTAATAGTTATTACTCAGTTCAAATCACTTGCTCACTCATCATGCCTGGTTTGCAAACTAAATGTCTAACCTTTTTTAGGCTTTGTCTTTTAGCCCTACATAGTACAGATACTTCCAACACTGACTATATATACACTGTTGGGGTAGGTATATGTGTCTGGAGTTTTGGTCTAGAATTTGGGTGGAACCAGCAGGTGTTGTTGGAGCTGCCAGGTGGGTTTATCCTGTCTTTAATAATTAATCAGAGGTTGGCATACTACTATCTTTCTTTCTTTCTTTCACTGGAATTAAGTTGAGCTCCAGATGAATGGTTTGCAAGAATTATTATAACTGATGAAGCTTTGTTGTTTGTTGAAGCTTTGTTGTTTTTTTCCTTGATGAGACAAACAATACTAAAGTTAGAATCAGGCGTTTTGGAATTGGCAGTAGTGGCCAGTGCCCATATATGATCTTTTGGGTGTGCACTAATTAGGATCATGAGGCGAGCTAAGACACAACATGATCAGATCTACTACCTCTGCACAGTGCAGATCTGTTAAAGGACTGCACATTTTGTACTTGATAATGTACGTACTTATAGACTACGTTGGCATGTACATAAGCCATGTGTACTTGGAACTGGCACTGGCAGACAAAACTACCTCAGTCAATTCTATTATTGTACCTAGTCTGTCCTACATGAACTGGTGCAGGTTCACCAGCCCACAACTACCTCTGATCCATTTCCTGCGTTAGTGTGGTTGTAGTGTCCATCTTTTTTCCCATTAGATGTTGTGGAGTTGACACTAGAATCTGCACTTAGGCTAGTCCAAATTCTTAAATTCTATTGTCCTGGTTTTGATTATTATTTTCTTCAAATTCAAAAACTTTCAGGCCTAAATTTCAAATTGAGTCTGATTCCATGCACACATCAGAAACTCTCCAAAACTAGAAACTGTATAAGTATGGAGTTCTACAAACAAATTATAATTGAACATTATATAGGTATGGAGTTCTATAACTAATTAAAACAACATCAAGTATTTATAAAGTTCAACATACTTTTCAAAAAAGTTCAAATTGTTTATCTAAAGAACTTAAACTTGTGTTCAAGATTTTTATTTTCAAAGTTTTAATTTCAATTCTAGCTAAAGGTGAGCTCCATGGTCTGTTTCTTGTGTTAATTCCACCACAAGGATGTCGGTTCAGGTCCCTTGGGCTTAACATTCCAAATTGGAAACCACCAACATGGGTTTGTTGCAGTGTTGGATGATTTTTTAAACACCACCTAGGTCTCCACTTGGGGCCTTTACCCAAGTCTTTGGATCCGGATTGACAAATTAGCAAAACCAAAAACCATGGGTGAAATTTGTTCATTATTCACACACAATAATAAAACTCTTCCTCAAGGTCAACTAAACATATAGTATGCAAAGAGTTTTGTAAATAAAATCTTCGCCATGGTGAAGACCCTTGATTGTTGTACTAGTTAATCTTGAACTACTAGATTAATTGAGTAGTTTTAGGAGAAAGTTGTTAAGTGTGCTCTTCCCATGATGTTTCAACCACCACTATCAAAGAGTTGGAGTTATAAGACTAATACTAAAGATATGGCAAGATATTTCAAGTTTTTTTCCTTTTGTCTTGTTCATTTGTATGTTGTAGTTTTAAATATATGTGTTTTTTTATGCGACTTGATAGTGCCGGAAATCTTGATTGAACCCTATAATCTAACCTGATTGTTATGCATAAGTTGTATGTGATTGAAATTTCGACTTTTTATTCAACCTTCAGGTCCCCCTACACCCAAATTCCAATTCAAATGCATAATGGAGTTGACCAATGAACTCCAAATTTGACACAAGTAGCTTTTTAAAAAGTCCTTCAAAGCCTACACTACCAAGGTTTTAAAAAATTAAAGATTGTGCAACTCTAGTTTGTTTTTGACTTGTACCATTAATTTTTTCTTCTTTAGTTCCCATGTTTAATAGTCCGTTATAGGTGCATTAAAAGTTCTTATAATTTATGTTTTGCAAAATGACATTCTTTATGTTTGTTTGGGCATTGTTCTCATGCATCCCCTATTTTATTTTCAATATTCTTAGATTTTATTTCATATTCCTTGTCCAAAGTTCTATTATAAATTCTTTCATAGTTAGGTAACCACCTCGAGGGGACACTAGGTGAAAATCTTTTAAGGTGTACCACACATGATGAAAAGGGTCTAGTATTTATTGTAATATTTTTTTATCTTATATTTTGATCCCCATACAAAATAACAAGTCAAAAGTTGTCAAATTTTTTTAAAGGACTATATTTTAAACCATTACAATTATAGATTTCATCATAATCATCCATAAATGTGTTTTTACATGGTAAAAAAGGACTAAATAAATAATTAAAAAAGGTGATGCTATGAGAAGATATTGGTATACCTTAAAAAAATTGAACCCCAATATTCGAAAAATAGTAAAAAATACGTGAATAAAATATAAAGTGCAATGTATTGGTTGTTGGGTAAAAGTTATAAATTAATTAATTCAAAAGGGGATTATGTATGTTTCAAAAATAAAATAATAATTAATATAGGGTATGTGTAAATTTATAATATTAAAAATTTCTTATAAAAAAATAGCATGTGTATTAAAAATTTAAGGTATTAATTGTCAACTTAGGTTCAATTATTGTAAAATAATCTTTTGATTAACTGTATAGAATGATTATAGGGTCAATAAGTTAGTTTAAATTTGGGTTTAGAACATTTAAGTGAGCATGGAAAAGATTATTTAGATATTTAAGTTTGACATATAGGGTTTTAGATTTTAGGGTTATAGGTAAGGAAGCCATATAATCTTTTCGCAACAATAACCTAATTTTATTTTTAAAGGTTCGAAACCAAGATTTACATTTTTTTTAATGTCAAAGTGGTTGGAGGGATTTTTCGATTTAAGATTTTAAAGAACATGTAAACAAACTTTTCTAGCTCCAAAAGTTCTAATACTAATTTTTATAATTAAAATAGGGTGATTAAAATATGTGCATTTAAAAAAAATAGATAATAATAAGGCGAGGGAAAATATAAATCCAAAACCTAATACCTCCCACAAAATAGTTGTTTGATGCATGTAGGTCACAAAAGTAACATTAAGTGTTTGCCGTGACCATAAATGAAAAGATTATATTAATGAGATTTTTTCAAAATGTTCAAATTTTGAAATTTTTATTTTGGAGTGTTCAAAGTTTGGTGTGATAGGCCAATCATTAGGCCCATCTTTAAAAAAAAAAAGAAAAAAAAGAAAAAAAGAACTTTTGATGCACCCATGATTGATTAATAAACATCACATTAAGTCTACCTATTTTTTGCATATATCTTGTGGATTTCAACCTTCGATTGGCATTTAGCTTCACATCCTTTTACAAATTCAATCCCTTAGTTCAACTTGCTCCATGTTCACATACCTTAACATCATTGGAAGGGGTGGAATCTTTGTAGTTCATGACCGAATTCTCAAAGTCCTTTGGACTTGGAAGGCGACAATCCAATCAAATGCATCATTGGAAAAACAAAAGTTTGCTTCAACACATAAATATGGTTATCAATAAAGTATCCGAAAATAGGGGTCTTGGTCCATCCCTAGTTTTGTTACGGAAAAATGAAAAGTTAGTATGAAATTAATAATATGGGAAAATACATTTATTAATTTAGCAAAAATGATCCTTAGAGGAGTTTCACTTTAGTTTTGGATTTATTTTACCTTTGTGCATTTGTGTGCTACTAAAATCAATCAAGTATTATTTCAACAAGATTATACAAATCTTTTAAACTAATATAAATAGTTTCATGAAATGGCATCCCATTTTTTTCAAATTATGGATACACTTTAAGTGGGGATGAAATAGGGTTTAAATAGTCAAATTAGGGCCCAAAGACAAAATGACTTTATTGATAACTTTATATGTCTTTTTTAGTTTTAAATATGGTCATTTCAATTTGTTGAAGGGCAAGTTTCACACCTAAGGTTAAGTATCCTTGACTGGACCCATTAGGAACATCACATTTTCATTTTATTGAACCCCATTGAACTTCAAAAAAATATAGAAAACACTTAAATAAAACTATTCTTTAGAATGTTTTTATGAGTACATTAGTGAGGTTGTGTGAACTTTGAAAATTTAGTGAATTTTAATTTTAATTTTAGTTTCATTAATCATTGCATTCAAAAAAAGTTCCAAAACCATCACAACTTGTTTACTATCCTTGAATGTTTTGATTAGGAATATAAGTTTGAAACTTGTTTTGGTTTATTTGTAGAATATGATTTCCAATTACACTTCAAATGGTATTTTATTTAGTTATTTAATTAAAAATATAAGTATATGTGTACAAATATTTGTTATGAATTGTTTAGGAATGTGATTATGAAATGACCTCAAGGCTTGCGACATGGGATTGGGGTAAAATTTTCAATACTACGCATTGTAGAAGATTTGAAAACCTTGGGTTAATTCATTAACTATATGCATTTGGGCAAAATGAATGTGTGAGCATTCTAAAGTGAGACTAGGACATGCTTAACAAATTGAATTCAAGGTGGTTAATGCACGCAAACCAAGAAACGGGATGACTAATACAAATTGGATTCAAAATATATTTGAAATTATGAATTTTGTTATTTTGTAAGCTCATAACTCTCTTATATGGATTTTAATTGAAAAAATTTCAAAGACATATTTGTAATCCTTGAAAAGATCTTTCTAATGGCATATCACAATGGAGGTGATTTGATCCTTTTGTTGGAATTTTTAGAGGTAGGAATTGAATTGGTAATTTGGTTCCCAACCATTCTTTTGATCATAACTTTTGTTTTAAATTTTCAAATGAAAAATGTAATTACAATTTAGATATCTTTAAAGAAGGCCCAACTTGCAAAAGATTTGGTCCCCTAAACCTTTTACAAATATTCAAAACACCATAAAATTCCAAACTTTTAAATGGGCATCCACTTTAAAGTGTTAGGACAAATGTTTTTACATTCTATCACACTTGTGGGAATGTGTTTCAAGACTTTTGAGACACTATCATAATTTCCTTCCCTTGTCATGCTTGAGCCTTGGTCACAAGTTCTAAATGAGGGTTCCACAATTGTAATCGTAAACACACATTTGTTGTAATCCCCATTTTTTAAAAATTTCAATAAACACTTAAGATCATGAAATACCTCGGTATGCAATGAATAAACAGGAGAAAACATTCATGATTACAAAAAAATAAAACAAATGAGGCCATAAATATTATTTGATTAATTTTGTATCATTCCTTGAGGTTGTTCTTAGTGGGTCCACTTAAGGATATGTATGTTCATAAATGAAATATAAGAGTAGAATAAGTGTGGTTGTGATGAGACTTCTACCATAGTAGGCACTATTTTTGTTTATTTCTTCTTGATACCATGTAATTACTTAGGGCCTTATAACGATATGTGTGTTGGGAGTACATGTTCTTTGGCCTTTGAAATCAATCAATGCAAGGTTAAAATTAAATGTGTTAAAAAAATTATCACACGATCATGCAAAACAAAAGGTCGTCTTCATTGAGAATACCATGCTCCCATGAAAATAGTGCATTCCCTTCAAAAATAACAAGTTCCCAAAAATTTGAACATAAGTTACCACTTGCTGCGGCCTTTTTTACATGCATAATACTACCCACCAATTTTTTGGGCTAAACTAATTGTAATACTTCATTAAATGCACTTAAAGAAATAAGCCAAAACCTCACCTCAAATTTTATCTAGCCTTCATCTCCCCCACCTCCTAGGTGGCTTGGGAGAAATCAAGTACAACCAGGTATATATTTGCCTAACACTGATCTAAATGTCATAATGCAAAAGGTAAAGTGAAGAAAATTTTATTCTTTTCCTTTGCAAGGTTTAGTTTGTTTTGTAAATTAAGCCTAGTGTGACCCAACACCAACCACTACACCATCCATTCGAAACATGTTGTGAACTGTGATTCATTTGTGGATGAATTTAACATTACTTAGATAACTACCCATGTACGTGGGTAAGTATTAGATGTAAGCAAGTAAAAAATCTACCTGGTTAGGACATTTTCAAAGCAAACATGTGAACTCCCCTTGCAAACCCAAAGATGTAAGGGAGTTTGTAGGTTATAGGTGAGATTAAGGCAGGCCTCATAAAATTTGGCATTCTACAAAAAAAATTTGGCATTGGCTAAAAATAAAAACTCAAAGTTGCCAAAATTAAGTGGGTATAAGTAGTAGTAGTTGTAGTAGTAGTAGTAATAATAGGCAAATAATCTTCGGATAGTTGGCCTACTGAGTACTCCTTAAGAGAGGGAGGGATCTTTTTAGGTGTAGGAATCCTCACTCTCCTATGCC
>Ga0116231_10001029_pt1 | contig 54968 bp, 41 predicted proteins | sample S1TSphgellanicum_2_FD_89695 | JGI IMG/M metagenome (GOLD analysis project Ga0116231, IMG submission 89695) | Host-associated microbial communities from peat moss isolated from Minnesota, USA - S1T2_Fd - Sphagnum magellanicum MG | ecosystem: Host-associated > Plants > Peat moss > Unclassified...
AATATCTTTCATAAGAATAGAGAAATCTCCATTCTCACAATGAAGAAGAAACAGCAAGGTTAACACTTCCTCAGGAAGCCACAGAAAGAACCAAACAAGGGGAGACAAAAAACAAACAAAAAATGAAAAACACACACCAGTATGAACAAAAGTGCCCGTCTCACACCTGTTCAGGGACCATATGTATGACAGTGACTTAACTATCACTTAAGAAATGAAAAATTAAGCAGAATTTAGTCCAGCATGTGTCAAAATGAAATTAGGGATGCTTACCAAGGCCAAGAGGATCAAAACCAAAGTCTCCAGGTAAACTGCAATATCAAGCCCCAGAAAGAACTTAGGATCCATCAGGCCAAGATGACTCCAAGTGAAAAAATGACAGACTAGTGAAGAAAGGGGCATTAGAAAAAATTCCAGATTCAAAATGCACTTAGAAGTATTAAGCAGTAGCAATGGCTGCCACATGGGCCGAAGCTCTGAATTGACACAACTGATGATAAAAGGACAATCACTATTCGATAATTGAAGGATATCCGTATTTCAAATTTGTCAGACCTTTTTCAAATGAGGGCGTCCAAGGATCAAGAGGAAATGAGCCTTGTAGACCTACCTGCCATCGAGCCAATCGGGGGGAGTGCTCCCGGGGAACCACAGCGGCCTGTCCTGGGGGGATACTGCTACTGCATTCACGGTCATGGATCCTTTAGCAGCTGCCGACGCCAGCCTCGACTGCCGCAGAGCACGACCAGAGAGAAACGACGCCTTCACGGTCCCTACATTGCTCACTACCTTATGAGCACTGCACAGCAACAAACAACAACAACAAAGCTACTCAAATTCACTCTCCAACAATCAATAAGACAAGAGGAAAAAGAAAAAAAATCCAGTTCTAACAATCACTCCCTCCCAATTTCACTTCCAAAGAACCCCCGAAAGCATCAGCACTCGAAACAACAGCCGATAAGAAGAATCTCATCAAGCTCTTCGAACACGACACCTGAATAATCCGATAACATAAGTCCAAAACAACCTCCAAAAACCCGCATACCTTAAACAGCAAAGACATCATAACTGCCATTGCAACAACAGCACAAAAAGAAAAGAAAAGAAAAACATTAAGTCGGGAAAAAAGCCGCCCAAAAAGTCAGAAATTTGTTTCATTTCTTCACCAAAATACCTGGTGGAAGCAGCTGCGATTGTGGCAGCAGCAACGCCAGAAGAAGCACACACCGCAGACGCCATGTCTTCCGCTCAAACAGCAACAAGGAGACCGTGCAAGAGCGTGAGAGAAGAAGGGCTGTGAGCGAGAGAGAGAGAGAGAAGACGCACGAGTGCAGCGAGCGATACTCAACGCAAGAGAGATAGGAAGAGAGAGACACACCCAGAGTGCCGTTTTTTTTCTTTTTCTTTATTTTTTCTTTTTTTCGGGCTTTTTGGGGTGATATTGTGGGATAGGGTGACAGGCAAACTGATTGGCCAGGAGTGGCTACGGCGTCGCTCATTGGTCTATTCACCATTCTGTGGCTTTCGTTCCAGGTCCCAAACCCAATCACACTCCAACACTTCTCTCTTTTGGGAGAGAGGGATGGGGAAGGGGAGGAGGGGGGGGGGCGCTAAGTGGGGTTCCAAATTAAGGTCCTAAAACCATTGTCTTGTGTAATTAATTAGGTACTTCAGTATGCCGGTAATACTTAGATAATTCAAAATTTGCAAATTGGTACAGGAATAAGTAATGGAAAACAATTGCAAATTGCTACATTTTAATAGGTTTCATTCACACTAATACTAATATCCTTCCCAATAGGCATGTCGTGATCAATATTATTTCTTTTAATTAAAAGGTGTGTAGTTAAATGCAATAATCTCTTAACAAAACCACACTAAAGGAAATTGTCCATGTTCAAAACACTAAAAGAAGGTAAAAAAGAAAAAAAAGATGTATATATATATATATAAGTCATAACCCCAAACCTAACCAAAGAAAAGATCTATTTTTCTAAGTCATCTTATATAATATAAACCTAACTATATGAATTCAACATTTGCTAGAAGTTAACAAGAGGTGTGTTGCCTTGCTGTTTACATTTTATAACTATCTTAAGGCAATAGAAGAATTATGGAAACTCAAATATTTCACCATGCAAAAATATAATCTTCAAAAAATCCTCTAAAAGAAACCAAAATTCTTCAAGATATTATAACTCTATAGCTAATCTCAAGTTTGAGCATAAACCAAAATATCACCTCTCAAAAATCTTCAAATATAAATAGACCTATTACCCAAGGGCCAAAATCCCTTAAGCTATTATATTCTATAATGAATTTAAACACAATATCCTTGCCTTGGTAGGCAAGGCTAACAAAGGATCTAATAACACAAGAGATTATGTACATAATCTTTTTAAACCAACTTTATATGTGTTGGGTTCTATTTAGTTTCCAAATTGGTGTTTATAAGACGGTACAAAAAGAGATCAATGATAATTTTTTGACATCAAGTTTAAATCTTCAACATGTTGTGAACTATGATTATTATTAGTGTTATTATGATTATTGCAAAATGACAATTTGAATCAAAAGGACATCCTTTGGTGCACACAAATAATCTACCATCCCCAAATTCAAGTTTAATGAGATTTCCAACAATAGGTATACACCAATGTTGGTCAGATATAGTTAAGTGATTGGTTATCAACATCCATAATGTCATGGTTAGCAATTATTCATATTCGATTTCTGCCCATTTTCCATATTTGGAACTATTGGTAACCAACTTAAGTAAATCATTTCATATATCCTTATACATATACTTATATGCAAACCTAGGTTTTTTCATTATTCATATTTGTTGTTATGTTTTTGTGAAATCTCGGATATGCATAGTTATGTTATACATGTCCTCGATATAATGTTTAGGGTTCGGGTATGTACAACTAGATATGCATATCCTTCGTAAGTTTAGGGTTTTCAAGCTTCCCTTGTCCCTTGGTTTTCTTTATGTCACATCAAAGTTTTGTAGAAGTAGCACTAAAAGTTTGACCCTTCCTACAAACTTTCTTTTATGTGTTTGAGCATTTGAGGTTTAAGCTTCAAGCTTTGAATGTTAAGGTTTAATGTTTAAGTGTGTAAACTTTGAGGTGTGAACTTTAAGTCTAAGTGTTTGAAGTTTGAGGTTTGAATGTTGAAGGTTTGAGTGTTTGAAAATCTAAACATTTGAGGTATGAGGTTTGGTTTAAGCATTGAACGTTTAAATGTTTAAGGTGTGAGGTTTGAAATTTAAACGTTAGGCATTTAAAGTTTATGTCTAAATGTTTGAGGTTTGAGGTATATGTAATGTGTTTGAACGTTTAAGGATTAAGGTATGTGTATGAACATTTGAAGTTTGTGTCTAAATGTTGAGTTGTCAATCTAATTGTTTTAACTTTGAAGAAATGTGGAAGAGTAGAGAAAAGAAAAGGTTGGAGCTTGAAATTCAACTCTTCAATATTTGCAACTCTTCAAAATTCAAAGCTGGTATTCCAATGTTCAAGTGTTGGCCCTTTTGGGATAGGTAAGGGATTTTTGAAATCTTTTTTCCATTTTTTGCACAAATTTTCATGTTTTGTGCTTTCATACAACTTGTCAAAGTTGCATTTGTCAGATCACTTTCCTTTTCCTTGTAAGTCAAACTTCAAGGTTTTAAAACTTAACAATTTAATAGGTTGAACTTGAAGGTTTTGGAATTCAACAATATTTTTGCTAGGTCTAGTGCACATAATTCATATGCACCATGGTTACATAAGATTGTTTATTGTTGACATTATTGGTGGAGTTGATGGACCACCTACATGTGAAGATGTGGTCCCAAACATTTCATCTTCAAACATCGAGAATCTCCAAGAAAATGAGGTATTGCAATTTGTAACTATAGAAATGTATTAAACCATTTCATGGTAATGAGTGTTATTTTATTTTTTAAAATGTTAAATCAATTGATTTTGAAATTTATTAATGAATTTGTCTTTTAATATTGGTAATACAATATGGAAACATTTGAATTTTTTGAAATGAATGTAATGAATATGTAATATTGAAAATCACTTTTAATGTGTCATAAGAAGTGTTTTTGTTGGGTAATGGACTCCATAAAGGACTTCACTTTAATTAGATTATGGAATGGTCACAAGGATTCATCAACATGGGCACATTTAAGAAAAAATGCAAATTTAAAGATTTTGTTTGAAATTGATGTTTAGATGTATGTGAATATGTGTTTAATATGTTGGTGTAATGAAACAAGGCACATAGTTTGGTAATCTAAATGTGATGTAAACAGGTTTATGGTTTGACTAGTAAGTTTGAATAGATCTTGAATGACATTGTTGTGTTGGTGCATTTGTCCATATGTGGTCTATTTGTGTTTTATTAATGGTTGTGTATTCAAAAAATATATGTTTGAATTTTTGTGTATTCATGAAATTACGTAGTGTCATGGATTGACATGTTTATGTTAAGATATCAACATTGAAATCTCCTATGATGATTATGGGAATGTTTTGACACATTTGTTTAATGATAGTTTCTAGTATGCAATAAAAAAAATTACTTGCATTTTAGGTGGCTTGTAAAATATAGTTAAATGCAATTTTTTGCATGTGTTGCCGTTGAAAAATGCAATAATAAATTCAACACCAACATTTCTCAACGAATTTGTTTATCTAAAAGTTTTCATGTTCATCTTAACATGAGATGATGTTGAATTTTTTCAATATTGCAAGGTACAACTTGTTATTTGTTTGATTCTTTTTTATTCTTGTTTCATTCAAGCAAAAAAGTGTGATGTTAATAGATTTGGATCTGCAAGGACATTGCAAAAGTGCAATTTTAAAGAACAAATATTCAAGGATTGTACAGTAGAACCTGTCTAAATTAATACTGCCTAAATTAATAACCTGTGATAATTAATATGTACGGTCCAGTCCCAAGTCAGGCCCCATACATTTATTAATAAACCTCCAAAAGTTAATAATTGATACTCCACAGGCGGTCCCAAAAAATTTTATATTGATAACCACTATGGCAGACATAGATTTGACACAAATTTTTCTACATTTGGGCAGCTAAACCTTGGAGAAATACTCCGAGATTGGCTTCTGAACGAGCTTGCTAGACCTCATAATGTTGATCTTGTCTTTGATTGTCTGGATGCTAGCAAGCATCTCATGGTCGACGATGTCTTGCTGCATCCAGAACTGCTGCATCAAACTTGCACACTGTAGTGCCTCAGTTGCTTTCACAGGAATGGATTCTTGACTGTCGTCGGCCTCCACTTCATCTTCCGGCACAGGATTGGTGGAGAGGTCCTGCACAATTTCCTCCTGAATCGGAACATAAGCAACTTCGCACTTAGCAGGATAATCGATGAAATTACGAATATCCATTGGGTTCCAGTACTGAAGCTCTTGAACCTGCTCTTCGAGGTCCTTGATCACCTCAGGGTCAATAAGCAGCTCTTCCGGGACCGGTGTTACATCAGCATCGATGGTGCGAATTCGGCAATGGCGAAAGTAGTTGCGGATTGTTTCTGGCTTCACATTCATGCTCCAAGCTGCAATAGCAATGTGCATAGCCTCGAGGATGTCGATCTTCTCAGGGTCTGCTACCTTGTCCTGAAGGCGCTGAATGAGGCGGCGATTGAAACGGTGCCGATAGTAAGCCTTGAGGCTTCGGATAATTCCTATGTCGCAAGGCTGAATCTTCAAGGTCGTGTTTGGTGGCAAATAGAACACGGTTGTGTTGCGGAATGTGACAACAGATGCGAGCTGCATTAACGGGATATGTGCGCTGCAGTTGTCCATAATTAAAAGAACATTACGCCCTGCCATCCGCGCATCAAACCCTTTCAGCCACTCGAGAAAGATGACTTGTGTCATCCAGGCCTTCAGGTTGCTTCGGTACTTGCATCCAAAGTTGTCTCGGTTGACGTTTTTGAAACAGCAAGGGTTTTCGTATTTGCCAATGACAATAAGTGGAAGCTTGTCCGAGCCATCAGCATTGCAACACACAGCCAGCATGAGACGCTCCTTGTTTTGTTTGCGTCCTTCAAACTGCTTTGTGACCAAGGAATTGTCCGCCTGTTGAGATGTCATGTGTTAGTGAAAGTAAGTCGATGGTTTGGCAATGGGCATACAATATCATGCTGCACTTACCTGCATTATGTAAAACAATCCAGTTTCATCCATGTTGTAGATGTCACGCCACTCATACTGATCCAGAGTCAAACGAATCTGCGGCAAGCTCTCTTCAATCACAACCATGTTGGCTGATCTAGACTCCCCAAAGCGGCGATAGGACTTGATGTTGCGGCGATTTTTGAATGCCTCCAGCCACCCATTTGAGAACTCAAAGGCCCCGTGGCCAGGGTAGAGCTCGGCAAGGAAGTACGCAGCCTTCTCTTTGGTGAGGTCACTTGACATATTGACTTGGTCCTAGTATGTGAAGAACCACCGGTATAGAGCTGTCTCCATCAGTGGGTACTTCACAGACCGCTGCCGCTTTGCCGCTCGGTTCACATCCTCCTTCTTGGCAAGGATTTCAGCCAAACGTTTGAGCATCAGAGAAATCGTTCCCTGACTAACAGAAATGTTATGTGTCTCCTAAAGCCACATGATCAAGTCTGCTTGCGTGAGCAATGGATGTTTTTTCTTGTGCTCACAAAGAGCTATCCGAACCTCGTTGGTCATGTTCGTATTGGTGGACCTCTTTGAAGCCATTGTGTTGTGGTTCTGGTTGTGGCTGTAGTTGTGGTTGTGGGTTGCTGCTATCCAACGTGAACGCCATGGGTAGCAAATGTTACAAATGGCGCGAGCGAAGAATTATTTAATGACCCTCTCTTTATTAATATCATGTTTAAATTAATACAGAACCCCCGGTCGCGGCAGTATGAACTTAGATAGGTTCTACTGTATGACCATGAATTTTTCACAATAAGATTTAAAAGGTGGGAGTGTTAATTCATATTGTGCAATAGTTTGGAATCAATACATTTCTTATTCAATAAGAGGATCTACTTGAAATTTTTAAATTAACAATGGAGACAATAAATATAAAATTTTGTTGGAATGAATTCAATATAATGTTGTATATGTTAAACCATGTTTTGTTACACCAACAAAGTTAAATGCCAAACATTCAAGGGTTAAACCTTGTGCACAGTGTATAGTGTTTCATGTAGTTAGTTGGATAGGAAATTGGATTCTTGTGATAATATGAGATAGGTTGTTGGTTATTTGTATTTCAATGACCTTTTGTTCAATTGTGTCCAATTCTTGTTAAGTGTGGGGAATTTTTGGTATATGTGTAAGATCTCTAACCTAGTGTTGAATCCAATGCAAGGATTATGGAAATTGATCCATATCAATGGTTTCAAAACATTTTTCGTATATTCTTTGAATGTTCCATTAGTGCCATTAATAAAACTATATGATGTGTGATAGTTCCTACCACATAGTTCCATTAACATATGTCTTTTATGGAATAGTTGATGGAGTATAGTTGTTTGGTTTGTGAAATCTAATAGTTGAAAGTGGACATGACGTGTGTCTGAATGAATATCTTGTGCTACAAACTTGAATGTTTCACCTAGTGTGTTTTGAAATGTGTTTTGAAATTATGTTCGATTGTTTTAATATTTGTATAGAATAAACTTGGCAAGGTGGTATCTAGTGGTGGCATTTTCAAACAAATTTGGTTAATGAAGTTTATGTCGTCATGAGTTTCTGAAGTTGTTCGAAATCAATTTAAAATGTTAATGAAATTGGAATCATTTCGTCACATGATTTTGTTTCAATTCATAACATTTTACATGCTCATTTCAAAAATTTGTTCCAAGAATGTTAAGCATGTCCAATCTTGGTCTAAAAATCCATGAATCTCAAATTAGTGGAGCTTGGTAAAAATCACATGACATAATGATGTCTAAACCACCCATGAAATTGTCATGAACTTATTTTACTACACATAATTTATGGTTAATGAATGACAACTAACTATTACCAACTAAAGATATTTCATTTATTATTAATGGTTGTAATTGAGTATATGTTGTAATTAAAATATCACATCTTTCATCATTAATTTGCTAATTATTGGAATTGCAAGTGCAAAATGTATTGTGGTGTCGTTATTAAATGATGTTTTTCCTATGTATGTTAATTTCATTATTATTGGTTTCAAAGGGTTAGTATTAGGTGTTTTTCATATGTAATATTCATGTAACATGTTTTGAATGATGCACATTAATGTGAATGCTTTCCCTATTCTTGTGCTTTAAATGAAGAAAATGCATAAAGGATTTGATATGTGTCTTTCTTTTTTTAAAAGGATGTCATCAAAAAATGTTCATTGTTCATTATTAATTTTTCACATTTCTATTGAAAATAATTTGTATGGTAAATGTTCATCAACATAAGTGGAATCATTATATGTTGTTAATTATTTTTCAAATATTTATCTTTTGATTTTTTGTTATTTTCATATTTTAAATCATATGGTTTGATTTCTTTAAGATTAGTAATCAATGCATTTTTCTTTGGAATACTTACATTATTAATTATTTCCTTTGAAAAAAGATTTTCCCATCCACTTATTTTGTGTTTTTGTGTGTATTTAAAAAATTGTGATTGCAAATCATCCCATTCATTATTACAATCACCATTTTGATTGAAATTATATACAATTTTGTTTGGGGTTTTTTGAATTGATGTATGCATTGTTCCATGAAATACAATTTTTTTTCAAATTTTTTTTTGTTTCACAAAAAGGTTTGAATAGTAGCAACAATGTTTTATAACGATTTTCAAGGTTTTTATGTAAATTAAATGACACCCAACAAATAATTTTGCTTTGTTTATATTTTATTTTTATTTTTAGAAATATGTTCAACAAAAGAATTTACTAGAGAAATGTGGACCAAAAATTGAAGTTGTGTTTTGTATTTATCAATTACTGATTTAAAATGCATGTCTGTTGAAATCGGAAATAAATTACATACATTTTTTATGGTAATAAACCAAAAGTTTTATCATGTTCCTCACATGTATTTTTGAATTGAAATGATCTTATTGAATGATATAATGGGATTGATAAATATGTGTGTATAGTTTGTTGCACAAACATTTGTTGTGCATTTAAAAATGTTGTTCCTAATTTTTCAATTTTTTCAGATGTTTCTATTTGTTCACGTTTGCATTTTTCTAAAATTGATTACATTTTTTTCATCATAGATTTATCTACTTTTTTTAAATAAAAAAATATAATAAACTATAGCTGTAAATGGATTTAAGATGTATTGCACATCTATATTTATTTCCCACAAAAGATCCTACATGTGTATTGAATGGATTTGTGCATAAGTCACACAATTTAGGTTTTAGGAACAATGTTGGTTTTCGCAAAGTGGAATGTAACACAAGAAAGTAAATATTTTCATTCATTTGTAAGTTTGAAAGGAATTCGTCAAAAGAATTTTCTTTACTTGACCCCATGTCAACAAGTTTTAAAATATTTGAATTGGTATTTGAGAAAGGTTTCATGTACATTCATTTTCAGTCAATGGCAGTAACACTTTGTGCATCTCATTGGAGGTTTTGGAAATTGAAAACGACAAATCCATTGACCTTCTTTCCTACGTGTTTAGTTCATTTGTGTTTGTGTATTTATGTAGTTCGTAATTAAGTTTTCAATATTGTTTGATATGTTGTTAAATATGTATTAACAAAAAATTTGACCTCCTTTTTTGAAAAAATATTGTATTATGGGGCATTTTTTACCTATAGTAATCCATGGGTATGTGCTAAAATTTTTAATAGAAATTATGTCATAAAAGAAAAATCTTGTACTTCACCAAACATGATAAAACTATTTTTAAAAAGTTTCTGAAAATTATTCATTCCATGTGCATAATATCACACACAAATAACAATATCATTTTTAGCAAATCCTCTAACGGTTGGTGAATTGCCATTTTTTATTATTGTCTTTTCATTAGTATGTTTTTCGTATAATTGCTTTAGTGTTTCTATAAGTGTAGGACAATCAAATGCATGTCATGAATGTTATACAAAATGTAAATGGCCTTAATTGTCTAATCATTACAAAGACATCTTTTCAAAGTTGGTCTAAATAATTTGGAGATGTTCATATACGTCCAAGTTCTTTGTAGCCAAGGTCACATTTCAATATTTTATCTAAGTTGACATTGTTTGATACATCATTGGCTATTAGAACACACCCCAAAAGAAAAACTTTTCGAATGTGAATCCATGAAAAAGATAATATGAACTAAATCGAGATTTTAATTGTTTTGAAAAAAATATTCGTTATATGGTATGTAAATTTCCTATTTGTGCTAGTCTACATGTGCTATTTTTTGATATGAACATTTCAATGGTGGTCTTGAATGACCAAAAAATAAAGTTGGAAAGTTATACTCTTCAAAATATGTATTTTGAAATAATACTAAAAGTTGAAAACCTGCACTTGGTGCGATTTATTAATGACTTATTATTGTCATTGGCGATTTGTTTTCCATTTTGGAGGTTATGTATTAATGTATTTATGTTGTCTTTTTCTAGCATTTTTTTGAATTTGTTAGAATTTTCTTCATTGACGTCATTTTCAATAATTTTTTGTTGGAAATCAATGTTTCTACTTTCATTTGCAAATTCTATTTGATCTTACTAATTCGATTTTATAAAGATTTTTGCACTTATGTACAAGGGCGTTCAACAAAGTTGTCGTAAGGCTTTCATAACTATATTAACACGAACATAACCTATCACATATATTGATTATATTTCAATTTCCTTTTTAAAAGCATAATAATTGATAAATCATCATATGGCATATGTGGTAGTACATTTTTGAACTAGATTCAAATTAGTTGGAATAGTCACAACACTCTCATGTATTTTGTATTGTTTGTATCTTTGCAATTGAAAAAATTGTGCAAATGTAAGGTGAGGTGCGAACAAATGTTCTTTAATATTATTTAACATCAAATTAAAGTTCATGTTTGGTTTTTTTCTTTATAATATGATTTTGTAGATTTGAATCGAATGGTTTGCCATGTTTTATTTTTCGTTCGCATGTTTTAGAGATTAATACATGATCATCTAATGTTGTAATTGGAATCGTTGGAAAAAATCAATTAATACATGATTTAATTTGATATTGGATTTCATATGCAAAAAATAAATTTTGACAAGAATAATAAACATGTTTTGCAATGTCTTGAATTTTTTTTTCGTATTTTATGATATGCTTATCTTTTGTTTTGGTTTATGTAAACTTGTTTGTTGTAATACCACTAGATTCATTTCTATTTTTAAAATAACTACAAGTCTTTTTATTTACATTTTTGTTTTTAGTATTATTAATATTTTGTGATGCTTTGTTTAATATGTGAAAATTTTCTTCTAGTGAATTATTGAGTTTTAAAAGACTTATATCATAAGTATTCAAATTACATGAATAGATAAAATTATGACGGTTACAATTTAAATTAGATATTTTTTTCTTAGATCCAATATCATTATTTAAAGGTTTTCTCCCAGAAAATGGTTTTATGTAATGCGAAGTTTTGGAAATATATTGTGTATTAGTATCTTAGATTTGTTTTTTCTTTAGTGCTATGTCTTTTTCTTGGGGAATGGTAAATTTGATTTTTTTTCCATTTTCATTTGAAGAAACTTTATTTAGTAGGTAGGTTGTTATTTTCTTCTATAGTCAATGTGTTTCAAATGTTGTTTGATTTGCAATATATTCAACCCCAACATTGGGAATTTGGTTGTGAATGTTAATGTAATTTACTGTGGCATTCATTTATGATTTCTTTTTAATTTCCAAAATATTATTATCTAACTAAAAAGTTAATGTAAATCTTTTTTGTTTGTTATAGAGCTAATTTTTTTTATTAATGGGTTTTTTTGTCACACCATCAGTTTTTGTTTCACACATATTTTGATTTTGCCAATTGAAAGAAACTATTATTTGATAACATGTATTTATAAATTCAAAGTGGTTGTTTTTGTACACAATGTGCAATGTATTCCCATTGCTTTCATTTCGTACTTTAATCATTATGTGGCCGTTATTTTTATTCCAAACATAGATTGGACATTGCAAGTATTGTGATATTTAATAAACATCAGTAAAGTCACCCCATACTCCACCATTTAAAATTGATGATGACATTTTTTAATGTATGTTTTTTCAATGTTTACTTGCCCATGATGTAAATCATGTAGAAATTCATAATTTAATTCATATTTGCAACATAACAATCTTTATGGTATTTCAAACCTTAAACATTCTTCTAAATGGAACATAGAAATAATTTGAATTGAGTTTGAAGTTATTGAATATTTAACAAATAAGGTATTGCATCAAATAAACAGTTTCCAACATTATATTGAAAATTAGTAATTCATTTGAAACCAAGTTTGGCTAATTCTTGATCAATTTCCATGAAATAACAATTTCAATTTGAAATTTCAACTTATGTATGTTGACAAACTAAAATAGAAATTTTGAATTATGTTTTAAATTTCAATTGATCAATATGATATTTGTATTAACTTATATTATATTGTACATGCAATATCTTAAATCTACTTTTTAGTTAATGTTTATAGCGTACTTTGGATTACAATGGAAATTGAAATTTATATTGTCAACTTTATGAGTTTTATTTTTTGCTTTGGATTTAAATTTAAATTTATTTCATTTTACGGGGTTTTAAATCTTAAGGTGTTAGGTTTTGGGTTTATGGATTTATGGTTCCACAATTAGACTTTTTTTTCTTTTACTTTTGATCTTAAGGAATTAAATTTAAAATTAAGGTTCCAAGTATTAAGGTTTTAGATATTTTGACTTGTAGTGTATGTATTTAGGGTTTACATTTTTAAAGTTTCAAAATTGTTATTATTGATGTTCAATTTTACAAGTTTAGGGTTTCCAATTTTAAATGGTTCCACAATTAGGTTTTTTTTTTTAACTTTTGATACTAAGGAATTTAATTTAAAATTAGGGTTTTAGGTATTAAGGTTTTAGATTTTTTGACTTGTAGTGTATGCTTTCAAAATTACATTTTTAAAGTTTCAAAATTGTTATCATCAATGTTTAACTATATAATTTTAGGGTTTATAATTTTAAAGTTCTAGATTGCAGGTGTTAAGGTTTACGGTTCAAAGTTTTTATTGAAATATGTTGATACTTATACTAGTTTTACTTAAAAGTTTTAACTTGAATATTTCAACAAATTCCCAACAAGACCCATCCATACTTCACCATGGCCATGTATCAAAGGGAATTCCCAAAAAACCATATTCAAGTTTTTTCAATCCAAGAAGTGGTAAATTTAAAATCAAGCTGAAATCCAAACCTACAAAACAATAATACAAATATAACTTTCAAAACATGAACAAAACGATAAAAATTTAAAATGTACAAGATTCAAGTTTGACTCTGAAAAAGGTTTATGATTTATATGCACATGCACAATATGGACAATCCACAAAAAAATTGTTATGTACATGAATGGCTTTGAAGTTTTTCAAACAAATTAAGAAAAGTTGAAGAAAAACTACAAACTTCTTTGGCTTCTTTTACAACTTTGGATTTTTCAACTTCTATTTCTTTGAACTTCCCATGCTTAATTCCTTTTTCTCCACTTGTTGATTTTGCATCTTTGTTGATAACTTTTTTTAAAGTAAAAAATCTAATGACCTCAGATGTAGGGTTCGAAATGAATTTCCTTTTGGGTTTTTTATCATGAAACAACCGAAGGAAAAAACCTTCAATCTTTATAAAATCCTAAAGGGTTCCAAGATCATGATCAAGAAATGTTTTGATATAAAGGTCAAATAAAACACAGTCAAATTCCTGACCACTTTCATGTTTAATTTTGCATGCAATTCATGCTTGGGTTTGCATTGGAATTGTGGCCTTACATGTATAGCAATAGAATCTAACATCTTGTTTTGTTAGGGATGGCATATGGCATTTGTTGTAGATGTTTTCGAAGCAAAACGCCGTGATAGGAATATTGAACTTGCCATAACCTACAATGACACAATTTTCCACATGAAATCCAATTAAAAAATCCAATGTGAAGTTGTTTTTCACTTTAGCAAACCTCTATCCCTTAGAAAATGTCACCTTAAAAAAAAGATAAATGAACAATATTGTTGTATTAAAATTTAAAAAATTGAAAAAAAAACCACGCCACACTCAACTCCTCTTATTACTTTAGATTGTTTCCCACAACATCTTGTTTTACTTTTTTAAATGTCATAATACCTAATTCCCCCAAATTCTTCTAAACCATCTGAACCAAAACACAAATCTTAAGAAGCCAAACCTATGTGGAAAAACCATGTCTAGTTTTTTTGTTGAATTTTGGATTATTAACATTAGTTGTATGATTGAACAAATCAAAATTATGGTTTTTTAATGTAGAATCAACATTCACAATTTGAAATTTCAACAACTTTGTGATACGAAAGTTGGAAAATTTGATGAGATCACATAAAGAAAGTTGAAAAATGCAACGTATTTTGATTTATTGATGGTGAAATCTTGTCCTTCAATCCATTTAATATGCACCTCGGTCAACTTTTGTACTACAACAATGTTAGGTGCTAAAATCAAAAATATTATCGAAAAGTTTAGAACCAATTTTTTGGCCATAAACATCATTGACGAAGGCTGTTGTAGACTTGCCGGTGTATACATTCAATAAGATGGTTATACTATGCATAAAACTTAGGAAAGAAAAAAAATGCATGCATATCCTTGGGACCCAAACCATCAATGACCACTAAAATGAAAAACTTTTGAAGACCTATTGTAAATACTAGTGACCACAACATTTAGAGTGCCCAATTTTTCCAAGTATGGTCTCTACATAAATTCATGTATGGAATGTGTCAGAACAAATTGTAATGTGATAGGAAATGGATCAATCTAGTTTATTGTGGTGCTTGTCATGACCTTTAAGACAAAACCCTAATCCTCGTGCTCAAATATGTTATTGAAAGTGATTCCAAAATTCTAAATGCGAACAATTGATCCAACATTTAGTCTTGGAAAAAAGGTAGTGACAAAATTTGAACCGACCATCAAAGTTATTCTCCTGAAACCACATGCATTTGTCAAGTCATAGTGCATATACTTGAAAGACTATCGAAGACATTGTAGGATTCGTATCTATTCATAATAAAACCTTCAAAACAACCACCTAACATTCTTTGTTGAATGTTGACGATTTGAATAACATTGAGAGGTGCACCTCTTTTCCTCCTCACATTTGAAACTAATGTTACCATACTACCACCTTAGAAAAAACACTTTGAATTTTTTTGATAATTTTACAAAGCAAAAACTAGAAATTGGTGACAAGACACTTCAAAATAATCCAAAAACACAACAACATCATGCCAAACAAGCTTTCTGAAATAGTGAGTTAAGGTTTTTTACCTGGTCCTCCTTGTGAAGAAATCACATGTAAGGATCTGAGATATCTACGAGCTTGCTATTGGGAGTTCAAGAATCCATTACATGGAATTTTTCGTCCTAGAGATTGATGAAAAGCTAGATTGATTATAGAAGAAGTGACAAAACATGAGACACCGCCAAGGTGCATTGTGCATGGTGTGGCAATAGTAAAGGATAATGATTTTCTTGAGAGTGTGTGCAAGGAGATAAAGAGAGAGAGAGAGATTCAATGGGTATTCTTCCTTTTTTGCCCCATGAAAAATGGAAATGTCTTCTTTTTTCCACCCCATAAACATAATCCACAAATGTTTTTTTCTTTGCCCCTGCAAAAGAAAAAGATAAATGTGTTAAGAAAGTTCAAATTGCCACACCATCCACCACCTCCAAATGTATGTGTTTGCATAAAGTTTATAAAAGGGAGCAATAGAAGGCCAAAAAACACAAGAGATTCATAGTTGTAATAATCGTGTAGGATGAAAAAGGCAACATCCACAATGGTCAAGGCCAACAATGCTTTTCACTTATACATATGCATGTATATGTATGTATCTATACATGTGCAAAATAGAAGAACATAAGAAAGGCAAACTAACCTTACTTGCATGATGATAGATAAGAGTGGAATCTCATGAAAGAGAAGCTTTGATTCTGTGTGGCATAGGTGCATTCAATTCCCTCAAGATTGATGCAAGAAATTGAAGAAGGGAGGTGAGGAGGGGCCAAGAAAAATAAATACTAAATTGAACATTTTGAATCTCGGTAACTCTAATTTGTCGACCTCCATCCCACAAAAAAAAAGAAACCATCTTCTACCAGTGTGAAACTACCTAACTTAAAATAAAAGTTGAAAATTTCTTACTGATGTGATAGTCCCTATCGGGGACTATCTCTGTGGGTGCAGGGCCCAAGAAACAAACAAAAACAAGCAAAGAAATATACCACCTTTTTTTAGCCAAAATCATGCAAACAAAACAAACAAATAAAAATAAGCAAAGAAATTTACCACCTTTTTTTTAAAAGTAAACAAAACAAAACAAACAAGCAAACAAACAAAACCAAGAGTGGTGAAATTGGGAGCCATTTGGAGAGTAAAGTACGTACTGACCTAATTCGCAGCCAGATGCACGGTACCTGCTTCATTCACTGCTGCATAGATGCAGACGGACCGGCTAATATCCCGCAAAGGGAGGAAATACAAAAAGCTGACCATATTCAGTGCATCGGGAGTGGCTCACATGACATGCGCACTGTCCCACTCAGCAGCAGCAGCACAGCGGACGAGTTCTCTTGTCCATGCAAAAGCACTCCAATGCATTTCTTCCACACTGTCGCGGGGATTTGCAGAAACATAATAGCGGCAGTATCTCTGTTTCTCTCTCTCTCTCGTGTCGCAACGTACTAATCTTCTTCGTCGTTGTCGTCGTCGTGATCATCAGTACCTACTACTCGGATAGGTAAGTGCTGATCGATAATGACATGTAACTTTTTTCTTCCTCTTTTTGTTTTTTTTTTTTTTTTGTTGGCTTCTGCTCACGCACAATTTCTTGTATGATCGAGCAAGCAGCTCATCGACTATAGAGTTTTCAAGCATATCCTAAAAACCTGCATTGATTGCAAAGCACAATTATAAAGGAAAAAGTATCGATGATCCACCGACAAGTTGAATACTTTGGGAATAAATATTAATCTGTTGTAGAAGCTGTGGGTCAAAAGATGAGAAAGGAAGTTACTCTGCAGTGAAGTGTTTTGTTTGAGACCTAATTCTTGATGCTTGTGGAAGTGGAAGAATGGGTCGGGAGAGGGTTTGTGAGAGTCTGAGCTGTATTGTTGTTTCGTTGCGAGACAGGCCGGTGCAGGTTGTTGGTGAATTTCTTGAGTAAAGACCAGAGGGAGTGTACAAAAGGAGAGAGAATTATAAAGGAGACTCCAGGTAAGAAGAAGCCGGGGAAGAGACAATGGCGAGCGCATTGGAAGAGAATGCCTTGTCGAGTGCAACTACTCATCCATCTTCTGAAAACGGAAGCAACGCTCACTGTTGCCATGATGAGAATTCAGGGCCCGGCTATGCAACTCCACTAGACGCCTTCAGACTGGGACCTCGAGAGAAGATTCTGTATGTCACTGCTGTGTACTCAGGTGGCCATCTCTCTCCCCCTGGCATCACTGCTAGTCTACCCTAGTCATCCTTAGAACTTCATTCTTTTGTTGGAGAGAGACTTGATGATTCCTGTTGAGTGTTAGCTTGATGGTTTGTTAGACAGTAGTGCAAAATCTGAAGACTTTGAAGTAGATCTGCTTTCTCAATTTGCCGCATGTTGAGTGAAAAAGGCAGCACATTAAATTCTTAGCATGAGGACAGATGTACCATGTACATGTAACTTAAGAAAGCATGGATTCAAAGACACAAAGCAGCTGGTAAAGAAACTATTGAGAAGCTCTGTGCTTATGCAGCTCTCTTTCCCATCTGAAAAGCTGTTGCTTGTGCAGGGACCGGTATTGAGAAGCCTGACTACTTGGCAACCATTGATGCGGATCCTGAGTCACCCACCTACTCGAAGGTGGTGCACCGTCTGCCTACCACCCACCTTGGCGATGAGCTCCACCACAGTGGCTGGAATGCCTGTAGCTCATGCCATGAGGACTCTAGTGCCCAGCGGCGCTTCCTTGTCCTCCCTTCCCTTGTGTATGCACTGGCCACCTTTGCCTCTTTACCACCTGCTTCTCTTTGCACCTTGATTCATGACACTTTTGTCTTACCAGCAAACTTTCTGCATACTTGTGTTCTATTGAGCTGCAATCTTGAGATGCAATAGGAGACCGAGGTGATTGGTTGCTAGGAGATTTGAGTAAATTTGCAGTTGGTGAAGAAATTGGATAATGCCCGGATGCGAAGGAGGTGGGGTTTCTCCATTGTCAATGTTTGTGGTGTAATTTGAAACTGATGTGAGGAATTGGTTGTGGCAGATCATCACGGATATATATAGTGGACACAGCTGCCAACCCACTGGCACCAGTGCTGCACAAGGTGGTGGAGCCAGAAGAGATATCAAACAAGACAGGGCTGGCCTTCCCACACACTGCTCACTGCCTTGCCAATGGTGATGTTATAATATCTTGCATGGGTGATAAACAGGGCCATGCTGAAGGCGCTGGCTTCCTCCTCCTTGACTCTCATTTCAATGTGAAAGGAAGGTTTGCTATTACCATCATAACAACCCTTTTCTACTGCTTCTGTTTTTTTTCCAGTCCATTTTCTTCACCAACTCAAATTCCTTCATGCAGTTGTGATTCCTTGCTGCCACAATCCTCATAGCCTATTTAGTCCATTTATTTGTCTTTCAAGCTGAATTTCTCACCAAACAGGATTTGGGAGGGTGCAAGTTCTGTTCATGTTGCTGCCTTGTCAGGTCCTCTAATTGGGCACTTGTTTGATGTTGAGTCAATGCCAACACAATTGTAGATATTGGTTCTCCATTTTCTTATGACCTCTGCTGCTGCTTTGTTGGGAATGGATTGTTTGCAGATGGGAGAAACCTGGAAACAGCCCTGACTTTGGCTATGACTTCTGGTATCAACCACGCCACAACATTATGATAAGTTCCTCATGGGGTGCACCTCTGGCATTTACAAAGGGATTCAACCCGAACGATGTGGCAAATGGCCTCTATGGGAGACACTTGTTTGTTTACGATTGGCCCCAGGGCACCATCAAGCAGAAAATTGATTTGGGAAACACTGGCCTTATCCCTCTTGAGGTATGATCAGATATACTTGTTGAGTTCTTAATTTGGGTTTAGTTTTGTGGGACCTCATAGTTTTTGGTCAAACTGGAAGAATTTGTCACCTCAGTGAAGCTTTAGCTAATGTCACAGAAGCAACCAGGGTAAACCACAAGATTACCCTGGCAGGTCTGAAAAGCTGTGTGATCCTGGCTTTATCTGGGGTGGATTCATGTTGCAATCAGGTGCTTGTTGACCTTTTGCTATGAGGGAAAAGGCATACACATGGTTGTGAATCCATGTATGGGAGAATCATTCTGTGATTCAAGGGTGTAAAGTAGAGACATGCTGAGAGGGGTCACTTGTTGGCTTTGCATTGAGGCTGTCTGCATGGTTGGTTGACAAAGCGTTCAAAACTAGTGTAAGGTTTTCAAGCGGGCAAGTTCTGACTCACTCGTGCGGGTGCAGATAAGATTCTTACATGACCCAAACAAAGCTACAGGGTATGTTGGGTGTGCACTCAGCAGTACAGTGGTGCGCTTTTTTAAGAAAGATGATGAAACATGGGATACTCAGGTGATGAACTTATTCTCAAATTAACTACTTGAAAGCTGTACTAATGCAAGCATGGAATCGGTAATGGTCTAGCTTTGCAAATCTCTTTAATCTTCACAATGGGGGAATAACTTTTGTGATGTCAATCTATGGGACAGGTAGCAATTTCGGTGCCAGCTTTGCAGGTGCAGAACTGGATACTGCCTCAAATGCCAGGCCTGATCACTGACTTTCTCATTTCACTCGATGATCGCTTCCTGTACTTCTCCAACTGGCTACATGGTGATGTCAGGCAATACAACATTGAAGATCCTGCTAATCCAGTCCTAACAGGCCAACTGTGGGTTGGTGGGCTAATCCGCAAAGGAGGAGATGTCTGGGTAGAGGAAAGTGGTGGTGAAGTTTGGCAATCAACTGTGCCTGATATCCAAGTAAGTGTTTTCTTCTTCAACTTACACAATATGTTCTTTGTTGGTTTCCACTGCTTCTGAAGAACAGTAGTATTCCCAAACAGAGGAATAACATGACTGGAGGAGTGTTCAGGGAAAGACGTTGAGAGGAGGACCCCAAATGATTCAATTGAGTTTGGATGGAAAGCGTCTATACATCACAAACTCCCTCTTCAGTGCCTGGGATCATCAGTTCTACCCATCACTGACTGAGAAAGGCTCCCATATGCTTCTAGTTGATGTCGACACGGAGAAAGGTGGTTTGTCCCTAAACCCAAATTTTTTTGTTGATTTTGGGGATGAACCTGAAGGTCCTGCACTTGCTCATGAAACACGCTACCCTGGAGGTGACTGCACCTCTGATATCTGGATATAAAGAGTGGAACTTGCAGGCACCGTTGGAGCATGTCTTTTGTATTGTGTGTTGTTTTCATGAATCTCTGCAAGGTTCTTTGTTTGCATTCATAAGTCTTGAGAGTGCTATCTACATACAGTCATGCTGAAACATATGCTAAATTATTTGGAAGGTTAGAGATTACAGTATCATGGAACTGCAAAGGGATATGGATCTTGTACCAAGCTTGATAGACAGTGATCTGCCCAGTTCCTCATCTTTTAGAGCTGTTAGAGATAATGGTTTGCCCAAAATCTTGGGTGGATTGATTATTATATACTTATCTACATCCACTGTCAGGAGTGGATGAAGTCACTGGGTAGTCATGGCAGCTCATCACTGCTCTTTGTGATGGTCTGACACCTTGTGAGACTCATTTGGCTCTCATAAGGTTTTATGACTGCACTCATGATCATGTTACCACTCACAACAGCTCTGTAAATACCTCCAGTTTGACCTATGACAGACTTTTTGTTTGATTTGTCATTTTCCCATTGGTTTGGTGTGTGGTGTATGGAGCTTGGAGATGCTAAGCAATTTACATTTGATGGTAGTTATGTATCTGTTCAAACCATCTTATTATGAGTCTTATTTAAGGTGTTAGGAGTTGGCAGTTCAGCTAACACAACAAGTGTTTTTGAGTTACATAGAGGTCAAGAGAATTTGATAAAAAAAGTACCAATAGTATCTCCACCAACCAAGAATGGCCTGTACACAGGACTTCAGACAAAGTACAGCCAAAATGGTATGACACTGAGTTTGGACTTGTAAATATGCACAGGCTATACATGTTTATGTTAGTGTGATCCCATATATATTAAGTAGATATGGGGTGCCTTCCAAATTCAGAAAATTTCCATACTGAGATGAGCCTCTTTGATTTGGCCATCACAAAAAAAAATTGGAACTTTGCAGGCTCCCAAATATACAAGTATTCACTTCAAATGTAGAAACATGTAAGTAATATGTAATATGTGACCACCTATAGAATAGATTCCAAGAGGATGATTTTGGAGAAAGCATGTGGGATGAAGTGGCATTGGGAACATGTTGTATAACACTTAGGGAACAGGTTGGGAACTTAATTGGAATTCGGTGGAAACACACTGGGAACAACAAAATCCAACATCCTGCCCTCCCTTCCCTGGCCCTTCCTTCACCCACCCTAAAAGGTCTATTGGATGCATCTTGCAATTCTTCATTGGTTGAGAAGAACTAGTAGTCCAAATTTAGGTTCATCATAAATTGTGGCCTACGCTAGGCATAAATTGTGGAGACATCGTGATCTCCAAAAAGGTTGACCATAGGTATTGGCCCATATTGTGGCACTTACATGGTAGGGTAAACTGGTAGATGATTGAACACTTTAGCGTTAGGGCAGGCTGAATTCAAGGGGAGTGCTGCATTATTTTTGGTATCGAAACAAAACTTCAACCCTTCCTATTGGTTCATCTAGCACACTAAAAATCATCAGAAATGAAATAGAATTGAGAAAGCTACGCCCCCCAAAGTAAAAGGGGTCAACAACTCAAAAGAAAAAAACCCCACTGAAGTTGCAAATGCTGATTATCAAACACCCAAAAAATTCCTTGTATGTTACTATGTTGTTATTAGAGTTCAAAGATGATTTGTAGAACTTCAGGTGGTGCTCCTATAACACTTTAAAGTGCTTAAAATGAACAAGAAACAAAAAAATTATGAGGTTTGAAAGGAAGAGGGCTCAAAATGAAAAAAATGCATTTTGTAATTTGAAAAAACATATTTTCTTTATTGCTCTTTTTTGGTTGGTCATTTGGCTTTGCATTTCAAAGATGATTTGTAAAGCTTGAGAAGGCATTCCTATAACATTTTAAACCACTCAAAATGGAAAAGAATTGAAAAATATCTACCAAAATGTTCAGTCATAGGCAAGCAATCATTGATGGGCCGATTTACCCTAATTCATTTAAATTATCTAATAAAATCTATACATCAAGTAGTTGCACCTTGGTTTAATTGCTTTCCATTAGCATGGCCTTCCCAATGGTTGCAAAGGTTTCAAATAGGGGTTTAGTTAAAGTTCCTTGTCATTAGGATTTAAATGCTCATGTAGAAGGTGTAGCTAAAGTTGGAGCTTGCAAGTCTTGCAAAGTTGAATTGCAAATTTGGAACATATGAAGTCAAAAGCAATTAGGACTCAAATTTCCAAAGTTGAAAGTGCAAGTTTTCAATGGAAAGGCCACCCTAACTTCTCGTTCTTATGAGAGAAAGGGGAAATAATTAACATTCTATGTTGGATGTAGTAAACATTAATTAAAGGCCCAAATAGAAGGTGTGGGTGGAGATGTGAAAGAATAAAAATGCAATCACTCTCAATATAAAAGTTCATATGCCCATTAATGGTGACCAATACAACAATTCCTCATAACATTGTTCAATCAATAGCTTCTTCCTCTACCTACACCTGCTTCAAATAACTTCCAATATGTTGATGATATTAATGGTCCAATGCCAAGCCATTTGCACTTGGCTTCACTCGTAAAGGCAATGGGGCTTAGATTCTATCACACCATTTCCACAAAAGGGGAAATTGTCCTCCATGAAATAATTAAATTTTGATTTCCAAGTGTTAATCACAATTGTTTTATGTTATAAAGACCATATGAAAGTTTAATTCTATCCTTCTCCTAGACCTTAGGACACACCAACTTGGTTCTAATGTGATGCAAACTCCTCATTTATTTTTGGTTGGCCTTGAAAGTCCTCGACACACACACACATCTTCCTCCCATGATTGGTAGTTGAAGTGAATAGGACTAATGCATCCTCCCATGTTCGCATTCGGGGGTTAAATTGCAAGTTCCCCCAACCTACAACTATATAGTCACATTGACAAATTTTTCTAGCCTTGGGGATTTCACATATTCAAATCTTAAAACCCAACCTTTGATTTTATATTCCTTTAACTCCACATCCATACAATATGGTTGCAACAAGTGAGATCCCTTGACATATTATAGGAACTTTAATGGGGATTTTAGTAACCTTAGGGTTGGGGGAGATATTTGAGCAATGTGTGTTTAATGACAAGCTTGTAGGAGGATAAAAAGATTAGTTTCATGTGACATCTAGTCATAGGCATTGTATTTTGGATATTGGTGGAGATGAATGATCTTATGTTTAACTTAATCAAAAGAGATGGATTCAATACCAAGTTTAATTTACTTTGTGGAGTCATTTCCTAGATTGTGGGAAATTCGCTTGGAAAGAAAATTTGCATAGAATAAATAATGCACTAAAGAACTTGCCATTTTGTTTAATTTTGTAGGTTACTCAACATGTGATTTATTTAAGATCGGGTTAAAAAGTTATTGGAAGTTTCTAATGTCCAAAGTTTTAAACTATTAGATAAGTGTAATTTGTTGCCTTGGTCCTTGGGGTGGTGTCCCTTGGCTTTTGGCCTTGCGATTGGTTTTTTTTTCTTCTTTTGCAATAAGATATATTTATTTTCTTTAAAAAATTTGATCTAATTTTAATCAAGTTGTAATTATGCTTAGAAAGATCCCTTTTGTGAACAACACATGTGGTCCATTCACATAGTGTTGAGTCTTTCATTCCAAGTGGTGGTTTATGTTTGAATTAAACATTTAAATGATGTTATTTCAAATCTTATGGAAATTGATTTTAGAAAATTGCACATTTCCCTAAGGCAAGGCATCTCCAAATGTTCCACTACACAAAACATGTGTAAAGGTACCTAGTGGGGTAAACCACAATGGATGAAATTTTATGAAATTACTTTCTCGAAGCATCTAAAGAAGTTCCACAATGTTTGAAAATATGAAAAAAACAACCAAAAGGAGTTGCAAAATGGATGAAAATTTAACCCCATTTTCCCAAGAAAACAATTCAAGGAGTTGCGAAATGAATGATAATTTGGAAAAGTGGATTTTACTTCCTTGGATAATGGATGAACATGTGGGAACTTACATTGGGAAGTGGATGAAAAGTTAATGGTCTAAGGCCCAACCATGGTTTTTCCCCCCTAGATTTATGGAGTAATTTCATTAGTGAGGATCCCAAAAAAGATATAATAATAATTGGCACAATGTTTGTGTCACAACCTTAGCATGGGGCTCGCGACCAAGGCAAAGGCTTGCAAGGTTGTGGGCCAAGAGGAAAGCCCAAGAATGAAGAAAAGTGTGAGGGAATGAACCCTCACACCCCCAAAGGAGCTTCCACTTTGGGAGTTGGAGTCTTGATGGACTCTCGAATGTTCAAAGAGCGATTGCAAGGATCAAAACCCAATGGCTCAAAAAGTTCTTTATACCATTGGAAATCTATTAAAACGTAGATGTTTAAAATGGGCTCGCATCACCTATTTGGACATCTGAAACACAAGTTATGGCCAAAAGAAGGGCCGGGAGTTAAATTGGCAATTTGATTCCCGACCACTAAAAGTCAAAAATCACCCCGATTTCCTTGCATGCAGGTGGTGTGCGACATACTGTTGGAAAGCTCTCGATGAGGGCTATAACTTTGTTTTAGACCTCATCTCAATCAGAGGTCTGCACACAAAGTTATGAGGCCCCAAAGTTGCAAAAGTTTCAACTCTGACAATTTCAGGACTCCCACTTGGAAGTCCCGGGACAAAAAGCCATTTGGATGTGAACCTCGTGGAGAGGCACAAAATATACTATAAGGGGGAAGGTGGTGGCTTCCCCCAAGTCCGGGCCATGGTGAGTCTTGTGAGTTCGAGTTTTCCCGTGGTTCATCCCAACACCAAAAGTGCTCAAATTATGCACTAACCACCTTGTGTTGGTTTTGTGTAGGTTCGTGTGAATAGTTGATGCTTGTCACTTTTCCTAATCCCATCCTGGAGTTCGAGCATGCCCTTCTACCCCTCAAAGTGCTGCAAGCCAGGGAACATGCCTCGACTCCTTGCTTTTTCGTTGTTTTTAGTTTGGACTCACGGTTGAGTCCATTAAAAAACTTGGGGGTGTGTCAATTTGAATGAACTTTAGACTTTCTTTTAAGATTATTATTATAGTTAGTGATTTAAGTAATACCTATGTCTAAATTTGGCAAAAAAATTTTAAACCATGGGAGTAGATAGGAGGTAGGTAAGCAAACAAGCAAGGTGGGAATAGAAATTTAGTAATAGAAAAACTATGACAACATGCAACCAAAAAAACAAATAAGATAAATAGTAATACATTGGTGTGTTAAACACTTAATATTTTTAGTTGTTTGAATTTAGGGTAAACACAAGCATTAAACAAACACAAAAATTTGCATTAATTTTAAAGTACCATACTCGATAAACTCTTAAATTTGAAATTTATGTTTAAAAATTTGTTTAGAGAAAACCAAATAAAAAATTGGTCAAATTTTATTTTATGCAAAAGTTGAAGAGATAGTCCCTAGAAGGTAGTCATAAAGGTCAACATCTTTCAAAAAGTCATTGACATGATTTCTGATTCTAAAACTAATTTAGAGCTGTGAGTGACCACTTCCTTATTCCCCAAAACAAACCTCACTTTTGTTGCTATAGAAATGACAATGAATACCAACACCATTGTAACCATGATCAAGTCATGATGTCATTTGCAATACCACAATCATAAACATCATGCCCAATGATGCCACTACCCCAATGTACTTGCTTCCCCCACTATAGACATGAAAATTGTCACTACCACTCCCATTTATAGTATATCACCCACAAAGTGTGCATATGGAACATCACATTTGACATTTGTTGCATGTCCGTAAACATGTAATTCATGATTTGCCCCACTCCATGTTGCTATTGTGATTCGTTCAATAGCCAAGATAAATTCAAATGATGAACATATATTGAATTTTCATTTGGAGCAAACAAAATTGTATCAATGTGTAAATATAACTTTGACCCTCTTTCATGTTGTTAATATGCTAGTGAAAACATGTGCATGATACAATCACCAATAAGATCTTCTTGAAGATTCAGTTTTTAAGCCTTTCATATTAATGTAATCCGTGAAACTTTGGGTGGTGAAAATAACACCATCGTTCCCCATGATACATGGTGATACCAAATGGGTATCACAAGAAAAAAATGAAAAAAAAAAAAAAATTGTTGTGGCATTTTATGTCAAATAATTAATGCCCTTGAAATAGAACATTTTCAAAACAATCTCCCCTTGCCTCCTCATCAAAGTGTGTTTATTTCAAGAATGTGTTCATGGGGTGTTACTGGAAACATTTAGTCCCAAATTTTATGTCCATAGTTACAAGGAGGAATGAGAGATAATAAAATGAATTAGTAATCGAATGAAATTTCAATTATCACAAATAACACCCAAAGTACCTTTCATTTTTTATTCTTTCTTTGGTGGTAATTACTAATGGCATTAAGCCTATGTAGGCGGGTTTGGGAGGGGTTCCCAGTCTTAGTAGGTTCTTGGATTTTACTAAGTTCAAATAAGACTATAAGATTAAGTTTGAAGGTCTTCGAATCGAAGGTTCCAACTTTTCTTGGAACTTTAAATTTCAACTAGGGGTGCTACCCATTTAAAGAAGGTTTAGGTTATCTCTAAATACATAAATACAATTATATTGAAAAACATATAAACTTGGCCTTACATTTTAATCAAGTTTGTCAATTTAATTAGTTGCACATAATTTTCATCATGGGGTGTGTGCACTAGTTGGACAAATTAGTTACACAATTTTTACTTGATTTAATTGTGTTTAATAGAAATGGAATCGGACTAGTGTTGGGTAGTTATCATTCGTTGGCTGAAAAATGGTCAATTTTCAATCCAATTTTTAGTGAAAACCTACGAATGAAAAGTGATGATGAGAATCACCATGAAAACTAGATTGAAGGTTTTCACTAAAGGTGAAAACTACCCAATGTGAATTGCCTAAGTTCTCACCTAACATCCAATTTGAGAATTGGACCAATTCTCACAGTTTTAAAAAGGTCCATTTTTCATGGTAAAAACTAATAAATAAAAAAGTAAAAAAATTAAATTAAAAAAATGAAAGTTATCATTTATGAAGGTGACTGCCATAATAAATGAAGATTTAGTTAGGTTTAACTACAAGATAATCAAAAAGCTAATTTTTTAAAAAATCATGTTATGGTAGAAAGGTTGATCATGGTACACTTAACATAGGGTTTCTTGCCATTTTTGCAGCAAGGGCCCATTGTTTATGGGGTCCAAAGACCATATGGAGCCTTCCTTTTTGTGCATCTATTGCATTAAGAATCGACAAAAATGGACCAAAGGTGAAAAAAGTTATGCACCCCCAAAAGTAGGAAGGGTTGTTTTTACAAAATAATTTCAATCAAACAACTCACCCTATTCTCTAGACCCCTCAAAAAATCCTTAAATATTATATTACCTATAGAGCTAAAAGCTGATTTGTAGACTTTAAATGGTGATATTAGAGCAGTTTAAATCGTTCAATTTGAACAAAGAATGAAAAAGTTATTCACTAATGAAATAGGAGAGGTCAAAATGAAAAAAAATGGAAAAAAAAAGCATTTTGTGGTTCAAAAAAACGTATTTTCATTTTTGGCTATTCATGGTACTTTGCATTTCCAAGATAATTTGTAAAACTCAATAAGGCATTCCTATAACATTTTAAATCACTCAAATTGGAGAAGAATTGAAAAAAATCTTCCAAGCATTCGATGATAGGATAGTGTTCAATGATGGGCTAGTTTACCCTACTTTTTAGCTACCTCTAGAAGCACACAATCTAAAGGTGGCAAATAGTGTTTTTTTACCCTACTTTTTGGGTCGATTTTTTGAATGAAAAAAAAAAAACCTTTTGAACTTATTGCAACTCATTTTTTCATTTTGCAATAGTGCGAAATTTCACATAAAAAAAAACATTGATTGTAAGAAAAGAAACACATAAAAAGAAAAAGTAATATACATATATATTTCAAACAAAAAACCATGATTTGTGAGAACTGATTTGTGAGAATTATCTTTAAAAATCGACAGTTCAAATTGCTAACCTTGAAAACCACCTACTCGGATTATTTTTTAATTCTGAAAATTGAGGAGGTTTTCATAAATGGGATTTAAAAATAAATAAAATAAGGGTGGTTTTCAAAACCTGCCCCCAAAAACCAGAACTGAAAGTTTTTATGAAAAAGTGAAAACCACCCAACATTAAACTGGACCTTATCTAAATCAAATTAGTTTTAAATTCTTTGTGGAAATAATCAAAATAATTTTTTTTGAAGATCCAAAAACTTGAATTCAAGATTCGACTAAAAGTTCTAAAAAAAATTAAAAATAAAATAAAAAGTTAAAATCATGACTAAAGCTTTCTTTTGAAATAAAGAGCTAAATGACTTTGGAGGGTTACAATCAAACAACACCCAAAATTATCATTCATTTTTTTTCTCTTTTTATGTTGGGTGAAAAAAATATGTATTGATTAAATCATGCACTTAAGGATTCCACAAAAAGGTTCAAAATTATATGTTCCATGTCAATAGAACTTAATTTGTGATGAGAAATTTTTCCTTACATAATCCTTGGGTTTCAAATGAGGTGTGTGTTCTTGTGTTATGTCTGCAAAATTCTACCCCTACAATTGGCCTAGGCCAAAAATGGTGATGAATAGTTTTGAAAAGAGAATTTGCATGCAGCCCATGGGAAGGTTCAACATGCACTCATGATAGCTCAATTTTTTCCTTTCGAGGGCGAGATGGGGGAGTTATTTTTGTTAAGAATATGTCAAAATATGTAAACAATGTTTTCCCTTACCATTAGCCCATGCCAAAAATGGTAACAAACAATTTTGAAAATAAAAGTTACATTCAACCAATGAATGTTTTCTTTTATTTTCTTGGGCCATGGGTGGTTTTTTGGTTGGGTCTTCCCATCTTTTCATCTTTACTTGTTTCTAGTTGAAGATTTGGTTGAGAATCATGTGTTCTCTTTAAGTTCTTAAAGTTTATACAAGAGAGAAAGGCAAAAAAAAATTGAAAGATGAAAAACTTTTGGAAGTTAACATCAAAATTAATGTGCGGTGTTTTGACATTCCCACAAAATGTTGGTTATTATCAAGAAATTCATAGAGGATAAATATGTGTTAGGATTGTGTGCTTTGGAGAGAGGAGGGAGTCTTTCAAAACTTCACTTCCAGATGGTGTGTAAGATTTATATTTTCAACATTATAACTTTGAACAAATTGATCAAAAAAACCTTAGGTTGGGATGATGTGACAATTGCTCCACTAGGACATCATGTGCATTGCAAACTATTGAAGGGAGTTGGCATGCACACATACACTAACATGAATGGATATGACTTGAAAGACCAAAGGGAAGAACACTTTCAATTTTGTTTGAATTGATGTAAAAGGCAGTTGATGAATGTGTCAAGTATGGAATAAAGTTACTTGTTTTTGTAAGAATAAGGTTTGTTTGACACATAGCAACATCATGGAGAGAGTTGTAACCTTTTTGCAAATACAAGATGAAGAAGAAGATTGATAGTACTTTTTAAAGTGTGCTTTTGAAGATGCTAAGATTTGAACAATTTTGTCTCACAACATCATGAGTTTTGCCATACAAAAACAATGGGATCGACTATTTAAAGTCACAATCTTTATGGAAATTCATGATGATGCCCTAAGTTGCGGAGTTGGATGATGTTACAAAAGCTTTTACGAACACACAAACCTTGGCTCTAGGTTAAGAGAGATTGGAAGATCAAAACTTGTTAAAGAGTTATAGGAAACTTGGATGATGTCATCTCTAGAATGTGAACAACAAAATCTTGCAAGTACATTTGACAAGTTTTCAAAACCTGCTATGTTCAACCCTATTTATATTGCAAACTTGTCTCCAAATCATGCTTTTTGAAATTTCCATATATAAAACTTCATGTGTGAAGTTTGACTTCTATAAATAAAAGTGTTTTTTGAGATGAACTTGGATGCATGAGTTTTCAAATCAACAAGTCATCTAGACAATTTATATTTTCAGTGAGTCATAACTTGGATTATATGTTTTGGGCATTGGGCCAATGAAAAAATTAAAAAGGGTGAAAGAAAAAAAAAATGTATGATGTACCATTACATGTTTTGTACCCCCAACTAATTAATATGAATCACACTACCCATAATACCTTTACCATTTCATCATAAATTAAATTATTTTTTTGTTTTGTTAAGCTTTTGAAAAATTATTTATTATTTGTGTCAAAATTTTAATAAAATCAAAAGTTCAACTGTCAAGTTTTGAACCACAAACCTTTCATGACATTGGCTTAAAACCAAAACAATTTAAACACATTAGGTTGTTCCATAACATTGACAAAACCTTGTTTATTATTTGGTATAACCATTACCTATCTAAAATTTCAAAATTTCAAAATCAAATGCCAAAATTAAGATTTCAAATTTAATTAATTATTCAATAGTTTTGTTGTTGAAATGGTAGAGGTACTACAACATACTTGTGTTGTGTGAGTACAAGAAGAAGCTTATGATTTATTTTGAATTAAAATTTTTGTTTGGGTAGGAATTTTAGGGTTTCTTTTCACTTTTGTGATATTAAAAAATTGCAAATATTTTCCAAAAAATAGAAAAAAAAAAGTCAAATTTACACTAGGAAAACAAACATTTCCCCGGTTTCTTCAAGTTTTTTTTTTTGTTGAAAAAACTAAAATTTCCCCAAAAAAATCACTAAGTGAGATTTGTTGAAAAAAATTGAATGTGGGATCTATGATCTTTTTTCAACAATTTTTTTTTAAAGGAAAAGAATTGGGAAATTCTGGAAATTTTTGTTTTTATAGTGCAAATTTGACTAATTTTGCCATGTGTAGGAAAAATTAGCCAAATTTTGGATATCACAAAATTGAAGAAAGAAAGAGAGAAATAAAAAAAACCTGTGTGGGTCCTAGAATGTGCCATGCTTGATAAATTGTTGACATTCAGAGGTCATAAAATGACAATTAATGAGGAAAAGGGGGTTTAGGGTTTAGGGTTTAACAAACAGGGCTTTTCGGTTTTGGTTTTTGATCCATTTCGGAAGCACTTCGAGAGCTGGACGAGATAGCAGAGGAGGAGCAGGAAGAGGAAAGGTTGACGGAAATGGAAATTCTCTTTGAAGGAGAGAAGATGGAGATCTGGAGAGAATGCAAATGTTTTTTGCAGGAGGAGAGATGGAGATTTTGGGAAGAATGGGTTTCCTTTTGTAATTGGCAAGAGGAAGAAGCAGAAGGAGGAGGAGGAGGAGGAGGAGGAGGAGGGTATCTTCGGAGATCGCTTTGAAGATTTTTTGTCTGATCGGTTTGTGGGGTTGAGTGTGCCGTGAAGTGATAAATGGCGGGAGGTTACAGTTCCCGATCTGCTGCGGCTGTGGCGACTCATCAATCGGCTGCGTCATGGAAAATGCTTTTGGTTTTGACAGCATTGCCATTGTCGCTAGCATTGTTTGCATTCGTGTTGCAACGGAGAGGAGCCGGCGGCGGCGGCTTGGTGGATCCCGCTGGCATTGGGCAGCTTGCCGCAGGCGGCAACTCCCGCCTCCCTGGTGTTGTGCTGCAGCTTGACCTGCGCAGCTCGCGTACAGGTGCTGGCGGCGGCGGCGGTGCGATCACCAATTCAGATTGTGCCAACAAGTTTTTGCAGCGTGGTGGTAGAATGCATCAACCAGGATGGAAGTACGACATCCTCAATGCCGCCACTCCCAAGGTAAACTCACCGAGATCCACCAAAGAAAAAAAAACCCTAAACCCTCTTCTCAGTTGTGTAAGCTTGATTGCTGCTCACATACGGATGGGATCATTCTTCTTCGTCTTCTTGGGTGGATCTCATGAAGCCCGACAAAAATCCAGTGTTAAGCCCCTAAGGTTTAGGGTTCCAAGGGGTGTTTTGGTTCTTTGCTGGATCAGGATTTTGCTGATAGGTATTTGGTGTGGGAAACGAGAACGTGGGGGGAATGCAGATCTCAATAACTACAAGCACATCAGCAGGGCTAGAGCAGATTCTACCATGGCTCTACTACCATCGGGTCATTGGGGTCACCAATTTCTTCCTCTTTGTTGAAAGCAAGGCTGCATCCCCCCACTCAACTGCAGTTCTTGAAGCCATCCCTGTATGCTGTCCTCTACCCTTCTGCTACCACCACTACACCTCTGTTGTTCATTCTGTTATATTGGAGAGCTACCGATTACTCACAATAATTTGGACACTCATCTTCACACTTCACTGATTACTGCCTTCTTGACTCTTTCTTACTTACAATCTCTATGTCAACAGGAGTGTGATAGATAGATAAATACCCATGCAAACTTGTCAAGGATCTAATGATTCAGTTGGTAAAATTGTTTAGGTCACATTGCATTCCACCAATTCTTTGTCAGGAGTGTATAGATTGGAATGAATGTTATGTGGGTGATGGCAGGGGGTGATGGTGATCCATCCTACCAAGGAGCTGGAAGATAAGCAGGCCAAGAGGTTTGACATTTTATCAGGCTTTTTGTCTGTGTTTTTTTTGCTTCCAGAAGTATCACAAATTCAGGGAGCATGATCCTTGCACACTTGATACCACCGGGAGATGATATCAGTATTGCATTTTTGTGATTCTTTCAACTACAGAGTGTTTTTTGTAAATGCAAAAGCATTAGAGAATACCTACATGTGTGCTGTTGTGTGTGTGTGTGTGTGTGTGTGTGTGTGTGTGTGTGTTGCAGTCGGATTTGGAATGAGACTTGGTTGGCAGGTTTCTTTTTCAAGCCCTGTAACTATGAGCTTTTTGTGAAGCAGTCCCTAAACATGGAGATGGCCATTTTTTTTGCAAGGGTGAGCTTTGCCTGCATCCATTGCACAAGACACAGCAGTTTTTCCCTCATTTCTGCATCATTGTGTGTGTCTTTGATCATCCAAGGATATTCTGGGATTATCTCTTGGGGTGTCTAAGATCAAAATGGCATTTCTGCACCATTTTCTTCACAAGGAGTGTCGGACACAAACAGACAAACAGGCTGATGATTGATCTTTGGTGTGGATTTTGCAACCTGAGTGCAGGAAGCAGGCATGGACTGGATAATTCATCTTGACACTGATGAGTTGCTACACCCAGCAGGTGCTGCAGAATATTCACTGCGACGCTTGCTTCAAGATGTAGCAGCAGACGTGGATATGGTTGTGTTCCCAAATTATGTGAGTTAAACTTCATGGCATGGCAAAGATGTGAGAATCCAGAATTGCCTTTGTTGCTAGGTTCTGTCATTCTAATCTACAAGCTTGTTCCTTGTGGGCCCTTGCTGGGAGGGTGAGACTGCAGATTTTTTATTGCTTTTGCATTTGCAAGTTTCATCTCTCTCTCTCTCTCTCTTTCTCTCCTGTTTTCTTTTCTTTTCCTCGTCTTCATTTGTGATTCAGCCCATCCTCCACCTTGTGAGTAGCAGCAGCAGTTCTGGAAGTGACACCAATGTCTCCTTCATTGTTTGTTTTCTTCTCTTCATCCTTTTTTTTTCCGATCCTCTGCCTTGCAATAAACATGGATAATCTGGATCTGATGGGTGTCATATGGGTGGGTGTTCTTGATGCAGGAGAGTGCTATTGAACATGATGACATCAAGGATCCCTTTAGTGAGGTGAGCGAAGAGTTGTTCTTCTTCTCCTGTCTCTTGATGCACAACTGCAAAGATGTGACATGCCTCAAATGCCAATCAGTTTTTCAGTTTGCTGCAGCAAAGAGGGATGAGTAAAGAGTTCTGTTGTTTTGAGGTGCTTTCCACAAACAACACCTGTTTCTACTTTCACATGTCTTTCTTTGTACAAGCTGCAGGTATCGATGTTCAAGAAGAACTATGACCATGTTATGAAGGAGACCTATTTTGAACTGTACCATGAAGCCACTCGTGGTAACCCTAATTACTTCTTGACCTATGGAAATGGAAAGGCAGCTTCCCGTGTCCAGGACAACATGAGGCCCAATGGAGCTCATCGGTGGCACAATTACATGAAATCACCCAAGTGAGAGAACAAGCTTCCTTCCTTTGTACCCAATTTCCTCATTGCAGAAGTTCAACTCAAACAGATTTCTATGATGCATTTAGGGCTGTTGTCAAGCATCAATTGATGCTCTGGCTTGTACGGAAGTTCTGTGTTTAGTGTAGTTTTGTTGGCTGCAGACACACTCAGATGAGGGCTGCTGTTGTGTCTTGGACAGGAGGTTCAGTTTTAGGTTTTGGAGTTTTCAGTTTGTTAAGACTTGTATTGAATTTGCATTTGTTGTAGTGAAATAAAATTTGAGGAGGCTGCAGTTCTTCATTACACATATACCAAGTTCTCTGATCTGAGCTCACGTCGTGACCGGTGTGGATGCAAACCCACTAAGGAGGATGTGAAGCACTGCTTCATGCTTGAGTTTGATCGTGCAGTAAGCATCTTGTGCTTATACCTCTTGCTCATGTGTGCAATCTTTTCCAATCAGTTTGTTTTACACAGCTATGGTAGTGGGTTGGGATAGTAGTTCTCACTTTCCATGGCTGTGGTTGTATTGCAGGCCTTCATTATTGCTTCAACAGCTTCACAGGAAGAGATGAAGCACTGGTAGTCTACCTTTCCCTCCCTCAACTTGTGCTCTGCACCAAATTTGTCACAGTTCATGCTTTTTCCCTCTCATCTGATTTCTCACTTTGTCACAGGAGAATCAAAGTGACATGATATTGCATGCACCTGAAATTTACAGGTACAAGGAGCATGTTGTGTGGACAGACAAGGAGCTGAACTTGAAGCTGATGAGAAATGGTCTCTTGACACGTATCTATGCTCCACAGGTAAAGGTGTCTTCGATTCTTTTGCATGCACCTCATTGTATGGTTTTCTGACAAGTTTGATACTGCAACTTCTCGCTAGATTATTTGCAATCACTCCAGGTTTTGAACTCTTGGCCTCATGGGAGAGGGCTTCAGAAAGAGATGATGACAATTAAGAAATGGGTTCCTTCTTTTTCAGGTGATTGTGCAAGGACTGCGTGAGGCAGGAGTTTTCAGTGACGCATTGCTAGCAGGACAAGCTCATGTTGAAAAATCCCATTCACAGACACTTGTCCCGCCCTCTGTCTCACAACCCAACACCATCCCAGCTACCAACACAGGCAATTCCACAATCATGAACAACAACAAAGTGAAAGGTGCAAGTAAGGATATATATACAGTACGAGGTATAATAGGCCAACCCAAGGATGTAGTTAATGAGCAAGCTGCAGACAGAAGAAAGCTCCTCGAATTTAGCACCAATGGAATAGTGGTGGCCATCGCACCACTGTCACCCCCAGACATGGACCAATTGGTCTCTATTTCTTTGAGGACTTGATATTGCAGAGCAATTCTAGGTACATATTATGGGTTCTGAAAATGTCTTCTTCAGAGCAAATCACCGATTCTATATGTAATCCTCAACGTGTTTCTGGGCTGCAAATTGTAGATATAGGTTGCCAGAATTTTGATTCAGAGAAGTGAATGTGAATAATTGCCATTCAGGGGACATTGCCCTTCAAGCTCACAGCCACTTCTTGCTTGACTAGGTCCTATTATTGATTGTTATTATATGAAACAAGGGGTGTGTAACACTGTGGCCTTGCCATTTACATTAAAAAGTATCTGAAGGCAAAAGAAGAATTATGGAAACTCAAATATTTCATCATACAACAATATAATCTTCAAAAAATTAGCTAAAACAAAACCAGAACCCTTAGAGACATTATAACTCTATAACTAATCTCAAGTTTCAACACAAGCCAAAATACCATCTTTCAAAAATCCTCATAGAAAAATAGACCTATTATTATTACCTAGGGGCCAAAGTCCCTTAAGCTACTATAGTCTATAATGAATCTAAACACAATATCCTTGCCTTGGTAGGCAAGGCCAAAAACCAACTGTTATTGTTTTGTCTATTGCATTATGCTTTGGGTAAAGCTTTTTCCCAAAAAGAGGATTAAATTATTATCACTTCACTTAAATGTCCTGATATGGTGTGATTTCTTTTTTTCCCAACAAATTTTGCTTCTTTTTGGCAAAAAATCGGTAAATTTTTGGAATTTTTTTTTCTCCAAGTGTAAATAATTCAACTAATTTTGATATTTTTGGGGGAAAATTCGCCAAATTTTCGATATCACAAATTTAAATTGTAACATTAATATTTAAATTTAAATATTTTATTTAAAAAACCTGGTCCCTTGGAGATAAATAGGACGAGTGCCTAGGATGATATCAAGATCTCGATTGAGATGTGGATGAGTACCTAGGTGGATATAAAGACCTCGATTGAGACGTGGATGATTGCCTAGGTGGATATCGAGACCTTGATTGAGATGTGAATAAGAGCAGGAGGAAGAAACCCTAGTAAAACCCTAAAGCAAGCTCGTTCGCTCGCTCGCTCTCTCTCTCTTTTCCCCTTCTCGCGAGGGAGTTTGTGCGGGAGAGGGTTGTGGAAGTCGCGTGCGGGAAGGGAGGCGAGACGAGGGGAAGCGATGGAGGGAATTAAGAGCCATGCGCGCAGGGATAGGCTGCTGGAGATAGAGAAGAGAGTGCAGAAGAAGTGGGAGGATGGAAAAGTGTTTGAAGTGGAGGCACCAGCGGCGGCGGCAGCAGCAGCTGCCGAAGAAGGTGAAAAGTTTTTCGGCAACTTCCCTTATCCTTACATGAATGGCTTGCTGCACTTAGGTCATGCTTTCAGTCTCTCCAAATTAGAGTTTGCTGCTGCCTATCACCGGCTGAGAGGCAAGCAAGTGCTGTTCCCTTTCGCCTTCCATTGTACCGGCATGCCTATCAAGGCATGTGCAGACAAACTGGCGAGGGAAGTTGCACAGTTCGGAAACCCTCCTGTGTTTCCAAGTGCAGAGGAGGAGGAAGAGGAGGAAAATGAGAACAAGAACAAGAACAAGAACCAGACGACTGTAGGTCTTCCTCCTGTGGTTGCTGACTCTTCTGCAGCTGCTGAGAGAGCGGAGCCAGAAAAATTCAAGGGTAAGAAGTCCAAAGCAACTGCCAAAGCTGGAACTGCCAAGTACCAGTGGGAGATTATGCAGTCTCTGGAGTTGGAGGATAAGGAGATCCAGAAGTTCCAGGACCCGAATTACTGGCTTGAGTATTTTCCTCCTCTTGCCAAGGAGCATCTGAAAGCTTTTGGAGCAGGCGTGGATTGGCGGCGGTCTTTCATCACCACAGACATGAATCCTTTTTATGATTCATTTGTGAGGTGGCATTTGCAAACTTTGAAGAATCAGGGGAAGATCATCAAGGCAATGCGGAATACAATTTACTCTCCCTTTGATGGTCAGCCTTGTGCAGATCATGATCGAGCATCGGGTGAAGGTGTGCAGCCCCAAGAATATACTCTTATCAAGATGGAAGTCATTGCTCCTTTCACAGGAAAGCTAAGAGCTCTAAGTGGCAAGAGAGTGTTTCTTGCTGCGGCTACACTGAGACCTGAGACAATGTACGGGCAGACAAATGCTTGGGTGCTGCCGGATGGCCAGTACGGAGCTTTTGAAATCAATGAGATAGAAGTGTTTGTAGTTACCAAGCGCGCTGCTCTGAACCTTGCCTACCAGCACATGTCAAAGGTACCTGAAAAGCCTACTTGTCTATTGGAGCTCACAGGTCATGACCTAATTGGTCTTCCCCTCCATTCTCCCCTCACCAAGCATTCTGTAATTTATGCTCTTCCCATGCTCACCATCCTCACAGACAAAGGAACGGGAATAGTAACAAGTGTGCCGAGTGATTCTCCTGATGATTACATGGCCCTTAAGGATCTGAAGTCGAAGCCAGCTCTCCGGCAGAAGTTCAGGGTTCAAGATGAATGGGTTCTGCCATTCGAGGTGATTCCAGTTCTCAACATTCCTGAATTCGGGGATGTGGCAACAGAAAAAGTCTGCATTGACTTGAAGATCCAGAGTCAGAATGATAAGGAGAAACTGGCGGAAGCCAAACGCCTGACATACTTAAAGGGCTTTACTGAAGGAACAATGCTGGTGGGTGCACATGCTGGATCGAAGGTCTCAGATGCCAAGCCATTGATTCGCAAGCTGCTTGAAGAAACAAAGCAAGCTGTGTCTTACTCTGAGCCTGAAAAGAAGGTTATGTCAAGGTCAGGGGATGAATGTGTTGTTGCTCTCACTGACCAGTGGTACTTGCTCTATGGGGAGAAAGAATGGAAAGCTTTAGCTGAAGAATGCCTGACAAGTATGGAGCTTTTCAATGATGAAGCTCGTCATGGATTTGAGCATACTTTGGGGTGGCTTAATCAGTGGGCATGCTCTAGGTCCTTTGGCTTGGGAACACGAGTTCCTTGGGACCCTCAGTTCCTCATCGAATCACTGTCTGACTCTACAATTTACATGGCATTCTACACGGTTGCTCATGTTCTACAGGGAGGAGATTTGTACGGGAGAACAAATAGTCAAATCAGGCCTGAAGAGATGACTCATGAGGTTTGGGACTACATCTTCCAACAAGGACCGATGCCTAAGACAACAATCTCTTCAGACCTGCTGTACCAGATGCGAAAGGAGTTTGAGTACTGGTACCCTTTTGATCTTCGTGTCTCCGGTAAAGACCTCATCCAGAACCACTTGACATTCTGCATTTACAACCACACAGCAATGTTCCCGAAGCAGAAGTGGCCTCGAGCATTCCGGTGTAATGGGCATCTTATGCTGAACTCAGAGAAGATGTCAAAATCCACCGGCAACTTCTTGACTATTTTGTCCTCAATTCAGAGATTCTCAGCGGATGCAACTAGATTTGCATTAGCTGATGCTGGTGATGGAATGGATGATGCGAACTTTGTTTTTGAGACAGCAAATTCTGCCATTTTGCGGTTGACAAAAGAGTTGACATGGATGGAGGAAGTTCTAGCTGCAGAGTCTTCTTTGCGCACAGGTGCTGCCACCTCATTTGCTGATCGGGTGTTTGATAATGAGATGAACATTGCCATCAAAGTAACTGAAGACAATTATAACTCCATGCTCTTCAGGGAGGCACTTAAGACAGGTTTCTATGATCTCCAAACAGCCCGAGATGAATACAGGCTTGCCTGCGGATCTGCAGGTATGCATAAGGATCTCATTTGGAGATTCATGGATGTGCAGACACGGCTTCTCACTCCCATCTGTCCACACTATGCAGAGCATGTTTGGTCTGAGATATTCAGACAAGAGGGCTTTGCAGTTAAAGCAGGGTGGCCATTGGCTGAGGCTCCAGATTTTATTCTCCAGAGGGCCAACAAGTACTTGCAAGATGTGATTGTAACTGCGCGGAAAACCCTGCAAAAACAAGCAGCATCCAAGAAGGTCAAGCAAGGTGCCAAAGGTAGCACTGGGGTGCCAGTACCTTCCAAACCACCCTCTATTGCACTCATTTTTGTGGCAGAAACTTATGGTGGGTGGCAAGAGGAATGCATGAAGATTTTGCAAAACCATTACAGGTCTACACGGACCTTTTCACCCGACGCAGAAATCATGGCAGATTTGAAGAGCAGCTCTGTTGGCCAACAAGCAGATTTCAAACAAATTCAGAAGCAGTGCATGCCCTTCATCAAGTTCAAGAAAGATGAGACTCTTTCAGTTGGTGAACATGCTTTGGACTTGACGTTACCATTTGGAGAAATTGAAGTTCTCCGTGAAAATATAGATTTCATCACAAGGCAGCTCTTGTTAGAAACAGTGAGTGTCCATTCCTTCACAGATGCAGATGCGCTGGCTAGGGCAGGATCATACCAGACCCAGCTGAGACAAGCACCTCCAACACCTGGAAATCCAGTTGCAGCATTTCTGTGAGCTTCTGAATTCCCAGAAGGACTGTCAGGACTGACGTTGTAGCAGGGCTAGCATGGAAGATCAGATTTTAGATGGTTGTTCTGAAGCTTATTATCCCTTTGATCACCAAGAGACTTTGTGGTCCCTCTACTGCCCATTTGCTGTTGTTGATCTCAATTTTAGTCTGCCAACTTTGGAGAGGGCCAATCAAGCTGAGGTTAGGTGACAGACATCACCTTCACACATCAGTAAAGGTACTCCATGTTCCTAGACTTAGAAGAAAGGAGGGGTGTTGGGGATGCCACAAGTTTTGAAAGGGTCCCATAACTACATTGATTGCACTCCCATAACTATGTGATGCACATTATACATTTTACCTTTTTGACACCATTTGGTAGTCTCATTTGAGCTTGAGTTATGTTCAACCAATGAAGGTCAGTACTCAGTTAGTAGTGACATGTTTGTGCACCCTAATTGTGGGTAAAAAGACTGGGATTGGAAATGCGAGTTTGAATCAAATATAAATGATCTTGCTGAGTGAAGGGTGTGTGTTTGAGTAGGATTTTGGCTTATGAGGGGAGGATTTCTGAGGCAGTTTCACAATCTTATCTCATGAAGCAGCATCTGAATGAAGCTCACTTCTTTTCCTGTTATGTGTTTTTGCATCCATTTCACTGTATACAGTGCAACATAGTCAAGGATCCCTCATGATCAATGCCACCCAGTAGTATATCTGAAGAACAAGGACACCCTTGGAACAGTTGAAATAAATCCAAGAAGGTCCGCATTCAAAGTTGTTACAAACCTCATCTTTGGTACTTGATGAGTGTGTTTCTCTCCAGAATTTGAACACTGGATGATCAATAGAGCAGCTGCATGTCTAAAACAGCTGACAAGTAATATTCAAGCTCTGGCTTAAAATTATAAAACATGTGTTCTTTTGTGGGAGCTTTATCTGCAGAGTGTGTGGCATCTTGGTCAAGCAGATAGAAATGAAAAGACTCACTTATCATTTTCCTGTGGAATGGTGTTGCACATTTTAATAGAAATTGTCAAAATTAGCAAACAATTTTTTTTTTCCAATTTTCATATTTTTTGGGATCTGTCTGTTTTTTTCTTTCCCCGCTTTGTCCCAGTTATTGGTCAGGGCAGAGTTTTATGTGCAAATGATTTTCTGGCATTTGGAGTTATGGGCAGCTCTCAAAACATTTTTCAATCTTTCAGAGTCACCAATTCTTTGACCAGTCTGCCAAGGAAAAATCATGTATGCACACAGATGTGAACAAGTGCACTTTTGCACACAATTGAATGAAGCATCAAATGACCCAAATCAACCCAATAAAAAGTATGTGATGCTCCCTCTCAAAGATCTTGAATAAGTAACATCCTATTGAATAGGGAACAATCACAAGCTTTAATAAGTGCAAGACACTCAATACATGTTCTAACCTTTGCTTCGAGCTTGTGACCAATACTGATTCAAAAGCACAACAAAACACAACACATTAGACTTTGAGAGTGGGTAGAAGAATATTGTGCTTCATATCACAATTGGCATCAACTATCTAAAAAAAAATTCCTTATTTGGAACTTGGAACATTTTGAAGTGGAAGTTTGGTGTGGATTTTGAAGGAATTTCATAATGCACAACATTGTTGTGCAAGGGAATCATTTATCGATGCCATTCATTGCATTTAGTCAATCGGTGTCAATAAGGTGTGGTTCACCAACTACACTAAACTTTAATCTACTTTTGTTGGAGAGTCTCTTCATACTCACAAGAAATAGGGGTCCACTCTAAAGTGAGCCCAAACCTGGTAAATTTGGGTAGTCCTTTACAAAAGGGGAGGGAATGCCCTTAGGTGCTTGTTCGAACTTTCCAAGCATTTCTAAAGAGTTCTGGACTTTTCTAGTTAGTGTGCCTAATTTAAATCAAACAAGGGTCATGACACTCTAGCCTATGTTTCACATGGCCACTACTAAAGCTACATGAATAACCATAGGGAAAAAGGTGATGGCCCAAGTTGTAACTGTAGTTTTGATTGCCATTGTGGTTTTGGATATGGTACTAAATCTAAGTTTGTCAATTATCATCCATTACAAATTTTATCAATTAAACTACATTGAATTAATTTTTTTAAACCCTGATTTCAAGATAGAAACCAATCTAGCTGAGTGCAAGATAATGTGGACCAAAATGGACACAAGGCCATTCTTCGCACATTTTTTCAATGGTCAATTTCACCAATGTAGTTCAAGAAAAGGAATCATGGTGTCTTTATGGAGGAAAAAAAAAGATAATCATTAATTCAAATTGTGATTGGGAGTGTAGTCACAATGAAAGCAGTCAAAGGACTTGTCAAATGCAATTTGCATTATACATTATCTTGTTTGAAAAATAGATAGTTTTTATATGTCATAAATACATATATTTCAACATTGTGTTCATTTCCTCATAAAATGAAGATCCTATGAATTTGGAGCCATTCATTGTGTTGTGAAAATCTTTTAACCTACAAAGCTCTTGTCAAAGAGTGGGTTTTTGCTGTTTTAAAATATGAACATATTTTTTATTAATAAAATGTGCATCAAATCTTTTAGATTTATTGTGAGTTTTAACATATTTTATAAGAAAGGTCATATTTGTTGAATTATTCAAAAATATTTTTCTATTTTTCTACTGCATCTAGGATTTAAATGATTTCTGAATGTCTTTAATGATTAAAATAATTCACAATTTGTGATCATGGTTAAAAATATAGTTGTACATTTGATTATAATGTAGGGTTTGATGCAAAAACATTAATGTTTATAATGTTATGGATAATATTTGGTTTCAAAATCAATTTCCAATATGAAACTGGTATGAAAAATACATAAATTTAATATTATAAATCAATTAACAAAACCAAATGCCAAATGCAATCCTAGGACTTTGATGTACCCTTATCTCCATTTATTGTGATTGGAGCTTTGGGCATTTACATATGTAATCTAAGGGAAACATTGTCTTTCTCACAACAATTGATTGATCTTAAGTGGTGGTGTTGATCATATGTTTTCAAACATGTGAGTTGTTGACTACTATGAACTATGTAATAGATTTGAAACTAAGCTGATATTTTGTAAACGATTGTGGGTTTTATTTTATTTTATGAAATTTGCGAAAAAGAAATATTAAGTTTGAAATTCCAAAGACTCAGAATAAAAATGCTGGAATGTCTTGATGATAATATTTTATTTTTGCTTTTGTTTGTCAAAACGTTAACAAGAAATAGTGATATAACATTGCAACAACACATCCGTGATTTGTTCCATGTATATTAGAAGGCAACTTTAATTGCCTTGTGCTCTACAATATATTCACATGGAGGTGATTGTTGTAACCAATCTGAAGGCCAAGCCAAGTGCAAAGGTTGTCATAAGGTGCACAATGAATCATTGAAACATTTATGGTGGGAGAGTCAACAAGGATGGAGCTCTTGTAGGACATCTCCCCCGGGGAAGTTGCTCTAACAAAATATTGAGAAAGAAAGAGATAAGATTCCATGCACCTCGTGAGGAGGATAATATTAGTGTAGCATGATGAGCTTAAAAGCAAATTCCACTGGCACATACATTCCACCAACATTGTTTGTATCTTAATTGGAGAAATGCCCATATTCCCCTCCCTTAGGGTTTATTTGGTGCATGGATTTTTCAAATGAATTGTTTTTCCTTTTTATTCATGAAGAGACAAAGTCATGAATTTCATCATTGACTTCTCCTCTCGAATAAGTGCACATAAATTTATTATTTATTAAATTCTCTAGTAATTTTCCTTTCCTAGTTGAAACTTAAGAGAAAATAAAAAACTTCAAACAACCATACATTTCTTCTCACTGTTTTACAGATTTGACCAAATAATTCTCACAACCTTGATTTCCAAATACTATAACTTGGAACAAATACTCCTCATAGCCTTTGGTTTTCAGATAGGTACTATAACTTGAACCAAACACCTCTCATGGCCTTTGGTTTTCAAAAGACTAAAACTACTAAACTTAGATCACACAAAAAGGTTGGGCTGGTGGTATTTTGGTTGATCACTCATGTGGTGTGGGAGAGGGAGTCAAAAAAGGCATTGGAAAGCATGTGAAGAAGAGGTACTCAACCCTTCATGACATCCAAAATGATAAGGTTGAAAGTGTTGAGAAAAATGTGAGAGAAGTAGCTAGGTTCTTATGTTTTGTATGACTATCAAAAAATGATAATGTGGAGCAAGGGTGCAAGTACACAAAGTACAAGAAATACAGAGTTGGTGGGGGGTTCACAACAAAAGTAAGCAAGCAACATGGGTACTTAGCTTACTTATTGTTCATTGCTGTTTGGAACCACCCAACACAAGAATCATGGATCCCATTTCCTCATTCTTGCTTGGGGTTTTCATTCATATTAATTAGTTGTGAGGATCCCCCAAAGTTAGATCATTTTTTCTTTTGTGATGGGCATCTTAGATTAATTGGCCCATCACAAAAATGAAAATAATTATTTTTTATAAATAAAAAATCAAGCTTTGGGCAGTCACAAAATAAATATATTGTTGTTTCCTCCTTTGGACTGCTTGCTAATAGGGGGTTTCAAGAGTAAAACTTGGGACAACAATGCAAAGCAAGAGATGTCTTCAATGAAATAGTCGAACTTGCTGCTTCCTCTGCTCCCATAGGCACCTCGACTACGTGTGGTGGTCCAAGTATTCTCACAGGTTATCGAACAGAACCAATTTTTAGGGCAACTGCCTTGATGTCACCATGCCTGACTTGGGGTATTGCCAACAGCTTGTTAGTTAGTAGGGTCTGTTGTTGTGTTCCCAAAAAGAAAAGCCAAACAACCTTGTTGCTGTTTTCTTTAGTTTTCTGGAGCATTGTTGGGGGCTGATAAGGTACGTTTATGGTCTTTCAATGGACAGTTGTTTACAAAGCCCATAATATTATGGAATCTGAGGATGGAAAAGAAGTCATTGGATTAGGAAATGAATGAATACCAAAATAGACGTGGAATCATAATTATTTTTTGTACATCCATGAATTTTTTAACAAAATTCCAAAGTCTGAAGCTGCCTAGGCACCCATTATGGCCATTTAGGAGGCTCATACCAGTGTTGGGTGGTTCTCAATTTTTTTGTGAGAACCGACTGGTTCCAGTTTTACATCATGTTATGAGAACCTGATTGGTTTTCATATATATATATATATATATATAGATAGGGTTGGTAAGAATTGACCATGGTACCAATATTCTTAAATTTTCCAAATTCACCCAGCTCTAAGATAGGGCGGTTTTCACATATACAATAACAATTGATTTTCACAACACGGTTATTATTATTTTTCATTAATTAAAATAAATTTTAATAATTAATTAATTAATAATCTTATTATTTCATTAAGTAAAATCAAATTTTTTTACACTTTAAAGATGGTTTTAAATAGATGAAAACTTGTAAGTTGTAATTTTTTTTAATTTAAAATTAAAAACTCTATAACTTCAACCTTTTCAAAAATTATTTCAAACTCCTCTAACTCCTCTTTTAAAATTACATTAGTCTCAATTAACTCTACCAAACTAGAAGGGGATTTACAACCTATCCTAGGATCATTAAACCAATTTTTATTGACAAAAATCAATTTGTCCAAATTTTTTGGTTGTAAACAACATCTCCTAAAACTAGTAAGGATTCTAACTAAGCAAAAGATCTTCTCTATTTCAATTTGAGATCCAACTATCCTTAAGATTTGTCCAACATAAAAATCAACTATGGGAAACATACTCTCATGTTTTTCCCACTATGGAAGTGGACACTTGATGTCTTTGACATCCATTTGATAATCATTGAAAACCAGAAGCTCTCTACTAATCAATTCCAATGGTGGTTCACTTGTGTTAGCTATCCTCTCAAAGATATCTAAACTATTGTCCTCTCCAACACCTTGATCAGTAATACCCTTTTTAGATTCAGCCAAAGAATGCAAACGATAATGACACTTTAAAAACATAAGGAAACAGATTTTCTATCATATTTTTCAATAATGGGCTTACCTTGTTCATGACCAATAAGTGAGGACACAAGACTATAGGTCTTAAACCTAGGATCCAACATTTTAAAAAACATATTATGGTTTTTTTTCTTCATATTTGTTAAAGAAGGACAAAAACAAATCCAAAATCCTAACAATTTCATGTTTAATGTTGGAAGCCAAACATGATAATTCAAAAACAACATTTGCATCTTCTTTGTTAAGTTGTCAAAGGTTGTAGAATCAATTTCACCCTTCAATTTTAGACTCATGGATATGACAAAATTTAATGCATCACTTAATAACCAATGACCCCTAGAATTGTTCAGAATACAAGCAAACACAACATGGCCAAGGGAATCAACAATAATTTGAGATATGTGTCAGGTCACTAGAGGTGGTATTCTTGGAGTCGTCTTCAAAGTATTATGTTGATTGTAACATAATATAATATTTTTAAATTGCAAAAAATTTTGAAAAATGGTAACTTTATTAACAATTTTGTAAAGGCAAAAAAAATGTCAAACTATGTTTGGCAAGAATTCAAAAACAAAATGTAAACATTAAAAATTCAACAAAATTTAAAAAATTACCTTGTCTTCAATGGAGTATTCAATTTCTTTCAAAAAAGACTTGAATTGACACATATTGAGTGTTTCATTCTTGGCTACCTTTTCCTGATTTTTTGAACCAAATTATGCACTTTTGCAAATCTTTTTGGACAACTTTGATAAATACATATCATAGACCTATGTAAAAAAACCATGTATTGTTGCGTATTGGCATGATCTAGAAAATGCATGAGGGTGCAAATTCTCTAAGGTGTACTAAAATCTTGTCATAACGTCACCATTTTCTATCTTTTATACATTTTTTTTTTTAACCATGTAAAGACACATTTATGGATGATTATGATGGAATCTAAAATTGTAATAGTCTAAAATATAGTCCTTTTGAAAATTTTGACAAATTTTGATTCATTATTGTTTATGGGTATCAAAATATAAGGTAAATGAATATTACAATAAGGATTAAGCCCTTTTCGTCTTTTGTGGTAGACATTAAAGGATTTTCACCCATGACCAAAACAAGTTCACTAAAACTTTGTTCCAAACTTAACACATCACAACTTATAATTGATTTTAAGCTACAATCATAGTGTTAGGGTAAAGTCCCTGTCCTTGACATAAGCAACAATTTTCTTCTTCAACTCATAAATGTCCAATAATTCTATCAATTTTTTGGCCAAAGTTTGTCCACTAATAGATGTTATTTCAAAAAGGCCAAATGTAATGTGTTTTTGTTACGAATCAACCCTTATAAATTTGATCACCAATGCAAAGACATCATGTCCACCTTCTGACATTCACAAATCAAAGTTGTAGTTGCAAAATGGTTTTCTACTAAAGCTCACAAAATATATAATTTTTAAATTATTTCCATTAAACCAAAAAAAAATTCACAAAAAAAATAAAAAGGAAAACCAAATATTGGACACAAATGCATACTAAATCATTTTAACCAAATACTTTCCACAAATTGCAAAGGAGATGGTTTTTGACAATTAAAAATCCTAAATCCTCCAAATTTTATTTTTACTACAAATCATCTTTTTTGAAAGGTTATTTTGTATCAAAAAAAATTCGGTGTGGAACTACTAGAAATATTTGGTCTTTAATTTGCATGTTTTTTTCCCTTTTCTCTCAAAGGATTGTTCACTTCTTTTTCAAAAAAAATTTAAAAATAAAATGGTCTACATTTACATTGTAGTTATACTGTTAATTGTGTTATATATGATTAATCTTCTTCTTGTTTAATTTTTTTAAACTAAATTCAAAATTGAATTGTTGTGACAAATAATATAATGCATAATTTGAAGAGTTATTAAATCAACTTCTTTGTTATCATTAACACAATAAAATGCCCAATATAGTACTATTTCTACTATTTGGTTTACAAAATAATCTTTCTACATGTAACTTTCTCAAAATTTCTTTCATTTTCTCATCATTATTTTTTAGGTTTTTATTTCTTTTTATTTGGGCACTTGCATTTTCTTTAGGTTATTGCAAAGGTTCATTTTCCATCCTAATGTCATTCATGAATACATCATATGTATTTTCATTTTCAAAGGATTATTCCATGTTTAATTTGAAGTTTAAAATTACTACTTAGATGTATAGCAAAAAAAAGAACAATTATAAGATCTACCAAAACCAACATTTACAAAACAAGATACAATTTATAATGGAGTGTTAAAGCCACCTGGTGAACTATCGAGTTTTTAAAAGGAATAAAATAGGGAGTAAAAGATATAATCTTTTTATTTTCAATAAATAAATAAAAAGTTGAAACACAAAAGGCCTATCAAAACTTAATAGGACATATTCATAAACTTTCTACAAAAACAAATTTGAAGCAAATACAAGTAAAAAGACCTTGCATACAAAAAACAAAATATTCATAATACACGAAGAGAAAAACAATTAATAGAATTTTCAGGTACAAAAATATAACAAAATAATAGTAATTTATTCCAAAATATTCCCCTATACATCCTCAATGGTAGAAAGCTCCAAGTACCTTCAAGAAGGATACTAAAAAATAATAGAACAAATAATTAACTCGACCCCAAAAAAACCAATCCTAAAATTATTAAATCTAAACTAGTAAGTAAAACCAGTTTTGGTACATCAAAATGGTAACATGTTATGGTAAGTTAAATTCAGTAACCAATTTCGATAAAGGAAATTTAATATTAGTTTCGATAAGGAAAATTCAATAGTCAATTTTGGTAATAAAAAATCGGTAACAAGTTTTGGTAAAATTCTACCTTCAACATCATCCCCCTTTTTAATTGGGATTATGTCCTTGTAATTATAATTTATAGCTATTCAAAAACTATGTTATTTTTCCATGACAATAATTTTTGTCGACTTTACTACCTCTATCATAATATCTAATCCTATGTTTTTCTAATGTGATTGAAGTTTTCCCTAAAGTTTCAGTAGGGTTGGCAATTATTTCCAATCCTATTAAAATCAAATCCTTAATGTCCATACTAATTCCAACCACAAAAACCTTACTATTCACATTGACTGTTACACCAAAAATAGCCAAGGCATTCAAATGAATGGGAGGCATAGTAGCTTTTGCAATGATATGAACATTCAGGGTTTCGAATCCCCCTATAATATCGAAAATGTCCATAGTACCGAAAGTTGCCTCCAACTCAGTAGGGTGAAATGTCAATGTAGCACCAAAATCTATTTCCATTTGAGCTCCTTTATTTTGCTCCTCACGTTGTTGCATGTTAGATGTGATGTAGATCCGAAAGGTGCTTGTGTTGTACCAAAATCAAATGGAGGCAACACTAAGTGAGGCATTACCTTCGATAAGCTTCTAGCTATTGTTGGTGAAGTTCATCATCCTTCTAGAAGGTTTTAAATGATTCTTGGATGATTTCAACGACCTATTCCTTGTGTTATGCCCATTATTCTGTTTGGCTCCTCTTGTTCCTTTGTTGTCATGTGCTCCAAGGTCAATGCCTACAACTATTGATGTCACCATATTCACAACACATAACATAAAAATACCCTAACTGGTACACCACATCCAAACCAAAGTTCTATTCACCTGCAAAACATAAGAATCCAAGTACCAACAAAAACTTCAACAAACTCCTTACATAAAAAAAACATAAAAACAAAATAAAACACAACAGAATTACAATGTGTTTCAAAATCCAAAAAACCGGATTCTGATCACATACCATCCCACTTATCCTAAACACCAAAAAGCTAAAATCTCGTTCACGTTATAATTGGTTCTAAACTTCCTTACCCCGAATTACCTACAATAATTAGGATAAAAATTTATAATTACAATAAAATTCTTAACAAATGTCATGCATTCCAAGGTCAGTGTTTACAATTATTGCTATCACCATACTCACAACACATAACATAAAAATACCTTAATTGATACGCCACATCCAAATCACCCCCTTATTTGGGGCTAGGGTCCTTTGAAACCAAATAACATTATAGAACTACCGCCAATAATCCACCAGGGTGAATCCTTCAATTCCAAAGTAAAAGGATCATTGGGCTAAGTGCAAATGTGAGCCCCATCATTAGTCACCTATATGGAATCCTTCAAATCCCCAACCAAAGGTGAGACATCCTAGGGAAAAATTTAAACTAATCCTCCAATGTAATTGTGGGAACCACGTCACTTGGTGCACTGAGGACAAAACCATTTGCCAATTGGCATTTGGTCCAAAGGTGGTGTCAAACATGCCATGTGCCATCTTCTTGAACAATGGTCACAAACCAACATAGTGGTAGTTCACATGGATTACCCACACAACATACACCGTAAACTAATAGGTATAATGGCAAAAGATAGGTCAATTTGGCCATCCACATTGGGAAGATGACATGGTGCACAATTGCACACATTGTCCTTCCATGTTTGAACATTTCATCCTTCCAACAATAATATTCTAGAAGGTAGGACCTTCCAAACATGTAAAATCACATGGCTTATAATCACATCCAATGTGGTGGGTGTTATCTGTTGCATGTAAACATAATCCCCTAATTTGAACTTATGAATGCGAAGTCAATAACCTCCTCAAATTGTGGCATATCAAAGAGTATCCCAGTGGTGAGTAATTGCCAAATTTTCCATAGCCATAGGCATCATCCGCTTGAACAAAATAGCCCATTACTCACATGTTTGAACCCACACTGTAGGATCATCGAAACTAACTATAATCAATAACATTACATTGAATGGAAGCTGGTAGTTTAGGATCTCAATTGAATAGCAAAAAATACAATGAAAAAGATGCCAATGAGGCCTATCGACTGAACTTATATCCCATGGCCAACATGGTAATTACAAGTCCCAATTTCGAATATGGCCTTTCTAAATGCCATATTTTCATAATCCTTGCTTCATCGTCTACACCATTTGTTCACCCAACATGTCTGCGTCAGGATGATCTCACGAAGTAATTTAATGATCTATCAATGCCTTCTCACAGGTTCTTAGTTCCCAAGGTGGGTTTAAGTTATTCACACAACAGAATTGTGAGGAACTCGGGGCACATTCCCAGCTCTCAACACTAAAAGGGGTAGAAAGGCGTGCTAAAGTTCTGGGATGGGACTAGGAAGAGTGACAAGCTTTAGTTACTTACTTGAACCTACATCCAACCAGCCAACAAATTGGTTAGTTCACTTTTTGGAACACCTTTGGTGCTAGGACAAGCCATGGGCAACCCTGGACTCACAAGATTCTCCACGGCCTGGACTCGGGGGAAGCCACCACCTTCCCCATATAGTATACTTTGTGCCTCTCCAAGGCACCCACATTTGAATGGTTTTTTGTATCGGGACTCCCAAGGAAGAGTCCCAAAACTATCCTGGTTTGGATTTCTGGGTTTGCGAGGTCATAACTATTTGCTCAGACCTCCGATTTGGATGAGGTCTAAAGCAAACTTGGAGCTCTCCTTGAGAGCTTTCCAACAGTGTATCGCACTGCACCTGCATGCACTAGGGTCGGGTTGATTCCCGACTTTTAGTGGTCGGGAGTCAAATTTCCAGTTTGACTCCTGACCCTTCTTTTTGCCATAACTTGTGTTGCATATATCCAAATCGCCCATGTGAGGCCATTTTCAACATCTACACTTTGATAACTTTCTAATGATATAAAGAACATCCCAATGCGAGGCGTTTTGACCCCTGCAATCGAACTCTAAAGTTTTGAGAGTCCCGAAGGACTCCCAAGTCCCAATTTTGGGAGTGTGAATTTCATCTTCACACTCCTTCAAAATAGGGTTGTGACATTCTGAATGCCATATTTTCATAATCCTTGTTTCATTGTTTACACCATTTGTTCAACTAACATGTTTGCGTTAGGATGATCTCACGAAGTAATCTGATGATCTATCAATGCCTTCTCACAAAAATCTTATAAATCCCCTTGGAATTCCATACCTTGGTCGATGAGAACTTCAGTTAAAGCCCCAAACCTATTGAGCATTCTATCCAAAAATGCATATGCAACTCGCTCACTATTATGGTTTGGCAAGGACGCTAACTCCAACCACTTGGAAAAAGTGCTCGATCATAACCAAAACATATCGATTATGTTGAGGTGTCAAACTCAATGGGTCAACAAAATCCAAGCTCCATTGATAACCCAGCCACATAATCAGTAAGGTTTATAGTTAGGGTGTTGGTGTGTTGAATGATGCCCATATTAAATCACACACCACACACCAAGAAACAAATTGCTAAACTTGTAGTTGCATCCCACACCACCAATATTTTGCCTTGAGAAAATTGTAGGTTTGTTGAACCCCAAAATGGCTTAACTTTTCATGAGCATGTCATACAAGGCCCTCACGCTGCTCTAAGCATGGTACTACTCATACTCACCCATCCGTCCACATTCGTAATAAGCTATTACCTTCCCATTGGAATCATTTTGCCTTGTGGACAACTTGATCTTGGTCCTTAGGTGTGAATCCCACTAGAACCTCAACAACCTATAGATATGCCATAATAAGTAAAGTTAGACGGATGTTTAAGGCACTATTACCTTCTAGCTCATCGTCATCGTTTTAAGAATTCCCACCACTTGTGCTACCTTGGGGTACATCCCCAAAACACCCCAACAAAGTACACAAGTATGTAGAGGCATCTTGGCACAACCTCCAAATCCACCTCTCCATGCCACCTAGCACATGTGGTATCCTCCTCACGAGAACTTGGGTTTCAATTCAACCCATTGACATCTCGATTAACCCTATTAGCCCTGTGAACAATATTGAAATCATATTCATGTGGGATAAGTGCCCATCTAGCCAACTTGCCTATGAATCGATTTGATTCCATCAAAACTTTAAGGGCTGGTGATTAATAACCAAAATAAATGGGCTACCATATAAATAGCACTAGGAAAAAAAAATTGCCCAAACAATAATGAGGCATTCCCCCTCATATGAATTGTACTTCACCTTTATCATATTGTTAGACTAATTGACACATGCCACCACAAACTCCCAACCATCATCAACCAATTGGGTAAGTAGGACTCCTAGCCTTAAGGTATTCCAATATGTAATTGAAAAGGATGTCTTCAAATGGGTCGCCTCAAAATGAGGGCTAAGGAAAACCAAACCTTTAACTCTTGAAATGCCTACTCCTACTTTTCACCCAAACATACTCTTAATCAATTTGTGTCGACTTAGTTAAAGGTTTAATAATGCTACTAAATATTTTAACAAATCTTCGATAATAATTATAGAAGCCTAAAAAGGTTTGTAACTGGCTAACATTTATCAACTAGGGTACTTGTGAAATGGCCTCAACCTTGGCCTTATGTACCCCTAACCCATTTGGATAAATCATGTGACCCAAGTATTCCACCTATGTTTGGAAAAACTGGCACTCACTTAGATGAAGCTTAAGGTTATGAACCTTGAATCTTCTAAATACCTCTTGCAAATGGTGCCTGTGATCCTTTGATGTCAAGTTAAAGAAAATAATGTCATTGATGTAACACTTGGTAAAACCAAGTCCTACCAACACCCGATCCATTCACCTTTTGAAATTCTGCAGGGGCATTTTTCAAACCAAATGGCAAAATTTGCCATTAGTACAAACAATCCTTCCCATGAAAATCAATTCCCCAAAATGTCATCTTGACCTTGTCACCCTCCCTCAATGGTAACTAATGGTAACCAAATTTGAAGTCCAAGGTATTGAAAACCTTGGCCTGACCAAGGGCGTCAAATATCTCCTCTAGTAAAGGCATGGCATATTTGTCCTAACGCATACGTTTGTTGATTAGGCAATAATCCCCACACATGCGCCATTATGTCCAATTGCCAAAAATATCCCTCTTGGTTAGCATCATTATGGTTAAGGCATAATCATTTTTTGATAGTTCGACCAAGCCTGTATCTAGCAACTATATTGTCCAAATTTAAACCAAGGCCCTTTCCATTTCATTCAACTAATAAGGTCGTTTAAAAATAAGATTATCATCCTCTAATATAATTCAGACCTCTTATCTTTTCAATTGTCCCAATTCCTTCAAACTAAAGGCAAAACAACCAACATGATCCTATAATAACCGTCATACTTCTCGCATCTCATCTTTTGTAACTACGGGACCAATATCTAGCTCCCATGATTCTATGGTCTCATGTACCTTGGGTTGAGATGATGAAACATCCCCAGCACCTAAGGTTGAAGGCAAAACCTCTTATTATGATGCAAAATATGGCGTAACACTAGAATGCCCTAACGCCCCCACATCAAAAACCTCCTTCCCATTACCCATAAATCCATGATCCCATAAATGCCAAGGATGCCCCCCCCCCCCCCTTTCCCCCACCAAAAAAACCCCATATAATTGTGCACAAAAAAAAAAGAAAGGGTGGGGGGCCAAAAAACATTA
>Ga0116231_10001031_pt1 | contig 54926 bp, 30 predicted proteins | sample S1TSphgellanicum_2_FD_89695 | JGI IMG/M metagenome (GOLD analysis project Ga0116231, IMG submission 89695) | Host-associated microbial communities from peat moss isolated from Minnesota, USA - S1T2_Fd - Sphagnum magellanicum MG | ecosystem: Host-associated > Plants > Peat moss > Unclassified...
TACCTACCTAAGTACCTACCAACCTAATATTAATATTTTTATTAAATTATTTTTAATGCCACGTGGCATATTTACATTGGGCCACGTGCCATAATATAAGATCATCCAAGTCTTTGAATTGAATGTCTTAGATTATTTCAAAATAATAATAATAATAATATAAATAATCATATATTAAAAGACGTGGCAGCACATGATTTGCCTTGAATTGTGACCAAAATAGTCGCATATTAGACGCATGTGACAATACGTATACAATGGAGTCAAAGGATGAAATGTATTTGTTAACTTTATACTCTTTGTCATTTGCGACTAGTTTTCACATGCGACTTGTCTTAGGCGACTAAAAGGATTTTAGTTGCAAAATGTCTCTTGCGACTAAAATTTGGTCGCAAAGAGTAGTCGAAAATACATGTTTTTCTTCTAATGATCTTTGTAGGTTTCTTTAATATATATGTGACATTTGAAAAATTCAAATTTCAAAAAAATAAATCATCCAATGTGTTTCCAGAGTTAAGATTAAATTATCATATCCATGTTGACACAAAAATTTTGCATGAAACATTTTGTTGCATTGGACAACATGGGTACTTGGGAGTTGCTTCATATGACTAGTTTTTTGGTTTTTCTTATCAGTATGGAATTTGAAATCCTTGGAGAGAGAAATGGCAAGAGGTGGCAATGCTTTTCACCCAATTATAAAAGGAAAAAAAAGTTTCATGCAACTATATATTGCCATTTATGACGTCCCCAAGCATTGGAGCAAGAAAGTGAACAACTGCTTCTACTTCAACATTCAACTTCAAACGAACTCACTAATATGATGATTGTGGGGAAGCATCTACATTTCTTGGTGAGGAGATGTTTGCAAACTATGATGATAGTGGGGAAGCATTTGCATTCTTTAATTAGGAGATGCAAGGGGATGACATCCAAGAAGGAGTTGGTTTCATCAATGGAAAACTTCCCCCTCCTTTGTGAAGAGGTTTAACTTTGCAATCAACCATCAAAAGTTAAATGAACAATCTTCAATTTGAAATGGATTTCTTAAAGACATTAATATCTTAATTACAAGAGAAGATTATGTCAAGAGTATTTGGAGTCGAAACAACTTTTGATTATGCATCCATGGGAATTGGCCAATTATGTGCTCAAGCAAGTTTGATACAATCCTAACATATCTATACAACCCAAATATATCCAATCTTAAAGTCGACCTTAGATACTATATAATAACCTTAACATAACCCTATCCCTAAGTAATTCATCATGTTTCATTGATGTGGAAGATGATTTTAATGGTGATCTATATAGGACATAGTACTTTGTATGTAAGTTTAGTCATTTGTTGGTTTCACACACATTAATATGTTTTTTTTAATTCTAAATTCTTGGATGTGCGGATGTAAGGTCTTAAGCTATTGATGTCAATGTCCCTACTTCTTGGGACCAATTAACAAAGGACTATGAGGACTTTGGCATGTCCAAACTTATGAGATGGCGGGTATGTAATGGTAAAGGTGATATTCCTCATCCTCCGCAACTGTTAGCACCAAACTTGGAGGACTTATATGAGGGTTCAAATGTTGTGAAGCATGTTGTGGTAGGGGCCACAAGCTCCAATGAAATTGCCCACAATGTTATGAGAAATGTTTGATGTGCGGTGTCTTTTGAAGGGATATTTTTGCATTTGACTATCTTCCCATTGCAAATCAGCTTGCAAGTTTGTGTCAGAGCCGCACACAATGCCACGAGTTTCCAAAACTATGGTGTAAACAAGGTAAATGGCTTGGGGTTCCAGCAGAAATCAACAAAAATTTTGAAGTTCTAGGGTGGAAAGAAATTGAAGGAATACCAAGCCTTTTGGGACCTAGCCACAATTTTTGAAACACTTGTGATGTGCACAAGAAATGATTGTGAGGAGTTGTTTCAAGCTTTTCCACAACCTTACTAAGAGCTTATTGACAATTGGGATGAAATTACAAGTCAATAATATCATTTCCAATGCCCAGCTTGTTTGACCAACATTCAATGTGGAAAGAAAACAATTCAAGTAATCCAACTCACATTTAATAGACAATTCAAATATTTATTTTTTGATAAAATTCTATTTACTCTTGTAATATTTTCTATCACCTCCATAGAGATGTAATTTTTTTCTCAATGAAGCCACAAGGTTGTGTAATCCTCTAATTTTGTTAATAACATCATCTTCCTAGTTTTACAATTCTTGACATATAAAAATTAAAGTTCTGGTTTTTGAAAAATTCTAGAATCATAAAATCTCCAAGTCCATTTTGCAAAGTAAAAAACTTGAAATAGTACAAATAATGTATTATTGTTGGTGGAATTAATGTATTGTTCATGGAGGTCATTATTGTAGTAGCAAGTGTCATTATGTGTTACTATTGCTAGTGGTCACATGAATGTTCATCTAGTATTGTTGACCCAAAATGAACCAACAACTACCAATGTGCACTTCAGAGGATGGATGGTTAGGAAAATAGTCAAGAAACATTTTTTTGTTGGTTTTTAGTTCCTTACCAACCACCTTGTGGTGGTTAATTCAACATTTTTGGAAAAAAACTACCTTTTTAACATTCATATTAATGTGATGATGTTGTTATTGTTATAATAGCAATGATAACACTATTGGCCTAGAATGAATCTCAAAGGATGGATGGGTTAGGAAATAGTTTTTGTTGGTTTTTAGTTCCTTGCTAACCACCATGCGGTGGTCACTTTAGCTGATTTTTAAAAAAAATAATCATATGTTACCCATTTGAGTTTGTTTAGGTGGCAATTCCCCTCCATAATGCAACATAAAAAAATTCCTCTCATCAATTGTCACAATTCTTTTTTTTTTGGGGGTGATTTCATTTTTTTGTTGCACTTGGACTTTGTTTGTGCTAAGAGATATTGTTGGACATAACAACAGTTTCCTTACAAAGTGTCATTTGTAGATTTTCCTATGTAATCTCTCTCCTTGATTTTTTTCAAGGAGAAAATCTTCTACTCTCTCATTTGTGCATAAGAAGAAAAAAACTGGATCTATGTCTTCTTGGATGTGCTAAGAAAGCCTAGCAAACTTGCATTAATTGTACACAACCAAATCTATGGATCTAAGTTCTCTCAAAGTTGTGGTGTAAGAAGGCTTAACCATGACTTGATAAAGTTGAGCTGAAAGGTTTGTGGGTTATGGATTGTTTGATGTTCTCATGTATTTCCTTAGTTAAAAAAATGGAAATACATGCCATTGTTACTGGTGGTCACTGTTGTAGGAGCAACAACAACACTATTGGTTCATAGTGAATCATGGTCAATGATGGGAAAAAAAAACAAGGTGGTTAGCTCAACTACTTTTTATAAACAATAATAAATATTCTTTAAGTAATAAAAATAGTCTTCACCTAATAGTCACCTACCTTCCTACTAATCTCTAGTCATGGTTGTGTCAAGTGGATGGTGTGCAATTTCATGTGGAATATGTTTATATGCAAAAAATTGTGAAATTAAGATAGACTAATCAATCTTGTCAACACATATAGTAAATCAGGTGAAAGCATGATCAAGTATACATTTCGTGATCCTTGTCAAAAAAAGTGCAAAATAGCCATGAATCAAGCCTTAACATATCAAAATTTTAAATATTATTTAATTTAATGATCAATATGAGCATTTTTTTGAATTTATGTCAATGATATTGAAAATTTGCATGTTTAAAGGAGATTTAAATAGATTCCTAAAAAGTGCAAATAGATTTTTAAAAAATTTCTTGGTTAATGGCCATTTAAAATTTACTTATGCACTTTCAATTTCCAAGGTAAAAATAATAATATATCAATCTTTTAATGTAAAAGTAATTTTGAACACAATTCCACTAATCAATTTCAAAAATACTTTTGACCTACTTTTAGTACACTAAAGTTTTTCAAACTTTGTATACAACATACTATAAATTCAATATTGTGCACCATGATGGTTTGACAATGATTGAAAAGGTTTCAACTTTACTTTCTTGCATTTATGTGTAAAAATATGACTATAACTACTCATAGCTACTTTTGTTGTATACTTGATCATGCTTTCACTTTACTATCTCACAATGTCTTATAGTTTATGGAAATCAATTAGATCAATTGAACATGCACATTGAGATCTTTGATCATGTTTGATTATATAATTAATCCATTTTCAAAAAGGTTTGTAAGACTTGTGTATTTAGTGGTATGTGTATACTATTGCAACCTTCTTGACATTTGGGTTGTTTATTTGGATTATGTAGTGTTGGGTTTGTTGGTTAGGAAAATCATATATAATGTTCTTTTGAAACTAATGTTGTTTTTTGAATTAGATGTAGGGTGATCCAAAGAATTTCACCTTGGCATGAACACATAGGGATGGATTCTTATCAGCCACCACAAGATTCAAGGACACTTGGGTTGTTGAGTTGGAGATGTTGAATGGTAGAAAACAAAATGCACTTGGGCCAATTCCAGTGATTTTTATCCTTTCTTCATCAAAATTGATTGTAAAGCAAATGGAAGAGTAACTCCTTATTATCTTTTTTGAACCTCTAATACAAGAGTTAGAGGTTTTGTTCATTGATGGATTTAATGTGAATTATAACTACCCACGCCGTTTGATTTTTCCTTGGTTGCCAATTGATAATGGGGGGTCCAAGCTTTAGGCAATCTTGATGTTATGGATCGGGGATCACCCAACACAATGTAAGGTAGGTGGACTAAAGGATGGTGGTTAATGCATGTCGATGAGATGTCATAGTTGAAGGATTGGTTGGCCGCAATGTTGTATACCTTAATAATAGACACCAAGCTTGGCACCTTCCTCCATCCTAGATAATTCAAAGCCTTCTTTCAAAGGTAAACATCCTTTAGTTTATCATTTAGAAGCCTTATCATGAGTTCTTGATTTTCTTTTCTATAGTAAAAGTGATAAGTTAGAACTAAACTGCAACTATTATAGTTGTGTTGGTCATAATGCATCATGCTATATAGATTACAAATTTCTCAAATAATTTACACATCAAGTGTTATATGGGTCTTTTAGGTCTAATACATCTAATCTTAGATTTGTTTTCCTACATGGTATTTTGGCTTAAAGACTATAGAAATTTACTTGCACATTAGAACTGTGTTATATGGGTGTCAAAACTTTGGTGTTTTTATTTCATTTTATGGGTTTAACTTATCACTAGACTTGGTATATGATGTCATGCACATACTCCCCCTATGTTTGTTCAAAAAATTTGTGGCCAAGTTGAAGGAAAAATGTTAAAGAAGAAAGGCTAAATTGTTAAAAGCCCTCAAGTGGCAAAAAGGAGGCCTATAAATTTAAGGGCTCATTGGCCAGCTCATATCTTGGAGCGCTTGGGTTTTAGAAAGCTAAAGAATACATCATTTTCATCTCTTAGTGTTTATATTATGTCCTAAACTATTTGGAATTCACAAAAGATAACGAAATATGTACCATCAACTTTTTGTTGATTGAGATCTATCAATTGTTTTTATTCATAATAGGACATTTGGATGGACACATCAATCCATGATAGTTGCAAAACAATACCTTGTTGCTAGAAAAGTAAAATGGGGAAAATATGTGGGGCCGGGTGAAAGCACACTGAGGGTCAACCACTTTTCACCAAAAGAGGTGATATATAGCAAGTATCATAGTACGTAGTAAGCTAAAATCTTGATGGTATTTTTTTGGCTATCCTAAACATAAGCAATTTTTTTAAAAAATTGCATGACAACATTTTGGGTTTCAAAGTTCATTTTGAGTCAAAATTAATCTTGATCCAACAGTTAGATGAAAAGGATTGGATAAAATTAATGTACATACAATGTATAAATTGCAATCATTCAACGGCCATAGGGCCTCATGTTTGTGGTTCATGAAACATTACCAATAAAATAAAATAAAATAAAATAATGCAATCCCCATCTATAAATGTCCTCTTATTTGATATGGTAGTGTTTTTTTCTTGAAAAGAAGATATTATGATGCATTTATTGCTCAAAAATGTAAAAACTACACATTTTTTTAATGAAATTTCATCCAAAACCTTTAAATTTCTAAATGGTCCTAGATTTAATTCACGTATATCAATATCATATAGCATAAAAAAATTCACCCAAGAATTCCACTCACAACCCTAGTTTTGAAATATATTTGCATTTTTTCAAACTGTATGATAGGTACTATTTTATCATAAATATATTCCATAAATTCAAAATTTTCATTAAAATGACTCTAGATTAAGTGATGCTACTTCTTGATATGTTAGTCACCATGAGTAGTTAGAAGTACTAAAGATGTATCCACAAACTCATTGTCCATGTCTTAATGAATGCATGAACATTCATGATGAGTCCCTACCAATGACCCTTGGTGTTTCACCATGGATGCATCAAGGGCCTAGTGATATTAAGGATCATTTGTAGGGATTGATTATGTCAAGTTAAGAACACAAGATATCAAAAGCCTGCTATAGAAATTACCTTTCTCTAGAAACACTAAGGTGAGGATCTCATAACCATATGAAAATGGATGAGTGGGAGCTATAAGCATCTTCCCATATGGTAGCACTTTGAAAAGGTGCCCAATCTGAACTCTTACCATCAGCGCATTCATGTAAGGTTGAAATCTTGCAAAGGTGCCCAATCAGAACTCCTGCCATCAGCACGTCCACATATGGTTGGCATTTTGCAAAGGTGCCCAATCTAACCTCCTTGAATTTCTGGCCTTTTATGTGATGGAGTTATCATTTAGAGTGCCCAATCTGAAGTCCTTTGTATGCCATTAGATTGCTGGGATAGTCACCAATCACATAACCCACCTCCTGTTGGAGATTATTAGATGAAGCTGGTACTATTGCATGCTGGGTTTTTGTGAATGAGCTGAATATGCATGCCAAGCTTAGGCTCAGCCATCAAGCTCTTGATTGCTTTAGACACATTTTGGAGAATTTTGATCCTCCTCTAACTCAAAACTCCTTTGATAATTTTTTCCAAATTGATGCTGAAAACTAATTTTTTTCCTTGCACACCATATCTATGACCAAAGAATGCGTGGTGTTCTGATCCTGATAGATCAGAAGATAATATAAGCAGCTTCTGGCCTACAGTAATTCTCATGTCAGGGTACTTGCACACACATTATAATGCTACCACTGTTGTAGCACTCTTCAAAGCAAGTCCTGCAAACAAGGCCTAAGTACAGAAGTGCTTAAATGTGTATGTATCACTTGATTCCAAAATCATTTCAAATACATACTCATTCTGTTGTGTCAGCAACTATATACAAGAGCTCTTGCACCATCTTCTCCAAGAAAACACTGGAAGCTTGGACTACAATCTTTTTAGCAGGTTCAATTCTATGCACTCTCATCACGAGGGTTTAAAACTGCAATTGTATCATAGAAGCTTGATAGATTGGTATTGCAGCTTTCCTAGAATTGTATCAAAACTTTGCAAAAATTCAAGCCTCCAGTAATTCTTCGAGAATTGAAGGACAATGGAAAAACTCAGCTATCTTGATTGAGGATCTGTACGAAAAATTGATGCTCAATATCAGAGCCCTAAATGCTCAGAACTTGAGCTCTCCGGCTTGAAGCTCTCCAACATACTTATCCTATTCCTGGAAAATCCGTTGAGTATCTTGGAAGTAAAGACTTCAAATCTGGAAGGGATTTGAATGCCATAAAATCTCCATGTGTGTAAGCTGGCATGAATCTAAGCTTAGTTCTTGATGTACAGCTGCTGTTTGATCCATGCTCGGGCACCACCAAACAAAGTATGGAATCCAATTTGTGTATTTTGGAAAGGGAAGGATAATATGCGGAAGAAAAAGGATAGGCTGCTGGTCGAAAGCATTGAGGATTGACCATGCTGATCGAGACCAAAATTGGCAGTTGCAAGGTAATATCGAGCAGCTTTCTCAACCAGGGGGTTCTTCATATGGACACTGTGGATGTCATGGAAGGATTGGAAATGGGAAGTGCTGCATTGGCCTCGAAGAACAGCAGGAGAAGAAGAAGCTGGTAATCTATTGGTAGCACTGCCCATGACATCAGACAAGGATGTATACGAATGGGTTCGGTTCATATCCATGACACGCTCAGAATCTCGTCTCACTTGCAACCGGAGATGGCTGTAGGATTGCCATAGCTGCCCAACTGTCACTGCATTTGATTTCACCAAAGTTGTTGCCATGTAATCTTGTTCAGTAGCTGCAAACTTTGGACAGCCAGGTTACTACTGTATTTCGATGTTCTTGCAAATTTTCGGCTTTCGCAATTATGGTCTTCCTTGGGTCTTGGAGGTCACTTGTTCACACCCAACTCCCCCTTTTCTTCTAAATTTTTTTTGGGATGCTGCGAAATTGATCCTGAAACAGAAGAAAAACAACCCGTTCAGATTTTGTGTTCTCCCGGACAGACAGAGGACTCTTCTTCAATGAACCACAATAACAGCAGCAAAACTATACCTTATTGGATCTTCAAAGTATCCAACCGCTCGAGCTGCTGCATATATTCAGAACATAGTTGGGTGTTGGAGCATTGAACTTTTCCTAAAACTTCTGTAGCTGAAAAAAAACACTCCAACCTTTGTTCTGAATCTAGTGCGGCCTTCACTTCACACCCACAGCTCTGATCTCAAGCATGCAACTAAACCCAATATCGTGACAGGCGAAAAAATGCATACCCAAAAAAGGATTTGTTTTTTTGGCCCTTTGTTGTGGTTTTCTTCTGTTCCCCCCTTTCCTCCTCCTCGTCGAACAGCGATCACAAAAAGCACCGCGATTTTCACAATCTCTGCCCTCTCTTCTTGAGTCTCGTCAACAAGCGCGCGCGCACGCACACAAACACGAGAGCAGAAGAAGCGGCCCTGGAAACAGAACTCTCCCAAAGCCTCCAACAAAAACACACAGCTCCACAGCTCCTCCACCACCACCACCGTCGTCAGTCAGTCAGTCAGTCAGTCAGATCTCCAAAAGCCAAAACGCCCGACCTCCCGAATGTCAAATCCCACGATGATGAAACCCAAGAAACGCTCTACGAAAAAACCAACCTTATAAAGACTACCACAGAAATGATGACGAGAGGGAAAAAAAAAAAAACCAACAGATCTAATTGATCTCTCCGCTGCACTCACTCACTCACTCCTCTCCTCTGGGAGTCGCCAAAGATCGAAGAAGAAGGTTTATTACAAAGCCACAAAAGAAGAATGAGGCTGGCTGGTCTTTTGAGGACTTTGAAGGGACATGAGAAGAAGCAGAAGATAAGTAATAATAATACGCTGTTACTAAGAGGGGCAAAGGCAAAGCTCCGCAATTTTCTTGTGCAAGACAGATGTGCAAGCGCGACCACAAGCCTCTTTTGTTGAGTCCAAACAGCGGAAGACGACAAAAGGAAAGACAAAAACACTGCAGCAGCAGGCAGCAGCTGCCGTGTTGTTGCAGGCACCAGTGGCGCCAGGCTCCCTCCCTCCCCGTGTGTTGCCCCTGGTCTGACACTCTTTCACATGCCCAATAACTAAACCCTAAATTAACCCTACACTAATCTGTGTTTTAGAACTACTACCTAATAATAAGCTTTTCCATGGGTTAGATAGATAGATGTAGTTCAAATTTTTTGTTTGTTCTCCCCCGCCCCCCAAGCAGCTTTGTGGTTTTTTCAACCCAGAAAAATTGGACTTTTTTTGAATAATTTGAATTTTTTGGATGCAAGCAATTGAATATTCTTGAAACATTCCAAAAACAGTGTTGAAGATTTCATCCCCAAGATGGAATATTCTTGAAATATTGCTAAAATATATATATTACTGATTTTCCTTCACAGACGTTTGTTCTTTAAGAAAAGTAGTATACCTTTTCTTTTTCTTTTTTAAACTCAACATTACTAGGAAAAAACATATAATTAGGGTTCAAGCTGCCTGCCAAGCCACGCTAAGTAACCCCACTTGTTAAGAAATACCGGTTAGTACCCTACCACGGTATTTCTTAATTCCTAATCAGCTCACTAATCAACAGGGTCAACAAATCAACAACGTTGTGCGCAACTAACGCGCTAAACCGCATACCAAACCCCAAAGGTCACACGTCACAGTACATTAATCTAACCTGAGTTAACCCAGTGGTTTTATTAATGCACAGCAGAGTCTGCAGTCAAGTCGTGTTTCAATGATTTTTGTGGGCGCAGCCGCAACCCGCGTCCGGGCAGCAGCGTTGAGAACGGGCACGTGATGCGTTGTCCTCGGTAGGGGGACCGGTGATTATAAGGGGGGAGGGAACCGGCATTTAGCTATTGAAGGTAGTAAGTAGGTGGGCCTACAGCTAGCTAACTACCTAACCAGGGTCGCCTACACAAGGTACCTACTCTACTCTATTTTTACAAGGGAGTAAAATAGGCAGATCAGCTGCCCAAAATTAAATGGTCAATAGGGTGCTTGTCTGGCACCCTATTGGTTTATAAAAAAAATTTACCCCTTTTGGTACATGCATTCTGAGTAAAGCCCTGTTGCTCTCTTTTTTGCCCTAGTGTTAGCTCAACTTTAATTTTATACACAAGGCAAGGTCCGATAGGGAGGGTGTTATGAGAATTGGGGGTCATGCTCATCTTCACCCGGCGTGAGCCCCTCATTCCAGTAACACTCTCCCCTTAGGGTTACCCTATTTACCAATTCATCCCACCAATAACTGGATACAACATTTGCGATCCATGAACATTTTTTGTGAGGAGGGTAACTTTGGCTCATTGTACAATAGGAAAGGGAGTTGAATTGTTGATTGACTGATTTTTGCTTTCTCTTGATTCATGGTCAATAAATAAATAGGATTCACTATTGCAGTGTTTGGATTGAAGACTACTACTATGCTATATACTAAATTCTTGTTTGCAATTTTTTTTCCACAAACAAATGATCTTTGTCCAGGTTCAAGACTCATGTTCCAACAAGCAAGCAAGGACTTATGTATATCTTATATACCCAAGTGTTAACTGTTAACCTTTGTTTTGCAACAAGTCAATTGATTTTATTTTGCTCATACATGGATGGAACATTAATTGCTGTCTAAAATGAACACAACATACCCATTAGATTATTATTACGGGTCCAACTCAAATTACCTAATACTAATATACTTTGGCAGTTGGACCATGAAGATTGGTAATTTGAGTTGTGTTCCTCTCTTGTGCAATTAGGTGATGTGGCCATTCCATCCTATCGGCAAACCCATCTGGGTCCACCACCACAAAGAATAATGTGGCCATATTCAAGTGGGTCACAAAATTAAGGGCTTGGCAAATCTGGAAGGTTAGCATCCTTATTCGACAAAGGAACAAACAACACACACGTGACAAGCTACCTATGCATTCATCCTTCTATAGACTCCACATAGCTTGCCAACAACTCGCTAAATTTGGCACTTGTTAAAACCAATTCCAAATTAAATCAAGCACAACAAATAATCACTCTCTCAGGCTTCCATAATCTATTCCTCAGGCAATTATTTAGCCATCACTCCTTGGTTGCAAACTTTGTTTAGTAAATTTGAATATAGCTTCCTTGACTCACACAATCTTTATTGCCAAAATTGAAAATGAACCTTTGCCTATATTTGCACGGTTGATTGTCATTAGGGGTGTGGGAATACCAAAAGTTTGGTTGTAGTCTATGGACCATGACTTGCTATCTTCATAACACAACAACACCCCAAAATACCATGACAAGTATGAGGTTTTTGGTTGGGGGGCACATACATAAACCAAAAACCCCACTACACGTGTTTTTAATAGTACATTTGTAGATAACACAAGTGCCAAGGAAAGGCGAAGGAAAGAGGTGTGTGGCGGGGCTTCCAAGTTCACCTCCAAGGGGAACTTTTAACTCAAAGGACATAATTGTGTGAGAAAAAGAAGGAGGTTCAAGATAATTTATTATTCACTTCAGTCCCGTGCAACATGCCTGCAGCATACAACACAAGTTTGGCTTTGAAAAGCCGATATTTGAGCCTTGTAGATTCTCATATCAGCAACATGCCAAAGTCGTGACTCCGTTAAATGATGGTAGAGCTGAACAACACCAATCCCCACCAATCCCCTCACCAGTCCATTGCACTATCTATAGTAAATAGCAAAAGCAAAACTTTGGTTTGCTCAGCCTTGTGCTTATTCTGCCTTTGGTGAAAGGGAAATGTTATTCCCATGTGATTGTTGCTGCAAGGGTTGCAACTTGTATTGAACAGCAAACACGGGTTCCAGCCTATGAACTTGGCCAGCAGGGTGGAACCAGCTAGCACCTAGACTGCTCCCTTCACCGCCTTCAGTGAAGCCCCCTAGACATAGAAGCTATATTTGACCTAAGAAATGGGAAATTTTGGACAAGTTGAGATGCATTATTTTAGTATTAGAATGGGATAGTCATAATGTTTAGAAGCAAATTTTGGAAAAGCAATTGGTGTTGACCATGGTGCTGTTTGACCCAGTGACTAGGAACTACAAATCAACTCCCTTTGCTTTCACACTCATGCATTACAGGCTTTTGTTGTTTTTTTTTTCCAATTTCATGATGTAGCCAAACTGGCAATCACCCTCCAGAAGATTTTGCCAAATTTGGCTATAGACCAGGTATGAAAGTAGAAAGTTTTAAGAACCCTTTCATATTTTGGCTACCTGCTGCAACCTGTTGTAGAAATCTTCTAGAGATTTTTTTTTTTAAAATCGAATTTGGTCAGTTAGGACCAATTTTTTCACAAAATTCCTTAATATGTGTCGAAATCATAAGTTTCCAGGTTTTAAAAAAAATTCAAAACGTCACCCGAACAAAAAACCACTGATGCAGTATTATGTAACAATGATCTCTCGGCATGAAAAATCTGGATTGGGACGGTGCCACTTATCGCCTTGCCCCACTTTTGAAAAGGATTGTGTTAGGTAACAAGTTAATCGGTCCAATTTTCTTGAACCCGTGAGGTTGCCACCTGCATTGATATTTTCTGGCACACAATTTGTGTGAAACCCCCAATATCTATCAATTTGCCTACACGTAAAGACTTGAGCAGATCTTTTTAGTGTCATTGCACTGTGTGTTCCAGGCAAAAACAAATTCATCCAACAAAAGGCAGGCACTTCAAAAAATGGAATGGCTCACTCTTGTCAGAGTTTCATTCCTCCCATGGTACCTGGTGATTATCCTTTGGACATCACAGGATTTTTTTTTGAACATAATCCACCCAAGTTCTCAGCCATGGGCTTTATCCCAATTGGGCCTGCAAAAAGCAAACCCTTATTGCATAAAAGCTAAGGCCTCAAGCATAACTGTACATTGTAAGTACTTCTATATGGTCAGTACATTGTAAGTACTTCTATATACATACATTAGAACTTGAGGGGCAATTTCTTTGCACAGTACAAATATGTTGCTGTTTTGTTTCATGTGTTCATGAGGGATATATTAGAGTTATCCGTAAGGTAAGGAAAACACAGCACCAGAACCTTGAGTTCGGTCATACACAGGTGAGATCCAGAAAAACCCTGCACAAAAATACATTGGCGTCCAACAACGAGGGGTGAAACTCAGAAAACCATCATTTTTTTTTGGTAAACTGAATTTCATCTTGTCTTTTCCTGAGCGCCTCTATTGCGGCTACATATATTTTCAGCGCTCCTACCTCTACAACTACTATACCCATACAACTACTATAATTATTCTCAAACCGTGTGCATTAAATGCTCCTTTTCAACATTTCATACTGAGATTTAATAAAATTTCATTACTTTGAAGTTTGTGGATACCACGGAAAGAGGAGATAGGGGGTGAAAGGAGGCCCAAAGACAGGGTTACTTTGTGGATAACTCTATTGTGAGGTAAGATTTTGCTCAATTTGTAAGTGGTAGGCAAGCCCTTGTGTTTGTTGCTTCACTAAAAATGTGGCCAAGGGTTTTAGCATGTATAATGATCAGCGTTGGCTGTTTCTTCTTTCTTTAAAAGAACCTCGAGTCTTAGTTTTAACATTTTAAAAAGTTTTGGTAGGCTCTCCAAGTGCAAGTTATAGAGCCTGGTTCTTCAAAGTTTTTAAACTTGCAATTTCAGTTTTGGCAAATTTTTCAAATTCAAGAACATTTCAGTCTGGTTCGAAAACAGGATCTGATTCCATATACACATAAACACTCCAAGGCTGAAATTTCTATAGGTAAGGAGTCTTATATCAAGTTAAAACTGAAAATTGTGAAGGTACCAAGTTTAAGCAAAGTGATCATTTATGTGTAAAGTTCAGCTTACTTATTCAAGTTCTCCTCACTTTAATAAGAACTTGAACCCTAAGTTTTACCCTTGTAACCTATATAAGGAACCCAAAAGAGGAAATTACAACATACCTATTTTGGGATGGTCCAAAGTTTCATTAATTGTTTTTGTGATAGGCCGATCAAAGATGCCCATCCAAAAGAAAAATAATCGAACTTTGGGGGTCCCTATAACCAATTAATATGAGTCTCAGGTCAGATTTCTCACTACTCAAATGAATAAATCTTCTTCTCAAAAAGTCATTTCATTTTTTCATAATGAAGTTATTGTATTTTTCATACATTGGAACTTTCAATTTATTTGAAATGCATCATATGTTAGATGTACATGCAAAACTATTGGATGTATGTGTAGAAATGTAACTCTAGATCAATAAAATATAAAATATAAAATAATTTTCATAGAGATAAAAAAATAATTAAGGATAAACATATTTTCATCAAAATTTTAAAAGAATTTTGATTTCTAACTAGGAGAAATAATTTTTACAAATTTTGTCATCAGAATTAAGAAATAATCAGCACTTTCATCGCCTTGACTGGAACATTTTAGAGGATTATATGAGTTATTTAGTGACAAAACTGATTCGAGGCTACAGTAGTATACCTAGTGTGGGGGCAGCGGGAAGGAGAGGGGTTGAGAGGCTCTTGCCATTTGCATTGGTTGCTCACCTGCACTTCCTTCCTCTTTGGGAAAAAAGATGGAGCCTGCCCATCCATCGTTTATAGTAGACCCAAGTTCACAAATGGTGGTGCAAGTTACAACCCAAGTTATGGTTCTATTTCTGAAGGCATGTCTATAGCTCAGACCTTCTGTAATAACATACTTAACAACAGCTTATACCAAATCAAGATCCTTGTTCTTACATAAGGCTCCTCTTAGTGTTTTACATTGATAAAGTCACCCTCTTTGTGAGTCCTATTTGACACTCTAAACCACCTTCCACGCCCAATCAACTCTAATCCCTAAGTGAGCAAAATTTGGTACTGTTTCTGAAACTGGGTATCAGTTCTGAAGATTGGCAAGAGCTTATTTTGACAAAGTCTTGAGTTAATGAAGAATTTGTGCAGCAGTTAAGAACCCGGTAAGGCTAATCCAAATCTTGGGGTAGAACTCCCCTGAGGACCAATTTAGGTGAGAAAACAAGTTTGGCCCCTGTTTGTTCTTGCATGCGTGCAATTTTCATCCTGACTTCTCGGTTCATCCCCAGTTAAGGCGAAACTGATGATGTCTGGAAAAGGAAGGATGACAAATTATGATGAGATTTCAGTAACTATTGTTCCTCTGCTCAGAGCTTCAGGAACCTCCAAGCAGGAGGGCAAAGGAAGCAAAACAAAAGGGCTCCCAGTTAGATTCATGCTAGGAACACCAGGAAACTTTTCAGCCCACAGACAGAGAAATCCATGGAAAATGATGAGAATGTGGCAAAGAAAGTAATAGCAAATGAAAGTAAGCCTTGCAAATTAATTAATTATATTTTCACTCCCATGCATTGCTTGTATCAAAGTGTTCTCCTTCCATTTGAATGACACTGGAAGAAAATAATTTGGTTTTAGTAGTCTGCAATTCCAAGGTGTGCTCAGAAAACCTTGCTTGCAGAACCCTCTACCTATAGTATCTTAATACCAAAGGAGACCAGATGCCAGACCCACATATGATTGTCTATTGAAGATGCTTCGGAGGAAACTAGCCCCTTACTACTGCATGGTGCAAAATTCACTACTTTGATTATTTGGGTTATCCCCATTCCTGGTTAATTCAAAAATTCATAGCATAAATAGGTAAACACAAAACTTGACTATGCTTGAAACAATATTAGATTATTGGAGGGGAGCCTCTTTATTTGTTGCAAGTTGCAATCTTATATGTGAAACAATTGTTTGGCACGTTAACATGCACATTTGAAAAAACAATTACTTTGGATGCAATATCACTCGCTACCTTTTGTGTTTATCCTATGATTGTTATTGTCAACCTCAAAGACATTCTTGTCTATGGTATTCTTCCCTATCCCTCCCCCAAACCAATGCATATTATTCTTCACAATGAAACCATTATAGCCTAGTCTGGGTTCCTCCACCAATATATATATATATATATATATATATATATATGTCTTTGTTTTAAAAGTTAAATATGCAGATGATCATGGACCCCATGTGATGAGAACCTCAACCACGCAATTGAAGTCCCCCATGCAAAAGAGTGGGATTCCCCATCAGTCAGTCAGGAGAGCTACTAACCAACTATATATGTTATATTCAATCAGGTTTATGTCCCCCTCTCATCAATTGATACCCTCATTGTAAGAGCTACGAACTTACTATGTTATATTCTATCACATCTATGTCCCCCCTCTCGTCAATGGATATGCTTGTCGCCTTTTCATTTTGAGATTCTAGAGGATAGCATTGGTTTTTGGTGGATGATGCAAGTGTAAGCTGGCAGGCTCAGCCCATCACGAACAACACAAGTGTGTGAATTCTGACCATAACTGCAAATTTTGACATCCTAAAATAATGTGATTCTTTGTATAATCCTCATCATGCGGCAAATGTAGCATAATATTTTATTAGACACATGTGGTTGGGTTGTATTAATCTAACAGTCTCCCAAACTCATCCAGGTGTAAATCAGAAGTGGGGACATTTAGCACTACAACAACTGCAGCATTTGAGGTGCGTGTAGAGGTTTGGATGGAAAGATTTGCTAATGGAAATTATCTCTTAGAATTAGCCAGCTGGTTCCAAATTATCCCTGCCTGTGTCAGCTGGTCCTTGAATCATCCTTCATAAACAGGGGGTGATTGTAATATGAAGTCCTGAAAATTAGAAAGCAAATCATCATCAATATACGTAAAAGAATGAATGTGATGCTGCCACAACTTGCAAAACATGCACAACATTGATTCAAATTAGTATCACTACTTTCCCTGAAATGTGGGTTTCCTCACATGGTTTGAAGAAGCCTTATTAGAGCAACCCCAGTGATGCATTCTCTATTTGAGGTAGTATCATCAATATTACCACATCCAAATTAGTGTTAATGTTTGTCCCTCCCAACCCACAAATAATAAAATATTGAACAATTGCTCTTAGAATTGTGCAATTGTTTCTAATGAGATCTCTTTATAGCTGGTAGTGCAAAAAAGACTATTGCTTTGGAGAGTCAACAAATTAGAATATATGGGATTGAGTATTACATATCCATACATTAAAACTAATGCTAGCTATTTAGATTTATGCTGTAGTGACTTGAATTGGAATGACCTTTCCTTCAATGAATCAACACAATTTAAATCAAGTCTCAAGTCTAGGTGGAGTGATGTTGTTCTCACCAACCAATTTTGATGGCAAATTTGATTATTGTAATTAATCTTTCAAAAATGACAATTCCCATATTTCAACCAAATATTACAGAATTGTCATCTAAGACAAAATCTTCATCCATCCATGGACATGGCAGCAGGTCATTCCAGACCCAAGATTAGAGTTTAATTCTTCCCAAGGGCCAAGACCCATCACTTCTTCCTATATAATAATGTATACCATTATTACCCCCACTGGGTCATTGGAAGCTAATTTCCTAGGTTGCTGGAGCTTGGAATGCTGTGCATGGACATCCTGATCTGGAACTGAAAAGCATGGGAATCATTGGGAATTTCCTCCTTTTTATCCAAAAAGAATGATGTCATGGATGATGGTTCATGGCATCATCTTTCTCTCTTGTGTGGGTCTTCTCTGGAGGGACTCTCTCCTCTCAAGGAATATTTATATATCAAGTCTTTGGCTAAAGTACTATGTTGGTGAATGGGCAAAAAAACCAATAAAAACCAATGGCTGGAACGATCACACGCAAAACAAAAGGGAAGGCCAAAGAAAGGCCAAAAGATGCCCAGCCCACAGGAACCAAAGAAGGTGGAGAGCTAGTCCCTTTTCTGGTAGGAAGGTATCTCATCCATCGCTCCTCTAATGTCATCCACATGCAAGCTCTGAGGTTTAATAGTATTTGGAGGTCTAGAACAAGCATTTCCTGTCAACGCAATCTTCCTTTCTATAGTAGAGGCTAAAGCACATTGAAGAGCAATACTAACACATCGCATGAAAAACTAAATGCAAAAAGACAAGGATAAATGATTTCTTGATCGTCTATCATGGAAAAAATGAGCACACTTCCTGATGAAACAATCCATATCTGGCTCGGGTGTGTCATGCACCTTCATGGCCATTGGAATAAAATGGTGCCTCTCACAAAACTTTCTATACTTGTGGATCTTAATAATCGCACTAAGTTTCGCAACTACACCTATTAATTAATTAATAACATTTGTAACCATCATCTTTCATATCAAGTCAGCAACCACCACAGCAACAAAAACTTGGTCCTTATGAATCATGTAAATGTCGATTCATAATGAAACTCCTAATACAAGGGTGTACCACAGCTCTCTCTATATAACATGCCCATTTTTTCAATCAAAAACATACATGACATCTCTAATGATGTCATGTGTGGCTATCTACTAACCTTTAAACGAACAACATGCTAGATGCATGTCAAATGCATTTAACCCATGTTCATATTCACACATGATAAGATTAAATGTTGAAAATTGAATCAAACCGAAATGAAAACGTAACACTGAAATGAAAATAAAATGTGTGAGACAAAACAAATAGATAAATGGCCTAACAATCAACCATAGCCCTGCTCCCTTGCCCGAACATTGTTGGTGAATAAAATTATAGAATGCCTATTAAATATTCCAAAAAATGTCTAATACATGGTATAAATTACAAACAACTTGTGACTTTTTATTTGGTGTGCCCCAATATTTTTTAAAGGTACATTCACACTTGGGGTTAGGGACTCCAATGTTGAGTCCCCTAACACCATGCTAATCATTTAGGACTTACACCTATTTACCATGAACATTTTTTGTTAAGCTAACATTCACTTAACATGAAATTGTCACCCATTTAAACATTGGGGGCCACCTAGGATGCCATTTAACATTGATTTGACATGAAGTATGAATGCACCATTAGAGGGTTAACGTGTGTGCTAGGAGCTAGACCTAGGCCTCCCATTTTAGAACACAAGAGCATTCCCAAAAGAAGCTACCTACAATCCAGTGTTTTTTTAAGGAATTCTTTTTTGTAGCCTCAATTGGGATCATCCATAGGAAGACATAGAAAACAAGACAATCATCCATCCCTAGGTGATGTAATCAACCTTTGATATTTATGGCTACAAACTGAAAACCAAATATAATAATCTGGTTTACGAATTTTTACTATTTTTTTTTTCTCAGTTTTGGTAATTGAGACCCTCCAAGATCAGTTTCATGTTCAATGTTGTGAAACTGGCTATCATCCAGAAGACAATTTAACCAAATTTGGCTGTAGACCATATATATATATATATATATATGAAAGTTAAAAAATTTAAAAATACCTTAACATTTTGGCTACCTCCTGGAACCTGTTGTAAAAATCTGGCAATCCAAAATTGTTCAAAACCTGGCAAATTAGACCAATTCCATTCACAAAAATCCTTTCAAATGTGCTAAAATCATATTTTTCAGCTCAAAAATGCAACAATTTGCCCAATTAAAAAAACACTGCAGGCTACATCCCAAAGTAAAAACTCAATGAGAAAAGAAACATTTCCTAGCCTACTCAATAGGTACATCGCTCTGGTCCCAGTTTTAGAACACTAGCCTAGCCTAGCTTTAAACCTGGGCACAACCGGGTTCACACTGCGAACTCTTTCACCGAACCCAACCCACAAAAAGTAGTGTGCGTGTGGCGGCAACCCTCTTTTCCTGAGTAGGTACTAGGTAGCTACCACAGGCGGTGAACCTATATCCGTGCACCTACCTCTTGTAGGGAAAGGGAAGTAGGACCTAGTTGTCTGGTGGTGGGACCTGGAAAACTTTCGCCCTTTCGCCCTTTTGATAAGTTAATGCTTGGCTTGTAGACTCGAGGCATCATGAAGCTTGCCAATTGGGGATCTCTTGTTGAATGGCTTTTTGGGAGCAGAACTAGGGCTTTTACATCTGATTAGCCAGAATTTTGGATAGGGCTTGTCTCATGGGTTCTTTTTCTCAATTTTGTGATTTAAAAATTTTGGCAAAATTTCCCAGAAATTTAGCAAAATTAGTTGAATATACACTAGGAAAAACTTGTTTTTAAAATAAAAATTCCCAACATTTTTTTGTTTAAAAAACAACAAAATCTTTCCCCAAAAAAAGTCACTGCTTGTGTCCTTTCATTTAAGCACTTCTTTACACATAATTTTGCACCTTCAGAGGTAGCCCAAACTAAGGAAAACAATTGCCCTCATCACCATGTAGCTCATCAGTTCCTCCTGGGTTGTTTGCAAAATAGCTGATCATTTTCATTTCCCCTTTATCCCTCTTTATCTCTCATGTAGTTTTATATTGCAATAACTTTTGGCAAGTGCTAACCATTCATTTAAGAATTCATTCTCTAAAGTAAAAGAGGTAGTTTTTCGTCTTTTCTCTTTCCCAATTTTGTGATGTAGCCAAAGTGGCAATCATCCATATGTGGATTTAGCTAAAGTGGTGATCAATGACGTGAAGATTTAGCCAAAATTGATTATAAAATAGAAATGAAATTAAGAAAAAAAAGGATCCTTCTATATTGTCGGCTACCTATTGGGTTCTGACCAATGTTGGGCGGGTCTCTAGTTTTTATGAGAATAGTTGGGTCCGGGTATGAGACTATTTTGAAAGACCCAACCTGGTTCTTTTTTTAAATTTTATTTTCATATTTTCAAGACCCGGGCAAGGTTTCAAAAATTCGCAAAAAACATTTCACCCAGGTTTCAAAGCATTGGTTTTCAAACATGTGATACCACTTAGTTTCAAAGCTAGTTTTTGCATACCTATTATTAGAAATTTTATCATCTCAAAAATTAATTTTTAATGTTCAAAAATAACAAAATTACATGAAAAAATGAAAAAAATTCAAATTAACTAGGGCAAATGGGTTTGTAATTGCTTCCCTAAATTTTAAGCACATAATAATGGCAAACTATAATGCATCAAAAAACAACCAATGGCTCCTAAATTGGTTCAAAACATAAGCAATCACAACAAGAGATAAGGACTCAGAGTTCTGCTAAGTAATAAAAGGAAGCATTCTTCCACTTATTTTGACAATATTCTACCTACTATAACAAAAAAAATAAAATCTTTGAATTACAACACTTCCTAAAACATAATGATTTTGCTAACAAATCTACAAACCAATTAAAATTTTCAATGTTAGAAGATCTAACTAAAACAAATCAATAAGAAACAAAAAGACAATAGTTTTGGAAAAAAATTACAATAGATTAAATAATCATCTTGTCTTCATTGGAGTATTTAATTTCTTGGAGGCAAGTTCAAATCTGAACAAGCCTTGTTCCATTCCCATCTACTCTTTTCAAAAAATTTAGGCTAAGTTATACATTTCTACAAATCTGATTAAGTAAACTTGATTGAAACAAACTTGAAATTCTTACAAATTTTTTCCTCAATAATAACATATTGACATGCTTTGGAAAAAGCATGGCCAAAACAATAGCTACATTCATGGTTCTCTTACTCATTGCCTTGCTAATTAGCTTGTTTTTTTTTGTTTTTTTTGTTTTTTTGGTGAAGATGGTTATGGTGATGGCAATGACAATGATGGCAATTTTTTTTCCTCCTAGTGAATATTTTTCCTATTCATCCCCTTGCCATCATCTTCCTACTCGTCCTTGTTCCATTTTTCCCTTGCAAGTCCCAATTTGTTTTTAGAAAAATAATAAAAATAAATTGAACTTGCAAAAATGAAGCAAAGGTGATGAGTAGGAAGATGATGACAAGGTGATGAAAAGAAAGAAGATTCACTAGAAGAAAAGTATAATCATTGTCTTGCAAAACCAAAACATGGACTCCTTGAAAGAATAAATAAATTAAAATTAAAATTTCGAAAATAGATTATTATTACTATTATTTTCAGAGAGTCCATTTTTTGGTCTTGTCAACTTGCACAACTAAAAACTGGACTCCTTTTTCTAATCCCTGAAAAGAAATCCATTTTTATCTTGCAAAAAATGAAAATTTTCAAATTATTACTATTTTCAAGGAGTCCATTTTTAGGTCTTGCAAATTCACAAGATTGAAAAATAGACTTTGTTTTTTTGTATTTTATTCTAATCATTGTCTTTTTGTATGTCACCTTGCTATTCTTCAAGGATGATGATAGACCATTCAAGGTGGTAGCTACAATTTTGAAAACCCTAGATATGGAACTACATGGCAATTAAATTTTTAAAAAAAAGAAGCTATCACTCTTGGAGAGACATTTAATGTACATTACAGTTTTAAAATAAGTTAGTTTATATTAATTTTGGATTTTTAAAAAATGTTAATCATCTTTGTTTTTCTTGAAATAAAAATTCAATTTGTTAACCAGCACCCACCAGTTCACCATGAAGGATGAATGATAAGTGGTCAGGAAACTGTTTTCTGTTGAGTTCCAGTTCCCTATCTAACTCTCGTGGTTAGTTTAGTTGCTTTTATTTTCTACCTAACTACTAACAACCCACAAACAGGTTGTAAGTAGGTAGGTAATAATGAACAAAGCCCTTGCCAATGTATAAACCATCTACTTACCTAGTAATTACCTATTTTCTTACCTATCTACCTATATATGTGACCTATTTCCTACAGAATTGGTTACCAAGGTGAAACCAACTATTAACTCAGTTGAGGGTCATCCACAACTGAGTTATAACAGGCATCCAATGGATGGTGCACTGGTGGGGTGTTAGTTCACTGGTGGCCCATTTCTAGGACTGGGTTTGGAACTGAAACAATCTCTTCTTATCTTGCAACAAAATATAATCAGCCGTTTTTTTACTGGTAAATTTTTGCCAAACAGCAATTTTTTTATAAAAAAGGAATATAGTATGAATTAGTGATTTTTGGAGAGTTTTAATGACCAAATGTGAGGGGGGAAATCTTTTTAACTTATCAGATTTTTATATTTAATTTTTGGTTTGTAACCATAAATATAGAAGGTTCATGAAAGATTTGTCCTTCATATTTGGTTTATAGCCAGATTTGGCTAAATCTTCACCCTAGATGATCGCCCTTTTTTCCCACATCTTGATATGGGTTGCCACTTATATAGATTGCCATCTTCATATAATTGCCACTTTAGCTACATAGTAAAATTCCTTAAAAATACGCTGGATGGAATAGAAGCCCCTCTCCAAACTTCATTAGTGTAAGGTAAGGCCTGAGGGCAAGGGTGTAAAACAAAGGCCCTTGCTGAAGGTAGCTTCTGAATGCGCAGCCCCTCGGCCGCACCCCTCAAAACGCAAAGGCCAATGCACTTTCCAAACCATAATGTCCTTGAGATCTGGAACCTATGCATAAGGTGCCATGTGCCATCCTCTATAAGACTCAAATTGTATCAAGGGTTTTAATGGCATTGGGCAAGTGTATATTTATAACACACCTATAAGGTAATGGTATAGGAAGTCTTCAAGAAATTTTTAAAGCTAAATGGATATTGTTATTACTTCACATATATTGCAATGATATAATTATAATTAAAACTAAAAAAATTAGAAATAATTATATTATACAAATAGCTAGGAGACCAATACCAATAAGTATTACACATGAATAGTAACATTATGTGAAAAACCCATTATACTTTTAAATGTATTCCATTTCAATTTGAAGCCATTACAACAGAAAACCATATCAAGTTCTAAAGAATAATGATATAAACTTTGTAAACCACACACTTATCATCTAGGTGATGAGTGCAAAACACTTAACAACTTAACAACACCCACAATGCAAATCTTAATCACTACCTTCATATCCAACTTATATCAATCATGGTTTTTGTCTCTCGAGTGCTTGCTTGAGAATTGAATTTGGTGGTTCTTGGTCAGTTGCCACTTAGTTTGGTTCAGGTTGTTAAGTCCAGATTAAGGTTATATCAAAGCCATCAAAGCACAACTGAAGTCAATTAGGGTTAATTAAGGGGCTGATATCAAGGTTATTTGAAGGCTGCTTAAAGGTTGCTAAAAATGATGTCAAGGATATTTGGAGACAAGTTTCTCCACTAACTCCAAAAGAATAATGCAAACTAAATACCATTATATGGTCTGAAACAAGGACAAAAATGTGACTAAATGCACATAGATGGCAAAAATCACTTCAAATTTGTTTAAAGGTAGCAAAACACTCCAACTCAATCCTAAAATTCTGATCTATGGTTCTTGTACATAAATTTCACCAACATGACCTTGACCTTGGCATAAGCACCATCAAAAATGTGCAAAACCCATGTATCATGAAAGTTGTCATCACAAATTTAAAAAAGACATTTTATCATAGTCTCTTGAAAAAGGACATACCATGGTCAACACATGAAAATTTTAAAATTTTAAAACTTGAACAATGTCTTCTGGTTTCAACATTCATTGCACAAAACAAACAATCATCATGCTAAAGTCATGGATTCAATGACTACATTTTATGTAAACTAAGTGTTTATATGTCATGACCCTAACTCGCAACCAAGCTCAAGGCATAACAAGGAAAATGAGGTAATTTGGCAACCCTTCATTCAAATAAACTTTCACAAGTGTGAAAAAATTCAAGGGAGCAAGTACCAACACTTCCAAGAGGGGAAGAAAATGATCACTCTTCTCAAGTAAGGTTATGGTAAAGGTGCAATCACAATAAAAAGAGCCAATGGTAACAAGGTCAAAGTCCTTGCCAAGGATTATAGTAAGTGGGTTTTTTTTCTTAGTTATGCAATTTCAAATGAGCTCACATAGGAGCTCAATGTCTTAATTTCATCCTAGAACTCCCACACCCTCTTCCTTGTTGGGAGTTAGAGAAGGCAAACTGGGTTTGCATTTCCTTGCAAAACTAAAAATCAACATGGTTTCTTTTACCATTGATATAATTTGAGGAACCTAAAGGTGCATAGTTATCCAACTTACCACGACTTCAACATGTGACCCAAAAAATGTCAATGCATAATTATAAGCATGTCCATTTCAAATAGCTCACATATCAAAAACATATCTCACATTTTATTTTTAAAAAATAATGAATATATAATTTTGAAGAATTCAAAATCCATGCATTAAAATAAAATTAATTTAAAAATTCCAATGATGTTTTAAAATCTTGACTTGAGCCATAATTTCAATCTAGTCTCTTAAAATTTCAAATTATTTATGTAATCATGTAGTTTCATGATTGAATTAATTTCACATTTGTAATTCGTTTTATGTGAGATTTTTCCAAAAAAAAATATTTAAAAAGATAGAAGGGAATAATTTATTAAAATACTCACTTTAAAAAAAAAATCGCCAAGTTTTGAGGGAAATATAGGAATTTTTTTACCATACTTGGACTCATAGCATTTTTTTAACAATTTTTAAATTTAGATATTGATCCCCAGTTTCACAGATGTTATGGATAACTTTATTACATCACGACTAGTTCCAAAATGACAACACAACTTCATCCATGAAGTATCAACATTATCATCTTATATAGTATTTGCACACTTGGACCATAACATCATGTGACTTGTGTAGGAGGTAGCATTGAAAGGGCACAAGGGTGGTGGTGGCATTGAAGAGTACTAATAATTCCATCCTTTTGGTCTCCAACTTCTCTCTTGAAACCCTTGGGCTGGTTCAAGTAGTGTTCAAAAGGGTGAAGAAACTGCACCTTTCACCTTCAACCAATCATCTAGGTTCATTATACCCGGGTTGAGAACTAGGTCAAGGTTCAGGTGCCTAGCAGTGTTTTGTGGTTTTCTCTTTTCATGAAGAAAGAACTAATGGGGAAGAGTCGAGTGAAATCAAACAATCAGTTGTGACTATTAACCGGCGGTTCTCAACAATTGAATGAACTATTTAAAAAACCCTACCCTAAATCATCCCTTCCTTCACGAACCCAATCAGTTCTTTGAAATTTTCAAAACCCCAGAACTGGAGGTAATTTTATTGTGAAAGTTTTCAAAGGACCAACACCAAAGGTTCTTTGATTCTGAAATTTTTGAAGAGCTCAAAATCGGAGGTCATTAACAAAATCAGAGAACCGCCAAACACCCATGCAACTATAAACCCAAAAAACTATTTGCCACTGTTAGTTCTGTAGTGACTATTGAGCTTAAATATTAAATATTAAATATTTTGTGAAGCTTCATACCATTAGATATCCTTCAATGTATATTTCTCTCCGTAATATGAGTTCTTTGATAAACAACACTCAAAGGTATCACATGTTAGATAGTACCATTTTTTGACACTGGGTTCATACAACAACAATGCACCAATAATGTGCACATTTGGCCAAGAGAACTTTATATATACTATGAGTCTGGTTGTCTAAATAGAAGGGGAAAAAAACATTTGGATCTTTTTTTTGAATTATTCAATTGTGTAGCTTCTTATGAGAATTGAGAAAAAGTATTTCCCATTAAGATAATTTTATCCCCATGGCATTCATTTGTATTTTGAAAGTGGGGTTTTTTTGTTTTTCAAGCTATGAAAAACACAGACTAAATGTCCAAAAACTTATGGAACCTAGTAAAATTCAAAATTATTCCAACTCCAAAATTCAAAATGCTTTTATGATATTTTAAATCAAACTTTATATTTGCTAATTGCCAATGAGTTGAAAATAAATTTGTGAGACTTTCCCCAATTTTTAGCATCTCCTCCAACTGTTGTTGAGTATATTGATGCTAACCAAGATACACAAGATGGTAGGACCAATTGTTAATTCCATCAACCAACTACGTTTAAGTCTTGTTAGAAATATGCAAATTAAACAATAATGTAATCAAATCTTTCGATGGACAGATTTTCAAAATTTGTGATCAAATGTTTTCCAAAACCAACTCATTAGGTAGGTTAACACAAAATTGTCCCATTCCATCACATTCATGCCTCTTGGATTTTAGGTTGCAAATCTACTTCCCACCTCTAGACTTGCAAGCTTGGAGGAATTTCTTCGTGTTGGAGGAAGGGCATGGGCTTTGAGCAAGGGCATGATTTTGGACAAAGGCTCAGGTGGTATGACCGGGTGGGGGCAAGTAACAATGTTCTACTCTCAAAATGTTTGACAAAATAAAAAAAGGATCCACTAGACCAATGGGGAGGTAGTCTTTGTAGGTTTTGTAGGTTTGACAATTCACATTGACAAGCTACCTTACTATGGTCCTTTTTGAGTGCCATCTCTAATTTTGGAAATCAATGGTGCTTGATTTGGTGTGAGCCTATTTGTTTATTTGCTATTCTACTTGGAATAACATAATGTACTTGTAGGCTACAATTTTTAGTCCCAAAAAAAAAACCTTTTTTCTTTCCCCAAATTAAGTTATAGGAGCTTGTTGATTATGGTTTACTAGTTCTAAAACTTATTAGTTTTCTGGACTTCAAAAAGTAGGTTGAAAATACATAAGATCATTTGAGCCAATTTGATATGTACTTTCTTCCATCTTCCCACCATTTCACTAATGACTTGATGTTCTACAATGTTACACCATATGCCTACATATACATATGTATACATTTTTTCACCTTCAATTTATATTAACCTATTTTCAATGTACTTTGCAAAAGTGTAATGAATGTTGTGTGTCATAAAATAAAATGAAAACAGAATGAATAGTTGGTTTCATCTTTGGTTTTTTCTAAACTACAAGCAATGTAAGCTTCCTAGACATGTGTGCAATTCTATTAGTGAAACATATTCATTAACCTACTTTAAAATTGATTTCAAAACACACCATAGACTTGTAGTGAGGTGGATTACATTATTTTTGTCTACTTTAGCATGCATGCACCCTTTCATGATTTTTTACCCTTGAAGAAGAGAAACAACATATTGATTTGTTGAGCAACATTTTAGATGTCAGGAATGTGATTTGGTAATTGTCAACATGCTAGACGTGAAAGGTATCTCCGTTGGTTAAAGAACCAATCAATAACTACCATGGATATGTGAAATGACAAGGTTCTTTAAACGAAAAAACCATTGTATATGGTTACACTATAATTTTTAGTTTAAAAATAATCAACTCCATAAGGAACCTTCACATTTGGAATTTGAAAAACTAGTAAAATTGGATAGGCTCTTCATTTCCCAAAACATTCAAAAAAATCTGAAGGTTTTATGATTTAAATCTTTTTTAAATTCCCAAAATTTGGAGGCTATTTAAAAAATGAAATAACCACACAACCCTGATGTAAACTTTTAAAATAAAAAATCTAACAACTTTCACAATCCCTGAGTTTTTTAGCTTGAAAGTTGTCACTCCAAAAACTCTGTAAACTTATTCTTATGCTATCTAGCATTTTTGGACACAAATGGCTTGATGTCCATGCTTGCCTTCAAGAAATACTTGAATACCAATTTTGGTGACTCGTCCAAGAAGCCAAAGACATCCAAAAATGAGGATTAACTACAACTCTCAACATGCAATGTACCAAATAGTCAATGGAAGGTAATTTTCCCTCTTAGGGTGAAATTTTTCCAATAGACATCCCACATTTAATAACCCTTGAATATCTAGTCATATGTAAAAGGAAATTTCTTCATATCCTTAATTGTACTGATTTTCCATTGGTGGTCGACCTAAACAAAAACATCTTCACATATATCTAAGGTGAGTTAGATCATCACCTAACATTAGAGACCCTAACAAATATGTTAGCCCCTTATGTCACTAATACCAAGTTAACAACTTACCACTTAAATTGATGTTACTAACTTTGTCGCTAACATTAGGTTACTATCTACATGTGTGTCCAGACCTAAAGGTAAGTTACCTTTAGGGTTTTAAAAATGCAAATTATCATGGAAAAATAAAAAAACTTTATTCAAACTACATGCCATGTTAACTTGGCGGTTCTTTCATTTGGCCATTGCCATCTGTCCACATCATGTCATTGTTTTCCTTCATCCCAAGGACCTCCCAAGTCTAGCTATTAATACCTAGTCATCATGCCTTTTGTTTTCTCATCTACATGTACATCATTACAAGATGACCTCAATGCACATTAAAAAAAATTATTAAGTTGCGATTGGTTTATCTAGCTAGATTTGGGGCTCCCAACTTTTACCATTGCAGTTTACTCTGTAATTTTGTGCATGGACAAGATTTGATTGACATTTTTAATGATCTTATCATTTAAGTTAACACTATGTTAACATGACAAATTCCACATCATCAACAATGTTATGTCTTAACACTAGGTGTGGAGTGTGAATGCACATTAAGTTAACAGAATTCTGACAACTATTTGTCACCTACTTAGTAGGCTAATTAGACCCGTGCACACTCCTTTAGCTTACTAATATCACATTCTAATTACAGTGAAAATTGTGGGCAAATTACCATCTCCTTAAAGACCTAACAATAATGACTTCAAAAGACATACTTAATACATCAAGCTATAGAGAAGGCCTCCAAGTCTCCATCTACAAGCAATCTTAATGTGTTTTAGGTTACATATTTTGCCATAATTTAAGGTGTAGTATCACTACCAAGCAAACTACACCATAAGTTGTGGCAAAATATGTAACCTACAACACTTGGATGAAATATGAAGTAGAAAGGGTTGTGTGCATTCAAGGCTAATAATCAATTAGAGTGCAATAACCGAATTCGGAGATGAATGTTGCCAGAACTAAGATTGATGTGTAACCAACTTTTGAAACCAGTTGAAAGTTGTCTGGGATTGAGTGGTCTGTGGCTGCAACAAAAAGAAATCAAACAATCTGAAGATCAGCCAAATTGTCTAGTAGTTGGTGAAGGTTATATACAAGGTTGTATGCTTTGTGCCACAATTAATGAAACTTAGCTGGAAGTCTTTTTGCCTTTTATCATTAGCTTGAGTTCCAGTTAGCATTGCATGGGTAAGACTCCTTATAAGAGGATTTGGACACGCCCTTTGCAGTACTCCAGATGTAATCAGGCTAGAAACTCCATTTCCACACTATCAACAAAGTAAAAATCTGACACCCAAATACTATTCTAGAGCAACCCTCCAGATGTAAGTGTAACAAACAAAGAAGAGTCTCACACACATAACTGAACGGCGAGCAAACAACCAAAGACACAAACTAGGGATCCACCTGAATAGACTCTATAGGGACCTGAAGAAATTGGGGCTAATTAGATCACTTGTGACAAAGTGCAAAACTTAGAAAAAAAGGGTCTTGTACATGATCTTTCTTTCCAATACAAGTTCTTGGTGAAGCACACTAATGCATGTGCATTTTCCATCTGGAATGGTGCCTTGATGCTAGAGTCAATGAAACAAAATATGTCACCCAGGTGATTACTAGTGGCAAGAACAGGAAGAAATTGCCAAGGGGAGCTATGTGAGATCTGCAAAAACCTACATCTCTGCTGCCACAGCTGGAAACTGGAAACTACCATGCACAAACTGCTGATTTTGGCTGTGGCTATTGACACCACTAAAAGCAGGACAATGTATCCAGCAGTGTTCAAGGATGCATCCAATTTTTCACAATTTGGAAGAGATCTGCACATCTTTGTAGTTGGGTTCCTCTGAAGCCTTGGAACTTCAAAAGCCCTGTGACTGTATATAACACCAACATACGCATATACTATGTGAAGCAGCTGGGTATGATGAGCAAAGGAGTGAAAATCTAACTTGGAAGGCGCTGCAGCATTTTACAGGATGGAAATGCACAGCATTGATAACATTGGTTTTTAAGTGCAATGACACTGAAAAACACACAATTCATCTGCTTCCTCATAAGCAGTCTAACAAGGGAAGAAGTGGGCAAAAAGTACACCAGATGAGGCACCCATGCAGTGGGGTACAGAACTGGTCCACATGAAACTGCAAAGACCCACTTCTGAAAAATAGATGGTTTTAGGGTTTAAGGTTTGCAGACATTCCAAGCTTCTAGTGAGCTTGCAATGCATCATCACTGGAGCATATAAGCACTAATAATGAGGACCACAACCAGTGAGGATTGATTGATTAATTGCCTGTTTAGCTACTGAATAATGGGGAAGGATGGTGTGTGACACACAAAATCCAAGCTCCATGCTCACATTCTCCCCGTACAGTGGGCCAGTAAAGAGGAGGAAGTGGTTTTTTCTGCAAATCAGAACTGCTTGTGCAATACAATAAATGGACAAGAATCAGACCTGTAGAGCAGCTGCCATGCATCATAAGAGTCAGTTGCAGCAGCATCCCCAGGTACATGATCACAGTCTCCTACAGGGAATTAATTCACAACTATTGCTTCTGCCTCTGCAGCAGCACTAAACGCTAAACCCGAAACCATTTGCCTTATGGCCTTTGTCATGTCTGTGCTACTCAAGCAACAGAGTTTCTATATCCAACTCACCCATCACCTTCTTTTTAAAAGAATCTTATGTTGGACTTTCAAACCCAATCTTCCATCTTTGCACTACTATTGGCAACTAGTGATTTCTGATGTCTCCAAGATCTTCAGTAAAATCTCTGGGGAGCCAAGGTTTCTAAGGATGGCCATACATGTCCCTGCACATTAATCAGGTCTGCTGTGGCAGGTTATGTCATTTTCTTGACTGCATTACATGACATAATCATCTGGTGATGATCATAAACTTGTAATAATGACCAAAATGTGTCTGCTGAATGTGAAATTTTCTTTTAAATTATAGAATCTGCCACCCAAAACCTTACTGTTATGGAATGACCTGACCATGCCCTTTGTGTTGGGTGTGTCACCTAGCTTTCCCTAACAAGCTCACCTGGTGTCTTACCCCCCAAAATGGGTAGGGCTTGACCATTCCACAGTGGATCATCATCCCTTCTCCTGCACCCATTTTGCTTCTTCACCCAATCTGTTCTCTGTGTTCGCATGTGGCACACTTTCTCCAAGAATGTTAATGCAAAGGTCATTGCCATACATAAACCACTTGTTAGTACATATCCTCCAGCACATTCCTCCCTGAAACCACCATTCATATATATATCCACACACCATGTCACGAACATCATCCTCTGCAGCAAAAAGTCATGTGACAACTTGCACAAATTCAAAATTACATTTTTATTTCAGTCCTCACATTTTCTTTCTTTATTTGAAGAATCATAGTTTGACTTGAATTTGTTTTTTTAATGAGCACCTAACTTGGTCTTTGTCCAAAGTGCCATAATTTGTGGTGCGTGGATGAATGTCATGGACAAGTTTTTTTTCCTGGCCAATAAAACTTTGGATTCACCCTCGAGCAGCACTTTCTTGGTCTCACAAGATGTCAAAATATGGCTTTGCTATCTCATCATCTTGGCTTGTCAACTTGGAGTCAGCTGAAATTTCTTTCTACCAAAGACTTCTAAGTATGTAAACTCTAAACCCAATAAGTCATTTTGTAATCCCATGTGTGAATGAGTAGATTGGATGGCTTTTCTAACTAAGTCTTCAAATAGATGTAAAATGAGTGTCAAAAGGGCTTATGCTCTTAGGAGATAAGAGCACCAATTAGGCTAATTTATTTAGCCAAATGGAAGAGAATCCATGTCAGATTTGATTGTTTTAAAGCATATGTAGGCACCAAATCAACAAGTCCACTTGCTACTGTGATCGAACTACAAAACAAAACCAACTCAGAACAAGCCAACATTTGGTGGAGACATCCAATATTTTATATTCTATAATTGAAGCGGTCATGGTAATCTAATCTAGTAATCCTTGTACACCTTTTACATGTTGAAGCATATGAGTTCACTACTAGATAACTTTTGAATATGGTAGTGGCCATCCCTTGGTCATACCTATATTTGAACAACTTTTTATTTTGCATTCCCTTTTAAAATGTTGTCTCACACCTATAGCCCATGAATAATGCTACCTATCTTGAAAGTTCATCTTAGAGTTTGAATAATATGTCATTGCCGAATGGTTTATAAGTGGTGGAATGTCTTAACTTTTTAATTGACATTTGACCAAAACCAATTCGCATAGTACTATCAAGTAATCAAGGCATTTTGAAGGAGACCAGAGTATCAATGCTCCACTTGAGTCATGTTAAAGATTTATAAGCAAACAGGGATGTGCACTATGCTTCATCAATACTTAAAGCCAACATAAAAGAGGATCAAGACTTTGCATGGCCATGTTCCTTCACATATGAATTTCTTGGGCCATGATTACATACTAGATGAACAACTTCCAAATGAATAGCAAGGAGGTGCACAAGAAATTTTTGCAAACCTGGATGAATATGCACTATATCAAACAGCGACATCTATGATTTGGACATTTTTATAACTATGACTAAGTTCTAGTCATGTAATCATATCTTTAGTCATGTAACATAACTTAGTCATGTTTACAACTACATATTTAGGTCATGTCATGAAGTTCACAATTACATGACTAAGGCATATGGTTTGATTTCAAAATAACATTTGACCAAGTAACAAGACATATTGGACATGTTAAGAAGATGGGAAATTTTTATATGAATATAATTTGTTGGTTAGGTTCATGCATTTAAAATATTATGTTCATAATTATGGATGATTTTAAATATTATGATTTTGCACATGAATCACAAAAATTGACTTAATCCAACATCATGTCATTGAACCTTCTTCTTCTTCTTGGAACCAATATTAAAGTACATTCACACTGGGTTTTGCTTAAGTTTGACCATGGTCAATTTAGGTTTAACTTAAATTCAACCCAAGTTTAACTTTTAAATTTAGCTTAGGTTTAACCTTTAACTTTAACTTGTAGGTTTAACTTTTAGGTTTAATTTTTAAGTTTAGCCTAAATTTATCCTAAGTTTAACCTTTAGGTTTAACTTAAGTTTAACTTTTAAGTTTAGCTTAAGTTTAATCTAATTTAATTTAAATAGATTTAGGTTATATTAGGTTAACTTATAATAACCTAAGGAAGCTTAAATCAATCTAGCTCAATTTAAGCTAGACTTGGTGGGTGGCCTAAGTTAACCTAGGTCAACCTAGGGTGACCTAGGTTAGTTTAGGTTTGCCAAAATTTAAATATGTTAATGGTTATAGCTTTTTGATAACCAAATATGTTACAAATAAAAAGTTGTGGTGCAAGGGTTAAAGACTTGAACCTTCAAAGTGAAGGTGACAAATTTAAATCTTCACACTTGCAACTTAAAATTACCTAAGATCCTTGCCTAAATGGCTTACTTATCCTATTCTAGGTTTTTTTTTAGTCTAAACATCCTAATTTATGTTCTTTTTACTAGGCTTCGTAGGCCTTGGTTTCCATATGGCAACACATGATTGAGTAAAATATGTTCAATTCTTGGTTTTTAGGTTGCCACGTGACAACAAGAAATTAATTTTTAAAAATTTAATTCATATTTTTAAAATTAAATCTCAACCATTAGGTGCATATTTCATGATTACTATTCAATTTAATATTATAAAATTTGATGACCATGCATGTAAGGAGGATCCTATTTATCTTTTGGTGACAAGCCTTTTTTATTGGCTCATCATAGATAATATTTGCAGTTCAAATATATTTGGTGCGTATATTGTGTGTAGACCAATGCTTTTTCACCTACTTGTATAGTTCCAAAGTTGAACTTGTTGACAAAGGATATGAGATAAATTTACAACATTATCTCACATCATCCTTTGTTGCATACAAAAGTACCCAACTTTGACCATTATTATCTTTTTCATACTTTGTCCAAATGAAAAGAAATAAATTTCATTTTAAAATATTTTTCCAAGATCTACACATCTATAAAAACATTTAACAAAAAAATCAAGTAATTTGACTGAAAATGCATTTGAATTTTCACTATTTCATACATTTGCACAAGAATGATATCTTGAAGATTTTCTTTTTCTTTCATAAAACAATTTGTAAATAAACATATTTAAAATCAACACGATTTTTTTGGTATATATATATGAGTCCTACCTACCTACGTACTTATATATGGGTAGGTAGGTAGGGTTATGAATAGGGTATGAGTGTATATATATATATATATATATATATATATATATATATATATATAATATTTTCCCACCTTTTAAAAATATAATGAATCAATTAAAATGTGATAAATGTGTATTTATTACCATGTGTTATATTTATTTGTAATTATAAAATATATTTTATAATAAAATATGTTATCTATGAAACATATAATAATATTTTCAACATTTGAAAATTTTGTACAAAGTATTAAAATTATTTAAATGTCATAATTGTAATTTATAATTTTTTTCATTTTTTAAATAAATTGTATTATGAGTAATATATTTTAATCTTTTATTTATTAATTTTCAATTCATTAAATGTGATTCCAAGTTGTATGACCAAATATTTTGATAAATTACTAAATATCAAATTTTATATTCTTTGTTACCCATCACATGGAAACATGAAAAACAATGTCATTTTGGGACATGTGGATTTCTTTTGAAATTCATTGGATATCAATAATAAGAATACATTTCATTATTTAATGTCAAAAAATCCAAAATATATATTCATTTAAATAAACCTTTGAGTATAAGTCTCAACTTAAATGTCTCAATTATATTCTATGCATCAATGTTTTATTTGATTTTATGGTTTCAAAAACTTCGGTAATTTGTTTCCCATTTTTTGGGATTTTTTTTTTAATGAAAAAAAAATCCCCAAAATTTGTTTTAGCCACTATCTAGAAATTCACATTCAATAAATAGTGATTCAAAAGCAAAAATTATAATATATTATAATATATTATTTACTTCTTCAATAATTATGTGTTTGATCATCTACAAGCTTATAATATGCTTATTAAGTATGTATATCTACCTTCTAGTTTTTTCCCTTTTAATTATTTTTAATGTTTGAAATTTTATATTATTAAATAATTATATGGTGTTCATGAAGAAGATTTTTAGTCACGTGTTCTTATCCATGAAGACTTTTAGTCATGTAGTCATATTCATGGTTACAAAAATACAACTAGGCAAAAAAAATGGCATATATGAGTATATGACTAAAAATGGTCACTAATCATATTTGTCATAGTCATAAATGTCAAGTTTTGGGATAGTGAAATGCAACTACACTGTCTTCATAACCTTTGATGACAACAATAACACCTTGAAGCATAAGGATCAAACAAAAACATGCAAATGAACCCTTTCACCTATAATCAAAGAAACATTGAACAAAAACATGTTAAGGGCAAATTAAGGTAGACATTAAAGAGACTTTTGAATCTTATTTTTGGAGGGAATTTTTTAATTGTTCTTATTCCATGTTGATTTGGAAGTTTATGTAAATTGTATAGTGAAAATGGTAAGAAATACAAGGGTCCATTCTAGATTGGGGTATACAAAAACAATGTCTTGCCCCAAAATCACTCTCAAGACACTACCTTGAATGACCATTACATTTATGAAATAATTTAATTGGTAGACCTTTTTTTTTCATTAAATACACTCTTTTTTTTATTAAAATGATGGTGATATTTTGTGATTTAGATGATTAAAACATGTCCTTATGTGTCTTAAAAGATGGCTCAAGAACCATGTCCCACTATGTAGTTTTATCAAAAAGGACTCAACAAGACTAATAATATTTCTTCAAATTGTTCCATATTTTGACCATGAATAGAATAAAATGTGTTCTATATGATGGCACAAATTTTTGGTATGATAAATCACCAAATTTTGTAAAAATTGATGTTGGAATCTTGGATTTTTTCCGTAGAAAAGGTTGCGTTAATAAGGACAATCAAATTAATTTTATTAATTACAAAATTACATTCCAAAGGTTTGGAAAGAAGTATAGGAAATGTGGCTACAATAAATAGGAAATTATTTTATGTTTTTAATAGGTTTTTGGCTCTCCAAATGAGAGTATGTCATTCAAAAAAATGTCCAAATAGTCCTACATTCCTTTTTAGTTTATACTTGAATAAAATGTTCAAAATTTATTCAATTGATTTGAATCATTCATTTTAACATTAATTGGTTGGAAGCTTAAACATACATATCCCCCTTTCATTGTTTAACATCTCAAAACATTCATTTTGTTGAGTCTTTGCTTCAAAATTCAAGACACATGACAAAAAGGTGTTGTGGTTCTTGTTGTGATACCCCAACCATGAATGCACCCACAAAGTAAAAGCTTAGACATGGAACATAAACTTTGTTTTCGATAATGTAAATTTCTATTTTGAATTAGGAAGGGTTGAGAAAACTGTAATGTTTTGATAAGAATTGTGTAAATGAAATATAGAATCATTATTATAATCATGAATTGTATTAGTTCCTATATGTTTCTTTATGTAAAATACATCGTGTATGTTTTTAGATACAAATTTAGTTGCAAGAAATATTACAATATAAATTTTTTGTAAAATAAGTACACACCATAATTTTATTTAATGGAAACAATGGACCACATTAACCACACACACCTCAAAATTGGAAAGTGTTGCATGAAGATCTCCAATAATACATTATCAAAAACCATGTATTTCAAATTGAAAAACACAATGAAATCCACAATAGAAGTTAGGACATGTTACATTTTCTTTCTTGGATTAACACCACAACATATCATGCCTTCATTAATGACAAAATATTTTTACTTACACCCTTGCAATTCGCATTAAACTCATCAAAAGATGATGTAATTCCATAAATTTATTACATTTGTTATGAAATCACACAAGAAGGAATCATGGGTTTTGCAATTGTCCAAATTCACTAGGGTTTTAATGAAATGGGACAAAAATTGACTAATATGTAAATTTTATAGTTTTGGTAAAAAAGATTAGTTGATTAGGGATTTTTTTATGAATTTTTAAATTTTCATTTTGGATAGTCACATGTTGCACTAAGTAATTTTTAAATTTTGACATGAATATTATAAGGTCCCAAGTTAATATAATGTGGATTAAAGTGCCACATCATCATACAACATTTTTATTTTTATTTTTTTCAGATCATTAAATCAAGCATGATATTTTTTTACAACATGCCATGACAAAAATGCATGTCATGAAATTTATTTATTTATTTCAAATTTCATCCACAAAGAGTTTTGGCACCATTCACCACCACCATATGTACATGTATATATGCTACATATGTACATGTATATATGCTACATTTGTACATGATACATCAATGTATATACACATTATATACATTAATGCATGCATCCATCAAGGTTTGAACCCAAGACTTCGTGGAAATGCACTAATGTTTTAACCACCAAAATCACTTCAAAACTTTAATAATGTAAAAGAAAAAGTTAACTTTATTATGTTCTACATGAAACTATTTAGGAAATTCAATTTTTAACATACGTTTTCTTTTTCAAAACTTATTCAAATGCTACAAATGAAAACATGATTTTGAAGCTTATTCAATAATGTATTCAAATAATAATAATTTGAATTTATAAATAATAAAAATAAAATTCTTAAAAATAACTTAAATAACATGTTATGCGTAAATTTACAAATATCTTTTTGTTTAAATTAAATTATAATTTTTGTAAATGTGATTCAATTCAATATGAATTCAAGAATGCCTTCATCGATTCTTTAACAATATATTTTTTATAATGTAAAATATATTTTCATTTTTTGAAATATTTTATGTTTTTAATTTTCCCCAATATGATTAGGTACAAAACTTTTTTTTTTTTGGTTTTTTTTTTGTTTTCCTTTGTTTTTGTTTATCTCATTTTTGCAATGTCATTCAAATGGCAACCATCCATAAGAAAATTTAGTCACATTTGCCTATAGACAAGTTATGGAATTGAAGGCTTGTTTAAATTCTTCAATATTATGGCTACCTACTATAACCTATTGTAAAATTTTGATGATATATATTTTTTAAATTGACAATTTTTATTTTATTTAAAAGTCTTTTGTTGACGTTGTTGCCCCATTAAATTGAAAAACATCAACCACAATTTTTTTTAATAAAGTAGTCAATATAGTAATTTAATTTTCAAAACATTATTTGTTTAACAACATTAATCATACAATAATACAAAGGATTAATTACACAACTCTAAGAAATTTATTGCACTATATGTTTTATAATATTTTTGTTCCCTTTGTGGAAGTAAAACAACATAATTTGGTGAAATTTTGACATTAAATAGTTGGATCAAACCCCCTTTTCTGCCCCCTTAACCAATGTTATTAATTTTTTAAATTTTGGTGGTGAATTTTCACAACTTGGTGACTCTTTTTGAGAAAAAATTGGAAATTACAAACAATAATAATTAAGATTTCCTCAACATCAAACAAAGGATGTTTTTAATTAAAATAATTTTTTTTGGTTCTTTAAAACCATAATTTTACAATTGGTTTTTAAATGTAGATATAAAAACTTCTTATTAATTTTATATTTCCATATCTGATCTATAGCCTAAAACATGGTTAAATCTTCTTATGGATGATCTTGAACAACACCACAAAATTGAAAAATAAAATTATTAACAAAAAAATTTGATGTCATTATTATGATCACCATATTAAATTCATCCATTTATTATTTTTTTGAAATTCATCTTTAAATATTTAAACAGAAACATGTAACAAAACAAACATAAAGACAAATGTTAAATCATTGTAAAAATTAAAATTAAAATTATTAATAAATTATATATATATACAAAAAAAATTCTAATCCAAAAAATTTGCATGGATTTTTTTCCCCATATGCCAAAAGAAAAAATAGGAAAAAAAATTAAGGATTATTTTTGGGGTTTTTCTAATGTGGCATTGTGAACATTTGTAATAAAATGAATGTTCATGATGCTTAAAACATACAAGGGTAAAAGCATGCATTTGAATTTACGTAAAATGTACATGAATTTTTGCATGTTAAAAATTCGTAATTAAAAGGTTTACATGCACCTTGGAGTTTGCATGCATAAACATTTTGACATAATCACTAATCTATTCAAATATAAATGTGAAACTTGTTAACATTTTATTCATCTATTTCAAACAATTATAATGAATGCAAACTACAACTTATAAATGATGGATTTAACACATTCAATTATGTGCAAATGTTGATAGTTCAAGAAATGTGAAAAAAATCACTAACCCATTCAAGTATAAATTTGAAGCATTAAGTTCTTGTGCATGTTTCAATATATATTAAGTGCAATATGCAACATTTGGATAATGTTTTCAATAGGTACAAAGTGATGATTCAATTCATGTATATATGTTGATAGTTCAAGAGATGTGAAAAAATTCATTAAACCATTCAAATATGAGTGCAAAACATCAAGTTGCATGTGTTTCAATATATTCTAATAAGTGCAAGATGCAACCCATGAATAATAATTTTAACACATTAAAAGTGAATGGTTCAACCCATGTACACATGTTGATAATTGAAAAGATGTCAAATAATTATTAACTCGTTCCAATATAAATGTGAGGTCTTAAATTGTTATGTGTTTCAATAAATTATGATAAATGTAAAATGTAACCTATGAACAATGTTTCAATGTGTTAAAAGTGAATGGTTCAACTCATATATCATTTTGATAGTTGAGGAAATGAAAAAACATTTGTTAACCTATTATAGTGCATTGTGTAAATAAAATTAAAATATACTTCAATTTTCATGTCAACAATTCAAAATCATTAAAAAAAAAGGTCCAAATTATACTCATAAATAAACGATGTAATGATTGTTACAATTATAAATAATGTTAATCATTAATTAGTGTAGCAAGCCATTTGCAAACTTAAGATGGCCAAATGTGATTGAAACATGATCAAATTGGATAGTAGTTGCAATGTGTGGGGGTGGACAAGGACAAGATTTCTTTTTGTGCCAATTGCAAAAGTGATTGATTTAAAATCAAAGAAAAATGATTCAACCCACACATGTTACAACCTTCATTTCTTTCAGCTTTGGTGCTTTAATGTAAAGTACAAGATTAAAAAAAAAAAGTTCAAAATTTCAACACCTTGCAATTATGATTCCACTCCATTACTAGTAACATGATTTATAAGAATCCATTGTCTTCAATTAGTTGGATTCAAATTCATAAAACAAAAGTAAAACTTAATGCACTTGTACAAAAACATTAAAAAAAATGTTTAAACAATATCATCTTCATTAGACTCATGTTTTAGTTACAAATTAAAAACTTGGTTGCACCACCTAAAAGAACTTAAGAAATAAAAAATTGGAGAATTTTGATGCAAAAGAAAAGAAAACTTACTAAAGCAAAATTGAAAAACAAGTTCAAGTACATACACAAAGATTTTTATTTATTTATAATAATGAACTAGCACATTCATTATTCCATCACATCAAATCATAGTATGAATGCAACTAATATTTAGAATCTTGAAAAATATTTCCTTAAAGTTTTCTCTAATTTTTACATTTTGCCCCTTGCTTAGTTGAATTTTTCATTCTTTTCTTTCCCACCAAACCTTGTGCTTGTTTTTAGCTCAATTTCCTAACATATTTCAACATTAGTTGTGAGCTTTAGATATAAGGTCAGTGAGAATAAAATGTTATTTTGACTTAATTTTAATTGGTTTTCAAACTTGATAAATTGACAATGATTAGGTTTGTTTTATTAACATGTGATGTCGTCATTGATTATCATGTGGGAAAGGAAGAATAAGATTTACCTAGGCAATTTGATAACACATGTACACATCATGGTTGCACACATGCCAAATTGTGTCATTGCCTCTTTATACAATATTGCCATTAGGTATATTGGGATTGGAACTATGGAACTTAAGTCCAAAATGAATGTACCCAAGAGCAAGGTTGAAATGTTATTGTGTTCCAACCTACAATTCACCTTTTATAAAACATTTTCACATTTTTCTAGATTGGAAACCTTGATTTTGGATAGAAGAATAAAACATTTGATCATTCTTGGATGGCCTACTTTTCCTATTAGTTTTTACATTGGACCATGCGCAAAAATACAATAGATTTTAAGTCAGTAAATTTTTTCTATCCATTTTAAAACATTCATTTTGTTACATGGACTCTTATGTAAAACATCTATTTTTTTGAAGTTGTGAAAATATGTTCACATTCACATTTTCAATAAAATTTTGAAAACTTGCTCAAGAAAATAAAATGTCGATTACATAAGCACCAAATAAAAGCACATCATACAAATAATTCAATGATCTTGGATTGCAAAAAGATGAAAATTGTCAAAGATAGTTAAAGTATGTGTGTATATATATTCCATTTTTTTGCACTTTGTCAATTTGCATAAAATGTCTTCACATGTGTCATTATATATAAAAAGAATCAAAATCATGAACATTTTGAATTGCACTAGATTGTATAGCCTTCCAAGGTACACATGATCATTTTTTTCAACAAACAATTATCATTATAAAGTCTTAGGGTTTCAACTTTTGAAAAAAATGACATTTTGTGGTTGTGGGCACAAAATTACCACAAACACAAGGTTACATGGATGGGCATTAAGGTTACAACAAGCTATAATCAACAAGCTTAAATATAGTTTTAATCACATGTACACAAAACATGAACTATGAACATTCACAATTATACAACTCACACAAACATGTACCCAAACAAATTATATTCATAACAATAAAAAATGAAATAAAGTGAACAAAAATATAGGACACATAATTGTCCATTAAATCAATGTTCATTTGCTTAAAGACAAATGTTGCACTAGCTTGATTTACACCTATTTGGTTCTTAAGTTGTAGGATTTTTCATAAGATAATTATCATAAGTGGAATTCATGCATCATTTGAAAGGAGTTGGATTGGTTCCCATGTATGCATTGCAACCTTGTTAATAAATATATTATTGTCCTTGACAATTTGAAATCTTGGATATTTTGACTTAGATATCTTAACTTAGGTTAAATTTAGAAACTTTTCAAGGTTTTTTTTATCAAATTGCAAGTTCAAATCACATCATTCATTAATACTATCCATGGGATGACATTAATTCAATTTCAATGTTAATTATAATTTATGGCCATTGGGGAGGTTAGTTTTTATATTCAATGGGTACCCACTATCTTTTAGAGGGTATTAATTTGTTACTTTACATGATATATGGGACAATTGCCAATAGATATGCTTTCAAATCTATTTATATGTATTTAATGTGCATTTTCATGTCGATGTTTTCTATATATTAAAATAGGTGTTTCTTTTATTTTGCGGCCACAACCAAGCTTTGGGGCCCCTCCTTTTGCTTTTGATACCAGTGGAAAGTTCTTGATGAAACAATGTGCATGTTGGTTGTTATGCAAATTTGGGACCAAGAGAAGAAAAAAAACTATTGAATTGAAAATGATTTTTGTCATTGAAAATTAATTAAAATTTCAACCAATCAATGCCTATTCATCATATTGGCCCTTTGGTTTGCCCTTTCACCTCCCAAATTTTAACACCTAGGACCAATGACATTCGAGTTTGTGTTTGGGCCAATAATATTTTTCACATTTTTATAAAAAAAAGTCAATTATTTTTAAGAGTTTGAAGATGATCCCAAATTTTGGGCCAACAACACACTTGGGCCCATTAGTCTATATTAAATTAACTTAATAAGCCACCTCTTGCAAGGCTATATTTACTTAACTTTTTTCTTTTGCATGTTACATGCACATGAAAAGGCAATTGCACATTAGGGTGTGAATAACTGAAAGTCCATTATGAAAGTCCATATCCAATGTATTTTCAAGTCAAATTTTAAATGATGTTGAAGTTAACATTTGTTTCTATGTCCAAATTCAAATCATAATTAAAACCTTCTTATAATTCATATAAAAATATGGGTCTTGAAAAAATAATTTCAAATATCTAAATGAATTTTTTGATTTTTAAGTCTCCATTTAAAATATTTTAAAAAATGAAATACCTTTTATTTTTATTTATTTTTCATCTTAAGTATTAAAAACTTTCAAGTGGAATCCCCCAAAGTTGTGAACACATTACAACAAAAGGTGTCCATGTATGCCAAGCACTATTACAAAATGTGGGTGCAGTTCACTAGTCCCTGTTCACTAAACTAGTGAATTCATTGCTTCTTCACTGATCTCCGTTCACTACAACTAGTGAATTCACTCAAAATCCAGTGAAATCACTTGGCGTATAAGGACACCTTTTGTTGTAGTGAAGTGATTTCACTAGATTTTGAGTGAATTCACTAGTTGTAGTGAACAGGGACCAGTGAAGAAACATTGAATTCATTAGCCTAGTGAACATGGATTAGTGAATTGCACCCACATTTTGTAAAAAAACTCCATGAATCAAAATACATAGATTTTTTTTGTCATCCAAATTCTCTAAAAAAGTTTTCTTTAATATCAATGTCACCATACCATCTTATCAAATTGAGTCCTTTATTCAATAAAAACCATTATATGAAGGTGCATGAAGTCCATATTCATCAATTATGGATTATTATAGGTTTTTGGGTATTCTTTTAAAGTTCATTATGTTATGACAATTCAAAAACTATTCAAAAAATTCATACAATGTGATTATAATATATATAACATTGTAATGTTGAGTCTTTTAACCTAATCATTTATATTTAATCACATGACCAATTACAAACTTCACAATTACAATGTTGCAAAAATTGTTTTGTGATAACATTTTATGAACAATGTAATGTGCTTTGACCTGCAAATACATAAGAGATGCCTTGTAGACGACCAATGACCACCTCATTCTTTGATTATCTGGATTGTGAAAAATTTTACCAAAAAATCATTTGGTGACAATTGGGTAATTCATATGTAAACATGATGGAAAGTAAACATGTTGTTTTGTAGGCATGTCATGATGTGTCCATTCATTAGTGTTGGTGTGTGCTTGTGTTTTTGAAGTGCTTTTCTTTCCCACTTCTGTGTTTTTGTACCTTTGTATATAACCTAGGTTATTTCTTAAAATTTTAAAAGAATAAAAAATTAAAAATTGTGAGGTAAGTGGACTGGAGATCATCCAGAAGTGGACTTAGCCAAATTTGGCTACATGTCAAAGAGCAATGTAGAATTTTTTGGTAACCCTCCGTATTTTTGGGACATCTTAAAAGCTATGGTCTAAATCTCATGAATTTCAACTTGTTTCCCCTTGAAATATGCTGACTTTGTGTCAATTTTTTTCAAAACAAACCTTTGTAGGATTTGGAGCACTTTTTTTAAATCTTGAAGTGGTGGAATTTTGCCCTTGAAAAAAGTTGTTTTAAACAATCCATTTGACCCAACACCCACAAGTGCACCATGGTCCATCCATTGGAAACCTATTATGGATGAACCATGCAACTGATAAGTAACCAAATAAGCTTTCTTGTAAACCATCCTACTTCCCTCTCCGTCTGCCTATGTAAGTGTGTAAGTATCATAAGCAAGTAGGTTATAGGAAATGTAAATGAGTACAAAGTAGATAGTTAAGCAGGTCAAGCCACTTTACATTGGTTACATGCCTGTGGGTGGTTAGTACATAGCTAACCACTGTGGTTATCTCTGGGACAGGAATACAACCAAAAAAGTGTATACCATGTATCCATCCTGCATGGTTCACTCCACTGGCCCTATTTGAATGCCTACCAGCTGTATGGTTGAGGGATGGACTACTGGATAGCATGTTTTTTGTTTGCTGTTGGGAAAAATCAATTTATTTTGTAGGGGGAAGCAGCTGCTGTGTTTGTAGAAGAGATGTTTAGTATATAGTTAATAATTATTTTTTAAAAATTCATAAAAAATAACCAGCTGGAAACAGGAAACAATTCTCTTTATATTTTTAAAAAATCAGAAAACTGATCAAAGCAATCATTTATATATATATATATATCAGTTTGTAGTATTGATAAAAAAACAAGTGTAAATTTTGAGGTAGGTTACTGCAGGTACATCTTCTCAGGCCTGATCAAAACAACTACCTAATTAAGTACCAGTGTTGGATGATGGTTCTTTACTTTTACAAAGAACCTCCAGTTGCAGATCTAGAAAAAGAAATTAAAACTGTCTCGGTACCAGTTTCAATTTTAATAATTCTGAAAATCAGACCCATGGGTTCATTCTGACCAACCAGAACTAAAACCGACATTTCTGGATGTTTTAAAACAATTTACAACAACTGTCTTGGTTCCAGTTTCAGTTATGAAAATTAGACCTGGTTCTGGTTCCAATTATCTTACTAGTTATAAGAACTGGAATCAAGGGTTTCTTAGTTCTTATAACCTCCAATACAGGTACGTATAAGCTGGTACCACCCAACACTCGTAGGTACTTCTCATAATTAATCAAAACAAGTGAAACTTTTGAGCTGGGAGGAAGGTAACTACTTCTCAAAGGTGAGAATTTGTAATTTTTTTTATAATTTTTTTTTTTTTTAGAGAATAACACTTGGGGAAATTTGAAAATTAGTATTTTATTTTTTTCAAATTAAAAGAGAAAAACACTTGGGGAAATTGCAGGAAGAATGTTAATGAGTCATGAGGTACGTCGTTGCGGGTACGAGCTTCACACGTAGCCCAGTGGGGGTGTCGCGAGTAGAGCAATAAAAGCAAGTAGCTGCTGCCGCTTAGCCACAAAACGAAAACCAACACATGAGCTAATATTACTAAAGCTTATTTCATTTCATTATTCATGCTCCACTGCTCCTCATCATGATCATGCAGCATGCTTGGGGATCGCTGAGTGATGATCATCATGATTCAGCTGCTGATCAGGTACAAGACTGATTGTAGTGTACCTCACACAAGTAGCTCTTGGTCGATTCCCCTTGTGAGAAAATTGTGGAACTTTTACCTCCCAAGAATAGACTAAAAAACCACACCTTACAGGGAATTGTGCAACACAGGAAGTTTTGCAACATTCCCAGGGAACCTCACAGACAAATTAGTTCAATTATGCCATCTAGAAGGGTAGACTGTGAACCAATGTCAGAGGGGAAGGTGGTAATTTTTTTCTGGTTGGAAAGCACCTATTGGGGGAAACGAATGAATTTTCCCTCTGACATTGGTTCTAAGAAGGGATTTCTGACAGAGATAACTGAGAGCTTTCCCACATTCGAGCACACAGGGAGTTGTACCAAAAATCCTTGTTTAAGGAGTAAGACAACATAATAACAACAGTCATAGTTGCAGTCCTAATGATCATCCCCACTACTTTGTGGATTACAGTGATGTGTGTTCATTGGGTTTGGGTGGCAGATTTTTCACTTGCATATAACATCCATCCCTGAGCTGAATCCAAGCTGTAGACAAACTACACACCATGTGAGAGACTAGTTTACAACGCCCTGGCCAATTAACATCAGCTGTACTGATCACTATGATGAATCCCACCCATTCTTTGTTCCTGCTTGCTGGACTGACAACTGGCAATTACTTCTTGCAAGGACAGCTGCTGCAGGTGAACGTAGTTCTTATATTAGATGACCAAGTATTTGGAGTTTTCTTCTTGCTGGTACTGCACTACATGATGACGGTGCAACAGATAATTAATTTCTCCAGCACACAGCTACTATCAGACTTTACAAGCTATGATGCTACTTCATTTTCCAGCTTCACAACGCACGTAAAAAATAATTCTACTACGTTCACATGAGAAGCTGGATTGCATGAGAGGTAGAACTGGCAAACAAGAAGCGAAGCTGCCGCAAGTGACGCGTTCAATAGCTAGTTTTAACGTTTTTAGTTAGTGTTCATGATAAGTGTGTTATAATGCTCATCACAACTGGAGAGAGATCACACACCAAATAGCTAGAACTACTATTTATCAGGCCTGTTCAATGAGCTACTTCTGTTGCAATTTGTCATCAACTTTCAAAAAATTGTGCAAACCAAAAAGATGCACATAACAAACCAGTAACAAATTACATAGCACATTGAAACTCTTTAGGAAACACTGGTCAGCACCAGGACATATTGCATCTTAACAATTCTCAAAGACTAGTTCCATATTCTTGTTGTCAATAAATCTCATGATAGAAAAAGTGAAATTAAATCACAAGATGCAAAATCCATGTTCAGAATATTCAGAGGTGGTTGGTCTTCTGCATGGCATGCACACATGAACTAGATTTATATCATTTGAAAGGATCCACTGCACCTAGCTAGGAGCTGCAGCCCAAAATGAATTTTCTGAGATCCAGAAAGCCAAATAATACTGAGTTTCAGAAAATTCACGAGATGTAAACACCCTCATAGAAAGAGCCCCAGAAAAATGTCTAAACCTGTAGGCCTTTAATTCATTTCATGAAACCCCATGAGATGCAAAATTACTAATCTCTAGTTAAACCCCCTTGTTTAACTAACAAGTCCATAAAATCAGAGACTGGACAAATGTGCAGCAGCAGCAGCAGCAGCAGTGAACTGAAGTCCAATACAATAATAATGGTATTGCAGTAATAGTTTATCCTGTACAACAATTATATAATAATCTTGACCATAATAATCTTGGCCGACCTCAAATACCTCAACAACACCACTTCTATTCAAAATCAAAATCCATCCCAAGTGATCAGCAGCCCAGCAGCCCAACAATTACAGATTTTAAAGCCTTTTTGGGTGCATCTAAGTCTGAGTTCAAAGAGAGCTTAATCTATAAGCTGTGGCTTGCTTTTGAATCCCAATTTTTCTGGACATATTACAACCCAGAACTAGTTCAGAAAGTAAAAAGAATCAGACTGCAAAACTATGTATTTAATCTCTGAATTTATTAGGACTTTTGACATATCAGATAATCAAGTTCCAAAGCTGGTCTTCTATGTCACCAAAGAGAAAGAATCTGCAGCAGTCCAACTGGTAATTGCAAAAATATATATAAATCATCAGAATCAACAGCTTTATCAGAGTCTGAGAGATATGCATGCTCACCTCAAAATACTACTGGAGTCTAGGCCAAAGCTGGTAATAGACTCACAGTATTTATATAATAATATTATAGAGGAAAACTCCAGTCAGTTGCTGCATCAGACAATCCCAACTGGAGAAACTTGCAGCTAGCTAGCTGCTGGAGAGTTTTTTTCAACCCAGCATCAAATTCTTCACTTCTTCCTAGCTGCAGCTCAAGTGACAACTCTTGACTGTACAGGATCTCCTTTTGAGTAGGCTGAAGCTACTACAACAGTCCCAAGCTGCCAGAAGCTGGATAATTAGAATTTTCTGAAAAAAGGGTCATACTGCACCAGATCTGATCCTGTCAGCCGGGTGCAACTGTTGGGGGATATTCTCTAGAGGCCAGCTGCAGCTGCACTATGTGGAGAATAACATCTGGTCAAAGAGAGAGAGAAAGAGAGAGCAGGCATGCACATATATAGATCAGTCTAAAAGAAGACAAGATGATCAACTACAATTTTCCAAGGATGAAAATTCTACCATTGCTGTATGCATGCATGCATGCTGCATGTTCTTATAAATTAAGAAGAAGCAAACTGCAGAATCTATAACTGCACCTGAGGAGCTGGACCTGCAACAACAGCTGCAGCTAGCTAGCTAGCTAGCTTCAGGTGCCATGAGGAGTTCACAAATTGATTGAGAAATTGGTTATGTGATCAGCTGCATGCTTGGTAAGCTGTAAGCTGGTAGAAGCAGAATTAGAGCTGAGCGTCAATGTCAAGCCATCACAGAGACCCAGCTGCTGCTGCTGCTTCTTCTTCTTCTGCATCTGGTTTTGATCCTGAACCATATTGCATAATTGCTCCTGGTGTGCAAGAAAAGGAGTCCCAGCCTTTAGTTGCAGTGGCTGCTGCTGCTGCTGCAGCCCATAAGAGGCAGATGAGTGGTGATCTACAGCTGCAGCTGCTGCAGGGCTGATCAACTGCTGTTGATAATTTATGCTATAATCCTTGCAGGACTTACTGTTGCAATGCCGGCTGATCAGCCCATGAGATTTACAAGCAACTGCTGCAGATGCTGGTGCTGGTGCTGCGCCACCCAGGTATAGAATGTGATCATTGGATTGTTGCATTGAAGTGTTAGTATAAGGTGCAGCTGCATAAGAAGAAGCTGCAATGACAGTAGCAGGAGGAGACTCCAGATCATCTACTAGACTTGCAGAAGAGTCTTCTTGAAGCTGGTCAAGTATATTCAGGTGATTGGCAGCTACTGTTGCTCCTGAACCACAATGTTGTGGATCTACTGTCCTCCAGTATTGTGGTACCTCCAGCTGGTCCTCCTGCACCAAACCAGCTGCAGCAGCTGCTGTATAAACTTCACAGCTCATTAAAGGAATGGATTGATGAGGAGCTGGTGGTGGTTGTTGCCGATGTTGTTGATGCAATGGATGATGATGTTGGCTAACCCCCCCAAACAGGAAGCTTGCAGATCTTCGACTGATCTGCCCAGTTGCTGCTGCTGCTGCTCCATAAAGAAAGTTGTCCGCTAACTCCACATTAGAAGTAGCTGCCACAGCATGTCCATGATCAGCAGCTGCACACCCCTCACGAAATTCATGTGTTGATCATTCATGCAGTCAGTGCAGAAGTGGAAGTAGAGAAAATCAGATAATATGATGGGGAGATCTACTTCACTGATCATGGAGTCAGTGAACCGATGATGCATGTTCTTGCAGTAAGTACCTGCAGAAAACTGCTCATGTGAATAAAGAGCTCTGGAAGAAGAATTGGGGATTGCAGCAGCAGCAGCAGCAGCATTTGCATGATCAGTTGCATTCTGCTTCCGAGCATCGAATAAACACCCGCGGGAGTGGAAGAAATCCCACTCTTTTTTGGACAGGGAGTGGGTGGCACTAGCAATCGACAGTCCCGTAATATTGGCGTTAGCTGCTTCCGGCTGATGCATACATGCAGCGATTCCAGCTGCTGCACGTCCACCACATGCAGCAGGAGGAGGAGATGTTCCTGCTGCTGCAGAAAATGATCTTCTGGGGTTTGATTGCTGCTGCATATGCCCCTGCTGGGCAAGGAATTGGTACTTAACAGGCGTTTCTCCTGATCCTGATTCCCCTTCAAACTGCAGTACCTGATACTCGTCGTCTTGGTCAGGAGATTCATGGCTCGCCGCCAATGCTAGCTGCTGCTGTTGGTTGTTGTATTGATCCACCGACGGACTTAAACCGCCGGTGGTGCTCTCAGAGTTCTGCTGGAAGAGAAAACCATGGTGAGCAGCAGGCTGTTGCTGCTCATACTGGCAGCTCCCCCCGCTTCTTCCAGAGCATGTGCCGCCCTCATGCAACTCACTGGTCGCAGGACCCGCCTGGCTGCATGATGTGGAAGGACTTGTCTCGGACTTCAATGAGATTTCGTTCATTTGGTTTCCTTCTGCTACATCGTTTGCTGCAGCAGCAGATTGATTGCGAAAATGGTGCGGATCCTGTAAACAAACAAACAACCCATGCAGCAAAAACTAGATCAACCATTGCTGTTACATCATCAAACTTAGAGGAACAACCAACATGCAACTACCGGCTAGCATAATCGAGATTCTTCTTTCTCTTTGTCTTGTGTGATCTTACTCTGCGAGAAATGGTACCGTCTTCGTCAACTTGCCATCCAGCTTCTGCGCACAACGCTTTGAGAACTTCGTTGTGGTCGGCATGCTTGGGAAGACGGTAGTTCCCATGCGCGCGCAAGCCGGCGAAGATTTTGGCAGCGATGGCACGACGTCTTCTCTCTCGTCTCTTATTGTTTTCGCGCTCTCGAGCCGACGGCATCCGCAGCACTGCAGCCGCCGCAACTTGGCCGCCCTTACCTGCTGGTCGCCGAACTATCCAGGGTCCTGATGTTGCTTTGATACACCCACGCACTGCTGACTTCCTTGTTGCCCCACTACAGTTGTTGTCTCCCTGCAGATCAGCACTGCGTACCGGATCTGCCATAGGCATTATTGTCGGGACTCGAGTGGGTTCAACTTCGATCCTAGTGCCTCCCTACCTTTCGTTCCCACATGCCAGAGGATTGATCAGCGTCGTCGCTCGTTCACTCTAAACCAAATCATGCAACTTCATCTTCAAAAGGCAAAAGTCTGCCCACGGAAGGAGCAAGCAACCGGGAACTGCAGCTTTTCGCTGCTTGCTCGCTTGTACGTCAAAGAAGTAGCAATATCAGGAAAGGAGAGAGATAGAAACAGAGACAGAGAACCATTACAAAAAGCTGGTCATGTACCTTTTTTCTCTCCAAACCAGCTTTCGTCCGACAGCTGCGACGCCGAGAACGCGTTAGTCCCTTTTGTTCTTGTTTTGGCACCGTGAGAGTAAAGCCAACTCCGCGGGTCCTTTTGCAGATGCCTGCTGCCTGGTTGCACCCAGCTAAACCTGCCCACAGCTACTACTCTCCACTGATCAGCTGCAAACCCTCCGGTACCAACAACAACAACAACAACACATTGCAGTCCTTGTCGACCACGACCCACGTCTGCTCTCATATGTCGGGCTGCTGCTGCTGCATGCATACTGCAGTATAAGCTAATGAACTGCTGCTGTAGAAGAGCTGCTGCTTCATGTCCTCCCTGCAGCTACTGACTTCAATTAGAAGCAGCAGCTTCTCGTTCTTCTTCATTATGCTGCTTGGATTAATGTTTTTTGCTACTAGCTAGCTTCCCGTCCTTGCCCTGCCTCCTAAAGCTTCCGGCCCTCAATCCACCTCCCCTCTCCTCTCTTCTCCTCTCCTCTACTGTTGATCATTCAGTTCTAGACACACCCAACCCATGAAAACAAACCCTATGAAACCCACCCACCACCCACTCACTGACTGTTGCAGCTGCAACAAACGACCTGTGGGATTATAAACGTCAAAAGCACGAAGAAGACCGAATACGATCTATACAACTTGCTGCAAAAACCACAAAAAGAAGCAACACCCGGCACCCATGAATCCAACCCATTATGAATGACCCAACGAAAGCCCGACACTAGACCTCGCCACAACAACAACAAACACCAAAGCAAAGTTGCAAAGACAACATGATCAGATCAAAACCAACCAAACCAACCAACCCAAAAAAACAAAAAGAATTCTTTTTTCTTAAAAAAAAGACACACTCACACATAGAAACAAAAACAAGACGATCGAACTGAACTGGACTTGGATACGACCATGACACAAAGAAAGGGGAACGATCACGAGTTCCTCTCGAAATGGAGAGAGAGCAACAACAGCAACAAGGCACAAAAGAAGAAGAAAGGAAAAAGAAAGAACGGAGGAGAGTAAAGTTTGGCTAAATGCTTGAACAAGAAAAAAATTTACCAGCGAAATAGGTAAGCAGGGCAGTTATCATGTAACCAACCAAAGCCTGCCCCACCCAAAAAACTTTTTTTAATTAATTGATTAATTAATTAAGTAGACACTAGGCTAACACACTCTACTTACAAGACAACAGATGGCAACATTCTTTCTTTCTTCTTGGGTGACAGTAAAAGTACAAAATAGGATTTTCTTATGCCACAAACAACAAAAACAATCCATAAATTTCTTACTGTTGGGAGTGGGAGGTACAAAGCATGAATTCTTCACCCCAATAAAAAAACAACAAATACAATTTTAGCCCAGCTGCTTTGCTAATCTTTGTTGCCAACTTTGACACTAATTATATTCTTCTTCAGAAATGTTTGAAATTTCTCTATTTTAGAATTTTCTTTTCAAAATAAAACTCTTTTTTTCTTTTTCTGTTTCTTTTTCTTTTTTGTGAAGGAACATATTGAATGTTTGAAGAATATTTTATTTTGTTGAAATAAGAATTTTCAAAATTAATTTTTAAAAATTCAACAAATAGATGTGTCCAAGCTGCCAAGATACACTATGGTATATATAAATTTTCTTTGCTCAACAAATTTTTTTGCTTTTTCTTGTGTGAACCAGTGTGTACAGAAAAAAAAAAATTAATTAATTATAGGAATTATTTTTTGGGTTTCACAACAAAATAGAAAATTCTTGTGCAATAGAATTTTGTTTGTTGATTCTTATTGTTGTAGCAAATTAAAATAAAACAATTTTTCCTTGGGCTAGCATTACGATATATATTACACAATTTCCCCTTTTATTTTTCCTTGCACGAAAATAAAATAAAATAAAATAAAATAATTTTGCCGCAGATTTTTTTATTGAAAACATTTACACGAAAATAAAAACTAATAAAAATTTTTAAAAATCTTGTGTGACATCATAATTGAGACCACCGTGTGGTACTCGCTGTCGCGAAACCGTCGCGGAGGTAAATTCTATTTTACCCTCGGGGTATTTGTTTTAGGAGGGACGGGGGAGAAGAGAATCAGATCGCTGGCTGCGCGGTTGCGGTAAATTTAATTTTGTAACCGTGGGAGAGGAATGTAAATGTATAAATCCCAGGGGGGGGGGTGGGGGGACTAACTCAATCATGAGTTTTTACAGAATCGAAAAACACGCACATTAGTTAATTAAATCAATTAATTACTGACCATCAACTACTTTATTTTAATATTTTACACATTCCAATACATACCCTCCCCCCCCCCCCCACCCCAATTTTTTATTTTGGTTTGGTTGAGGGGGCCTTAAAAATTTTTTTAAAAAAAAAAAAAAGAAAAACAACAAA
>Ga0116231_10001032_pt1 | contig 54920 bp, 42 predicted proteins | sample S1TSphgellanicum_2_FD_89695 | JGI IMG/M metagenome (GOLD analysis project Ga0116231, IMG submission 89695) | Host-associated microbial communities from peat moss isolated from Minnesota, USA - S1T2_Fd - Sphagnum magellanicum MG | ecosystem: Host-associated > Plants > Peat moss > Unclassified...
TTTGGAGTGAGTTTGATTTTTATTTTATTATTTTTTTTTTGATTTTGTTAATGATTTTTTTTTTTTTTTTTTTTTTTTTGTTTTAATGAACCAATAAAAATTTACCCCCCCCCCCCCCCCCACCCCAATCACCAAATTATTTTTTTTGTGTAACATTGAGGCACTCACTCCCCAATAGAAACATTCTGAACACCAAAAACACTCAAAAAATCCGTTCCAATCAAAACAGTCTAAACACTTTCACCCCAAAAACTGGTTCACCAAATGTGAAACCGGTTCTAATAAGGTAAAACTTCCAAAAGTTGGATAGAATGCAATAGTCCGTGTCCCTGTGGGGGCAGGGACCAACAGATGTGCTCGTCTGTGGCCTCTACCCTTTCTTTTCAGGTTGAACTTCACTTCGTGAGGAAGGTAACTTCTCATTGGTTGTTGCATGGAAATTCTATTCCTAAAATTGGCTGTCACTATTTTTGGCCTGGAATAAGAGCCCTTCCTGAAAGTACTGTAGCTATTCAGTTTATATTCAGGAGAGTTGAACTTTAGCCAAACCTTATGGAATAAGATGGAATCTGAGTTGTTGTTAGGAACGTTTTCATGGACAACTTGGTGAGCCCTTAGGGAAGCTGATGGGAACGCATTGGGAACAAGGGAAAGAAACGGACATCTATACTTATATAAAATAATTGGTGTCTGCACATGCTTGATTCAGTAATTCGTGATTGGCTGGAGCCCTCCCCCCTCTGTCCCTTCAGAGCCATGAGTGGAAATATGTGAGCCCTGCATCCTAGTCTCCCTCATATTGAAAGAGTTGTTGAATAACATGGGCGATCATCCATAGGAAGATGTAGAACAAGTGACGATTATCATTCTCATTCAGATTTAGCCAAATCTGGCTGTAAACCAGATATGAAGTACAAAACTGTGCACTCAAAACCAAATATTAAAATTTGGTGATTTTAACTAATTTTCTCCCTTACTTCTGGCGATTGAAAACCTCCCTTGACACTTTGTTTTTGAAGTTCTCAATTTTTAATTTCGAGGTTGGGCGAAATTTCGCCAATTAAAACAAAAAGGCTTCAATTGTTTGTTATGATTGCTTCAAAAATTGTTTGTCATAATTTGTCTTTCAAATTTTTTAATTAATGTCTTTTGAAGGTGGGTGGGTCTGAAGTTCCTTAACCCATGGGCCATAAAAGTTGTGATTGGTTGGATTTTTTTAAATTTTTTTCTCAATTTTTATTTTTTCTTTTTTGAATGTGGGCACAAAATTTGTTAGCCCAATCATCCAAAGAATTCATGATTGATAAATTTAAAAATTACATGATTTCTTTCTCATGTTTAGAAAATATTTTTGAAATAAAAGGTGAGCACAAAGTTTGTTAACCCACAGGCCAAAAGCCATATTTGGTTGGATTTTCTTAACATGTTCTTTTTCTTCTAGGATCCATGGTCACTAAAATGAAGTGGAAGAAGAAATGCTTCAAGTGATGAAAAAAAGAAAAGATAAACCTTAAACCAATTTTTTTTTAATTACATAAAATATCAACTGTAAAATCAAATTTTACATGAAATAATATGTTACATTTTTTGGCTCTGTTATAATATGTGGGTACCTCAATAAAATCTATTTTCATTTTATATCACACTTGACAACCTAGGCCCACACATAAATGATTTCTAAATTTTCATAGCACAATGAAATTTCTTATTGGATGATAAAATTCCATTGGAACCCCTATAATCTCAATGAAATTTCATAATCCCATTCAAAATTTCATCCCAATGCATTCATTGAGTAGTGTGAATAAGTGGTGATTTTAAATACAATTTAATAGATGCAGTTGAATAATTGTACCCTTTTTTTAATGGAATAATTGTACACAATTTTCTAATATTGTTGGGCTGGGGCTTTTTCTGGGGAAAAGGTCACTTGAACCCTAAATTTCCAAGTCCAGGTAACCATCAATATTGGGCGGGTATCAACGTTTACATTTACTAGCTGGTACTCAGATTGATACCAAAGTCAGTACCAGTCCATATACCATGGGTTCCAGACTGGTACCCGTCCAATACCCGTGTCCTTCTTCTGGGTTTGGTGTGTTGGGGGGATTTGAAAAACCCTAGGGTTGTCAGGCTACAGTTGCTGCTGAGAGAATGCGAAGCGTGAGGGACGGGGGTGGAGCGGAGCGGAGGAGTTGGGGAGAGAGGAGAGAGGCTTCTCATCAGTCGCGGTTGTGGGCGGAAATGGCGTGATTATGTTTCTTGAAGAGTTTGGATCTGGTATGTGTGCAAGCTTTGAATTCTTGGCTGAAATCCTCTGTTTTTTTTTTTGGGGGGGGGGGGTGCGGTTGTGGGGGAGGGGGGCGGACATGAGATTGTTTCTGACTTCCTTGCTGTTGGTGATCGATCAGGACGCTAATTCTATGTGTTGTGCAGTGGGCTGAGAGAAGGTTTTTGTTTGTGTTCAATGGTGAAAAAATTGTTTCTTTTAGATCTAAATTTTGATGAAGTTGGAAACTGGCCGTGTTCTGGCGAATTGCTAGTTTGTTGGAAGTTTAGGGTTTAGGGTTCTTCAGATGAACCCTGAACTGAATCCCATGCAATAGTTAGAGTTTCAGAAATGCATTAGGTTGTCGTGCTTCTGGCGAATTGTTTTAATTCTCTGCATTAACTTGGAAGCTTGAATGTGCTGAATCTGTGTATTTGGCACTCCAATTCCAGGGTTGGAGGTGTGCTTAGGGTTTATAATGCTCAGCTTGAAAGTCAAGCTTTCATCATGGCTTTGTTAGCCAGGTCTGATGTGACTCTTTGTAGTATTACAATTGTGAAGTTTTTCTATTCTGTGTACTGTCATCAGAGAACATCAACAATATAGTTCAGTTGTGGGCTTTGTGTACATACGTGTGCAGCTTCTGAGCAACACACCCATTGAAAGCAGTGCTGTAAGGTTGGAAGAAAAAGAAAGCAATTGATATGGCTCTGAGCAATTTTTTGCTGAGTGTTGTGGTTGTGGGAGCTGGCTACATGCTGCTACGGAGTGATGTGCGCCGGTCTGCTGTCACCCTTCGCAGCAACTTGAAACATATTAAACGCTGGCTTGAGCAGGAGACACCTTCTTCTGAAGTTGGCAGGTACCTTCTGTGTTTTCTGTTGGAATTGATTCAAGCACTAGAGGGTCATTGACATGAGCCTATGTTTCTTGCACAGACCCAGACCTTTATAATGTCAAATTAGTACCACAAATATGGTATGACAGGTAGATTTCATGCTTGCTCCACCACCTTAAGATGTCCCTTCTTAATAATAGTCTGGTGCACACCTGACTGCTACATGGATCTGTTTCAACTTCTGTCTAGAGCTGGACAGGTAAAGCCCAAAGAAGTTGAGAGTGGAGCATCACAAAAGGCTGCAGCAAAAGAAGAAATCAAGCACTAGACCTCAATTTGTGTTTGATTCCTATGCTCTGATACAAGTTTAGATTTGCATTGTGGCATTGCATGTCCTGGACATCCTATTTCTAGCTTTCCATGCCACCCTGTGTCAGCTTATACGAATGGAGATTTTATGAGGAGATTCAAGATCATTGCTCAAAGTTGGGTGAAGGGGTTTGTTCTTTTTTTCCACCTGGAAGGCAAAGTTGAAGAATGATGTCATTTTTGCTTAAGCATGCCTGCATTTCGATGGAGCTACTGTTTCTTTACCTGCCGGTGGATACTTTCTAACTGCTATATCCTTTGGAGTGTTGACTGTTGATTGAGTACAACAGTTTGGCATCTACAATTTCCAACAGCTCTTTTCCACAGCATCCTTTACCAGTTCTAAAGTAGCCTGTAATTTGATCAAGATAAGGGTGGCCCAGCAGAATGGCCACTTGATAGGAACTGGGGTACTACCCAGTGTTGTTCCAGAGCCTATCTTAATTTCTTTAGTTCTGACGCATGGCCTACACAGACAGCTAGATGCTTGTCCTTTGAAGGGTCTTAGGCTTCTTCTACAGTTTGGTGCTGTGAAACTGATAGATTATATGTTGGCTTTGTAGTAATCCATCATAATATCTTTCTTATCTCTGTTGAACAGTGAGCTCACAACCAATTTGTACGAGGTAGAGGTGGTGTGAATTTCGTCAGAGGCTGTGGTCATGTAGCCATCTTAATCTGGAACAGAAAGACCTTGGAGGATTTTTTTGGTGTAGTTGGAGGGCACATTCCTCACTGTAACTTTTCATCCATGAAGTGCAGGCATTTCAACAAATGAAATGCCCATATATTTTCTCCAGTGATATGTGGTGAGTATATGATGGGTATCACAGGAAAAAAATTCTTATGGGTCTTCATGCCTGGTAAAGCCCTGGGTGGCAGATTTTATCAAAATAAGGGCCCATGTGAGACCATATGACTTTACTTATCATTTTTATTCTGGTGCCTGACATGTGTTTGGAATCAGTAATGACCATTTGCTGTCAGAAAAAGTGGGTACAGTTCACTTCTAATTGCAATGTCTGTTGAGTGCAAGCCAACATGGTGACTGATTCTTTCCTCTGCTTCCAAAAATGTAATAGAAGCTGAGGACAAAGATTTTTGTATAGTTGTTTGCTTGGGACTTTGGGCAGATTGTTACCAGTGTTGGGTGGTTACCCAGTTTGGCTCATTAGAACTGCTGGTTTGAGTTCCAGTTCGCAGAAACGGAACGAGAACTGGGTCTGATTTCTGCATTCAGAACTGGAACTGGATCTTTAAATCAGATCTGGTTCTGTAACCAGAGCCAAACCCAGACTCAGTTTCGGAACTGGAACTGGAATTTTTGAAAAATAAAATAAAATTGATAAAATGAGTCTGGAACCAGGAGTTAAACAGCAGTTACCCAGAACTGGGTCTGGTTTCCAGAGCCAAAATTGGAACTTGAAATTTTTTTCAAGAACCAGACCAGAACGAGACCTGGGGTTGCATTTTTTTTGTGGGCTGGAACCATTATTTTTTTATAAAAGAACTGGAACCAGAGGTTCTTCATAAAAGTCCAGAACCACCTGACACAATAGAGTTATCCACAAAGTAACCCTGTCTTCACCCTGTCTTTGGGCCTCCTTTCACCCCTTATCCCCTCTTTCAGTGGTATCCGCAAAGTAAGGACATTTTATTAAATCTCAGTATGAAAATGCTGAAACTCAGCGTTTAGTGCACAAGGTTAGAGACTAATGATAGTAGTTGTACAAGTAAGAGTAGTGAAAATATATGTAGCAAAAGTGGAGGCACTCAGGGAAAAGGAAAGACAGGATGAAACTCACAGTTTACCACCAAAATTGATGATTTTCTGAGTTTCACCCCCACCTTGAATGCTAATGTACTTTTTTGCAGGTTTTTTTTAATCTCACCCTGTGTATGACCAAACTCAGGGTTCTGGTGCTGTGTTTGTCTTCCTTTACCGATAACTCTATTGTTGCCTTTCTACAGCCACTGTTGCTAGCCAATTAAGTCCATCCAGAAGTCAGCAGCTAGTCACTGCCATGCATGAGGAAGGTGAAGTGCTTATGCTTTATGTCACTCGTCTATCATACCACTTCTCACATTAGTTCAGGTTTGGCTGGAACTGACACAAAGGTTTCTTCATAATGTTATAGAGTTCTTTGCACTCTTGTAGATATATATGTCATGAAAGTGGATGTGGTTTGCAGCTTCGGTTCATCAGGAGTTGGGAGAGCCTGCAAGGTTTGCCGATCTCTTCTGCAATCTGCTGGATTTCATGATTATTGTACTCAAAGTGTGTTGGTGCGAGACTACCAATGACGGAAAGCTGGGTGAGGGGAATTGAATCTGGATTAACAAGGCTCTAAGCAATCCAGATCCAATTCTGATCAAATCAGTTGTTTCAGGGACACAAAAAAGGAATCAAGATGGTGCATTTCTACAATGCAAAATATATGCTCTTTTCAAGATATCTCCAAATAGCTCAATTCTCAGAGTTGCAGTCTACAATCATGATAAACTCTAAGACTACAAAGATGTTCCCTGACAGTTTTAATCAGAGACTTCTAGTTGATGGAACTGGTATTTACACTGATGTTTTCATTGTTGTAAAATCAAGTCATCAAATGCAGAGAGGACTGCAGCTGAGGAGAATTGACGAGACCATGATCAAAATCCTTCACTACACTCAATCAACATAATAACTATAGCTTATCCATAAAAGGATGAAATGACTAACAAACTTCCCGAGCTCACATAATACATGTGTAGGCTAGACAAAAAGACCAAAGAGGACAAGAGAAAATGCTTGTGCTCTGTAAAAGGACATGAACTCTATGCAGATAAACTGGCTTTGAGTGCATCAGAAATGAAGCGGTACTTGTATGTGAAGCCAAGCTCTTGTGCTTTCTTTGGTAGCACCCTTTGGCCTTCCAATACCTGCAAGAGGCAATCAGAAAAATCATCTACTGGCAATATATGTGATGATCTACAACCACTATCAAGAGCTGATGAAGAAGCTGGTGGAGAGTCATGGCAGCTTGTCACTGCTATTCGTGATGAAGGTGATTGTCCAACACTTAAAGGCTGATGCTCATAAGGTTATGACCCCACTCATTGTTGTCATGTTAGTTTTGGTGTCACTGGAACTGCCTATACAACCTGATCCCTACTACAAAGTACATGTCAACATATCAATCATGAAATGTATCCTTACCCACTGTGCAATTTGACTACTTCACATTTGCTGCAACAAGGGCCTACAGTCTGATTGCAGATGGAAAAATCATCAACAAGAATTTCAGGAGTTATGTGCAAAGGAAAGACGACAAAAGTGTGCAACATTTTAGGTCAGTAACATACCACACTGGCACCTTCTCCAAGAAGAACTCTTAGTGCAAACTCCGGAACTGGAAGCCATGATGGTCGCCCCAACACGGCACCTAGTCTGTCACACATCTCATTCACTCGCACTGGGTTTGGTGCTGTTCCATTTATAACACCTGCTATCAAATGTTCCATGAAAAAAAAATTTGTCACTGATCAAGTTCTTCCATTTCCTTTCTCTATTATGATTCTGTCATGCTACCTTGTTGTGGGCAAATGGTAGAAAATGGCTATTGACATATATAAGCACCAGGGTGCTAAATCCTGCACACTTAATAAATAAAGAATGCTATGTTGAGGATTCATAGTGATAGGTTTTGGGTTTTGAGAGAGTGGAAATGAACATGCAATTCCTGATCCCTCTTTCAGTGGGTGTTCATAACTAAATGCCTAATCAAGGTTGGACATGGACCTGTCGGTTGAACTGTGCAAAGAAAAAGAAAACCAGATTACCTTCGTATGCAGGGTTGGATAGGGATTCCATGATCAATGAGACTAAATCATCACGGTGCACCCACGAAATCCTGCACACCAAGAACCTCAGCATCAGAAATATAAACCTTCTTTGATGTGGAATGAAAGCATATACAAAGGAGACTGACAAGTTGGCAATAGATCTAATGTAAGCAGAAATAGAGCTGGGCAAAATAATCATCGAACCATTGCTTTCCAGAACCCAATGGTCCACCTGCAGAAATCGAGAACGTAGGCACCATCTGGGCTGCAGCCATGAAGAAGTGTGACACAAGAAATTGTCATACCTTACACTGCAATGGGAAATTATCAAAGGAACAAAGCTGCACATTGTTTAATTGTAAAACACCACACAAGCATGTCATACATTTTATCAGCAATGATACACATCTTGACATCAAAACAACAAATCAAAACATTCTTCTGCCTTTGTCTTCTAGCCCCAGAGTAACTTCACAACTGCTGCAGATGTCGAAGATGAGAACTTGTTATTGACAGCATGTAAGAAGATTGACAGTGATGTTGAAGATCAGGGGAGAGGGGAATCAGAAGAGGAGTGACTGGCACATGCCTAGAGCACCACCATCTTTGTCAAGCACAATGCCACTGCGGAGGAGGACAAGCCTGGTGCTGTCATCCAAGCCCTGAGCTGCAGCTTCCCACTCTCTGCATACCTGCCCCATCAACATCCATGCCCATTTCAATTTCTCTCATCTCAACTTCTACTGCTTGGCCTACCTTCTACAAAAGAAATAATCATCAGTCTTTCCCTGTAAAAAAGAATCAAATGTGACCAAAACTGGGGTAGCACACCCACCTTTGAGTTCATAAGGTCTGCTTGAATGTCCCATAAGTTGTCAAAGGACATTTAGAGATTTCAAAGTAAGAAAGAGTCATCAGTGATGACGCACTTATCCTTACAGATTGTGTCAATGCAATGTTAGTGGGTAGGGAAGATTTCTCACCTCGGCAAGATAGTCCTTTCCTGATGGACTTGTCTCATCAAATGCAGATGTCTCACTTGTGCCTGCACAAAATGCTCAGAATCAATGGTAAATTGTGCTATTGAACCATTCATAGCCATCCAAAGGGAACACAGAGAGGATTCTGTGCCATACAGGTTTAGGGTTTTCGAAGCTCTGTGTCATCAAACAAGTCATATACATCATTGACAATTTGAGACAAAATCTCTTACCATAGTAGCCCACTGCAGTGGAGCTGACAAGAACTTTCGGTTTCAACTCCATGGGTGCAGCATTGATTGCCTCCACTACCTACACAATTGCCACCTTACAACAATACTTCAAATTTTTTGCACAGTTGAAATGTTCAGAAAAACTTGCACAATCAGATTAGTTGTGGTTCACAACGTGAATGATGAAGAGATGGGCCTAACCTTAGCAGTTACTCCTACTCTGCTCTTTTTGATCTCTGCTTTCACCTGCCACATGTTGGATCAGTTGCTGAGAGTCAGTGTTGCTTGATCACAGTTCTTCGTGTATGACCTCTCCCCCATCTCATCCATGAAAAGAATATGTGGTTTCCAGCACAAGATGTCAGTAGAAAATGTTGACCTCTGGAGTCCAGCGTCTGCTGATAGGAAGACCAGCCAAGTTGACCACACCTGTTGCTCCATGAATGAGTTCCACCCAATTGGCTTCCTCTGCCACCTCCAGGTTTGGATACCTGTGCTCTGGGATTAAAAGGCCCCACACTGCCCTCAGCCATACACCAAGCTAGCTGCTTTACACCTTGAAATAAATCGGCATCCCATCAGATGGCATAGGAAAGAAATTCTGAATTCTATTCCAGGTCAAAGTTCTTTCTCACCAGGAAACACAGATTGGGCCTTTGAGATTGAACGTGTGAGTATGCGAACTTGGTGTCTGTCTACATCAAAATTTGCAGATAAAAACCATTAGTCAGAGGATGCTAGAAGTAAAAATTTCAAAGCCCTACCCCAAGTGTTCATGTCATACTGAACTAGCAAAAAGACAATAAAACCTTGCATACCAGCAAGAAGCTTTTGGACCAGTCTTGAGCCAATAAAGCCTGTTGCTCCTGTGATTGCCACAATCATCTTCTCATTCTGCCAAAAAAACCCACTTCACCAATTGAAGCATTTGTCGCAGCTAAAATGGTTCAATCAATAGCTCTTGAAATATGTCAATAATTAGGTCTACAAGGGTACTTGGAGAAAAACCTTAGGTAGACCCATTTTACTTGGACTTGCTTCCGCTCTACATACAAGCTTTTGGTATCCATTTTGTTGTACATACCTAATTTGCTGCAAATACAAAAGACAATCAGAAAGAGTGTCACATAATTATCCGTGATGTGATCTACAGCAGAAAAACAATCTTACAGCTCTCACTCAAGTTTGTCTCTTCTGAGAATGAGATAGGTATTTTGCATAGTATGTCTGAATTCCCTCTACTTGGTTCCCATTGCTGGAAGATGGACCTCTGTTTTCTGGAAAATATAACCAGTTGACCTAAATGAGTTGATGCAGTCTTTTTTTTTTAAGTATGAACTACCTCCCCCTCTTTCAAAGATTGATTCTACCAGCAAAAGACAGCATCTGCTGGCCTGTGTGAATGAGTTCCTAGAGGCAAAACATTCATGCCCTTAAGCTCTTTATCAGTCCTGAAATTTCCATTCAAGTGGGACAGTAGTGAAGAAGATGATGACAATCTGCACCTGCAAAAATTTAATTTTGCGGATCATAAATAAACCAATTGAAACTCCACATGAGAGAATTGGTGCAAACGGGTGAACAAAAAATCTGGGAAAAGTGGTAGAAAACTTGCTGACATGATACCTGAAAATCAGCATGGGTGAAGCTGCAAATCCCATCACCATGTAGAGTGGAGTGTACAGACCCTAAAACACTAGAACAGGATGATGATGAGACACTAGTATTGCTGCTTGGGAGTATGATCCCTCTCAGTACAGTTGCCTTGACACCATTCATACCACTATAATGCTGCTGCAACCCTTGCATTTGATTCATCTTTCCCCCCTGCTATATACTCCGACTGATACTGTTACAGTAAGAGTGCAGAGGAAGACAAAACACACACACACACACACACAGTACTACAACATTGTTGGTGAATGCAGATTATGATGCAAAACAAATTCAACCCAACAACAAGGACACACACCAAGACTCCAGTTTTGTTGGTAAATGAAGATTATGATGCAAAAACAAATAGAACCCAAAACAAGGACACACACACCAAGACTCCAATTTTGTTGGTAAATGAAGATTATGATGCAAAAACAAATTCAACCCAACATCTTCTTGAGTGGGTGGGTCTGCTTTTTTTTCCCTTGCACCTTATCCACTGTAATCCCAGTAATGTTTTGTGTTGGGTAAAAGCCCTCAGCCTGGCCTGGGCCCTTATTCTGGTAAAGCCTGCAGCTGAGCCTCTTGGCCTTGGCACATGCACATCTCAGTCCCCACTTTGGCCCTCAGCTTTTGCTTCACTTTGCCCCCAAAAAAGAAGAAAAGGGCATAAGAAAAGCACAAAAGTGACACATCTTTTTGGAGCACATGTTGGCAATTTCAGCAGCTGCCAATTTGGGCAGAGGTAAATACTGAGGTTTGTTTTGGTTGTTTTACTTAAGAGAGATAAATATTCCAACCCTTTTTTTTTCGTTGCATTAGGGTTTAATCAATATTTAAATTTAGTGTTTTAGTTTGTTATTTGGGTTTTAGTATTTTTGAGCTTTTTGATTTTTTGGGTTTTTAATATTATGTGTTTTTTGGTTTTGTGAGTGTAAAGTTTGCAATTAATTTTTATTATTCACATTTGTATTTTAAAGTTGATGTTTTCAATGAATTCAATGACTATTTGAATTTTATTTTATTTTATTTTTTTAAAATCTTGTTGAGATTTTAAAAGTTAATAGTCACAAGAGGAAGAAAGTGGTTCAAGTGAGGAATTTATTCTTAGTATTTGAGATATTGCTCATTTTTCATGTGCTTGTAACAATAAGCCTCCTTTCAATGTGACATGTGCATGTGGAACAAGAGAGTTTTTTGTTCCGATCTTACTTTTCAAGTTTTTCTAAGATGAATCTATTTCTAAGCAAATTGTTGTAGACACATGAACAAAGGATGACTATGACCCAACCCATTTGCTCATTTTGAATATCCATGAATGACCATGGAATATTTTGGTAGTCAAGGAGTTTAAAAAATGAACTTAGTAAATTCAAATTCATCCAAATATCTACTCCTTTTCATTGTGGAGGATTACAAGGTTTTGTCTACCATGAAAGTGTCTTGGCTTTAAAGATTAGAGATGTGCAAGGACCCCAATATCCTTTTCCCCACCCATAAAGTAGCAAATGAGGAACCAAGTCACTAGTTTGTTCACAAAAGTTATGGAAGTTTTTTTTAATTGCCTGAAATAAATATGTGATTGCCATTATCAAATTTGATTTGTGGATGTTTAAGCTGAGGTTTGATATATTTTCTTTGGTTGTGAATTTCATTGATGAGTGAATTGGTAAACATGTTATTGTTGGCTTGTTTAAGGCATTTGATATAGCTAATACAACTCTAATAAACTTTACCACTAAATTATAGTTGGCAAACAAAGTGATAGTGTACATATCAAAGCTTAACACCTTAGCTTATATAACATTTTTTTAATTGTTTTATGTGCCTTGCTTTAGCTTAAACAATTTTTTTAAGATTTTTGTTTTGGCCATACAATTTCAAAAGCTTATTAATATGCTACAAATGATATATAAAGGTTTTCATAAGCATGAAGGAAGTCTCATTGAAAAAATGCACAAGTAACCTTGTAGAAAATGACTAACTTGAACTCAAAAGTCTAACAATGGTGAACATGAGTGAAACAAGGTGTGCATAGAAGCAAGGTTACCCACTTGGAAGCTGAAAATCCTTACAAAAATTTGGTAGCCTAGCAAACTTGTCCTCTTCAAAAAAAAACTCTTGAATATGTAGACACCATCAATATTTTTGAAGGTTTCAATTTACAAGGTAGAATACCATTTGCCTTAATGTGGGCAATTGCCCATGTTATCATGAAGACCCTCGTGAAATAATGTGTTTTGAATTGGATTTAAAGGATATTGGCTCTTGTCTAATGCACTACATGTTGACATTAACATGAACATCAAGCTACAAGGTGAGTTCAATTAGAAATCAAGGGCACAACCACTTCCAAGAATTGAAATGTGATTTGAAATTGGAGATTTTGTTTGTTCACACAGCAATTGAAGCCGTAGTGTGATGAAACCATGGAACTTTCTTCTCCATGTGCATTTCAAAGTGCCAAATCCCATAATGTGCTCATTATTGTGCTCAAATTCTTAATATAAGTTGAATCTATAAATGCAATCAAGGAATTTCTACCTAAGGACAAAACCAAGATTGTTATTTTTAAATATAATAAAAGGATCATCATTCCTTTGCTCATCAAAGTTAGTAAACTTTGGAACCAAGTCGTAGATTGATGTACAAATTTCTTCTTTGATGTTCCAACATCTATCTTGAAGGCAGGTTAAATTCCTATTGTATTTGAATTATTCACATTTTGTTGCCTTGATGTGTTGGGAGAGGGACTATCAAACTATAAAGAGCCACTCAATAAATGTTTCTACAAAAACACATTTCAGTATGCAATGATTTTTTTTTCAAAATTTATTCAAAATGTCAATGCCCTCACATCCAAGGACCATGAGGGGAATTAAACTACAAGTAGGCAATACAAAATGCAACTATTCTACAATTGTGTGCACATTTTGAATTAAGTTGTATACACAATTTGTTAATTTAAGGTTGTAAGCTACAAATTAGACTTCATTTTCCTTTGCACATTTTGTTAATTCAAGGCTAGAAGTTACAAGTTATAGTTCTAATTTTTTTTATTTCACCATTATTTCATATTTCACTATTAGGCATGTGCACTAATGTTGCTTGTGTGCACATTACATGTGTTAGTTGCGTATATGAAATACGATTCCTTGTTTCAAGACATTTTGATCCATTGATTTGTGTGCATTGGTGAATTGGTTGTGTGCACTAGATAAAACTCCTTGTTTCATGGCATTCAAATATCAATAGAAGATATATTGGATGTTACTATTCATATGGTCTCCCAAATATGATCGCAAAAGAACACAATGCCATATTCATATACATCCCCAAATACATATGCAATACCAAACTCACATTTGCATACAATTCAATCAATTGTCCTCATACTTGTGGAGGCGTTATCATAGGACTAAGGCTAGCATCGTTATGGGGAAGAAAAACGAGAGAGATGGAACCTTTTTCAATTTGGAGAAACCATAACAATCAAAAACTCAAAGCAGACTCTCCCTTCTTCAGTTGTACTTGCCCACTCATCATTTGTTGTCTTATGGCTCCCCTCTCACAAGCAACACTTAAAAAGTGCAATTGTTTATTCCCAAAACAATTCCTGAAAGAATGTATGTCGTTGAAAGGAAGGACAAGATAATCGAAATCTGATGTGAAAGTGTTTGAGCAGAAGCTGGAGAATGATGTGCCATTGATCCAAGAGATTTTCCAGATCTCTCCAATCCTCACTGCGTAGTCTTTAGAGTGGTCACACGACTGACACAGGGTTCCCAGATTGTCCTCAGAGCAATATTCCACAACTTTGCAAGCATTTCACAAACTTGTGCACCTTACAACTAAGGTTCTAATAGTGGAAACAAATTTCGTTTGCAGCCTGACATCTACAGCAAGAGGTTTACTGCAAGTTAAGAAATATGAATCATGGACTTCGTTGTCTCACAGAAACACAGTGTACATGAATCCACATTCTATACTTGCAGACAGAAACTTTCACATGCGTCTGTGATAAAAACACACAAAATGCCAATGGAAAACACCAAAGAAAAAAGCATAGTACTATCTCTGATACAAATATATGTCTTTTCAACATCACTACACAGGTCATACACCAAAGCCCCACCTCCTCTTTTCTGACCCACATTTCCAATACAAGCACTGGTCAAAACTGTTTCCAATTCCCCCAACTCCAGCACAGCCTGGTATTATCTTAATCTACACTGAAGACTGCACTGACAAAGGCAACTTGGAAGTCAGTATATAAGCTTGCCAATGATAAATGCCTCCCTCAGGGTCATCTTTGCAAAACTCAAAAGTACTTTACTATTGGAAGAGAATCACTGGATGCATAATATGAATGTGTTTTTTTTCCCCTATCCTAGGATAAAATCTTCTCTAAGTAGAAGAATTTTTGTGGAGAAGGTGATAGTAATCTGTCTGGAATCCTCAAATAGAATCAATCAATCTGTCCAAATCCCAGCATGAATATATATTGCAGGAAATCCAGAAATGGCTAGGTGGGTAACTGTCATTAAAAACCGAAGAAAAAAGTGATGATCAGGGGTACGAGAAAACCTGCCATCACCATTGAAGAAATCTTCCATGAGAGATGTGCAAGAGAAATGTTACCCTAAGAGAAAGAAAGAGAGAGAGAATTCACCACCCATTAGTTCATTGCTCTCCAGGAAGGGTGGTGTCTTCAGGCAAATCACAGTAGCCATTTTCATCTCCAATGAGATGTGCAACGCACTTCTTCTCAGCGAGAAGCTCCTTCTCACTCTTCTTGATGCGCTCGTACAGGTAATCGTCAATCTGAAGGTCTGGTACAATCTCATAATCTCCATCTCCCTTCGATCTGCAAGGCAAACTGAAAATGAGGTCATCTGCAATCCCATAAGGGTTTCCTGTGGTGAAAACTCCCGAGGAGAACCAATCCCCCTTGGGTGTAGGATTGACAAGAGACTTGATTGCATCTGCAATCGACACAGCAGTGGATGCCGCTGAAGATCGGCCCCATTTCTTGATGAGTGCTCCTCCTCTGGTCTGTACCCTGGGTGTAAACTCCTCCTCCAACCACTTGCGATCTGTAATGACCTCGGTTGCCGGTTTTCCATTGATCTTGGCATTGAGGAAATCAGGCACTTGGGTGGTGGAGTGATTGCCCCAGATGGTCACATTGGAGACGTTGTCATAGAAGAGACCTGCCTTGAGAGCCAGCTGACATTTGGCTCTGTTTTCATCCAACCTAGTGAGAGCATGGAAATTCTTGCTGGGGATGCGGGGTGCGTTTTTGAGAGCAATGAGTGCATTTGTGTTGCAAGGATTTCCAACTACCAGCACCTTCACATCAGGACTTGCAACAGCATTCAAAGCCTTCCCCTGTTCTGCAAAGATCTGCCCATTGAGGTCCAGTAAGTCTGCCCTCTCCATGCCAGGGCCCCGGGGCTTGGCCCCAATGAGCAAAGCCCAGTCTGCATCCCGGAAAACTTCAGTGGGTTCGATGCCAATGTTAACTTCACGCAGCAAAGGGAACAAGGAATCCTCCAGCTCCATGGCCACACCTTCAAGTGCATCTCTGGATCTCTCTGAGCCCAAGAGGTTTAGGGCAAGGGGTTGGTCATGACCAAACACTTCTCCAGAAGCAAGCTTGAAGAGCAGATGGTTGGAAATCATACCAGCCGCTCCTGAAACCACCACTCGCACCATCTTCTTCCATGTCTTTGGCTTCTGTTCATCGATTTCCTTCAAGTCGTATGTCACACAAAAGACTCCATAGCACTCCACTCCCTCCGGCGTTTTTCCAGCTCCGGGGATGAGCTGCGTTGTTGCAACAGAGTCTTGGATAGTGCTGCTGTCAGCCACAGAGCACTGCACAACAACGCCTTGCTGCTGCTTTTTTGTGCGCAAAACACAAAACTCCTTCTTGGAGGCCTTATCAATCCACAAACTCCTGGCAACAAACTTCCTCCTTCCAAAGAATGCACTTGATAATACAACGGAACGCGAACTCTGTCCAGCTACTGATGTTGTGCTGCTGCTGCTGCTGCTGCTGCCACCACTCTGTTGCTTGGGCTGCACCCTACAACCCGAAATCTGAACTCCAGGAGCTTGAAGCAGCGCGGCTGCCATCTTGCAGAACAACTTGGAAGCAAAGAAAACAACCCCAAATGAACAAAATCAAAATCTTCTCAAAATCAATCTCTCCTCTGGGTCTCTTCCAACACCACCACCACCACCACAACCTATTTCTTTCTTCTTTCCTCCTCTCTTTCTAGGCTCCTCAAACCCAACTTCCCCCCCTCCTCTTCTACACTTGTCCAACTCCAGACACCAAAACCCAGATCACCCACCTCCTTCCAAACTCTCTCTCTCTCTCTCTCGACTCTTTGTCAACTGCAACTCTTTTCCAAGCAAAAAACACCCAAAAGCACAAAACAACACAATTGTTGTGCTGCTGCTGCAACTCTTTTGCTTGATTTTCTTTTGGTGTTTCCTTGTTTGTTTTTTTCTCCCTTTTTTTTCTCTTTTTTTTCTCTTTTTTTGGGGTTGTTGTTGTGTTGTCAGTTTGATGATGGTGGGATACAACAGAAAAAAGTGGGATGGGATCCGGTGTAAGTAACTTTGTGTGATTTGATGATTTATTTTTTGTGGGTGGTTTCGATTCCCTTCTTAAGAGGAGTGCCAGAGGACAAAAGGGAGAGAGAGAAGAGTTCCAAGATGATAGAGGGACATGATGATACCAAATGGGTGGTGGGGAAATTGATACATCTCCCTACAGAAACAAGATCCTGTCCTGTCCTGTGGGACACTGGCTGCCTGTCTTACACTCAATTACGTTACTTGCTTCTCTCTCCAACTCTCTCTCTCTCTCTACCTCTCCCTCCTTTTCTTGCCCTTTTCTTTCCCTTTCATCCCCAACTTCTTGCTTCTATGGATGAGATAATCATCAATTACCCCCATATGGATGAAATAATCCTCCCTATGTTACCTTCATATGGATGAGATAATTGTCAATTACCCTCATATGGATGAGATGATCATCGATTAACCCCATGTGGATGAGATAATCCTCGGTTACCTTCATATGGATGACATAACTGTCAATTACCCTCATATGGATGAGATAATTGTTGGTTACCCCCATATGGATGAAATAATCCTCCATTACCTTCATATGGATGAGATAACTGTCAATTACCCTCATATGGATGAGATAATTGTTGGTTACCCCCATATGGATGGAATAATCATCAATTATTCTCACATAGATGAGGTAACTATCGGTTAACCCCCCTATGGATGAGATAATCGTCGGTTACCTTCACATGTATGAGATAATCGTCGATTACCCCCATATGGATGAGATAATCGTCGGTTACCTTCACATGTATGAGATAATCGTCGATTACCCCCATATGGATGAGATAATTGTTAGTTACCCCCACATGGATGAGATGACCATTGGTTTCCACACATAAATGAAGCATAGGGATGTCAAAGGGATTTTTGAGTAACCAATGACCTCAAGCTAAATTCGAGATGTAACTAACTAATCATTCAAAGGTTCCAAGGTTCAAGAGCCAAAAAAAAAAAAAAAAAAAACTATTTTATTAATGAATGAAAAGTTGTGTAAGCTTCTTCTCAATGAACAAAAATTCTTATTCAAAATCATATCGCGATTAGATCATGCATGCATGAGAAAGGAAAGGCAAGAGGGTTATGCTTGGTGAATGTCAAATGCAAGACAAATCAAAAACTCCAAAGTTATGTGCGTATGTTTTTTTTTGCATTTTTTTATGATTAAGTAGCAACAATTTAATAAGTAGCTTGTTGTCTACCATAGTACCTTTCCAGGTTCAGCACAATTTTTATTTTTATTTTTTTGCTGAATTTTTCAAAAAAAGACAATATTGAATGTTGAAAATTCATTCAAAGCAACCATAATCGAACCCACGACCAATTCAATGAAGTAATAAAGCCTTCCATCAATCTAACCAAAAGCACAATAGGAAACTAATGTAAACATTAACAATATTATTGAATTTACTCCTTATATCTTGAAATTTTCAAAATCAGAACTCAAGTGTCAAATCAAAATTTTCAAATTATAATTCAACAAGCCATGTTTGTTGTCTTTTTCAAAATGGAGCAAAGCAATTGAGAGTAGAAAAGTTTTGCATAAAACTCACAATACCGCAAAACAACAATTGATAATGTGTGCATGAAAACTCATAAATTAAATACCCACTTCTCTAGTAATTATAACATGGTTTGCATTGCATTATAATAGTATCTTAACATGTTGCATTTAATGACAATAACAATTAGATTTTATATGGAGAACGGCATTGCTAGGTTACGGATAAATATTCATAACAATGTATTTGTCAATTTCTCGCATTCTCTTCTTACATTCCATTAGTGATGCCTTTAATTACCTAACCCTTTGTAAGATACATCTACAAGTTGTGCATCAATTTTTCAGTGTGTTTTTTAAATATCCACTTCACAATAAAGTTGTTAGAATGTTTGAAATATCTTTTGTCAAAAGATTTTTTTTATTGTATAGATAATTATTATATATAATCACATGTGTTTTGCTAACAAGTTTGTGTTACAACTATGTTTAACTTGTCTCCCATTACAATAACTAAAATGACAACAACCACAAATGACATGGCGGTGCAAAATATGCTTCTGCTAACAGATAATATTTTACCACATAAAACATGTTTGAAATCAAGGGGCATGATTCTTAATAAAGTTGCCTCCCATTACAATGTGTTTTGCTAACAAGTTTGTGTTACAACTATGTTTAACTTGTCTCCCATTACAATAACTAAAATGACAACAACCACAAATGACATGGCGGTGCAAAATATGCTTTTGTTGACAAATAATATTTTACCACATAAAACAAGTTTGAAATCAGGGGGCATGATTCTTAATAAAGTTGCCAAAAAAAAAATTCTTCAACACATGGTGCACTAACCTTAGTAGATTTCTATATTTATGTTGAATTGAACAAAAACATTATTGTCGAATGTCCATGTGGCAATGATGACATGTGAATTATTGTTGACATGGTAAGAATATACTTTTGTCAAAGTATATTTTGACAAGTCATTAAAATCTATCAAAAAATATTCCAATTGACATGGATGGAATATAATTGGAATATGCCTTCCAGCTCTTGTTCACAAGCTCATGTTCGAGCTCACACACTCATCAAATAACAATACCCAAATTGGAACACTTGGATGAAACTTGTCAACAGGCAACAAATCAAACAAGTACAAGGTAGTGAAACACGGTGTTACGAGTGCAACAAAACCACAAAATTAAAGTTTTTTTTATGGAAGACACAGTTCTTTGGTTTTTAAAAGGAAGAAAGGAACACACCAAAAAGTTCAAAAAATGGTGGTTTGGCTTGTATAAAATACAATTTGTCTCCCCAATAATACTATACTGCTTGTTAACATTGACAAGTTTGAACCAAATCCCATTTTGGTGAACATCAACAAACTAAACCCTATAGATATTTGGATAAAGCTCCTAGAGGACTACAAGCCACCATTAATGAAGGAGGAGAGCACAAGGAAGAGTTACAAGAAGACTTTTAGGATGATTATACCAAAAATCAGTCTACACCAAAAATCACAATCAACCAAAAAGTTATTTTCGATATCAACAAACCAGAGTAATGAACTCTAGAACCGACAACAATTTTTGAACAATCAAATTCTTGTAGGGACCGATTGAAAAATAAAATAAAATCCACTGATGATATTTTTCCGGCAAAACAATTGGAGATTTTAGTTCAGTGACAAATTTCAACTTGGAATCAGCTTGGAAGAATAATCTGGAATATCCGAAAAAATATTCCCTCCCAAAATTGGTTGAAGAAGATTTTGAACATTTTGACTTCGAATTGGTATGGAATAGTTTCAATATGGAATCCACAAAGGAAGATTACATCACAAAATCGCTAGTGATAGATTCATCGGGGTAATCATGATAAGGTGTTTTTTCATCCAAACCAACGAAACAATAGTAGAAAGACAAAAAGAGTTCATTTATACCCATGAAACGATTTTGCAACTAGCATTGGGTAGATAGGCACCCAAACTTCAATATAAAAGGAAGCATTGTTCGTTCAATTCTTCCTTTTTTTTCACTATTATTATGTTGCTGAAATTTGCACCAAAGTTTTTGTGAAGATGAGAGGAAGCATTAGTAAGAAGATGGCAGAGAAAATGAAGATGAGGGAAAGTATAAAGTCGGAACTAAGAGGCAACCAACCTACACCAAAAATAGATCATGAAGAGAAGAAAAAAAAATGGTGGTGATTCTTTATGATAAGGGAAAGATAATTTTTTCAAAGATGGACAAGTTCCAACAACGGAAGGGATGTTGAGTGGGCCAAGCATGTTGGCATTTTCGATTTGCTTGGTATTGAATTGGTTGTCCAAGGAGTTTTAGTTTTCATAATTGAAAAGACGATGGCCAAGATGCTGAACCTACCGAAAATGGGTATCACCAAGCTACCAACCAAATCGGCCAAGGAAAAGGACAAGGAAAGAAAAAGGGAAAGGGAGGCAACCATCCACTAGAAAATTGCTTCGCCAAAAGCACTTGTCAACTAGGAAGGATGGAAGGTTTCTCTTTTCAAGGGAATGTATGCAACTAGATTACTGGCAGTAATTCATGTAATCTGGTTGAAGGGCGGCCAACTTTCCTACATAGCCAAAAAATTGTTTAGTTTTGTAGTTTTGGCCGAACAAGGAATTAAGATAAATTATGTTGCCCTGACATTTAACAATCTTTATAGTAGATTATGGGATTTGTCTACACCAACAAAACTCGGAGCAAGTAGGGACAACACCGAATTTGGTGCTACCCAAGTTGTTGACATCCTACTCTGAAATTAGTTTTCGGTAGACCTGACATTTATCATATCAAATTCTAAGGAGGAGGATGAAGGTACTACCAGGACAACATCAGAAACTCATGTTACAGAAGGCAAGGCAACAAAGTTTTGGGAACACATTTTTAGCATCACCCATTGATCTTGACAAGGAGATGGAAGACGTTGAAGAAATTGATGGGACAAGTACCCAACTAGAAAATTCATGGCAACCAAACATTTTGCCAATTCTCCTACCAACTTTATGATCCTGGAACTTGGGGTGGCTTCATTGTAGAAATCCCATGTCATTGCCAAGAAAACATACTCTATATGATTGATCACTAGAAATGTCAAGTTTGAAAAAGAAAGGTAGAGCGCAGAATCCAAGTCTAATTCGGCCTATATAGATTTTCGGTGCAAGGCCTCCATTGAAATTGCATCCCACATCTAAAGGTACTAAAACACTTGCAACCATCTTTCATCAATTGCACCATTGCCTAGAAGGAAAGGAAATTCTAATGGGGGATATATCGGAATTGGATACTCCATTGAAATATTTTTTCAATGGAACTCTACCACACAATTTAGGAAAGGCAACCGAAGACCACTACCCCCCTAACACTTCATTTTCAGTACAAGGCGAACCTTTTCCACCCCCTTATTGGAACCGAAATGATAATGGTTCCTTTAGTTCTATCTTCATTAAAGTCTTTGGAGGACCATTTATCTCATTCAAAAGACTTTGCCTAGATGATGGGCAACATGTTGAAAGCTTTTTGGTTGGCTACAACCAAAAAAAAAATGTTGCAAAAAAGTTGTTACAAAAGAGCTTGCAAGAGGTAGCCGACTTGAAAGGCCAACTACAACAGTTGCAGACTACCAACTGGCAGGATGCTTTGACCTCCAACATCTATAGGCTAAACTATAGAATTTGGAAGGCACAAAGAAAAGAGTTCACTAGTTGGAAATTGAAAATTCCAACTACTGGAATGAGCTACCAGAACTCCACAAACGGCTTATCAAAATTAGTAAAACTTTGGGCTCCATCAATTTGGAACAAGCTATGTTGAAGTAGATTTTTGAACATAAGCAAGCCAACTAAAAGGTTGGTGAATAATCTTTAAACTTAATTAAGAAGTTATTCAAATCAACAAAGGGGAAAGTGAAGCGGATGGAGGGCCAAAATGAAGCACTTATCAAAAAGTTCACAAGTAGCAACTTGAGTTGCAATAGTCCACAAAAAAAATCTGGTTGTTGTAATAAGATTTGGAAGAGGTGAGGCATAATCCATGCGTGATTTAGGAAGAGCTAAATATTATAGAGAAAGAAATGAGGATGTTGAAGCAAAAGGTTGAACTCACAAATTTATACCATAATCAAATGGAAGAATTTGACAACCTCAAAATGGAATATGCCTTCATGAAGGCAGAACTCCTGAGAAAAGGAACAAAAGAAACCAAGCCGAATAGTGGGAACTTCACAAGTAACAAATTGTGGAGATCATTTGGGAGGCGTTTGAATCCTACCAAAAAGATGAAGAGTTGGACCAGTTATGCTTGGAGACGTACTAGAGAGTATTGCCTCATTTGGTGATGTCACTTTTCGATTTTGGCAAAATGCTTGGATCTACATATGAATCTAGTACACATAAGAGTGAGGAACATAGTGAAGGCAGGCAAATGGAGGTAGATTTAGTGGTTGCGCCAAAAATGCAACCTACCGAATTAATGGTGGCTTCTGGTACTAGAATTATTTATGGTATTATAGACGTTTCTAACAGAGCATAAGGCTTTGTACCAGTTCAAACCCTTGCCCCTACAGAAGTTAAAACACATTCTAGTGGCGCGACTAATCTAACACTTCCCGATATAATAATCAAGGACAAACATATGACTTCGATGGTTGGAACTGGTATGGAGGCTGAGGCTTTGATTTTGGTACAAATGAAATCCATTTTCGTTTTTTTTGCTACTACACCAAGTTTTTATGTTGCATTAAAAGATGTAGGACTAGATGTTAAGGTAGATGTAATAAAGGCTATGGTTATGGAAAAGTAATGTAGATTGTATAGATTATAATTACGAGGACATAATCCCAATTAGAAAGGGGGATGATGTTGAAGGTAGGTTTTATCGTAACTGGATTGTTATCCAATTTTTACTAGAACCAACTTTTCCCTACCAAAACCCATTTATTGAATTTTCACTACCGAAAACCTTGTTACCAAAACCGGTTCTTACTATCGATTTAAACTAAGTTATATTTAGGGCTTACTTTTGTGGGATTAAGCTAATTGTTTATTCCACTGATTTTTTCTTTCTTTCTTGGAAGTACTTAAAAGTTTTATCCTTTTTTGGACTGTATAGGGTAATACTTTTTTTCCTACCATACTTTTGTGCGTAGAAATTCTACATGTGGTTTTTTCTTTGTATGTTGTGAATATTTTGTCTTTTTGTATGTGAGGCCTTCTTCCTTGTATTTGCTTTAGGTTTGTTTCTATAGAAAGTTCATGAGGCTATCCTACTAAGTGCAAATAGTAACTATTTTGTGCTTAAGCCTTTTGCTTATTTAAATTATAGAGTAAGAAGATTTTATCTTCTTCTCCCAAATTTATTTCAAAACCTGGTAGTTCATTGGGTGGCTTTAACAGTCAAATCCCTCATTTTAAAAAAAATAGGCATAATATCCCTTTCCTTCTTACACCTCATAATGTACATACGTTGAAATTTATGACAATGTGTGAAGCCCATGGCTGTGTGACATTTTCAAAATGCGGGGATGGATTTGATTATTGCCTTATTCTCAATCCTTTATTTTAAGAATGTTTTCACTATATGGTTTTATTTTACACATTACTAATCAAAGTTACTATCTACTAAGTCAATTTTCAATTGTAGGAGATTGTTATCTTTTCTTTGAGAGGAGATACAATAAATCCATGTTAAATACATCATTAATCCAAGTTCCTACTTGTTGTGTAAGGTAAAGCCCTAGGGTGGGGAAATTCCAAAGAATATGGGGCCTAGGACAAGGTGATAGTTAAATCTAATCTTGCATTTTGGTAAAACCTCTCACCCATTATTAAGGACACAATTTGTGTAAAAAATGAAGCAAGGATTTCAAAGGTAATAAAATAGATTTGGATTTTTTAAAAATCAAAACAAAAGAACATAATCGCATCCTTGATTTGGAGTTAACAAAAGTGAAAATAAAAAGGCTTGAAATTCTCTTAATATATTATGTTGTATGAAGGTGTATTAAGCTTCCTATGTTTTCACAATAATGCAAAAGTTTTGCAAAGGTTAATAGTGAAACCTAAATGCCCCATGCTTGTTGAATCATGTCCAGAAACCATAAATAACTCATAGGCGTCCCATAAAACCTTCAAGTTTTTACAAGTAGGCACATATTGTAAAAAACAAGTTGTAAAAAATGTCTCTACAACTTCCAAGGGATTTTTTCTCCAAGTATTACATATATGCTTTTATATATATATATGTCCTTTACACCCATGAGTTCCACACTAAAAATCATAAAGCCCACTTCCCATCTTGTCATTTCCACATCATTATGCAATTGTTATATCTACATGCAATAAAACCCTTGGCCATGGGCTTTACTAGAATATGAGCTTTATAAGCTCAATTCCATCTTGCACATGCTTTTATTCATGTATTTAGCCCATGGGTTCAAACTTTACATACCACATAAACTTAGGCAGTCCATATGGTAGATAACAACTAGGCACATGAAGGGGAAGATTGTTGCACATCCTTGGTAAAGATCTTACACCTATAAGTAGGCATAATTTCCTTACCACTTCAAGGAGTAGTGGGAGATCCTCTTTTCCATTAAGTACCATGAAGGAAAAAATGGGGGTGTGGTTCAAAAAATGAAACATTTGCCAAAGTAAGCATCTCATTTTTTTAGGCACCCCCCATACGAAACATGCATTCTATTTTTTGAAATGCTTCACATTTTATTTTTATTTCTTGTTTATACCTCTTAGTGGGTTCAATGGGCATTCTTTTTTTTGATACACCCCCAATAACATAGGGAAAAATACATTAAACAACCTTCTTTTTAATTACAATAAAAACTCAAAGCAAGTCTTTACTAGTGTTGGCCAATTCTTCATTTTTAAGACAACACTTGGTTATAATTTTGACACTAAAAAAACTTTTTGATAAGTTCTCTAGGTACAAGTTTGAATTCAATTCTTGAAATTTTAAAATAATGAGGTTTTGGTTTTGGCACAATTTGAAAAAACTTAAGAATTTTTACACTTAGTTTGAAAAATGGGTCCACGTATTAAAATTCTCCAATATTGGACATTGCATAGGTACAAAGTTTTATAACAAATTAAAATTGGAGGCTATATATGTATGGAATTTTACAATTAATTAAAATTGATTGAATGCTTATAAACTTCAACCCACTTGCCAATTTTCAAAAGAATTCAACTTACTTATCAAAATTAAAAACCTATGTTCTAAATTATTTTTCAAAGTTCCAATTTGCACTTTTGGTTCTAGCAAAAAAATTAGTTCCATTGTCTAACTCTTATGTTGATTCCACCTGACAAATGCCAATTCAAATCCAAGTCACAATAACTTGATCCCCCAAGTTTAACACTCAAAATTGAAAAACTTGTTAACATTGGTCTTTACATTAAATTAATTCTCAAATGTAACACATCCCCACACCTTGACCCATTTAATACCACATTCAAATTTGTTGCACTTATGTAAGATAATTTTTAATAGTTGGCATCATTTGTTTTTACTAGTGTTTATCACATCCAAGGAATTGCATTGATTTTTTTCCCCTTAGTACCCATAACCATGAAAATAAAAACACTATATGATTAAATAATGTTTAAATGTAGCAATTAGGGCCAATCATTATAAACAACCAATGAAGACCACTCATTTTGGCATCATATGGTCAATCATAGAATAATGTGACCATTTTGCAAGCCAAAACCAAACATTGGTTCAAAAGCGACACATTCTGATGAAGCTTCAACATCCAAATTTTGGTATATATTGCCATTGCTAACATTATTTTAAGTACTTATGCCCCATTCCTATGTGCGAAGTACCATAGTTCATAATTTTAAAAAAATAGCAATACTTAATCTATTACATGAAAAAATCAACCAATGTGATCACCAATTAATCAACTTTGTTATTGATCATTTTATTGATTAATTGTTGATGTTGATTGCATTGCTAACACCCAACCCATTTCTGAATATCTTTAAGTGTTTCATTATGTAATTTATATGTAATTTTTGTGAGACCTAGTAAAATGTGATGTTCCACTATAAGAGATAAAAGCAAACAAGATCATACATGTCACCTTCACCACCATGAGTACCTAGGGCATAAAGATATTCGTGCTAATATTGTTTGTGTTTTGTTGTGGATGAATTTCACAAAATCAAATTTGTAGTCGCTTATAATTAAACTTATAAACTTTTGTCATTTGCCAAAGTTTGATTTTTGAATCACTAAGAAATGGCTGAAAACAAATGTAACAATACCTATCAACATACTATTAACATTGCATAGTGAATGGAAATCAAAAACACCTTTGTGTGGTACCATTTGGAACCACCTCCTTGAATGGTAAATTATTAAAATTGGGTAAATAATATTCTTGATCCTTTTCTTTTTTTATATACTTATAAATTTATTTTTTAATATTTATCCATTGAATACCAAAGTATATGGCCTAAGGTTTTTATTGGAATTTTAAAAAGTTGAAAAAGTTGAAATTTTTGTTTTCCTAATTGCAATGGCAAACCTTGAACTTTGAAAATTCATGACTAAATTATACCTATTCAATTAATTACTTAATCAAATAATCAAATAGAATGCCATCAAAGTTACATGTTTGAAAATTATACCCCTAAGAAAAAAATCAAAATGTGTTTCAAATTTGTGTTCCTAACCAAAATGTTTTTAAAAAATAAATATCATTACATTCCTAAAAAAAATTTAAAACGTAATGAAGGGAATATCAAAAAAAATTGTAAAACATTCTTGTCTTATTAAAATTCAAAGTCTATACAACCTAGTAAATGTATTAAGCAAAAACATTTATTTAAATCTTTATTTAATTCCTCTTTATATTTTTCTAAAGTTCAATGGGTCAAATGAAATGAAAGTATAATGTTCCTAATGGTGACACCCAAGGATGTTTTTGCCTTTGATGACATGGGATATTAGTGGGGTTGGAATCAAACAATAGCCATCACTTACATAACATGCATGGGGATAGATGGTGGGTGGATGAAAAGATCAATCACCATCCTTTGAATGGGTGGTATCTTTGAAACATCGTAATTACATGCCATTGAAATTAAGAAATAAACTATTAGGGGATTGACAAAATTATATGGATTTGGATTTGTAAACACTTGTGAAAATTTATAAATGAACTCCCACAATGTCGTGCCACCATCAAATTCATGTTTTTCACATAGTTCTTTTCACATTCCTTAACTCAAGGTATAGTTCCAAATATCTTTATTAAATATTTGGTTATTGTTATTTTCCATCAAACCATGTAGACTTTATTTGTTAGTTTATTAATGAATTAAAAATTAAAAATTCTATTGTTACTTATGCTTGGAGCACCTCTTGAATAGTCACATTTCTTAAAAGTTCCAAAAATTGACCTTAATGGGGTGTAAATGAGTGTTGTGCAGTTCTTCTTTTTTAAAAGAACCTTCAATCCTAATTTTGACATTTCAAATTTTATTTGGAGGTTCTTTGAATGGGGATTTGAACACAATTCTTTAAAATTCTAAACCCTTTTGTTCCAATTTTATAATCACAATTTTCAAACTCAAAAGCCTTTCAACCCAATTAAAAAACTAAGTCCAATTCCATGTACACACAACACAATCCCAAATGCTAGAAATTTTATGGATATAAAATTTAACAACAAATTAAAATGTGGGTTTGTATAGGTACACAATTCTTAAATTAATTAAAATTGACGCCTAATTTTAAAATTCAAACTACTTATAAAAAAAAAAACCAAATTTTTAATTTTAAAATCCTAACCTTGTGTTCAATAATGACTTTTTATGGTTTTGATTTTAGTTCTAAGTCTAGCAAAAAAAACTAGTTCCATGATTTGATTCTTGCACTAATTTCAACAAAAAGGTGTTAATTCAAATATGAATCATAAGTACCTAAACTATGTTTAACCCTACAAATCATATACCTTCAAAAAATTAAAATAAGGAGACGTGTTGAAGGAAGCCCCAACTACGTCTTCATAAATCATGGATTACTATTTATATAATAATTAGATATTTGTTATTAGGTTATAATAAATGCCAATAGATATTCAATTCTTAAACTATTAATAGTCAACAAAATATGCATATTTTTCATGTGAAAACATTTCAATTTCATGTGATGACATTATTTTTTCCCCTTATTTATTGGAAACCCATGATTAATTGTAAATAACAAGAATAAACAAGTGAAAAATAAATGTTCATTATTGCCACTAAATAAGGGAATATAGAAAAAATAAAAGGATAAACATGAACCTCTAACAACCCTAAATGCTTAGGTTACTTAATTTGAAAGTTGTTGATGCTTGAATGACACTTGAAAACATCAATTCACATAGTATCAACGTAATGTTGACAATTTTACACATTCATATCAATTATGGGCTACATTAAACATTATTAATCGATGTTTTGGGGAAATATTGCAATGTGAACATTTCCATTTGTATTGATAGGACTTTTTTTGGTACATTCATTTTTATTTAATCAATAATATCCCATAAACCATATTTTTAAAACAAAAAATCATTGAAAGGTGACATAGTTTTTTGAAAATGGATTTTTTTGGAGTTTAAAAGTGACCAAAATTCGTGTTTTTTGGGTAGGGTGTCATATCATGTATGTCTAGTGGCTATAGTTCTAAAAGTTCCTTGAAATAATGTCATCAATTAAGTCTAAATTTGCCTAGCAATTGACCACCTCGATTCCATAAAAAATTGAGAAAAAAAACATTGTGCATAAAGCATCAAAAAACTTTACAAGAAAAGGTTAGATCTTGTAGTCATAGGAATCATGGTGTATAAGGTAAAATAAGAACCATACAAAATCAACTCAAAGTCAATTTTGGGTTATATAAACAAATGACTTGTATATAGACATGTCATTTAGACATCCATTTGGGACACAAAATGAATGACATTAACAATTTGTCATGACATCTATCTTTTTGTTACAGTTGTGGTAGTATGATTTTTTATGTAATGTTGATGGTGGAAGTGTAATCATTTCAAGATCATTCAATTTCATTAACACATTTTTAACATCTTAAAAATTGTTCCATGAAAACACATTCCCACCTTACAAAAAAAAAAGACTGGAATAGTACATGTTCAATTGTTCCAACCTTTCTAGTTTATGCATTAATGTTATTATTTGCTAATGAATATGCTAAATTATTATTTTTCTATTACCTATCATTGATTGATTTTTTTTTTTGGTGGCACATAATCCAAGTTTTGTTATTACCAAATGCAAAAGCACATTTTCCTTAATTAACTATCAAGGTATTTGAGAGCATTAAATCAAGCCACATGAAGTTACATTTTATGACATAATATCATAGAATTTATTGCATGAAATCCATTATTTAAAGCATCCCAACCAAAATTGGTCCAACTTTAAATTTTATTCCCTATGCATTCAAATTAAAGTCACGTGTAGCATGTTACAATTTGAAATAGTTAATTTCAATCATACAAATATGATATGGAATTAAAATATAGTTCGTCTTCCCATATATCATTACCAAATTAAATTCAACTAGATGACATGACATTTAAAACTATTAATTCTCAACTTCAAACCAACCAACAACCCCCAATGTTCAAAACTATTAAATCTATGGAACATTTTTTATGTTTGAAGTTTAGAATGAACTTAAAATGTTCCCATGATGAATTGTTACCCAACATATTGGTTTGTAAATGGTTTCATCACAATGCCATGTTCATGTAAATGCTAGATGTTTCAAATATGTATTCAATGTTTCAATGAATCTCCAATATTTCACATGTTCACAAGTGACTAATTTTAGCCTTCAATTCACATACAACCTCCACCATAACCTTTGTATGCATTTCTAACCACACCATTCTTTTGCAATTGCAAGTACAACCCATGTTGATACATTTTGATTTTGCACATCTATTTTGTGCAAATGTGTAGAATATAATTAGATTATAATTCAAAGATTAAAAGGAATCAAAGGCTCATTCTCCAACAAAATAGTCAATGATTTAATGGTATATACACCATCTTAAATACACAAACCAAAGGATCACGATGATACAAAGAGATTAATTCTACAAACACCACAAGCAAATGTTAAATTTTTTTTATAATAGTGGTTTCAAAATATTCACGATTATTTTTGTAATTTCCTCAACAATAACAAAACATCCATGAATTTTTACCAACAAAAGATTACTCCTTCACAATTATCAAAGCATGAAAAAATGAAAAGATCAAAACAAAGTGAATGATCTATAGAAATTCCAAAAAATCCTATTCTTCTACTTTTCCTACAAGGTCAAAGTTTTGTGTTCAATGACATAAGAAAAAACCTCCAAAATTATAGAAATGTGTTATCCAAAAATAACTTCCTTAACTCCCATAATTACCAAAATTGGAATATGAAAATCATCCCACACAAGGTCCAAATTTTTCATTCCATCCTTTCTTTAAAATCTAACTACCAAAAGTATAACTTAAAAAATCATTAACTACAACCAAAAAAGAATTCCATAATTCCTAGAAAATGAAAAACGTTAGAATATTGAAACCTTGCATGTGCTTCAATAGCAACACTCCATGAAAAATAGAATCTCAATTTGCTTTGTAATGCCAAAGTCAAAATCCTAGAAAATATAATTATTGTAAAACTTAGAGGGAAATGTTTTTTTGTTGATGTTATGTGCCAATCTTGAGGCCATCATCCCCATAATACACCCCATATGAATCAACATTCTTGAAATTTTTATGGATGTACTTGAAATTTATATACATAACTTTGGAATAAGGCTATAACTCCTATCCATACTTGGTGGGCTTAAAGTTGTGATATGCATTGCTCAATGTTTTGGTACCACCCAATATATAGCAACATTGTTTGACACTTGGAATTAGGAGAACGGTGTTTGTGATTTTTGAACAAAAATGATTAAATAGTCATCTTGTTTGTGTTTGATCCTAATTTCACACTTGGAGATAGATCAACAAACTAAACACAAGAATTCCAACCAATTAATATTTGTTATCATGGCATTAAATATCAACTATTGGACCATGCAATCAAATAACTAGAAATCTAATTACAAGCCATGGCTTCTAAACATTAAATACATTAACAAATTTTGAAATAGCAAGTTTTACAAAATGTGAATGCATGAGCAGATTTGTTTAAACTTTTGTGCAAAGATGGTTACAATTTTGCACTTCCATTTTATATTTGCACATTTAATCAAATGAATACATGATACCCACAATCGTTCATTGCTAGTTTTGGTCTTAACCTATGTATTATTTAAATTTTATTAGATGTAAAAAATGTATTTTTAAGAAAGATCAATATATGTTTATATTCAAATTGCATGGCACTTGTTTTACTTATACTTTTGCACCTAGATTTTGGTTGAATTTGAACATCATTCATTTATGCCAATGAAATATTTGAATAATGACCCACATATGTAGATTTAATGGATAATCATTAATCCCATAACATTGGTAGGTTAAAGGTGATAATTTTCTTTAAAGGGTCATGCACAAAAGTGCATCAAGTATTAGGATTTCAATTAAATAATTTATTTTGGATGTTCTAAACTTGCCATTTCCTTGTTTAAACCTATGTCCTTGCAAATGGTGATCACTTTCATCATATGTTTGGTCATTAATTCTTGCAAATTATTAAATTGAAAAGGTTTGTGGTGCGAAGGTCTTTGAAATGGTTTCAATTATGTAATAGATACATGTTAATGAAAGTTGTCTTTTCCATTGGATTGAGACTAAGACAATCAAGAAATAAGGGATGAAACAACATATTTTAATTTATGTTAGTTCATAAGCTCCTTGTTTTATATTGCGTGGTCATGAATTTTTTGCATGGTTTAATTAATTTGCCAAGTTTGATGATGCCTTTCATCTTCATGGTCTTCACATCACATGTTGGAAATGAACTAACATAAATGGAATTGAAATGTTTATCTTAGAAAAGGAGGTTTAATGGTCCCAGATTTAACATTTCAAAATTTTGATAGTTAAGGAATAAGTACACAAAGTGCATTTAACAATTTGTATTTGTAAGGTGAATGCAAGGTTGAGTGGAGCAAGAAGCAATGTGTAAGTCCATTTGGAAAGCATTTGTTTTTGGAGCCTTTAGATGATAAGGTGGTTAGGCAACAACTTAAAGTAATTTCAAGCCATTTTTTAATCTAAAAAATCCTACTTTAAGGATCATTATTTTGTATATGTTGCACAAATATCACATGAAATATTTTTATTTCAACATGACATGAACTTGGAAAATACCAATGTTTTCAATGACAAGTTCGTAAATAATAACATTCAAGAGATGGTATGAAATTCTTGAAACTTGTTTTCATTGATATATTATCTAACTAAATTTTACTATTCCTTGCCTCATGTACCCACCAAAACACATGTGGTGGCATTCACACATTTGTACATGTGTCTACTTTTGTTTATTGATGGTATAGGTAGGCTTTTTGTCCAAAGATGGTAGGATTGTATTTGGTGCTACTACCTACCCTCATGGAGTATGTGTGTGTATTGGTGAGTAGAGTATGAAAATGTATATTGGCTTTCCAATATCCAAGGAATGGGTTAGGATATGACACATAGCCCATAACAATCTCCTGAGCTTTTCATATACTTTTTCCCAAGATTCCATAGCAAAAGAAGGGTTTCATGAGTTCTTTTGGCCCCATCCATAATCCCAATGTGCTTTCCACATGTGTGGCCCCAACCCAAGAGTTGAATTCATCTCCCCACAAAAGTAGCTTGCCAAATGGCTCATCAGGTGGTTATCAAACTACCACAAAAGTCATCCTCTCTTTTCTATCCTTTTGCAGATTTCTTCAAGAAGGGGCCATTCCATTTAGGAATCTCACCATTCTATCAAAAGGTGACTAGTTCTACTAAGGACTGTTTCTAGAAGAACCCAATTGGTGTTCTCCACCAATGGATTCACATCACTACAATATTCCCCCACCATCCATTCACATCACACAAAGTGGAAGCTGGCAAAACCAGAGGTGGAACAATTAGATGACCACCTGACCCACTTGAAAAAAAACCCTAAAAAAAAAGTACCTTAATAAAGGACCTTTCACCTAATCCACTTGAGAAAAAACCCTAACAAAGATACCTTAATTAAGGACCCTTTACCTGACCCACTTGAAAAAAAACCCTTAAAAAAGTACCTTGATAAAGGACCTTTCACCTAATCCGCTTGAGAAAAAACGCTAACAAAGATACCTTAATTAAGGACCCTTTGCCTGACCCACTTGAAAAAAAACCCTTAAAAAAGTACCTTGATAAAGGACCTTCCACCTAATCCGCTTGAGAAAAAACCCTAACAAAGATACCTTAATTAAGGACCCTTTACCTGACCCACTTGAAAAAAAAACCCTAACAAATAAAGAACCCTTCACCTGACCCAGTTGAAAAGAAAACCCCTAAAAAAAGTACCTTAATAAAGGACCCGTCACCTAACCCACTTGAGAAAAGTCCTTTAAAAGGACCTTAATAAAGGACCCTTCACTTGACTCACTTGAGAAAAAACCCCTAGCATAGGTACCTTAATAAAGCTCCCTTCAGTTGACCCACTTGAGGAAAAATCCTAAAAAAGGACCTTAATAAATGACCCTTCATCACCTGACCCACTTGAGAAAAAAAAACCCTAAAAAATGTACCTTGATAAAGGAGCCTTCACCTCATCCACTTGAGAAAAAAACCCTAAACAATGTACCTTAATAAAAAGACCCTTCACCTAACCCACTTGAGAAAAAAAACCCTAAAAAATGTACTTTAATAATGGACCTTTCACCTGAGCCACTTGAAAAAAAACCCTAAAAAAAGGTACTTTAATAAAGGACCCTTCACTTCACACCTAGAGGCATGAAAACTAGTTTGGGTAGTACTTTAAACTTTAACATTTGTTTTTCTTTCTCAAAAAAGTTGTACATCCTAATGGTGCCCTCACAAGCATGTGGAGGCCCAAAGATTGGGCCCTAGTAAAGACAAGATTGAGACCAAAATAAAAGTTTCATTGTTATTCATTTGCATTTTTATGATCAAAATCTAGATGCCAATTCCTTCTTATGCACATCCATATTTCAAAGTGAACAAAATAAATTTGGTCCATCATTTCAATTCTTGTCCTAAGTGGGCCTTTTGTGACATAGCTTCGCCAATGATGAATTTGCACTCAAATTTAGTAAGAACTCAAGGATTGCTATTGCTATTGCTATTGGTGGTTTTTAAGGAGAGCATTTCATATGTATTAATTTATACAATTTATTTATTTTTAATCATCATACTTAAATGGGAAGCTTTTGTGTGTTTCAACATATTTTATTCCCTTGAAATATGAATATTTTCAAAGATATGTACATATTTCATATGTACTCATTGCAATTATTAACATGATTTAAAAAAGGAATGTAGTCAATTGAATTACTGATTTATATCAATTATAATCTATGAAAGTATAACATGTGGACCTAGATTCAAACTTTAGGTTTTCACAACCCAAAAATGGACCTAAAAAACCAAGCTCCATGTTTGAACCATTTCATTTTCCACATTATCGTTTTTAAAGAACTACTAGATTATATGTCATGTTACTCCAAGTAATTAGTAAATATATCTAATTTTCCACCAATAACTCAAGATTAATTTGTGGAAGGACAAAAGTCACTCAATTCCATTTTTAATGAATTAAAAAAATATATAATTTTGGTTGGCTCATATTTAAAAATTTTACTAGCATTGTAATTAATTGTTGCAACCTAAAATATCAATTATATCAACTATACATGTTTCAATGTCAAATCAACTGTTTAATTACACCAAATACATTGTTTGATTTTCAATGTGTTTGTCATATTTTTGGTTACACTTTAGGCCATAAGGATTTGAAGCTTACATAAGGGCATTACAATCTACACACTTTTATCAATTAAAGTGGATTTTTTTTTTGAAAACATGGACAAAGATTGGAACAAAACTTCATTAAATTTGTGTAAACTGAATTCCAATAATACCAATTTCTTGCAATTGAAAAAGCTTTCAAAATTTCACAATGTGCAAAATTTATTTATACTCAAACAATGAGATGGGTAATGTGCACCCAAGAATTGGCACTCAAAATGTTTGCCAATAGCACCCATAGTTCATGCCATATCCTTTGCCCAATAGTGTGGACTTTGTATGTATACAGCTTGGACATAGCTAAACTAAAGGGAAGCCCTTCCCTACCCTTCTCACTTGCCATCTTACTTCCATTTGGAAGCATTAAAAATAGTGCCAATTAAATTGTGCCATTGAACCCTAATGTGGGTTTAAATTGAACAAAATTATAACCCACATTGTGCCATTGAACCCTAAACCCACATTGCCATGCACCCACAACTAATAAATATGTATGGCCTAATATCTACCCATAGATTAAACCTCTAAGCCTAAACCTTTATAATTATTAATATTATCCACCCCTTGGGTATCTTTTTATTATTTTTGGAGATTTTAATATTTATTATTATTTTCAAAGGGCAATTCTTAAATGGGTGATTCTCACCTCAATTCTGAGAACCACCCAACAATGGGGAAAAAAAAAAAAAAAAAAAACCTCTTTCAATTAAAATTCACCCGACAATTATATGAAATCATTCAAGCCCTCAACAAGCTTGAAATGGGTGCAAAAGAAAAGGTAACCATGGTTAGCCATATCCTTGGACATTTTCTTTCTTTCAAGGAAGTGGATGTAGATTTATCAATTAAGAAGGTGAAGGAGGTGATCAACATGCTTGTAACATATAATGCATCATAATTTATTAATTTTAGTGTGGAGTGAGGGAGCTAGCAAAGCCTTAATTATGAGCAAAATTAAATGTGAGAAATAATTGATGTTAGTCCGATTTGTATAAAATGGACCAAATTCCAATTGCATTTTCATTTTCTTTTAATTTGATGTATGGCAAAAGTGAAAACAAAAAACCCCCCTTAAAGCCTTAAAACCCAAAATTGGCCTTGACCCAACATAATAAGAATTGTTAGATTTGAAAATACCTTAGGGGAAGTCAATATTTGTATTTTTTATTACACGTGAGATAATTTGGGGCATTTTTTTATATATGCTATCAAATAATAAAGTGATATATTATTAATAATATATTAAAATTTAATTAAAAAAAAGTATATACATGTCTAAATAGTTTTTTTTTTCCACATGTCCTATCCCTAACCAAAACCCCACCAATGGGAATAAGCCCAAGCTATAACCCTCAATCTCTCCAAGGTAAACATTTCTTCATCCAACACCAAATGCTATTCATAGTCCCTCCCCTATAGGGACACGATCCATTTTCCAACAAGAAAAAACATATGGGGCTAGAAGTGAAAGGAGCCAACTAAAACCAATTAAGGCTAAATGAGTGAATGAACTAAAACCAATTAAGGCTAAATGAGTGAACAAACTAAAACCAATTAAGGCCAAATGAATGTGCCCATTATTAAAGCCTTGGATGAGATGATCTGAAACATGGCATAACAAAGTGGTGTAATATGCAATGTTGGGTGGGTTTTTCTAGTGGATCGGTTTAGCTTTTGTAATTTTTTCTCTTAAACTTGAAAAAAAATGTTGCAAAAAACAAGTCAAAAAGTGAAGCAATTTTTTTTGGTGTGAAATTTTGAAAAAAAGTGAAAAATATATATCGGAAAAGGGAATACACTGCTGAAAATTCCTTGTTTGAGGGGAAATTTTGGCAAATTGAAAGAAAATAAATTGCTACATTTCTCCTTGACCTTGGTTTGGTAGCAATTTTGTGTGTATTCTTTAAATGTTGGGACAATCCTAGGGACCTATCACCATTTAATGTGAGATCCCTCTTTAGATATTATTATGTTAGAAAATTGAAAAAAACAAAAAACCTTACTTTGGTTTAGGAGAGTATTAATTATAGGCAAATGTAATTAATTTGACACCCAATTCTTGTTTAAATGCATGCTTTTTTAATTATCAGCTCATTCATGGTATTTGATTTTACACCCATCAAGAAAGCAACATAATATAGGAGAGTTTTTTATCCCAATTGTTATTTTAGTGGTGTTTGATGTTATCCCCATTGGAAGGGGGCACTAGAACAATAAGGTAAATTCAAAGTTGACTTAACAAATTCCTAGCAAGGATTGGGAAAACTTGAAGGCCAAGATAGAATAAGGGAAACTCAAAGTCGACTTAAACAATTTCGAGCAAGAATTGGGAGAACTTGTAGGAAGAAGAACATTTCTTTTGAGCCTAAGGTTTGATGACAAACAAGTTCATGTTCCCAATCTTTTTTCTCCACATGAAACCCCTGCCTACTAGCCCACAAGGGCCTTCATCACAATCATCTTATCATTCATCGAGTGTGTGTACTTGAATATTCAGGTGTCGTGTGTGCTTTTTGCTCCTTTCTTTTATCGCATCTTTTGACACCATTTCCACCTTTATATCTATTCTTTATTCAAATGGATTTGTTCCTGTTTCTCTAAAAGATTTCAAACTACATAACAAGATCTAGAACTTTTTGTCAACTTCTTTAGTTGGCATGCATTCAACATTGGATGCATAACTTATACAATAGTGATCCTTGTTAGAGCATCTCCAGCAGTGCTCAATATGTGATCTTGCAAAAATATTTTTCACATCCAAGTTTAGTTATTTACTCTTTTTTTGCTGGGACAGCAAACTCGGGATCTACTAATAGCAAACCACCTGGACCAATCATTATGATGGGCCAATCAGAAACACTGAGTAGCAGTCAAATCTTATTTATTACACTCTTTTCTGCAGGTGCATAGAGTTGACATACCTTTTACCAGCCACTGGCAAATGGTGCAATCATGTTGAGCCTAAAATAAATTCCTGAGCCAAACCGGCATATTTTGATTTTTCTTCATCCAATTTTCTCTGTGCAGAGTGCCATACTGAGCACTGCTGGAGATGCTCTTACATGATGTTTTTGAACACCCTTTTAAAGTATCATTACACCTAATGTTAAGTCAATGATGAGTCAATATTAAACTTTCTTGATATTTTGGTGCATACACATATAATAATGTTAGGTAGCATAGCCGACCATGTGGCATCCTTATTGACAAGAGGTGTTAAAAACTTCATGTTAGTTTGCATTTGTAATACTTAGCATCCAAGTCTACCCAAAAGCTTTAAGTTTTGAGATGTTAATTCAATGTTATGTATTAGAGATTTTAAATGGTTTTTAAACTCAAATGTTACATAACATAAACTTGATTGTGGGGGTCTAACTCAATATTTAAAATTGATTATAATGATCTTGATTGTGACTATTAATCACTACCATTCATCAAAAATGGGTGTGAATTTATCATGAGCTGAGACAAAAGGTAAGTTGATTTACCTTTTGATACCTTAATTTAACATAACACTAACCTAAGTGTGAATGGACAACAAATTTATTAACCAACAATTTAGGATTAGTGTTAATTTTAACATAGGTTTTTTCTTTTTAATGATTTTATCTAAATGTTTGGTTACTTAAACTTATAGACCTTACCATATGTTTCAACAATGCTTGCTTTTAGAGATTGTTTTAGTGTGAGGACTTTTGTGACCAGTTTCCCAGAACCATTTCAATTTTGTTCTTGCATTGCACAAGGCCACATTAATCATTGTGCGCAATATTGCATGGGATCACCCACTTTGCTTATATGGATGTTTGTCATCATGCATCGAGGCATGATATTTGGTATGTACATTTTGATAAAATAATTTGAAAGCACTTTTTTTTTTATAGTACTTCAATCCAAGACCTTCCTTTTGTTGGCAGACAAGGATATTGTGTTTAAATTCATTATAGAGTATAGAGTAACTGAAGGGATTTTGGCCCCTAGGTAATAATAATAGGTCTATTTTTATCTGAGGATTTTTGAAAGATGATATTTTGGCTTGTGTTGAAACTTGAAACTGGTTATAAAGTTATAATATCCTGAAGGATTTTGGTTTTCTTGTAGAGGATGTTTTTGAAGATTATATTTTTGCTTGGTGAAATATTTGAGTTTCCATAATTCTTCTTTTGCCTTAAGATAGTTGGGCCCTACCCCCACAGGAACGGAGGGATTGTCGCATTGGATCCAACTTTTGCACCTTTTACCTTATTAAAAATTGGTTTCACATTAAGTGAATTGATTTATTTGATGAAAATGTTTAAACTACTTAGATTGAAACAAGTTTTTTTCCTTATTCAGAATGTGGACACAATAGGTGGATTAAGTGGGAAAATTTAGGGTATTTCTTTTTTAAGGAGAGAGGGCTGGTGGTGGTTTTTTGGGTTTTGAACTTAGTTGTTGATGGCTGATGAACACTTTGTTCATTCAAAAGTGCTTAAACATTTCTAGTGGTAATCGCAAAGCTAAGATCACCAACCCCATGAGCCTTGCAATCTCTCGTCCTTATCCATTTGCATGCAACAGTTTGGGGGTGATCTCCTTTTGAATGAGGCGACATGGCCTAAACTTGCTCATTGGTACCTAGTCACTCTAGCCCTCTATGTATTTGGTCACTTTTATATGAAGCTAATGGGAAGAACCAATACCATATCTAACATTTTCAAGTATTTCAACGTCTATTGATTGTCATGTTGTTCTTTGTAAAATTGGGAGAATTGCTTGTCATCACATCTAATGAGGTGACGACACCAAATTCACTAGTGGTAAATGTGTGGTTGTTACCAAAAAAATTGTTGGAAGATGGTCTATTTGTTGTGGACAATTTCTTATTGTGTGCAACAAATGCATTTGGAAGTTGAATTATAATGCATTAATATTCATCATGGTTGGTGTGCTGGATATCAAATTTGTTGTTCATCCACATCCAACATTGTCTGAAGTCTTAGATGAACTTAAAAAATTTGCCAAGGTATAGTCTATTTAGTTTAAAATCCTAATTTTGAAATATCGAATTCTTTTGTGATATTGTATTGGTAAAAGAAATGGTTCACTTGTTTTCATTATTCAATTTTAAATGGGATACATAACCAACCTATCTTGAAACTATCCCAAATTGCTTATGTATGAATTTTTTATTATCTAAATTGTTCAGTGATATGAAAAGACATTTGATTCAAACTTCACTTCGTCCAAACAAATGTTTGAAACATGCTTAAATTTCCATCAACAATTTGTTTAATTATTTTGGTTGGCATATTAGTGAAGTTGTTGAATTCCAAGTTTATTGGATTTAAGTGAAAATGATTATGAAACAATCCTTAGTTGAACTAAATGGATGTCATGGTGATATAGGTTGGAGAGCTTGAAGCAGTGGTGTTGTGGTCAAAGTAGAACATTGTTATCAGAACATGAAGGAGGTTGTAGAGGTAATATTTAGGTTCTTTTCAAAACCAGCAAGATTCCACTTTGTAACAGAATGAATGACAAAATTCATCCTTGCATTCCTTCCATTCCTTGTCAAGACAACCATAATCATACCTTGAGAAGCAATCTCCCGGGAAGGAAGGATAGTATTATGAGTGGGTGCCCAATGTCAATAAGGGAATCACAAAAAATGAAAATCACTTAATTGAATTATATGTGATTAACAAGATAAATGACCCATTATTGAGGAATTAAAGGAGGCAATGGAAAAGTTTCATGAATAGTGTACTAATGTTCTGTTGGAGAGACATATTGTTAATAATGCTGATGAATTGATTGAAATAGAAGTTGTTGTAAGTGTTGCCAAAGTGGTGTTGGCTAAGGGGGTAGCCCCTACTACTGCAATAGTTGTAGCAATAGATTTGTTTGGTGATGGCCTCCTCCTGATGTTGAAAATGAAGGATGGATTGCTTGGAAGGGTATTAATCTTTTGGTTATTTTCTTTCTATTATGATTTTGATCTATAGCAACGAGATGATGGGTTTTGGTTTTTGGGGTTGGCAAAAGTTCAAAGGGTGGCAATGAATTTGGTGTTGCACCTGCCAATAGTGGGAGCCATGTGGAACATGAACTTGCCTTCTTTAACATGGAATGGCCAACAACTTCATTGCAATAGTAGAACTTTGTCCTTGATGGAATGGATGTTGTTTAGGTGGTGTTTTGGTAATTGTTCCCCATCTATTTCTTGTAGTTTCAACAATGTTTTTTCTCCTAGCATGCAATTTTGGAATACAACCATTGGAAAAGAGCAAGATCGAGATAAAGACACTTTTCCAAGGTTTGATTCTTTCAAAAAAAATTCCATGTTTTCTTTAGGACTTCTAAATTGGTATTCTGTGTTGACATTCTATTTGTATCACAACTTGTATTCAAATTGTGTTCTCTTATTGCCTCTCATGAGTGTTTTTGTTGCGCCCTACCGCCACAAGGACAAGGACTGTCGCATTGGATCCAAATTTGCAAGTTTTACCTTATTAGAACCTTGTTTACCTTATTAGTGATAAGTTAACCAACTGAAATGGAATTCATGTTTTGTGTTTGCATGACCCACTTGAACTATGAGCTAGAGTTTTTCAATTGACTCACTTTCATGGTAGACTCTTGGGGTACAACCTCATTTTCATACCTTGCATATGTCATTGCCCAAACATGGTTGATTGTAGCTATGAGAATGTAGGTATGACATTACAAGGTATGTCATTTGCCTTCATTTAATTTGTCAAACATACTTTGCAATGTCATACCCTAGAATTCCCATATAATCCCATTATGCATTCTATATACATTAGGAAAATTAAACATATGTATGTATTTTCTTTTTTATTAAATTAATCTTTAATTTGAATTATATCAAGTGTTTGATTATGTGTCAAATGTAGCCCCTGCCCTTTATTTCTCTATATCCATGCAACTATTTAATAGGTTTTTAATTAGTCGTAATTTGTTGTTAGGTCGAAGTTTAGGTTATTGTTAATCTACATTATTTTAAGGTTTAGTAGAGGGACAAGTGGTAAGGAACCTTGAAAAGTGTGCTCTAATCCCTAATCCACTACAAACCTAGATTAAAACTTTAATCCACTATAGACCTAGATGTAGTTATGAATCTTTATAACCTCAATCCATTATAACCTTAGATTTAACACAAACTTAACCTAAATCTAAACCTTAATTTTGTACACCTCAACACAATTATTCTTGAGGTGATGAATTATCATGACTATTATATAATTTTATTTGGTTATGTTCCTAAAGCACTTTTTCTAGCATCTTGTTTTCTTTGTACTCTACAAGTTTTGTGGCATTTGAAGCACTTGATTTGAGCTATATTTTTAGTTTTTTTATCATTTGTGGGAAGTTTATTTTGAATTATTGAAGTCCTTTTAAGGGTTTTTGTTTGTGCTTCAACACATCATAGCACACCACAAATTTGTAAATGTTCCATGAGTACATTGGATTTTAATTTCATAAGGTTTTTTGTTTTTTGTCTCTGGTGTATATTATAGTGCAGAAGATAAGCACATTTTCTATCTACCATAGATATCCAAGTGCTCCATAACTACATTAGGTTTTGGTTTCATAAAGCTTTTAATTTTCAAAATTTTGTGTATATTATAATGTAGAATATAAGTAATATCTATCTATTGTGCATATTATAGTGAGGAGTGTATAAACAATTTGTTTTGTTTGTATTTAGGTTGTTTTTCAAAACTTTGTTCATTGTGTTGTATGGCTCAACTGGTACCTAGCCCAAGTAGGAAAAGAAATGCACCTATGAATGTTGTTGGGATCACTAACATGCATAAAAAAATGCTTGGTGTTTATTTTGAAGGTTACATTGTCAACATGTATGGGTCTACAGATGTCCTTGGAAGTGGGCTCAAATATATCCATTGTGACTTAGTAGATCCACTTGGATATTTGACAATAACTCTAATTATAGGGTCCATCTTTGTTTCTACCTTTTCCCCTCGCTAAAATGTGGGGTCCTTCATATGAATGTTCAATTTCGAGGCCACTTTCAAAAACAAGTTTGAGAAAGGAGATTGGGAATTTATATTAAGAGTTGGGGCTACTATTGTTATTGAACAAATTGACCCTTTTCATAATTGCCTGCAGTTTGTCCCCACACATTCAATCCTAGATTTTATGCAAAAGGCAAATTTGGAGGAGTTAGGAACCACGGAGTTAGTGGTCATTGGGATATATGGGCGATCTGCCAAGGCTTTTATCATGGTAGTTGCAGATGGGTTGAGTGGTAATGATGCACATGCATTGTCATTTTATCTTGAGTTTTTTGCACAATACATGCAGTTGGTTAAGATGTACCGTACTGGCAACCTTGCAACAATGTTGGTTAAACATTGGAAGCTCTTGGTTTGGTGAACAACATTTGGTAACTAACTATGCTACCATTTTTGTGATTCTTGCTCTTGATGCTACAATTGTTAAAAGGTTGATTGAAATCCACAACAAAAGGACAAAGGGTCAAACTTTCACAACCAATTTTAAGGTATGTTCAAATTTGAAATATTTGTGTGTGGAAAACATTTTTATTATGAAATAAAAATAATGAAGCAAGTTATGGATGTTGATTCGATGGCTTTTAATGTTGTGATTGCAGGTCGTGGGGACATTAATAATCCCAATTGGTGCAACTTGCTTTGAGAACATTTGTGAATAATGTCATCTCCCATCTCGCATAAATAGAATGTTAGTTACTATTGCCAGGTTTGTAAGTGTATGATTTTTGTTCAATCCTAGCCTTGCATTGCTTGCAAAATTAAGTAGGTCAACAATGAAGAATTTGATTACACATTGTGTGACCCATGGATTGAGCCATTACTTGGACACAAGTTCATTAGTCTTGCAGATTTCAAATCAAAACAAGGTTTTTTCCTTCGCCTATTTAAAGAAAAGAAACATGAAGGAAAAATTGTTTTAAATCCCATAGCAAAGGTCATGGGTTACTTTAGGTTGAAAAAAATACAACATAGAAAAGTGTAGAAGCAATAGAGGAGTGGGAAAAAATTCCAAAGGAAAAAATGTAGAGGCAAAAAAAGAAGTTTGTAGTTCAAATTAGTATGTACAAATGACAACTTAGTTAGAGGATCACATTTTGAAACTTCACTTGTATAGTTTGACGTATTGCTCTTTTTGTGGACAAGAACTTATTGTACATATTTTGTATGTACATAGTATATTGATTTTTGAAAACTTACAACTTGAACTTGCAACTGAAACTTGAATATGTATTTATTATAACTTGTTTTGAAGTTGGAACTTTGTTTAAATCAGAGCTTTGATTGAAAAACTTATTTGAAGAACCTATAACTTGATTTGAATTTCATTTGAACTTTCTTTTACACTTACATAACATGCATGCTTATTGGCCAAGACTTATTGAGGGCTATTGGGATTTGTTTATGTGGCGTAATCAAATATAAATCAAGCCTTCTCATTGACAAAGAAAATTCAAATAATTCATATTTAAATATTAATATTTTAAAATATTGAAAGTTATAACTTATTTTGATGTTGGAACTTTGTTTAAATCTATAACTTTTTGTGGAAAATTTTGATTGAATATGTAATTTGATGATTTAAGAACTTATTTTGAAATTTGTTCAGTGTGACAAAACATAGTCTAACATATATTTCATTATCGAGGGTTCGTTCAAAAAAATCTGTATTTATTTTTTCCATTATTGAATAATTTCTTTCAAGTGGATCATCTTGTTCAAGAATAAATGTTTCAATTAAGAACAAATACACAATACAAACTTGCTATTGTTTCTTTAAAATATTACCATTCAAAAAAAATTAATTATAAAATTTCTCAATACTCGCTCTTTAATATTACATTTTGAAGATGTCCTTGCAGATCCAAATTTATTAACATCACATATTCTTTGTTTAAATGAAACAAGAATAAGAAATGTTCATCTAAACTCAAAAATTTACAATGCTTTATCACAAAAGTTCCATATATTATCATGTTATGTTAAACATGGCACTATGATACTTTATGATGACAATGTGTCATTGACAAAAAACACAACAATCACAAATTCTGGTGCTAAACTTAACACCGCACTTTTTAATGACAACACATGAAAAACGTTATACATAATTGCAATATATAAACTTCCCAAAATGCAAGTGTCACATTTTAATTTTATCTTAAAAAACATTATACAAAAAAATGCCTTCACATCGTCCAATCGTAATAATTGAAGATTTCAATATAAACTTTTTAACAAAAACAAATCAATCATCAACATTACAAGTATTCATGAATAAATAAAACTCATTTTTTATAGAAAGCACCACTATTAATGATACACAAACAGATCACATATGGACAAATGCACCAATACAACAACGTCATTCAGGAATAACACAAGCATATTGGATAGATCATAAACCCATTTATTTTGCTTTCAAATTACCCAATTATGTTCCTCAATTTATATTACCACACAATATCACAAAATGACTTTATAACACATGAATGCACTTACACACAAACACATATAAATAAATCACAAAATAATATATGTATTTATATACATACATAAATACACATGTACAACATCTCATCTATTGGCAAGGCCAAAGTGTGAGGACACAACCCTTGTTCAACTTGGAAAAAAAATGGTACATTAAGAACTCTAGTTTGATGTCTTCATGGATGAGGAAATAGTTTGCTCATCATGGATGTTGTCATACATCCACGAACAATTGCCGCATTGATAATAATCTGAGCTTTTGTTCTCTCTCTCTCTCTCACACGCACACTCTTTCTTTCTTTCTTTCTCTCCGTCTCTTTCTTCGTTTCTCTTGTTTTGATTTCTGAGTGTAGAGCTTTTCTCTTTTGGTTTGTCCTTGCTGCTGTCGCAAGGGAGAATTAGAATGCCAAGTTTGTTCCCAAGGGCAACAACATTGATTTGGAACAGAGATTATTATTAGTGAGCAGATTTTTTTTAAAATAACAGAGCTGGAAGAACAAGACATAGGGTTTTGTGTTTCTCCAAACTCCAAATGGTTCAGAAGAAGCAAGGTACCATTTGTTTCGCAACTCTCCCTCTCCGCTTTCTCTCAATCAATTCGCATATCTAATAGAATGTTTCATCAACCGTCTCAGAATGTGCATCAAAATGTCTTTATCTCTGCGAACTTCTTCCTACTCTTGTGTTATTCATCGTGGTGAGGAAAAAGATACGGGAAAAGCATTAAGTTTTTCTTCTTTTTTTTGATCGGAGTCTTTTGTGAGTGAATGAATAACTGCACAATGCAGCTTGTCTAAATCGATATTCTATTTTAGGGTTTAGTGTTTTTAGTTGGTTATAGATCTGGTGAGCTTATTATTGTTATTGTGGAAAATTTTCGGGTAGATTCTTGGACTGTGTGTTTTCATAAAGCTCTGGTGAATTCTACTGTTTTTGAAGGGAAAAGGCGAATTGTGTATGAAGTATGTGAAACGGATGACGTTCTTCAGGTCCTTTTTTTTAATCTCTTTTCTAAATCCTATCTTTTATTGTCAGCAATGACACTACTTGTTAAAAATGGAGAGTAAAGAGTGAGTGTTGATGCCTATGGCTTTTTTTGTGAAACTGATGACCTGAATTAAGCTTGAACATTGAAGGGCCATTGCATAGTATTTGTCATCAAAGAAGAGAAATGGACTAAATCCATCATCTCCATTCTGCATCAGAATCTGGAACTATAGATGTTGATACTTGAGCAGTTAAAGCATCTGAAAGTTACTGCTTCAGCAAACCAAGATGGGGAATGTTTGGACAATGTGTAAGCTGTTGTCCTGATAGAAAATCATTGTCCCTTCCTTGCAAGAGTTGTTGAAAAGCATTTTTAGTATTTTCTGCCATCATTGACAAAAATGGGGACTAATAATCCATCATCTCCTGCACATCAGAATTTGGAAGTACAGATGATGATGATTGATCAGTTTAAGTAAGAGCAATTAAAGCATCTGAAAACTAGTGCTTCACAAACCCAAGATGAGGAAAGGAATGTTCTGACAATGTCTAAGTTGTTGTCCTGATAAGAAGAACATCATCTGTTCCTGCGATGTTTGTTGAGAAAGGGTTTTTTGATATGTGCATGTACAGGCAGAGGCACAGAGAACTGATATCCATGCAGACGGGTTCAATTTGACAGGGGATGGTTCTGTTGACAAATATGGCCATCTTGCTGATAAGCACAAGACTGGTGGTTGGAGAGCCGCACCTCTTATTTTTGGTACTTTGGTTTTGGATATAGTCCATCACATCAATTTTAAAAAAAAAATCCTCTGCCAGTCTTCAGTTTTGGAAGTCTTTCATGTCTTGACGAATGTGGAGGATGGTCATGAGATGGACTATGAAAGTTATAGAAACTAAATTGTTGTAGGAAGACTATTTTTGTGACAAAATCTTTCTAAAGATGGTGACAAGAAGTACCAATGAAGTAGTATGTTCTCTGATCAGGAAGTGGCCCTACAAATAGTTGTGATTGTATTGTCACTGTAAAGCCTAGGGTTGACCTTTGCTTGTATGGGTTTCCTTCAGGAACTGAAATATGTGAGAGGATGGCAACTTTGGGGCTCCAGAGAAATTTGGTAACTTATTTCACCAAGAAGATCCACATGACCAACCCACAAGCTGCTAATATGGTGTCCAACTTTGTGGGCACTTTATATCTGACTCCATTTGTGGGGGGTTTTGTAGCAGATGGTGAGTCAGCCTCCTTTTTAGTAGTATCAAGACAGCTGCATAGAACCTCTCAAGCAGTTTTTTCTGCAGATTGAAGAGCATCTTGATGATAAGAGTGTTTGACAATTTTAAGAAACTTCACCTCATGATTTATGGTACCATGTTTGCTTGCAAGAGTTTCAAGGGTCTGGGTGAAAGAAAACACTGGATACCTTTTTTTGTAACTGATTGCCTTGATAATCCCTGTATGAAACAGCTTACTTGGGGCACTTCTGGACCATAGCAGTGTTTGCCTCAATCCAGGTGGTGGTGAGTGATATGTCAAACTCTTCTTTCTGTGCAAGAAGTGTGTCTAGAACTTCTTGAGTGGGTCCCTGAATTGATGTGGCCACAAGATAGAATGTCCTACTAGCCAGAGAATTGGGTCTTTCTCATCCTACACTTATCATGTATGATAAGCTGAGGCATCAGGATCCAGGGACTTGTATGTTTCTTCTCATTACCTGTAGGGCATTATCCGCAGCATCTTTGTTCTGGGAATTGCACATCCTGTTAGTGTTCAGTAAAAGAATGTACTAGAGTACACATTTGTTGGAACTGAAGGCTGGGTAATCCATCCTCAAACAAGCTATTCTACAGATTCCTCCTCAAAGGTCATAACTAGTTTCAGAAGAAGATTGTATAATTTGGAAGGATTCACTCTAAGTTTGTGGGACACTACCCATGAATGTAATTGTATGCTGAAAGCAGGAGACCTGCTATGCAAGGAAAGCTTGTTATCTCTGGAGGTTCAACATACATCTGATATGTTGGTGACATATTTCTCTGCTCTTTTATGTGCTCAGAAAATCACACAGATAATTGTGCACATTTGTGCCACATCTCAAACAAGATGTAGGGCGGAGAAGTCAATGGAGATCTAAGTTGAATTTGGAATTTGATGCTTGCAGGGAATGGTGTGTTTGACATTATCAGCTGCAATACCATCACTCAGGCCACCTCCATGCCCATCCAATAACAAAACTGGATGTCAGGCAGCTTCTGGCTACCAGATAGGTGTGCTACATGTGGGACTGTATCTGATAGCTTTTGGGAATGGTGGTATCAAACCCAATGTTTCCACTTTGGGGGCTGACCAGTTTGATGACAGTGATCCTAACGAGCGCAAGCATATGTCAAATTTCTTCAACTGGTTCTACTTCATCATCTCCATTGGATCCCTGCTTTCTGTTACTGTCTTCATTTACATACAGGTGAAAATAATTCTATTGCTTCAGGTTGGTTATATAGAGTTTTACTGTAGCAGAGCTTTTGCATGTACAGTTAGCTGAACAGTCCCTGAACAAAAGCAATCAGTAGATGATTTCAGAAGGAACCAGATATACAGATCCATAACCCTTACATTCAAAGTGCTGTGGGAAGGACTTCAGGACAATGTCGGTTTCGGTTGGGGATTTGGGATTCCAGCTGCAGTTATGATTTTGGCTGTCGTCATTTTTCTGGCGGGTTCAAAGATATACCGGTTTAAGGCAGCCCAAGGGAGCCCATTGGCTACCATAGCACAGGTAGTCATTGCTGCAGCTTGGAAGTGGCATCTTGGGCCTGTAAGTGAGACTGTGCTTTATGCAGGTCCTGTTCATGGGAATGAACCACTGGAGAAGCTTTGTCATACTGAACAATTTCGGCAAGTCCCACCCCTGTACACCCACAATATAGACATCAAAACACAAATAGAAGTGAAGAACAAAAAGAACAGAAATAGATGACAGGATGTGAGATTTCGATTGAGATGAGTGCACAAGCTTAAGGAAGAATCTGCTTCAGCTCATTGAGCTGTCACAGGAGTTGCATCTATTTTGACTAGCAATATTGGTTGACATCCAAACTGACAAAATAAGCATCCTTACTAAGATAACTCAACCAAGCCAGTGGTCAGTTCTGCAATAACTATGCAATAAGTTGACCCACTCGAATATTACACAACCTACAGTCCATCCAACAAAAACAATTGTTGGCCAAGGAGTGGTACATGTTCTGTTATATGTCTGCTCTCCTTTTAGTCTCCTGATGCCATGAATGGTTGTTGTTGTGGCCTGAAATGTCACACAGGTGTCTTGACCGAGCGGCAGTTCCAGTTGGGAAATTGGAAGATGGTAGAGGGCCTGTAAGCCCATGGACATTGTGCTCTGTATCTCAAGTGGAAGAAGTAAAGATGATTATTAGGGTTTTACCAATATGGGTGAGTACAATAATTGTTTGGACTGCCCTCTCTCAAATGGAGACTTTCTCTGTGGAAGTGGGATCCACTATGGACCGTCGGGTGGGATGCTATTTCTCCTTTCCCCCTGCTTCATTATCTGTCTTCGAGCTTGTCAATGTATTATTGATACTCCCACTCTATGATAAGCTACTGGTACCCTATCTGCGTCGATTTACAGGCATCCCTCAAGGTATTACAATGCTTCAGCGAATAGGTACTGGACTTGTGTTCTCAATTTTGGCTATGCTGGTTGCAGCTCTAGTGGAAAGGAGACGGGTACAGGTAGCAAGAGAATATGGGTTATTGGATAACCCAGATACAACAATTCCAATGAGCATATTTTGGTTAATTCCACAATACTTCCTTCGTGGAAGTACTGAAATCTTCACTCAAGTTGGGCAACTTGAATTTTTCTATAATGAAGCTCCTGATAGGATGCGAAGTTTGGGTACTGCAATCTACTTGAGTACAATTGCTTGTGGCCATTTTCTCAGCACTGTACTGGTCGTGACAGTAAATAAGGTGACACAGAAGGGGAACCATCAGGGCTGGCTTACAGACAACTTGAATCATAGTAGACTAGATTACTTCTACTTTCTTCTTGCAGGTTTAAGTGCTGCAAATTTTGTATTTTTCCTTTCCTGTGCTCGGTGGTACAGGTACAAGAAGGTCAAGAGAATTTCAGATGATATGATACAGTTTGGAAAACAAATTGAGTTCAATGAGCATCAACAGGCGAAAGGGGATGCCTTCATGTAAATTCTCTCCTCCAAACTCTGCATCCTGGTTGAAATTAGCCTAATTTTGATCTTGTGCTATTGAATGCACCACCTTGGTGTGAGACAATCCTCTCACATGGAAGTTTGTGACTTGAGAGTAGCTTGTGATAGTGGTTTCATTTCATCTGTCTGTCAATGTGAGATGTGAGAATGCGTCAAAATAAGAGGATTACAACCTTGTAATGTAACCTCTCTTGAAAGGTTAAATATTTTTCCATAATGTAGATTCAGCATATTTGAAGAGCATTTTAATGCTGCAGGTTTGGTTGAGTAGTGCTCTTCAATTCTCTAAATAATTTTCTGAATTGTTTCTTGCAACTCACATCAGTTATAGAATTGTCACATTACTGATGATGCACTGTTAATTATTGAATGCAAAAGGGTTTGACAATGAAACTTGTAGTTCAATGTATTGGGGTTTTGAGTATCAAGCAGTGCTGGTGCAGTTCTTCGCTTTTTAAGAGAACTCCCAGTCTCGGCTTTGATAAAAAAAATTTGGGAGGTTCTTGAGGTGCAGGTTTGAGCCCAGTTCATCCCATTTTGAAACCTTGCAGTTCTAGTTGTGGCAAATTTCTCCAAATTCAAGAACCTTCAGCCTGGTTAAATAATTGGGTCCAGTTCCATGTACACATTATGCAGTCCCCTATTGTAGACATTGTAAACATGTGGAGTTCCAATAACTAATAAAACTTAATACCATGAAGACAAATGGGTGTGAAGCACAGAAAAGACCCCACAGAACATAATGAGTTACAGTTTCTGCATTAGGTGTAAAGAGAAATGGCAAACATGGACTTTGAAACTCTGGCATTGCAAATCTAACAACCAGGATGAACCAACATCCAGCTGCACACCATCCACAAGATGCCTGTTATTGATCAGTTGTGAATGAACTTTAACCAAGTTAATATCTGGTTTCGCCTTGGTAATCTGTTCTGTAAGAAGTAAGTCCCACATCTGCGGTAGACAGGTTTTGAAATAAGTAACTTCTAGGTGAGCAGATGATCTATGCACAGGAAAGGGCTGTGCTAGCTTCTGAAGATATCACCCCCCTCCTCTATAGTTTAATTCCCGACCTAATTGTCTAGTTCTCAGTTCAGATTTGGACTCCTGCAATTCTCCAATTTGGTCACAATGAGAAGTGGCACCTGTAACACCATCTGGTACCTAGTACCATGATGAAGTAGCTCTACGACTGCCTATGCCTTTGGTTATGACCTTTGCCCCTCATTCCTTCAGTTCATCTATCTCCTCTTATTGAAGACTATCCAAGTCTTAACAGCATCGCAAGACAAACAAGGGCTCAGCAATTCCTGAACATTGCTTTAACTTACCAATTTTCCTCACATACAAAGGTGTCCAAAACAAATGGCCCACAAAAGTTTATTTACTGTTTATTAGAATTCCAGAAAGCAGCACATTCTCTGATGTGCACAGGATTTCAGAGCGACTAGATAGCCTGCATCCCATAGGTATTTTGCACCATTAACAATGACCAATGAATTCAGATTGCCTACACGACCATCATTTATGTGAAGTTGATTTTAAGGACTCCTTTTTGGCCAACTTGGCTTGCACAAGTTTGTCCAAAATGGCCATCTCTAATGGAACTGCATCTAGGCATCGCTCTGCTGCTGCCAAACAGACCTGCATGACCACACACCAATGTCCCACCTCTTAGTTGACAACCTAAGAAAAATTAGACATGATCCATGTAGTGGTGTTGTGAACTATGATCTTTATGAGTGTGGAAGCACAAGCCACTGAATCCTGAAACAAGGCCTGAGCTGTTGATGAACAATGCTTTTGATCCTGGAATTCCATGCCTAAATCAACCATGGGTCTCAACCTGACAATGGGTGAAAAACTGATCTACATTTTTGGCTGCCTGGAAACACTAACAAGAAGAACTAGTAACTAGTCCCCCCCCAATCACGGAATTGTCAGCATCAATGCTCAAGAGATGCCTAAACTGAAGAACTTCCTCTCTTTACAGCCACCAACTACCCAATTCAAGATGAAGCCTAATTTGTAACCAGTCTTACAAGAAAACTTCAAGAGTGTGGAAATAATAAATCTACTTGACACATGCCAGATGGGACATGATTACCTCATTGAATATGTTTCCTTTCAAATGGACCTGGATCAGACTGCTTGATGATTGTGAGACAAGAAGACCATAAGATTAGAGAAAGAGAGGTCACCACGTACTTCATCAAGAAGAAAATCAACAACAGTTTCATTGTCCAAAAGATTGTGCAATGGGTCTCGCAAATAGTGCATGTCAAGCTGTATTTGTTGGTAGCCACTGCGATTGAAAGTTTGGAGCCGAACACATTCTTGAAAGCTTTTCAATGTCATCTTCACCACAGTTGACACCACAGATGCCTGGAAAAGAAAGATGATATCAATCTTATAGACAGGGAAATACACAACATCCACCTATAAGAGCACCATCCATGAAAAACTCATACGACAGATTTTCTTCTTCTCAGGCTTGTGCAGATGGTGGCTCTACAGCAGCCTGAATAGAGCAAGGACGTAATGCCCGTTACAAACACTCAATTCAAGTCTTGACGTTCCCTGAACCCTGAACTGTAATATTTACCTGGTTAAACTCGAGCTTTGTAAAGATCTCAACTCGTTCAGTGAAAAGCTTTGCAACATCTCGTTCCAACAACTGGTTTCGTGCTCGGTGAGACATATTGGAGCGATGAGAAGCGCCAGAATAGCCATCCTCCCTTGTTGAGGCACTTCGAGAGGAGCCTATACTGCCTGAACTGTCAGTATGTCGGTGTGTTCGAGTGGAGCCTGGGTCAAGCAGTTGCTGTACTTCCCCTTCTAGTATCTCAACCTGCCAAACAAAAATATATGAGATTCCTAAGAAAACTCCACAGTGATGCTTCAATGATAAATGTTATGTTAGTTCCAGTAACACTGCTTACATATAGTTTCCAGCAAACCCAAAACTAAGACTAACAAAAATGAGTGCAGTCATAACCTTATGAATGTCACTAACAAAAGTATCAAATCCCATTACCCTCATCATAAATAGCAGTGACTAGCAGACATAACTCCCCACCAACTTTATCAGCTCCAAAAGGTTTAAGTGTAGATATTTGATAACAAACTGCCCACTGCTTCAAGCAAACAGATAAACAAAAATTATATGTCCAGAGTTTCTGTCACATTTCCAGAAGCAACCGGAAAGTTCCAGAAGCAACTCAGTGATGATGCAACTCATTTCATTTTAGCTTGCCCTTTAGAAGCAAGAATCTAAGTATAAATAGACCTAAATGGAGGGTAGCAGTTGAAGCCTCATGAACCCTGAACATATCTTTAAACTGCACAGAAAACTGCAAAGCAATGTGAACAATAGAAACACCCTCATACATGTTCAGTGACCTTCAATTGCAGCAACATGTATCGTAGTGGTTGGAGACCAATTACAGTTATTAACCCATCTATTGAGCTTCTGTCCACAAGAGCATAGCAGATGCAGTCAACCACATACTTGCTAGCTCAACAAGACAAAAAGTGATGGAAGTGAAAAGGAAACTGATAAAAAAGAGGAGAACAAAGAGAAGGAAAATCCAAAGTAGAACCAAACAAGGCAAGAGGAAGATAGGAAAGAAATATCTTCCATAAGAATAGAGAAATCTCTGTTCTCACGATGAAGAAGAAACAGCAAGGCTAACACTTCCTCAGGAAGCCACAGAAAGAACCAAACAAGGGGAGACAAAAAACAAAACAAAAAACAAAAAAACACACACCGGTATGAACAAAA